>Ga0315900_10007779_pt1 | contig 13965 bp, 16 predicted proteins | sample LakEriMetagenome_FD_203521 | JGI IMG/M metagenome (GOLD analysis project Ga0315900, IMG submission 203521) | Freshwater fungal communities from buoy surface, Lake Erie, Ohio, United States - Buoy 12 MA114 | ecosystem: Environmental > Aquatic > Freshwater > Lake > Lake biofilm | place: USA: Lake...
GGCTTTCTGGCCGGGCTAGGGCATGAAACCCGGCTGCTGGAACTGGATGGCGCCTGAACCACGCCGGGGTGACTTGCTTCTGCGGCAATAGGGCGCATTTATGGGGCAACAAGACCAGGATTTGCCCAAATGGAAGTGATCTTCGACCCCTCTCGCCCGCCGCAGGGCGCCGCCGCCGGCGCCATCAAGGATGGTGACCAGACCACCTTCATGCAGGATGTTGTGCAGGCATCCAATGAAGTGCCGGTGCTGGTGGATTTCTGGGCCACCTGGTGCGGGCCCTGCAAGCAACTGACGCCCGCGCTGGAAAAGGTGGTGAATGCCGCCGGCGGGCGCGTGCGGCTGGTGAAGATTGATATTGATAAGAATCGCGGCCTTGTGCAGCAGCTCGTACAAATGGGCTTGCCGCTGCAATCCGTGCCGACGGTGGTGGCGTTCTGGAAGGGGCAGATCCTGGATCTGTTCCAGGGTGCGCTGCCGGAATCGGAAGTGAAGCGCTTCATTGAAGGCTTGCTCAAGCAGGCGGGCGGGCAAATGCCGACGGCTGATCTGCTCGGCGAAGCCAAGGCCGCCCTGGAAGAAGGCGATGCCACCACGGCGCTGCAGTTATTCGGCGCCTTGGCGCAGCAGGAACCGGAAAATGCCGAAGCCATGGCGGGTGTCGCACGCTGCCTGATGACGCTCGGGCAGGAAGAACAGGCGTTGCAGGTGATTGAAAGCGTGCCGGAAAAGCTCCGCAACCATGCCGAGATTGCCTCCATCCGCAGCGCGCTTGAATTGGCTGCCGAAGGGCGCGAAGCCCGCGCCAAGCTCGCCGAATTTGAAGCGCGCCTGGCCGCTGACCCCAATGATCATGCCGCGCGGATTGATCTGGCGGTTGCGCTGAACGCCATGGATGACCGCGCCGGCGCAGTGGATGCGCTGATTGAAGCCATCAAGCGCGACCGCGCTTGGAATGAGGAAGCGGCGCGCAAGCAATTGCTGAAATTCTTCGAAGCCTGGGGCTTTGGCGATGCGGCGAGTGTCGCCGGGCGGCGCAAGCTTTCTTCTGTGCTGTTCCGTTAAGGCCGGCGGCACCACGCATCATGCAACCCTTCAGCCCGCGCTTGGCGGATTTGCCAAGCGAGATTGCAGTCTTCCCCCTGACGGGGGCCTTGCTGCTGCCGCGCGGGCGCCTGCCGCTCAATATTTTCGAGCCGCGCTATCTGGCGATGACGCAGGATGCGCTGGGCCAGGGCCGGCTTTTCGGCATGGTACAACCCGATGCGCGCGGCAAGACGGGCGCGACAGGCCCAGGGCTTTACCGCATCGGCTGCCTCGGGCGGCTTTCATCCTTCAGCGAAACCGATGATGGGCGGCTGTTGATTACACTGATCGGCGTGACGCGGTTTCGCATTACGGAGGAATTGCCGCTGGCCGCCTGCGGTTATCGGCGTGTACGCGCGGATTATACGGATTTCGTGACGGACTTGCTGGAAGCAGAACCGCCGCCGCTGGATCGTGCGGCTTTGCTTGGGGCGTTAAAACCTTACTTCCACGCGCGCGGGATTGAGGCGAATTGGGATGCCGTGGAACAAACGCCCGATGCGCTGTTGGTGACGATGCTCGCCATGGTCTGCCCCTTTGATCCACCGGAAAAACAGGCGCTGCTGGAAGCCGCCGAAGGATCAGCCCGGGCCGAGATGCTTGTGGCGCTGCTGCGCATGGGGGCAGCGGCCAATATGCCGAACCCAGGCAGCCTGAGTTGATGAAGGGAATTTCTCCGTGACGGAAACGCAACCAAAAGGCGGCGCGCTTGACCCCAAGCTGCTTGAAATCCTGGTCTGCCCCGTGACCAAGAAGCCGCTCCGCTATGATCGCGACAAGGGCGAACTGGTCAGCGATGCCGCGGGCCTCGCTTATCCGGTGCGTGATGGTATTCCGATCATGCTGCCGGATGAGGCTCGCAAATTGGACGCATGAGCGCACCTTCTGAAATCCGCCTGCGCAAGGCGGAAAAAATCCTGGAGATTGCCTTTGCCGATGGCGCGCGTTTCGCGCTGCCTGCGGAATATCTGCGCGTGGAAAGCCCGAGTGCCGAAGTGCAGGGCCATGGCCCAGGGCAGAAGGTGATTGTGGCGGGGCGGCGGCATGTCGGCATCATCGGGCTTGAGCCGGTGGGCCACTACGCGCTTCGCATCAGTTTTGATGATTTGCATGATACGGGGATTTTTACCTGGGAATATCTCCGCCGCCTTGGGGAAGAACAGGAAAGCCGCTGGGCGGAATATCTGGCGGCGCTGGCAGCGCGGGGCCTGAGCCGGGAACCGACGCGGCGCGCAGGCGGGGTTTGATCCTGATCATGGCAGGCTGCGCGACATCGGCCTAGGCAGGCGCCGTTTTGATGAAGGAATGCGCCATGGACCGCGCCCGTTATGATCGCCTTGCCAGCCTGTTCCATTGGGTGATGGCAGCGCTGATTTTCTACGCCGCAGCCAGCATCATGATCGCCGATGATCTGCCGCGCGGCGCCTTTCGAGAATTCATCAAAACCACGCATAACAGCGTCGGCGCCGTGGTTCTGCTGCTGCTGGCGTTGCGTATTCTTTGGCGCATGGTCAGCACCGCGCCGCCGATGCCTGATGGCATGTCCACACAGCAGCAGCGCCTCGCGAAGCTCGCGCATTTCGGGCTTTACGGGCTGATGGCGGCCGTGCCGCTGCTTGGCCTCGCGACGCTTTTCCTGCGCGGGCGGGGGCTCGAATTCGGCTTGTTCAGCATTGCCTCACCGCTCGCGGCCAATCGCGCCCTGTCGCGCAGCATCAAGGAAGTGCATGAATTGGCGGCCTATGCGCTGCTGGCGCTTGTGGCGTTTCACATCGCTGCCGCGCTTTGGCACCAATTCATCAAGCGTGATGGCTTGATGGGGCGGATGAGTTTCAGGCGCCCTTCGCCAGCCGGTCAAACGCCTTGAGCCGTGCGATCAACGCCGGCATCTCGCGCAGCGGAATCATATTCGGCCCATCGGATGGCGCGTGATCCGGGTCCGCATGGGTTTCGATGAAAACCGCAGCGACACCCACCGCGACGGCGGCGCGCGCCAGTACGGGAGCAAATTCGCGCTGCCCACCGCTTGAGGTGCCCTGCCCGCCTGGCTGCTGCACGGAATGCGTCGCGTCAAACACCACCGGATAGCCAGTCTCCGCCATGATCGGCAAAGCCCGCATATCGGACACCAGCGTATTATAGCCAAAGGAAGCGCCGCGTTCGCAGAGCAGGACATTGTGATTGCCCGTGCTCGCGATTTTCGCCGCAACATTCTTCATATCCCAGGGGGCGAGGAACTGGCCCTTTTTCACATTGATCACGCGGCCAGTCGCCCCCGCGGCTAGCAGCAAATCTGTCTGGCGGCACAGAAAGGCCGGGATTTGCAGCACATCCACTGCCTCGGCGGTGGGCGCGCATTGTTCCGGCGCATGCACATCGGTCAGCACCGGCAGCCCGGTTTTCTCGCGCACTTCAGCCAGAATGGCGAGGCCCTCCGCCATGCCAATGCCGCGCGCGGCAGAAACACTGGTGCGATTGGCCTTGTCGAAAGATGATTTATAGATCAGCGGTACACCAGCGGATGCTGCGATTTCCTTGAGCACTGCCGCGGTTTCCAAGGCATGGGCGCGGCTTTCAATCTGGCAGGGGCCACAGATGAAGACCAAGGGCAGATCATTGCCGAAGGTCACATTGCCCGCCTTCACATGGCGCATCATACCAACCGCGCCTGACGCACTGCAGCGCCAATGAAGCCCGCAAAAAGCGGATGCGGATCAAAGGGCTTGGATTTCAATTCCGGATGATATTGCACACCGATGAACCATGGATGATCCGGGTATTCGACAATCTCCGGCAGCACCCCATCCGGCGAAAGCCCGGAAAAGCGCAGGCCCGCCGCTTCAAGCCGATCACGATAGGCGATATTCACCTCGTAACGATGGCGGTGGCGTTCCTGGATTTCCGGCTGATCACCATAAACGCAGCGCACCAGCGAACCTTCCGCGAGATGCGCCTGATAAACGCCAAGGCGCATGGTGCCACCCAGATCGGTGCCGGCATCACGGCGTTCCACTTCATTGCCGCGCTGCCATTCCGTCAGCAGGCCAACCACCGGTTCCGCGCAAGGGCCGAATTCGGTGGAAGACGCGCCCTTCAATCCAACAAGGTTCCGCGCCGCTTCAATCACCGCCATCTGCATACCGAAGCAAATACCAAAAAACGGCAGCTTCCGTTCGCGCGCAAAGCGCACCGCTTCAATCTTGCCTTCCGTGCCACGTTCCCCAAAGCCACCTGGCACCAGAATGCCATGCACATGTTCAAGCCGCGCGAGTGCCTCCGCGTCATTCTCGAATATCTGGCTATCCACCCAATCGAGCTTCACGCGCACATGATGCGCAATGCCGCCATGTACCAGCGCTTCGGATAACGACTTATAGGCATCCAGCAGATTGGTATATTTGCCGACAATCGCGATCGTCACCTCACCTTCCGGTGCCTTGATGGCGTTCACAATGCTTTCCCAACTGGACATGTCGGGCTCGCCAAAGGCGGAAAGGCCGAAATGGCGCAGCACTTCCACATCCAGCCCCTCGGCGTGATAGGCCAAGGGCACTTCATAAATCGTGCTGGCATCCAAAGCAGGGATCACGCTTTCGGGGCGCACATTGCAGAATAGCGCGATTTTGCGACGTTCATTTTCCGGGATCGGCCGATCACACCGGCAGAGCAAAATCTGCGGTTGAATACCAAGGCCGAGAAGCTCCTTCACGCTATGCTGGGTTGGCTTGGTCTTCAATTCACCGGCTGAGGGGATATAGGGCACCAGCGTGAGATGCATGAAAATGCTACGCTGCGGGCCAAGCTCATTGCCCATTTGCCGGATGGCTTCCAGAAAGGGCAGACTTTCAATATCGCCCACCGTGCCGCCCACTTCGACCAGCACGAAATCATAACCATCGGTTTCGGTCTGGACGACTTCCTTGATCTTATCGGTGATGTGCGGAATCACCTGGACCGTGCCGCCCAGGTAATCACCGCGCCGTTCAGCCGCGATCACATCGGAATAAATGCGCCCCGTGGTCCAATTATCAGCCTTGCGCGCATGCACGCCAGTGAAGCGTTCATAATGGCCAAGATCAAGATCGGTTTCCGCACCATCATCGGTGACGAAGACTTCACCGTGCTGATAGGGGCTCATGGTCCCCGGATCGACATTGAGGTAGGGGTCAAGCTTGCGCAGCCGAACCTTGTAACCGCGCGCCTGCAACAGCGCGCCGAGCGAAGCGGAAGCGATACCCTTACCAAGTGAGGAGACCACGCCGCCGGTGATGAATACGAACCGGGTCATGGGAGACCTTGATAGCCCATCCCCCGATTCGGCGCCAGAAGGTTTTCTTTTCTACTTTATCGCCCCTTCCATTAGCGGATTTTTGAGATTTGTCGCTTTTACTGCGTTGGAAAAGCCGCTTTGTCGGCAACACTATGGAACAGGAAAATCCTCATGCGGATAGACGCCCGGCCCGATGGCTCCCAGATCGTGATCCCGGAAGTCGGCGATCTTGTGCGTCTCACCCGTGATGAAGCCGGCCCAATCGTGACCGCCCATGCCGGCGAATGGGGGCGCATTGTTCGGGTAACGACCCGCAATACACTTGACATCCAGCTTGCTGGCTTTTCCCGCCCCCGAGGCGTCGCAATGGCGCTGGTCAGTGATTTTCCGGCCATCAATGTGATCCCCTGTGATGGCCGCGGATTGCCGACCGACGGCCGGCATTGGGGGTCTTGGGCAGAACGACGCGGCGGCGCCCGCACGGGCAGTCGTGGTTAATTGAATTGCCGATTCTGCCTGAATAGCCCCGACATTCGGACCAACCCCAAGCTGCAGCAACGGGCGCAGGATAATTTTTTTCGGCGAGTTTGAAGCGGTCTAAAAAGCGGGGCGCATGCTCGTGGCGCGATTCACGCTAACCTTTCCTGATCCAAAACTGCAACCGAGCACCACTAGCCCAATATTTGGTGGGCTAATTCATGCTGCTGTCGGGAACTGACAGCAGCGACCGGACCACTGGGTTGACCGAGCCAACTCTTTCCGGCGTTCTGCTTTGGTAACCCGTGGAGACCGTCGGCATGCCACCGCCCAAGCCGAAAATTCTTGAAACCCTTATCCACCCAAGCGCGAAGCTGCGTGAATCGCGCATCGGCGCCCGCTGCGAAATCCTGGAACGCACATCGGTTGAATACACGACACTTGGTGATGCATCCTATCTTGGGCATGATTGCCAGGTGGCAGATGCCGACATCGGCAAATTCTGCGCCATAGCGGCTTGCGTCAGGATCGGGCCGCCGGATCACCCAAGCGGCCGCCCCGCACAGCATCGCTTCACCTATGTGCCGGAGTATTATGACACGACCAAAAAGCGTGACGCCACGTTCTTTGCCGAACGTCGCGCAGCGCGGGTCAGAATTGGAAATGATGTCTGGATCGGACATGGCGTTACGGTGCTGGCCGGCGTGACCGTTGGTGATGGCGCGGTGCTGGCGGCGGGTGCAGTGGTTTCGCGGAATATTGCGCCCTATACCATTGTGGGCGGAGTTCCAGCACGCGTCATCAAGGAACGCTTCCCGCACGACATTGCTGCACGTTTGCAAGCGATTGCCTGGTGGGACTGGCCTTTTGAAGAGATTATGGAGCGGTTGGAAAGCTTCCAATCCGAAGATGTGGAAGCCTTCTGTTCACGCTTCGAAAATCACGCATTCCCGCTCAAATACGCCATCGCTGCCTGCACGCCGCCGGATTGATGCGGCACGCCGGCAGCGCGCAGCCCCATTTCAACCCCGCCCAAGGTGCCGATCAATTGCAAATCACCGAAATCGCCCAAATGGCCAATGCGGAAAACGCGGTCATTCAATTGGCCAAGCCCATTGCCCAGGCTCATGTTGAAGCGTTCCAGAATGGTGGCGCGCAGCGCATTGGCACTATGGCCTTCCGGTAGCCGCACTGCCGTCAGCACGGATGAGTAATGGCGCGGATCTGCGCATTGAATCTCAAAACCCCAATGGCGTACGGCGCGGCGCGCCGCTTCCGCGTGGCGGTCATGCCGGGCGAAGACGTTATCAAGGCCCTCTTCCAGCAGCATATCCACCGCCGCATCCAGCCCGTACAAAAGATTGGTGGCGGGCGTGTAGGGGAAATAGCCCGTGGCGTTGGAAGCGATCATTGGCTGCCAATCCCAAAAACTGCGGGGCAGCTTCGCCGTTTCACTCGCCTTCAGCGCCTTGGCGCTGATGGCGTTGAAGGACAGGCCCGGCGGCAGCATCAGCCCCTTTTGCGAGCCCGATACGGTGACATCCACGCCCCATTCATCATGTCGGTAATCCATGGACCCGAGTGAGGAAATGGTATCCACCAGCAATAGCGCCGGGTGGCCGGCAGCATCCATCGCACGACGCACTTCGGCAATGCGGGAAGTGGCACCGGTGCTGGTTTCATTATGCACCACGGCCACGGCCTTGATGCTATGGGCCTTGTCTTCGCGGAGCTTTGCCTCAATCGCTTCCACATCCGCGCCGCGGCGCCAATCGGTCCGCACGTAATCGGTCACGATCCCAAGGCGTGATGCCATTTCATGCCACAAATGGGCGAACCAGCCCGTTTCGCACATCAGCACCCGGTCGCCGGGGGAAAGCGTATTAGCCAAAGCAGCTTCCCAGGCACCAGTGCCGCTGGCGGGGTAGATCACCACCGGGCCTTTGGTCTTGAAAACATGGCGGATTTTCTCAAGCACCCCCTTGCCGAAGATGCCAAAATCCGGCCCGCGATGGTCCATGGTGGGGTTGTCCATCGCGCGCAGCACCCGGTCCGGCACATTGCTCGGCCCCGGGATTTGCAGGAAATGGCGCCCGGCAGTGGGCTTGGATTGGAAGTAAGCCATGGTGGAATCCTTGTTTGTGGCCCCTACATGGGCGAAACCCCCCATCCGTGCCAAGACCAATTCCGCATAAGATGTTTCAGGACCGCCCCGTATGAATGCCCTGCCCCCTGGACGGATCACCCCCGGAGACCCCCGCCTGGCCGCGCGCCTCCGCCGCGAGACCGGCGCCGAGGTGCTGTTCCGCCCTGCCGATCGCGGCCGCTATGCCACCGATGCCTCCATCTATCAGCAGGAACCCATTGGGGTGGTGGTCCCCCGCTCACTCGCCGATGTGGAAGCGGCTTTGGCGATTTGCCGGGAAGAAAGCGTGCCGATCCTGCCGCGGGGCGGCGGCACCAGCCAATGCGGGCAGACGGTCAACCGCGCCCTGGTGCTGGATTGCACCAAATACCTGAGGCGCGTGCTGGAAGTGGATGCCAAGGCCGGCGTGGCGCGGGTGGAACCCGGCATTACCTTGGGCGCGCTGAATGACGCACTGAAGGCCCATGGGCTGTTCTACCCGGTGGACCCTTCCACCTGGCAGCGCTGCACCATTGGCGGCATGGCAGCGAATAATTCCTGCGGGTCCAAATCCATCCGCTATGGGCTGATGGCCGATAATGTGCTGGCGATTGATGCGCTGCTGGCCGACGGCACGCGTTTCCGCTTTGGCGATCTGCCCGACAATTTGGGCGCTGAAGTGCCGGGCGGCATTGCCGATCTGATCCAGCGCCTGCGCGCCTTGGGTGCGCGGGAGGCTGAGGAAATCGCGGCGCGCTTTCCCCAACAACTTCGTCGTGTGGGTGGCTATAACATCGAAGCGCTGACACCGGCGGCGCGGGCAGCGGGGCGCGGCAATCTCGCGCGGTTGCTGGTAGGATCGGAAGGCACCTTGGCGTTCTCGGCAGCGCTTGATCTGAAGCTATGGCCGATCAAGCCGCGCAAGGTTTTGGGCATTTGCCAATTCCCGAGCTTCCGCAAGGCGATGGAAGCTTCGAAGCATCTGGTGTCCCTGATGCCGGAAGCGGTGGAACTCGTGGATCGCACCATGATTGATCTGGGGCGTTCCATCCCGATCTATCGCGCGACGATTGACAAGATGCTGATTGGCGAACCGGATAGCCTGTTGATTGTGGAATTCCACGGCCAGGAAGATGGCCCGCTAATGCGGGATTTGGCGCGGCTTGATGAAATGATGGCGGATCTTGGCCATCCCGGCCAGGTGGTGCGCGCGACCGATGCCGGCTTTCAGGCCGCGATTGCTGAGGTACGCGAAGCTGGCCTTAATATCATGATGTCCATGAGGGGCGATGGTAAGCCGGTTTCCTTCATTGAAGATTGCGCTGTTGGTTTGGATGATCTGGCCGATTACACCGAAAGGCTGAATGAGGTTTTCGCGAAGCACGGCACCAAGGGCACCTGGTATGCGCATGCTTCTGTCGGCTGCCTACATGTGCGCCCCGTGCTGAATATGAAGGATGGCGCGGAAGTTGCGAAAATGCGCGCCATTGCGGAGGAATGCTTCGCCCTGGTGCGGGAATACAAGGGCAGCCATTCCGGCGAACATGGTGACGGCATTGTGCGGTCTGAATTCCATCGTCCGATGTTTGGGGACCGGATCGTCTCTGCCTTTGAAGAAGTGAAGGATGCGTTTGACCCGCGCGGTTTGCTGAACCCCAACCGCATCACGCGCCCGCCGCGCATGGATGATCGCAGCCTGTTCCGCTACGGCCCCGAATATGCGGCAGATGCGGCGATCACGCCGGCACTGGATTGGTCCGACTATCCCGGCCCGCTTGGCGGTCTGCTGAGCGCGGTGGAGATGTGCAACAACAATGGCACCTGCCGGAAGTTTGATGCCAATGTCATGTGCCCATCCTATCGCGCGACGCGCGATGAACAGCATTTGACGCGCGGGCGGGCGAATACGCTACGCCTGGCGCTCACGGGTCAATTGGGCCCGGATGCGCTGGCGGGGGATGAGGTCGCCGCCGCCATGGCGCTTTGTATTTCGTGTAAGGGCTGCAAGCGCGAATGCCCAACCGGCGTGGATATGGCGCGCATGAAGATTGAGGCTTTGGCTGCCCGCGCCAAGCGCCATGGCGTGCCCTTGCGTGAACGCCTGATTGCGCGCCTGCCGCGCATTGCGCGCTTTGCCTCCATGGCGCCCATTCTGTTCAATCTGCGCGATATGATCCCCGGCCTGCCGGCGCTGACGCAAAGCATGCTGGGCTTGACGGCAGAAAGGCCGCTGCCGCGTTTTCGCGGTGATGTCTTCCATGATTGGGAATTGCGCGCCCCGGATGGCAGGGCGGATGAGGTGATCCTGCTGCCCGATGCCTTCAACCGGTATTTTGAGCCGGAGAATCTGCGCGCCGCCATTCGTGTGCTGCGCGCGGCCGGCTATGATCCCGCCGTGGCGCGGCCGCCACGCGGTATGCGCCCGCTGGATGAAGGCCGCACGCTGTTGGCCGCCGGCATGGTGGATGAAGCGCGTGTTGAAGCGCGCCGCGTGATCGCGGCCCTGGCGCCCTTCACATCGCTGGTGGTGGGCATTGAACCTTCATCACTGACCACGCTCCGCGATGAATTCCTGGTGCTGCTGCCGGGCGAAGAAAGTCGCGCCTTGGCCGCGCGTGCCGTATTGCTCAGTGAACTGCTGGAACGCGACAAGCCAGCGCTGGCCTTCAAGCCAGTGGAAGCGACTGTCCATATCCATGGCCATTGCCATCAAAAAGCTTTTGGCGCCTTTCCAGCGGCGGTCGCGCTGCTAAAGCGCATCCCAGGGGTGACGGTGAAGCCCATCACCTCTTCCTGCTGCGGCATGGCAGGCGCTTTTGGCTATCAGGCGGAAAGCCTGGAAGCATCCAAGGCCATGGCGGAATTATCGCTGCTGCCGGCGGTGCGCGCCGCTGCCGCCAATGATTTCATCATCGCCGATGGCACATCCTGCCGGCACCAAATCGGTGATCTGGGTGGACGAGAAGCCATCCATTCCGTGCGGCTGTTGGACCGCGCCTTGTCATGACCGACGCCGAAGCCATTCGCGCCTTTTGGTATGCCGAAGGGCGCGACACCTATCGCCCGATCTGGTTTCAGAAGAATGATGCCTTCGACGCGGAAATCCGTGAGCGTTTCGGCGCGCTGATCCGCCCAGCACGGGAAGGGACTTTTGATTCCTGGGCGACCTCTCCGGAAGGTGCGCTGGCGCTGCTGATCCTGCTGGATCAATTCCCGCGCAATCTATTCCGCGGTAGCGCGGAAGCCTTCGCGAGTGACGCGCATGCCCGCGCCATTGCCCGCCAGGTGGTGCTGAAAAAGCGCTTTGATCTGCAACTTGGTCCTTTCGAAAAGCCCTTCCTCTATCTGCCTTTCGAACATAGTGAAGCGATGGCGGATCAGGATTTGTCTGTCGCCTTGTTTGAAGGCTTACGCGATTTTCCGCATCATGCGCGCGAAAAAGGTGCCATTGACTATGCTTGGCGGCATCGCGTGGTGATCCAGGAATTCGGGCGCTTCCCGCATCGCAACGCCGCACTCGGGCGAGTGTCATCGCCGGCGGAACAGGCTTGGCTTGCTGCCGGGGGAGGCTTCTGATGGCGCTACCGATTGCCATCATTGGCGCTGGGCTTGCCGGCATTTCGGCGGCACGTGCGCTGATCGCGCGCGGCCATGCGGTGACAATCTTCGACAAGGGCCGCGGCCCTGGTGGCCGCCTCGCGACACGCAGGATCGAGGCTGAAGGACGCAAGCTGCAATTCGACCACGGCGCGCAATATCTGCGGGCCGAGAGTGCTGATTTCGCTTCTGCTTTGACTGAGGCTGGAACCGCGCCCTGGCCTGATGCGGCGCGGCGCGTGGGCGTGCCTTCCATGTCCGCCATGCCGCGCGCCTTGCTTGGTAACATTCCTTGTGTTGCCTCGCGCCATGTCGGGCAAATCACCGGACAGCCCGGCGCCTGGACGCTGCGCCATTGGGATGCGCGGCAGGTGCGCCCAGGCAAGCCTTTGCCCGATAGCGCGCCGGAAGAAGCCGGGCCTTTTGCGGCGGCGCTGCTGACCATGCCGGCGACGCAAGCGCGGGAGGTTCTGGGACGACACGCGCCAAGGCTGCATGAAGCACTTGCCGCCATTCGCTACGCGCCTTGTTGGACTGTGATGGCCGCCTTTAACGCGCCGCTAGCCCTGCCGGAAACGCTCCGCCCTGAAGCCCATGCCATTGGCTGGGCGGCGCGCGATTCCGCCAAGCCTGGGCGCGATGCGCGTCAAGAAAACTGGGTGATCCAGGCCGGCCCTGCCTGGACGCGTGCGTATCTGGAATTGCCCGCGGAAGACATCGCGCAGCCTTTACTCGCGGCGCTTGCCAACTTGAGCGCCGCGCCCTTGCCCGCGCCCTTCATGGCGGTGGCGCATCGCTGGCGCTATTCGCTGCTGGAAGCGCCCTTGGGCGAGCCATGCCTTTGGGATGCTGCGATGCGCCTTGGCTATGCGAGCGATGGCTGCATCGGCGGGCGCGCAGAAGCGGCTTGGCAGAGCGGTGCGGCGCTTGCAGCCCGGGCGCTGGCATGAAACCCGCGCGCCCCGCTTTCGCCGATGACATCGCGGCAAGCCTACAGGAAGCCTTTCGCCTGTTGGCGGATGCGGTGTCGAACCGGCGCAGCCCCTTCCATACACCAACCATCGCCAGCCTGGATGATACCGGCGCGCCAAGCCTGCGTACCGTTGTGCTGCGCGGCTTTGATGCAGAGGCGCGCCGCCTGCGTTTCCATACCGATCTGCGGAGCGACAAGGCGCGCGGCATTGGGCGAAATCCGCGCGTGATGATGCATTTCTATGACGCTGCCCTGCATATTCAATTGCGCGTGGCGGGTCACGCGGCGCTTCATCTGGATGATGCGGTGGCGGATGCTGCCTGGGAAGGCAGCCGATCCAGCAGCCGCATGTGCTATGCTGCGCCCGACGCTTCTGGCGCCATTGTCCCTGACCCACCAGCCGCACCGATGGATAGCGAAATCGGCCGCCCGCATTTCGCTGCCGTTGTCATTGGCTTTCACAAGCTGGAATGGCTCTGGCTTGCCGCCGCCGGGCATCAACGCGCGCGCTTCATCTGGGATGAAGCGGGCCAGCTTACCGCCAATTGGATCGCGCCATGAATATCGAAGCCATCACCGCCGCTATGCTCCGCATCGCTGCCGAGCGCGGCCCGGAAAAAAGCCTCTGCCCCACCGATGTGGCGCGCGCCGTCTCGGCCGAGAACTGGCGATCCTTGCTGGGCGCGGTACGCAAGGTCGCGGCTGATTTGGCGCGCGACGGCAAGATTGAAATCCTTCGCAAGGGCAAACCGATCAGCCCTGATGAAATAAAGGGCGTCATTCGCTTGAGGGCCACATCATGATCTCTGCCCTATTCTCCCGTGGCGCTGAGGGTGTTCCCGCCCCCGCACCGCTTGATTTTGCCACGCTGCAGTTACCGGCTTCGCCAAATACCTGCCTGCTGACGCCAAGCGTCGCACCGGGGCAGGGGCATTTGCATCGGGACCCGCTGCCAGCCTCACCGGAAGCAGTGATGGCGGCTTTGGATCGCGTCGCGGCGGGCATGCAGCGCACCTTCCCGCTGGCGCGCTTTCCAGCGCGCAACCAGGCGCAATGGGTGGTGCGCAGTGCGCTGATGAACTACCCCGATATCGTGGTGGCAGAAGCCGTACCGGTTGAAGGTGGCACCGGGCTTTGGATGTATTCGCGCAGCCTGATTGGCTGGTCTGATCTTGGCGTCAATCGCGCGCGCGTGATGGCTTGGCTTGAAGCGCTCGAAGCAGCGCTGCGCGCGGGCTAGCCCATGCGTTGGATCATCACCTTCATCGCTGAAGCCTGGGCGCTGATCGCCCCCTTTTGGCGGAGTGAGGAACGCTGGCGTGCGCGCCTGCTGCTGGCGGTGGTGATCCTGCTCAATCTTTCGCTGGTGGGCATGACGGTGTTGCTGACCTATTGGCAGCGCGCCTTCTACAATACGCTGGAAAATAAGGATTGGGA
>Ga0315900_10007780_pt1 | contig 13964 bp, 12 predicted proteins | sample LakEriMetagenome_FD_203521 | JGI IMG/M metagenome (GOLD analysis project Ga0315900, IMG submission 203521) | Freshwater fungal communities from buoy surface, Lake Erie, Ohio, United States - Buoy 12 MA114 | ecosystem: Environmental > Aquatic > Freshwater > Lake > Lake biofilm | place: USA: Lake...
TCGCGAGGTCCACCAGGCCCCGCGTCGCGACGCCGCTCACCCGAGCCGCAGCAGCGGCACCGCCGCGGCCGCGAGCAGCACCGCCGCGACGCGCGGACGGTCGAAGGGCTCCTTGAGCCAGTAGACGGCGATCAGCAGGGCGAAGATCGCGCTGGTGTCGCGCAGCGCGGCCGCCGGCGCGATCGGGCCGTGGTCCCAGACCCAGAGGATGAGCAGGTAGGACGCCATCGAGGCGAAGCCCGCGACCACCGTGACCATGGGGAAGCTCGCGACGAGCTGGACCGGATTGCCGAGATGGCGCTGGCGCCAGGCCATCACGGCGCCGTTCGCGATCGAGGCGATGCAGCCATAGGCGAGCGCGGACTGCGCCACGCGCACGCCCTGCGCGTCGCACAGGACGTAGAGCGCGATGCAGATGCCCGAGGCGATCGTCCAGGCGAGGCCGCGCGCGGGGATGCCGCGCTCCCCGCGCGCGCTCGCGGCGAGCAGCGCGAGCGACGACGCGATCATGGCCACGCCCGCGATCGCGGCAGGGCCCATGCGCTCGCCCAGGAGAAGCGCCGCCATCGGCAGCACGATCATCACCGAGACCGCGCGACCGACGGGATAGACGACGCCATAGCCGGCGGCGTCGTAGGCCCGCAGCATCGTCGCGACGGCGAAGGCGTTGATCGTCGACGAGAGCGCCACCCACTTGAGCGCCGCGGCGTCGGGAAGCCCGGTCCAGAGCAGGATCGGCACCGAGATGACGCCGGCCATGATCATCTGCCCGGCCATCGCCTCCGCGGGACGCGGCGTCGCCTTGACCGCGGCGTTCCACGCCGCGTGCAGGAAGGCGCTCGCCAGCGCCGCGGCTACAAGGATCCCGTCCATCCGTCCCCTTCGCCCGCGCCCTGCCCGGGCGAGGCGCAGGGCGCGACGATACAGGCGTCAGGAGATCTCGCGAACCAGCTTGTTGAAGATCGCGTGGGCGAAGTCGACGCGATTGCTCGCCGTCATGACGAAGGCGCCGGGGCCGCCGATGACGTTCTCCTCGTAGTGCTGGCGCAGGTTGCGCGGGCCCATGAAGGCCTGCGAGCCCTCTGCCTGGATGGCCAGCGCGTTGATGGTGATGCCCGCGGCGAGGGCGCGGTCGCGCGCCACCGGCGCGGGGATGGTGCTGCGCATGTCGGGCCCGTCGCCCGCGAGGTCGATGGTCGCGCGCGGCGCGCGGAAGGGCGCGGCGCGGATCCAGTCGGTGGCCGAGGCGAGCGCGTCGCCGATCGCGTTCCATGTCTGCGGCGGGCGCGGCGCGGCGACCAGCCTGTCGGCGAAGGCGCCCGCGTCGTCCTCCCCGGCGATGCGGGTCCAGGGCAGGATCAGCTGCGCGGCGCCCGGCGATCCCCACTCGCCATAGGCGACGGCGATCGGGCCGCGCAGGGAGCGCAGCACCTGCGGGTGCTCGATCGCGCTCGCCGTTCCCTCTCGCTGCAGCCTGTACTCCTCCTCGTCGATGGAGCCGGAGCCGTCGTTGAGGAGGACGAGAAGGAGCTCGACCTCAGCGGCCTGCGCCGGCGCGCGCGGTGCTGCGGCGAGAGCCGTTCCGAGGAGGCCGCCGCCGAAGCCGCGCCGCGAGAGGAGGAGCGAGGGTGCCATGCCGGTCACATGGCGGGGCGGGGCGGCGCGGCAAGGGTCGCCGGGGCAACCACGATCCGGAAGCCGTTGCCGCGCCAGAAGCCGTTGGCCTCGAGGCTGCCGCGATAGGAGGCATTGGCCTTGGCAGGACCGCTGGAGAAGCACCCGCCGCGCAGCACGCGACGGACGCGGTCCGGCGCATCGAGCGCCTCGCGTCCATCCTCGCGCCACGGATAGGCGAAGGACGGCCTGGCCATGTCCTCGCCCCACAGCGTCAGGCACCACTCCCAGACCTGGCCCGCCATGTCGTGGCAGCCATGGGGCGAGCGGCCACGCGGGAAGAGCCCGACCGCGCAGGTGTCGTTCAGCCCCGTCGTCTCGCCATTGGCGCGGTCGTCGTCCCACGCAAGGCCCCAGGGATGCACGACGCCCGAAGCCGGCACGGGCTGGTCGCCGCGCGCGGCACGCTCCCATTCGCGCTCGGCAGGCAGGCGCACGACATCGCCGGGGGCGATGCGTCCCTCGCGGCGCCACGCCTCGCCGAGCCAGTCGCAGAAGGCGCGCGCGTCGTGCCAGGTGAGGTCCGTCGCCGGCATGTTGGTGCGCTCCGGGCGCTGGCCATCGGTCGATGCCCATGACCTGCCGGTCGCGGCGACGAAGGCCGCGTAGCGCGCATTGGTCACCGGATAGGCGCCGATGCGGAAGGCCTCCACCGCGGCGCGATGTGGCGGCGAGGAGTTCTGGTTGGTCGCGCACCCCATGTCGAACACGCCGCCCGGGACATCGACGAGGGCCTCGAGGTCGCGCGGATCGCCCAGCCACGACAGCGCGCGGCCCGCGGCGACACGCTCGGCGGGGCGCAGCGCGCCCGCCTCCACGATCGCGGCGAGCGCGCCACGCAGCCGCGCGCGCGTGCCGGGGAACGCCTCGGCGAAGGCGGCGGCGCAGAGCGCACCGCGATGCCCCGCGTCCCCGGGCATGTCGAGCAGCCCGGCGACAAGCGCCTCGCCGCGCCCGCGATCGCCGCTCCACCGGGACAGCAGGCTGGCGAGGACGGGCGCCGCCGCCCCGGGGTCGCGCGCGAAGGCCGCGAGCGCCGGGCCGGGATCTGGCATCGCCGCGAGTTCCGCCGCCGCGAGGAGGTCGGCAAGCCATGGCCGCGCGACCGCGGCGTCGCGCCCGTCCTGTCCGACCGCCGCACGCCACGCGTCGACGATGCCTTCGACGCCCGATGCAGGAACGTCAACGCGCAGCGCCAGCCTGAAGATCCCGGGATGCCCGGCGGCGGGGTCGAGGGCCGCGGCACGCTCGCGGGCCATGCCGAGGGATGCCAGCGCATCGCGGCGCTCCGACTCCGGCAGCGGCAGCAGCGCGTGGCGCACGAGGCCCGCAGGCAGCGGCCACCCATCCATCCGCCGCGCGTCGCCAAGCATGAAAACGCGCAACGACGGATTGGCGTCGAGCAGGGCCGCGATCCCGATGGCGAATTCCCTCCATCCCTCGCCGAGGCGATCGACGTCGTCGACGACCAGCAGCGCCGCCGGCGCGTCTGGCGCGGCACGCAGCGTCGCGGCGAACCCAGGCCCCGCGGCGGCGAGCGCCGCTTCCGCCGACATGCCAGGCGCTGCCGGGACAAGCGCGGGCAGCGTCGGGCCGAGGGTCCAGGCATGGGGCGCGCGCGCGCCGGCCGCGTCGCGGACCGGGGCCCCCGCTAGGCGCGCGACGCCGAGGACGGGGTCGGCGACGAGGTCGCCCGCGAGGCAGAGCGCCAGCTCGCGCGCGAAGCTGGTCCTGCCGCCGCCGGCCGGCGCGACGAGGAGCAGGCCGCGCTCCTCCTGGACCATCTCCAGGGCGGTGAAATGGACCGGTGCCTCCGGCGCAGCACCGCGCTCGCGCAGGCTGCGCAGCCCCTTCGCAGCCTTGTCCTCGCGCGTGTAGGCGACGAGGCGCGGCAGCTGCCCCGTGCCCGCCGCGTCGCAATGGCGCGCGAGCAGCGCGCGCGCCGCGTCGAGCCAGGGCCGCGCGGGCGCGCTCATCGGAACAGCGCGGCGACCGAGGGGTCGTGGAAGCGCTGGATCTCGAGCGCGTAGCCGGCGGGGTCCCGGAAGAAGAAATGGTCGCAGAAGCGCCCGCGCCGCAGTTCCGTCAGCCCGGGCACGCCGGCAGCCGCGAGGCGCGCGTGCCAGCCCTCGACGTCCTCCGCGACGATGGTGAAGAGCGCGGCGCTGCTCGGCTGGTGGCGCAGGTGGCCGCGATTGCCGTCGACGATGCCGAAATAGGAGTTCGGCGCGACGCGGTAGATGCGCGCGAGCCCCTGGTCGAGCACGAGCTCGAAGCCGAGCTTCTCCTCGTAGAAGCGCGCGATCGGCGCGATGTCCTCGTAGTAGAAGAAGGTGATCGCGTAGTCGGTCTTCATGTCGTTCCTCCTGAAGGCTGCGTCAGCCGATCGCGATCGTGCCCTTCGCGTCGAGCGCGAGCGGCGGCGCGCCGGGCCGCGCCGCGGCCAGCGCGACCGGATGGGCGATGTAGAGCCAGGGCGGGTTCTGCTGCAGGCGCCGCAGGCAGGCCGCGTAGGCGGCCTCGCGCGCCTCGTGCGACACGGCCGCGTTGGCCGCCGCGACCAGTTCCTGCGTGGGGGCGTCACGGTAGCCCTGCCACCACACCGCGCGCTGGGCGCTCGAGATCTTGTCGTCGAGGACGCGGAAGGTGCTGTGCGGCGAGGAATCGAAGATCGCGAGGTCGCCGATGCGCTTGCGGCCGACTTGCCGCGCGTATTCCGGGCGGTCCTCCTCGGTCTCGATCGCGACGCGGAAGCCGATGCGCTCGAGCGCGTCGGCGACGAAGCGGCTGATCTCCGGCGAACGCTCCGGCATGTGCGTGGGCGTGCGCAGCAGCAGGTCGCGCGGGCCGCCCAGCCCCTCGACCAGCGCGCGCGCGCGCGCGGGATCGCAGGGGATCGGCGCGAGGGCGGCGGTCGCCATGCCGAGATGCGCGGGGCTCACGATCGTGGTCGACGGCACGGCAAGCCCGCGGAAGACGTCGCGCACGAGCGCGGCGCGGTCGACGGCCAGGTTCGCGGCGAGCCTGGCCTCCGGCGCGGCAAAGGCGCCGGCGCCGCAGTTCAGGTAGTACATCACCGAGAGGGTGCTGGTCGCCGCGAGCCAGCGCCAGCGGTCGTCGCGCGCCGGCGGCTCCTCCATGTGGTCGAGTTGCATGGCGAGGTCCGCCCTGCCGGCGAGCAACCTCTCCCAGCGCGCCTCGGCGCCGGGCACGCAATCGAGCACGACCCGCCGTACGCCGCCCGGCGCGGCGCCCACGGCTTCCAGCACCGCGCGTTCCCCTGGCGAAAGCTCGACGATGCGGAACGGGCCAGTGCCGAGCGTCGCGCGCCCGTCCGGAGCAAGCCGGGGGACATGGAACTCCGAGAACACGTCGAGGATGTCGGCGAAGGGATGCTCGCTCTCGACCAGCACCGTGCGGTCGTCGGGCGCCGAGATCCGCGTGCGCGCGAGGTAGCGCGCGTACGACCACTTCATGCCGAACATGTCGACCGAGGCGAGGATGCCCTCGACGAAATCCAGGACGTGGCCCGCGCGGAACGGCGCGCCGTCGTGGAAGGTCGCGCCGTCGCGCACGCGGAAGCGCCAGCGCCTGCCGTCGGGGTCGTGGGTCCAGGACCCGAACAGTCCCGGCCGCGCATGGCCGCGCTCCCAGCCGACGAGCGGCTCGAAGGCGAAGCGCTTGAGCGTGAGGATGCTCGTGTCGTCGGTCACGCGCGTCGCCGGCAGGGCATCGACCTTCGCGAGCGCGATCGCCAGGGTGGACATCGACCTTCCTCCGCTTCGTCAGTCGGCCGGCCGGCGCCGCGGATCGAGCCATTCCGCGAGGCCGTCGCCGATGAGGTTGAACGCCATGACCGCGAGCAGGATGCCCGCGCCCGGCGCGAGCGCGACCCATGGCGCGCTGCGCACGAAGTCGAGGTTGAGCGACACGTCGGCGCCCCACTCGGCCGCCGGCGGCTGCGCCCCGAGCCCGAGGAAGCCGAGGCTGGCGGTCTGCAGGATCGCGGCGCCGAGCGCGAGCGTCGCCTGCACGAAGAGCGGCCCGACGCCATTGGCGAAGACGTAGCGCAGCAATATGCGGCTGCGCGGCAGGCCGAGCGTGACCGCGGCCTCGACATAGGGACGCGCGGACACGCTGACCGCCTGCGCGCGCGCCACGCGCGCGAATTGCGGCATCAGCGTGATCGCGACGGCGAGCATGGCGTTCTCCAGGCTCGGCCCGAACGCGGCCGCGAGGGCGATCGCCAGGACGAGGGAGGGGAACGACAGCATCGCGTCGGCGAGGCGCATGACCACAGCGTCGACCCAGCCGCCCGCGAAACCGGAGATCATCCCGATCGTGGCGCCGGCCACGAAGGCGATCGCCACCACGCCGCAGCCGACGACGAGCGTCACGCGGCCACCATGCAGCACGCGGGCGAGCACGTCGCGCCCGAGGGAGTCGGTGCCGAGCCAGAAATCCGCGCCCGGGGGCGCGAGCCGCCGGAGGATGTTGAGTCGCGTCGGCGAGGCCTCGTAGGCGAGCGGTCCCGCGACGACGCAGAGCACGATCGCCACGAGCAGCATGCAGCCCAGCGCCGCAAGCCGGTTCGTCCGCAGGAATGCCCGGAACTCCGCCATGGCGACGATCACCGCAGGCGGCCGCGCACGCGCGGGTCGAGCGCCGCGTGGACCAGGTCGACGACGAGGGACGTCGCCATGTAGATCAGCGCGAAGACCAGCGTCGTGCCCTGGATCACCGGGAAGTCGCGGTTGCGGATGGCGTCGAACATGTACCTGCCGATGCCAGGCCAGGCGAAGATCGTCTCGGTGAGGATCGCGCCGCCGAGCATCTCCGCGGACTTGAGGCCGACGACGGTGACCGCAGGCAGCAGCGCGTTGCGCAGGGCGTGGACATGGACGACCCGCGCGCGCGCCATGCCCTTCGCCCGCGCCGTGCGCACGTAGTCCTCGCCGAGCGTCTCGAGCATGCTGTTGCGCACGTAGCGGCCGAGCGTCGCCGCGAGGAACGCCGCGAGCACGGCGCAGGGCAGGACAAGATGCGCGAGCGCCCCGCGGGCCGCGGGCCAGTCGGCGCGCAACAGCGCGTCGACGACCGCGAACCCCGTGATCGGCGCGTCGAGGGCGAGCGCGCTGGCTCGCCCGGAGACCGGCAGCCAGCCAAGCCAGCTCGCGAAGACGAGCTGGAGGACCAGCGCGAGCAGGAAGGCCGGGATCGAGACCCCGACGAGCGAGACGAGCCGCAGCGCATGGTCGAGCGTGCCGTTGGCCCGCGTCGCGCAGGCGACGCCCAGCGGGATGCCGACAAGGATCGCCACCAGCGTCGCCAGCAGCGTGAGCTCGATCGTCGCCGGCAGCCGCAGGAGGATCTCCCGCAGCACGGGCTCGCCGGTCTTCAGCGACGTACCGAGGTCGCCGCGCGCCAGCGCGGACACGTATTCGACGAATTGCAGGGGCGCCGGCAGGTCGAGCCGCAGCTGGTCGCGCAGCGCCGCGACCTGCTCCTGCGTGGCACCTGGGCCGAGCAGCACCACGGCCGGGTCGCCAGGGATGGCGCGGACCAGCGAGAAGACGATCGCCAGCACCAGCCCCAGCACGGGGACGAGCGCCGCGACGCGGCCGGCTACGAAGGCCATCCCGCCCCCTCGCCCGGCCGCGCCGCCGCGCGCGCGCGGCGTGCCGTCACTGCTTGGAGACGCCCCAGTACTCGTTCAGCGGCGGCGCGCTGTTGATCACCAGGCCGCGCACGTTGGAGCGCGCGAAGACGATCAGCTTCGGGCTGAACAGGAAGGCGCCGGGCGCGCGTGCGAGGATGTCCTCCTGGAGCTTGAAGTAGAGCGCCTTGCGTTCCTCCATCGAGACCGTCTGCTGGGCCTTCAGGATCTGCGCATCGAGCGCGTCGTCCTTCGGGAAGCGGAAGGTCATGGCCGTGTCGGCCAGCGAGGACAGGTATCCGATCGTGACATGCGCGTCCGGGTCGTTGTACCAGGGCTGGCGGCCATCGAGCGCGAGGTCGAAGTTGCCGCTCGTGTGGAGCGCGCGCAGCGCGGGGAACTCGGTCTGCTGGATCGTGACGTTGATCCCGACATCCGCGAGGTTCGCCTGGACGAAGGTCGCGACCGCGCCCCAGAGGGCTCCCTGGAACGTGTAGAGCGGCACCGTCAGCGATCCGGGGCGGACCCCCGCCTCGGCAAGCAGCTTCCTGGCCAGCGCCGGATCGTGCTTCGGCGCCAGGTCGCGGATCCTCGGGTTGAAGGCCCAGCTGTTCGAGGTCAGCGGCCCGTAGACGCGGTCGGCCGTGTTGCCGAACACGCCCTGGAGCAGCCCGTCGTAGTCGATCGCGTGCATCACCGCGCGGCGGACGCGGATGTCCGCGAAGGGGCCGGTCGTCTTCTTGTTGTTGAACTCGAGCTGCCGGATGATCTGGCTCGGCACCTCGATGATCGAGACGTTGCGGTTGCCGCGCAGCGCCTGGATCGTCTCCGCCGGGATCGCCGCCAGCTGGCCGGCCTGCTGGATCACGTCGACGCCGCCATTCTCGAGCTCGAGCCGGCGCGTCGAGGCGTTGGGGATGATGCGGTAGACGAGCCGGTCGAGCTTCGGCGCGCCGCGGAAGTAGCTGGGGTTGGCGTCGAGAACGATGTTCGTGTCCGCCTGGCGCGAGCGGAACGCGAAGGGGCCCGTGCCGACGGGGTTCACGGCGAACTGGTCGCCATGCTTCGCCACCGCCGCGGGGCTCACGATCGCGGACTGGGGCTGGGCGAGGATCGACAGGAAGGCCGGGTAGGGCTCGCGCAGGACGATGCGCACCACGCGCGGCGAGGCGACGGCGATCTCGGAGATCAGGTTGAACGAGGCCTGCGCGAAGGGATTCATCGCCTTCGTGCGCTCGAGCGAGAACTTCACCGCCTCGGCGTCCAGCGTCGTGCCGTCGTGGAACCTCACGCCGTCGCGCAGCTCGAACTCGAAGCTGCGCCCGTCGGGCGAGACGGTCCAGCGCGTGGCCAGCCTGCCCTCCAGCGCGTCGAAGGCCGGTGGCGTCCAGGCGACCAGGGTGTCGAAGACGTTGAGGATGACCTCGCTGCCGATCGGCTCGGCTCGGTTCGCGCCGGGCTCGAGGCCGACGGCGTCCGAGGGCACGGCGACGACGAGCGTGCGCGACGCGTCCTGGGCCTGCGCATGGGCACACAGGATCGGCAGCGCGGCGACCGCTGCGAGCAAGCGACGGGAAATCGACATCGTCATCCTCCGGGGAAGGCAGCGGCGCGGCCGCGCAACGTCCGCGCGACCGCGGACACGCCTCCTCAATAACAAGCGCTCCGCGTGACGGGCAAGCCGCGTACCCGCGCCGCTCAACCCGGGATGGCGCCCGTCGCGACGGGCCGCGCGGGATCGCCGACCCAGGCCGACCACGAGCCGACATACATCGCCGCCTCGATGCCGATCGCCGCGAGCGCCAGCACGGTGACCGCCGCGGACATCCCCGCCCCGCAATAGACGCCGACCGCGCGCGTGCCGTCGGCGCCGAGCGCCCGGTACATCTCCGCGAGCGTCTCGTCGTCCGTGAAGTGCCCGGGGTCGGTGAGGTTGTCGGGGGCGGGCACGCTCAGCGCGCCGGGGATGTGGCCGCGCGGCGGCTGGCCGGGCGCGCTCGTGCCGCCGATATAGTTGGGCCGGATGCGCGCGTCGAGCAGAACGCCCGAGCGCGCGAGGGCCAGCGCGCCATCGGCGTCGAGCTCGGGCATGTGTCCCGGCGAGAGCTCGATCGTGCTCGGCGCGGGACGCCCCGGCGCATGCGCGACCGGCAGCCCGGCCGCGATCCAGGCGGGCAGGCCGCCATCGAGCACGCGCACGTCGGCGATGCCGGCCCAGCGCAGCACCCACCAGGCGCGCGCGGCAGTCATGCTGCGATCGTCGTCGTAGACGACCACCGTCCGGTCGCGCAGCAGGCCCCAGCGCCGCGCCGCCTCCTGGAGGTCGCCGATCGCGGGCAGGGGGCGCTGCCCGCCGGCGACGCTGGGTGGCCCCGCGAAGTCGGAATAGGCCTCTGCGTCGACCGCGCCCGGGACGCGGCGCGCGCGGTCGGAGAGGCGGCCCGTGTAGGGATTGACCGACTGGACGGCAACGATCGCGGGGCCCTCGCCCGCGTCCATCATCGCCTTCAGTTCCGCCGGCGTGACCAGAACGCGCGCGCGCTTGCGACCATCCATCGACGCCTCCATCCGGGACGCGCCGATATAGACACCGCCCGGAGCGACGGACAAGATCCGCGGCGTCATTGCCCGCGGAGCCGGCGCTTGCACGTCCTCGATGTCGCCGACCTGTGCGTCGCCTTCCCTGCCGGTGATCGCCTGAACACCGTGGTGGACCGGGTCGGCTTCCGCGTCGCGCCGCGCGAGACGCTCGCGATCGTCGGCGAGTCCGGCTCGGGCAAGAGCGTCACCGCCCTCGCCATCATGCGCCTTCTCCCGCCCGCCGCGCGCGTGGACGGCCGCGTCTCGCTCGCGGGCCGCGACCTGCTCGCGCTTCCGGAGGCGCAGATGGAGGGGCTTCGCGGCCGCGAGATGGCGATGATCTTCCAGGAGCCGATGACCAGCCTGAACCCGGTCATGACCATCGGCGCGCAGCTGCGCGAGACGCTGCGCCGGCACCAGGGCCTCGCGGCGGGCGCCGCCGACGCCGAGGCGCTGCGCCTGCTCGACCGCGTGCGGATCCCCGCCGCGCGCGCGCGCCTCGCGGAGCATCCGCATCGGTTGTCCGGCGGAATGCTGCAGAGGTCGATGATCGCGATCGCGCTCGCCGGCCGCCCGCGGCTGCTGATCGCGGACGAGCCGACCACGGCGCTCGACGTCACCGTTCAGGCGCAGATCCTCGCGCTGCTGCGCGAGATACAGGACCAGGACGGCATGGCGGTGCTGTTCATCACCCACGACATGGGCGTGGTCGCGGAGACGGCGGACCGTGTCGTGGTGATGCGGCGCGCGCGCGTGGTCGAGGACGGCGAGGCCGCCGACGTCTTCGCGCGTCCGCGCGATGCCTATACGCGCGCGCTCCTCGCCGCGGTGCCGCGGCTGGGCTCGATGAGGGGACGCGAGCGGCCCGAGCCCTTCCGCGCGGCCGATCCGGCCGAGGCGGCGCCGTCGGCGTCCATGGTCCCGCGCACGCCCCATCCCGACCCGGCGGAGCGCGTCGTGCTGCGCGTCGATCGACTGGTCACCCGCTTCGACATGCGCGGCGGCCTTCTCGGCCGCGTCCGCGCGCGCGTCCACGCGGTCGAGGGCGTTTCCTTCGACCTGCGCGCGGGCGAGACGCTGGCGCTCGTCGGCGAATCGGGATGCGGGAAGTCGACCATCGGCCGCTCGATCCTGCGCATCGCGAGGCCGACCAGCGGCTCGATCGTCGTCGACGGCATCGACGTGCTCGCGCTCTCGGGCGAGGCGCTGCGCCGGCATCGACGCCGCATGCAGATGATCTTCCAGGACCCGATGTCGAGCCTGAACCCGCGCATGCGCGCGGGCGAGATCCTCGCTGAGCCGCTGCTCGCGCATGGCCTCGCGACGCCCGACGAGGCGCGCGCGCGCGCCGTCGCACTGCTCGGCAGGGTCGGCCTCGACGCCGCGATGCTCTCGCGCTTCCCCCACCAGTTCTCGGGTGGCCAGAAGCAGCGCCTCTGCATCGCGCGCGCGCTTGCCCTCGACCCGGCTCTGATCGTCGCCGACGAGGCGGTGTCGGCGCTCGACGTGTCGATCAAGGCGCAGGTCGTCGACCTCATGCTCGAGCTGCAGGCCGCGCTCGGCATCGCCTACCTCTTCATCTCCCACGACATGTCCGTGGTCGAGCGGATCGCCCATCGCGTCGCGGTGATGCGCCTTGGAGAGATCGTCGAGATCGGCCCGCGCGCGGCGGTCTTCGACGACCCGCGCCATCCCTACACGCGCCGCCTGCTCGCCGCCGTCCCCGTGCCCGATCCCTCGCGCCGCCGTGCGCGCGCGGCGATCGAGGACGGCGAGTTGCCGAGCCCGCTGCGCGCCCCCTCCTACGTCCCGCCCGCGCGACGCTACGAGCAGGTCGCGCCCGGCCACCTCGTCCTCGACGACGCGGCCGCGTGAGCGCGCGCGCCACCCTCGACCAGGCGATCCGTCCCATGCCCGAGCCCTCCTTCGACTTCGACGCCCCGATCGACCGCCGCGCGGCCGTGGACTGCCGCAAGTGGAACCGCTACCCGGCGGACACCCTGCCGATGTGGGTCGCCGACATGGATTTCGGCGTGCCCGCGCCCATCCGCGAGGCGTTGCGCGCGCGCCTCGACCATCCGGTCCTCGGCTATGCCGGCCCGCCGCCGGCGCTGGTCGAGGCCATCCTCGCCATGCTGGAGGCGCGCCATGGCTGGCGCGTCGCGCCCGAGGCGATCGTCATGCTTCCCGGCGTCGAGCCCGGCTTCAACATGGCGCTGCGCGCGCTGCTGCGCCCCGGCGACGACGTCGCGATCCAGTCACCCGCCTACGCGCCGATCCGCGCCGCGCCGGGCCACTGGGGGCTCGGGCGCGTCGAGGTGCAGATCGCTGACGGGGTCGCGGCGATGGAAGCCGCGCTGGCGCGTCCGGACACGCGCGCCCTGCTCCTGTGCAACCCGCACAACCCGACGGGCACGGTCCTTGGCGCGGCGGAGCTGTCGCGGATCGCCGCGGCCTGCCTGCGCCACGACGTGCTGGTCGTCTCGGACGAGATCCATTGCGACCTCGTGCTCGACGATCGCCGCCACGTCCCGATCGCCGCGCTGGATCCGGAGATCGCGCGACGCAGCGTGACGCTGATGTCGGCGAGCAAGACCTACAACGTCGCCGGGCTTAAGGCGGCCTTCGCCATCGTGCCCGATCCCGGGCTGCGCCAGCGCTTCGTCGCGGCGCGCGCAGGCATGGTCGACAGCGTCAACCTGATGGGCCTGGTCGCGACCGAGGCCGCGCTGCGCGGCTGCGAGGCGTGGCGCCGCGCCCTCCTCTCCTGCCTCGCGGCGAACCGCGACTTCCTCGCGGGCGAGATCGCCCGCCGCTTCCCGTCGATCGGCTTCGCGCCGCCGCAGGCGTCGTTCCTCGCCTGGCTGGATTGCCGCGCGCTCGGCCTCGGCACCGACCCGCAGGCATTCTTCCTCGAGAACGCGCGCGTCGCATTCTCGCCGGGCACCGAGTTCGGGCCGCTCGGCGAGGGCCATGTCAGGATGAACTTCGGCTGCCGCCGCGCCACGCTCGCCGAGGCGCTCGACCGCATGGAGGCGGCCCTGGCCGCCCGCGGCTAGCGCCTGGGGATGTCGGCGGCGACCAGGTCGCGCAGCTCGTTCGTGACCTCGGGGCGCACGCCGAACCAGAGCTCGAAGCCGCGCACGGCCTGGCGCAGCAGCATCTCGAGCCCGTTCGACGTGCGGAAGCCGCGCCGCTGCGCCGCGTCGAGGAGCGGCGTCACCAGGGGCACGTTGACCGCGTCGCCCACCACGCCGCCCTCGGGCATCGGCGAGAGGTCGATGTCGAGCGCGTCCTTGCCGGCCATGCCGATCGAGGTCGCGTTGGCGAGGATCCTCGTCTCGCGCAGCAGGCGGGGAAGGTCCTCCCACGTGGCGGGATGGATCGCGGAGCCGAAGCGCGCCCGCATCTCCTCGGCCTTGGCGCGGGTGCGGTTGACGACATGGATCTCCGCGATGCCGCGCTCGAGGAACCCGTAGGCGATGGCGCGCCCCGTGCCGCCCGCGCCGAGCACGACCGCCGAGCGCGACAGCCGGTCCCATCCGGGCGCCGAATGGTCGAGCGCGTCGATGAAGCCCTCGACGTCGGTGTTGGTCGAGCGCAGCGTGCCGCCATCGAGCCAGAGCGTGTTCGCGGCCCCGACCGCGCGGGCGCGCGCGTCGGGCTGCGACAGCGCGAAGGCGGCGTCCTTGTGGGGCATGGTCACGTTCGCGCCGACATAGCCATGCGCCGCGAGGCCGGCGACGAAGCCGGCGAACTCCTCGGGCGAGCGCTCCTCGATCCGGTAGTCGCCGTCGATGCCGTAGCGCCGGATCCAGTAGCCATGGAGCCTGGGCGAGCGCGACTGCCGCGCGGGCCAGCCGATGATGCAGGCGGCGCGCGCGGGACTCTTCATCTGGGCTTCTCCGTGGGACGGGGCGCGGGATGGCTGGGGCGCTAGGATTCGAACCTAGGAATGGCGGTACCAAAAACCGCTGCCTTACCGCTTGGCGACGCCCCAATCCGCAGCCGCGATATAGCGGGCGGCGGGCCGGGCGGCAACCGCGGGCACGGC
>Ga0315900_10007782_pt1 | contig 13963 bp, 13 predicted proteins | sample LakEriMetagenome_FD_203521 | JGI IMG/M metagenome (GOLD analysis project Ga0315900, IMG submission 203521) | Freshwater fungal communities from buoy surface, Lake Erie, Ohio, United States - Buoy 12 MA114 | ecosystem: Environmental > Aquatic > Freshwater > Lake > Lake biofilm | place: USA: Lake...
TATTGACAGTTTCGCCTTCAAGCTGAACTGCTATCGGCAGGAAGTCACAGTAGGTTGTGATCAGACTGCGTATTCGGGCGGGCTCAAGATACTCAAGCTCCTCCTCCATCAGGTGGAGCACCACGTCGGTGCCGGCCTCGCTGCGCTCGGATGGCTCCAGGCTGAAGCTGGGAGATCCATCGCAGGTCCAGCGCACGGCCTCGGCGCCCTCCCGGGCGCTCAGGCTCACCAGTTCCACCTGGCGGGCCACCATGAAGCTGGAATAGAACCCCAGACCGAAATGACCAATGATCGCATCGCTCTCGCTCTTGTACCTTTCCAGGAAGTCTTCTGCACTCGAGAAGGCAACTTGGTTGATGTAACGCTTCACCTCATCGGCGCTCATGCCGATGCCGTTGTCGGAGATGGTGATCGTTTTGTTTTCGCGATCAATCCGGATCTGGATCAGGCCCTCCGGTCCTTCGCTGCAGTCACCCGCCATCGCCGCCATGCGGCGTTTGCTGATGGCATCGACCCCATTGCTCACCAGTTCCCTCAGGAATACCTCATGGCCGCTGTAAACGGCCTTTTTGATGATCGGGAAGATATTCTCGGTGTGAATCTGGATCTGACCCTGTTCGGCTTGAAGCACCACGAATCCGGTTGAGACAGACGTCATCCCATTCCAACCAAGCCCGGGGCACAAGCCAAGGGGCTGCGATGGGCAGGAAACCGTCCCTGAAGCCTCCGGGCGGCGATTCCCTCCCCCCCGGCTGAGAAGCGCCGCCTGTACGGTGATCCGGCCGAGGCTGTTGACCCGCCTTGCGCCTTGGTGCGGGCTTTGGTGCGGACTTGAAGAGCTGGAACGGAAGGCCCCCCGGCCCACGTTCTGTCAAGGGGTGCTGGTACAGCGGCAATCGGCCCGCGCAAGCCACCACGCAGGCATCGCGCCAGCGAACCGCTTGGATGCAAGCCATTCTGCGGAAACGGGCGGCCGCAGGTCAACGCCGCCATCCGGCCGGGGGTGGGGTGGGGCGCAAGCCACGCGCCCAGCCCCCGAGCGCCCCGCCGCCGAGAGAATCAGCCCTGCGCCAACGGGTCGCCGCCGCGGCGTCAGGCCGTTCAGCCTCTCTTCTGCAGCTCCGGCCGCTCCTCCGGCAGGATCGCCCCCTCCACCGGGCAGACCTGCAGACAGATCCCGCAGTCGATGCAGGTGTCGAAATCGATCCAGTAGAACGACGTTCCCTTGCTGTTCGCCCCCTTGCCGGGATGGATGCAGGCCACCGGGCAGGCGTCCACGCAGTCGGCCACGCCTTCGCACACCTGGGTCACGATCGTGTGGGCCATGGTGCGGCAGAAGTCTTTCCTGATCCTAGAAACAGGCATCCCCACTTCCGAGAGAGGGTTCCAGCCGGCCTCAGGCCAGGTAGGTGAGGCCGGTGCAGCCCCGCCTGGCGGCCAGGATCTGCGCGGCCTCTCGATCGGCAACCGGCAGCCCGTGCAGCTCCGCCACCCTGCCGCTGGTGTGCAGATCCTCCAGGGCATTCAGGGCTGCCGCCAGGCCGCTGGCTTGGGCGAAGGCCACCAGAACGCGAGCCTCGCCCTGGCCATCCCTGGCGGCAAGTCCCGGCAGCTCGCGCACGGCCTCGATGTCGAACCCGAAACCCACTCCGCTTGCCCAGGCAGCCGGGGCCCCATCGCTCTGGCGGGCCGCCGCCTGGAACCGACCGACGAGACCGTCGTAGCGGCCGCCGCTGGCGATCGCCACCGGGGCCTGCCGACCCTCACACACCAGCTGCAGCACCAGTCCGTCGTAGAGGGCGAAATGGGGCTGAAAACAGGGATCGAGGAGGAGTTTCACCCCCTGCCGCTCGGCTGCAGGGGCCACCAGTTCGAGGGTGGCCTGGAGCTGGTTGAGCAGGGGATGGTGCTGCAGCCAGCCCCGCAGCACCTCCAGCACAGGGCCGGGCTCGCCCCGCAGCCGGCTGAGCTCCCGCAGCCAGCGGCCCTCGCCCGGCTCCAGGGGCAGCTCGGCCAGGGCCAGGGCATTCAGGCTGGTGAGGGCCAGCCGCGCGGCCGGCCGCCAGGGTTCCGCAATCCGCTCGAGCAGCAGCGAAAGCAGGCCGTGGTGGCCGAGCAGCAGCCGCGGCCGATGGCCTGGTTCGAGGCCGAGGCTGCCCGCTGCGGCCAGCAGCAGCCTCAGCAACTCCACGTCGGCGGCGGCGGACGGTTCGCCCAGCAGCTCCACGCCGCTCTGGAGCTGTTCCAGAATCCGCAGCGCCCCATCGGCCTGGACACTGCGGAAGATCGGTCCCTCGCTCCACAGACGCAGCGGCCTTGGCAGGGTCGCCAGGCGCGTGCTGGCGGCCCGGGCGATCGGGGCGGTGAGTTCAGGCCGGAGTCCCAGGGCCTCGCCGCTAACCAGCCGCACCACTTCCCGCTCGTCGATGGCCCCCCCCGCTTCGAGCGTGTCGGCCCGCTCCACGGTGGGCGGGGCCACCTGGCGATAGCCCCAGAGGGAATACACCGAGGCAAGCCGTCTGCAGAGGCTGCGGTTGCGCTCCACCTCCACGGGATTGAGATCACGAACGCCGGCGGCAGGTTGCAGAGCCATGGAACGGCGGATCTGAAGCTGGGGCGATCCTCCTACGCGGCCCCGGCATCGAGCTCCGGCGCTCCGAAGCAGCGGCCCGGCACGGGGCTGCAGGCGGCCAGACCGGCGACGATCGCCCCGTGGATGGCCGGCGCACAGGCGATCAGGCGGCCACTGCCGAGTTCCAGTTCGCTGCCGTCGTAGGCGCTCACCCTGCCGCCAGCCTGCTCCACCAGCACCACCCCGGCGGCCAGATCCCAGGGGGAAAGGCCGCGCTCCCAGTAGCCATCGCAGCGCCCGGCCGCCACGAAGGCCAGGTCGACCGCGGCCGCGCCACCGCGCCGCACGCCGTGGCTCCGATGGGTGAAGTAGGCGAATTCGGCGTAGTTGTTGTCGAGACGGCTGTGGCGGTCGTAAGCGAAGCCTGTCACCAGCAGTGAATCGGCCAGATCGGTCGGGGCGCTCACGTGCAGACGCCGCCCGTTGCACCAGGCACCGCTTCCGGGAGTGGCCCAGTAGTGCTCATCGAGAGGGGGCAGTGTGAGCGCCCCGAGCAGAGGCTGACCTCGCCAGCACAGACCTACGGAGGTGCAGAACAGGGGGTAGCCATGGGCGTAGTTGGTGGTGCCATCAAGGGGATCCACCACCCACTCCAGATCGCCCGGCCTGGAGCGGCGGCCGCTCTCCTCGGCCAGCACGCCGATCTCGGGCGTCTCCCGCTCGAGCAGGGCGAGCACGGCCGCCTCGGCCGCGGTGTCGGCCTCCGTCACCAGATCCCCGCAACGCCCCTTTTCCCGGATCTGCCCCAGCCGGCCGAAGTGACGGCGCAGCTCCACGGCACCAGCGTCCGCCGCCCGTCGCGCCAGCGCCGTGAGGCTCTCCAGCTCCGTCACCCCGAGACCGGATGCCGCAGCGAGGCGATCGGAACGGGTGATCATTCGTCGTCCAGCGGCAGCCCGCCGCGCACCCGTCCCCGCCCGAAGTGGCGCCCGAACTGGAGGTCGTAGACCTCGTCCTCGTCCTGGGTCTCCACCTCCAGGGGCCCGCCGGCACGGGCAACGCAGAGCAGCCCGTAACCCCGGCCGCGCAGCTCCCGGGAGAGTCCCAGCGCCTCACGCTGGTCGATCTCACCCTGCAGAACGCGCACGGCGCAGGCGGTGCAGCAGCCGTTGCGGCAGCTGAACGGCAGCGGATCACCCTGCTGCTCGAAGCTGCGCAGGATGTAGTCGCCCTCCGGCACCAGATGGGTGATCGTGCGCCCGGTCTGGCGCCAGTGAACCGTGATCGGGTGGGAACAAGTCATCGCCGGCGAAGCCCGGTCCCCGGAGTGGGGCCCGGTGTGATGCGTGCTGCTACATTGCCACCCGAATGCCCCGTTTTGCCGCCCATGGAGAGGTGGCCGAGTGGTCGAAGGCGCAGCACTGGAAATGCTGTATAGGGGCAACTCTATCGAGGGTTCGAATCCCTCCCTCTCCGTTGAAGCCCGGCCTCCAGGCCGGGTTTTTTGTTGTTCAGCGTTCACCGCCTGGGCGCTGTGGCGCCACACCCTGGCGATCGGGTGGGCTTCCCACCCCAACCTGTTGCCCCCGCCGAGTGGAAGCAACTCCTCTTGGAGCCACCGGGGTGGGTGGCACGGATGATGGCCGGGATGGGAGCCGGGTGGTACGACCCAGCGCTCAGGATTCGGGAGGGATTCAGCCGAAGCGCCCGCTCACATAATCCTGGGTGGCTTTCTGGCCAGGGGCATTGAAGATTCTCTCGGTATCGTTGTACTCAACCAGATATCCCACCTTGCCGGTGCCACCCTCCACGGCCTCGGCATTGAAGAAGGCCGTCATGTCGGCGACCCGCACCGCCTGCTGCATGTTGTGGGTCACGATGATGATCGTGTAACTGCGCTTCAGCTCGTGCATGGTCTCCTCGATCTTGAGGGTGGAGATCGGATCGAGGGCTGAGCAGGGTTCATCCATCAGGATCACCTCCGGCTCGGTGGCAATGGCGCGGGCGATGCAGAGGCGCTGCTGCTGACCGCCGGAGAGGGCCAGACCGCTCTGCTTCAGTTTGTCCTTGCATTCATCCCAGACGGCGGCCTTGCGCAGGGAGCGCTCCACGAGCTCATCCATATCTCCTTTGTAGCCATTAATGCGGGCGCCGAAAGCAATGTTTTCGTAGATGCTCTTCGGAAATGGATTTGGCTTCTGGAACACCATCCCGATCCGCCGTCGCACCTCAACCGGATCGACGCGCGAATCATACAGATCGTAGCCATCAAACACCACACGCCCCTTGAGACCGCAACCTGGAATCAGGTCGTTCATCCTGTTCAGAGCCCTGAGAACTGTGGTTTTGCCGCAACCGGAGGGGCCGATGAACGCAGTGACCCGACCGCGAGGAATGTCCATGAAAACACTGCGCACCGCCTCGAACTTTCCGTAACTGATGGTGACATTCTGCAGCGACATGCAGACGTCACTGGAAGGTGTTCCAGGCATGGCTGCGGTCTCAAGGCTGGTGGTCATCGCTCAAAGCTCAGAAAAGGGCGGACAAAACAATGGAAATGATGCAGCGGCTGTCTAGGTGCGGGCCACGCGGCTGATCCAACGGGCGGTGAGGTTGGCCACGAGAATCATCACAACAAGGATGAATGATGCAGCCCATGCAAGGGAATTCTGGGCGGGATAGGGCATGATCGCAAAGTTGAAGATGAGAACACTCATTGTTGCGATCGGATTGAAAACACCCTCAGGCCAGAATGGAGAGAATAATGCTGTGAAGATCAGCGGAGCGGTTTCCCCAGCTGCCCTTGCAATCCCAAGCATCACTCCGGTGGCGATCGGGGTGAAGGCTGCCGGCAGGGTGATCCTCATCACAGTGACAAATTTCGAGGCACCCACTCCATAGGCACCCCAGCGCAATTCCTGAGGCACCAGCTTCAGTCCCTCATCGGTGGTCTTGATCACCGTGGGCAGCATCAGCACCGCGAGGGCGATGCCGCCTGCGGCAGCGCTGTAACTCTGGTTGAAGAAAAGACGGGTCGCCACGACAGCGCCGTAGACGAACACCCCGCAGATGATCGAGGGAACGCCGGCAAGCACATCGTTGCCGAATCGCACAAACTGCGCGAACCAGCCCTTGTTGGAGTATTCGCAGAGGTAGATGCCACCCCCGACTCCGATCGGAATCGCCACCAGTGAAGCGATCAAGGTGACCAGGATCGTTCCCAGGATCGCATTGCCGATACCGCCACCCTCCAGTCCGGGCGCTGGGGGCAGCTGGGTGAGCAGGCCGATGGTGATCAGGCGCCCCCCCTGCAACAGCACGTAGAGAATAACCAGGAACAGGGGCAGAACGGCCACCAACGAGAACAACGCGGCAATGCCGGTGGCAAGCTGGTTGAGGCGGTTGCGACGCAGGCTGGGGTCGAAGGTGAGGGGGCGCCGATCAAACAGATCGGCGTTGCTGAACTCGATGGATGGTGTTGGCATCTCTGGGAAAGTCAGTAGCGCAGGCTGAGGCGGCGCACCACCCACTGGGCCCCCACGTTGACGGTGAAGGTGAGGATCATCAGGATCAGAGCTGCATACATGAGCGCCGACACCTGAATTCCATCAGCTTCTCCGAACTGGTTCGCGAGCATGGAGGCGATCGTATTGCCGGGTGCCAGGAGGGAAAGACTGAAATTGAGAGAGTTGCCGATGATCATCGTCACAGCCATGGTCTCACCCATGGCCCGACCCAGGGCCAGCATCACCCCGCCGATGATGGCCGAGATGGCCGCCGGCAGAATCACACTGAAGATGGCACCCCAACGGGTGGTCCCCACTCCGTAGGCGCCCTGCCGCAGCTCGATCGGTACCTGGTTGAGGGCGTCACGGGAAATCGCCGTGATGATGGGCAGGATCATCACCACCAGAATGAGGATCGCAGGCGCCATCCCGGGGCCCTGGGGCGCGGTGTCGAAAAATGGCGTCCATCCCAGCAGCCGGTGCAGCCCCTCAAGGGCGGGCCGGATGGCAGGTTCCATCACGAAGATGGCCCACAGGCCCAGAACCACGGAAGGAATGGCCGCCAGCAGTTCCACCATCAGGCCGATCGCCTCGCGAATCGGCTTGGGCATCAGGTCTTCGGTGATGAAGATCGCGGTGCCAAGCCCCAGGGGCACGGCGATCGCCAGCGACAGCAGGGAGGACACCAGGGTGCCGTAGATGGCCACGAAGGCCCCGTACTGCTCGTTGACGGGATCCCAGCTCGAGGTGGTGAGGAAGCTCAGGCCGAAGGCCTGGAAGGCCTCGGTGGAGCCATGGAGCACGGTGTAGAAGATGCCCAGGAGCACCAGGGCCACCACCGAGGCCAGGCACAGGGTCAGCTGGCGGAACCCGATGTCCACCAGCTTCTCGCTGGGAGGCCGACGACGGAGGGTGAATGCGTCGGCACTCACGGCGGCGGAGGTTTCCGGCGTCATGCGGGAGAGGAAGGGTCGAGACGTCAACGCCGTAGCGCCTGTCCGACCGGACTCTAGGGATCCCGGCCCGGCATCCCGATTAAGCCGGGATTAACGTCGACAGCGCCGGATAGTTTGAGGCGCCAGACCGTTCTGATGGGGTGGCGGAGTTCATGGGTCGCATAGTTGGGATCGACCTGGGCACCACCAATTCCGTGGTGGCGGTACTGGAGGGTGGCCGTCCCCAGGTGATCGCCAGTGCCGAGGGGGGGCGCACCACCCCGTCGGTGGTGGGGTTCAGCCGGGAGGGCGAGCTGCTGGTGGGCCAGCTGGCCCGCCGCCAGCTGGTGCTCAACCCCCGCAACACCTTCGCCAATCTCAAGCGGTTCGTGGGACGCCAGTGGGAGGAGCTTGACGAGGGCAGCCTTGCCGTGCCCTACACGGTGCGGGCCAACGACCAGGGCAATGTGCGCGTCGTCTGCCCCAGCACCGAACGGGAGTATGCCCCCGAGGAACTGGTGGCCAGCATCCTGCGCAAGCTCTGCGATGACGCCGGCACCTACCTGGGCGAGGCCGTCGAGGCCGCCGTGATCACGGTGCCCGCCTACTTCAACGACGCCCAGCGCCAGGCCACCCGCGATGCCGGCCGGCTGGCCGGCATCGCCGTGGAGCGGATTCTCAACGAACCCACCGCCGCAGCGCTCGCCTACGGCTTCGACCGCAGCAGCGTGCGCCGCGTGCTCGTGTTCGACCTGGGAGGGGGCACCTTCGATGTGTCGGTGCTGCGCATCGCCCAGGGGGTCTTCGATGTGAAGGCCACCAGCGGCGACACCCAGCTGGGCGGCAACGACTGGGACAGGCGCATCGTCGACTGGATCGCCGACCGGTTCCAGGGCGACAACAACCTGGATCTGCGCCGCGACCGCCAGGCGCTGCAGCGCCTCACCGAGGCGGCGGAGAAGGCCAAGATCGAGCTCAGCGGCGTGCAGAGCACGCCGATCTCCCTGCCCTTCATCGCCACCGGCGCCGAAGGGCCGCTGCACATCGAGACCACGCTGGAACGGGGGGTGTTCGAATCCCTCTGCCCCGACCTGCTCGACCGGCTGCTGCGGCCGGTGCAACGGGCTTTGCGCGATTCCGGGCTGGCCGCCGAGGACATCGACGACGTGGTGCTGGTGGGCGGCGCCAGCCGCATGCCGATGGTGCAGCAGATGGTGCGCACGCTCATTCCGCTTGAGCCCTGCCAGTCGGTGAACCCCGATGAGGTGGTGGCGATCGGCGCCGCCGTTCAGGCCGGCATCCTCACGGGCGAGCTGCGCGATCTGATGCTCAACGACGTCACCCCCCTCTCGCTGGGGCTGGAGACCATGGGCGGCGTGATGAAGGTGCTGATCCCGCGCAACACCCCGATTCCGGTGCGCCGCAGCGACGTGTTCAGCACCTCGGAGGCCAACCAGAGCTCCGTGGAGATCCACGTTCTCCAGGGGGAGCGCCAGATGGCCGAAGGCAACAAGAGCCTGGGTCGCTTCCGGCTCGCCGGGATCCCGCCCGCCCCCCGCGGCGTTCCCCAGGTGCAGGTGTCCTTCGACATCGATGCCAACGGCCTGCTGCAGGTGGCGGCCACCGACCGCACCACCGGACGCCAGCAGAGCGTGAGCATCCAGGGCGGTTCGAACCTCAGCGAACAGGAGATCGCCCGCCTGATCGAAGAAGCTGAGCAGAAGGCTGCCGAAGACCGTCGCCGCCGCCAGGCGGTCGACCGTCGCAACAGGGCCCAGACGCTGGCGGCCCAGGCGGAGCGCCGGCTGCGGGATGCGGCGCTGGAACTCGGGCCCTATGGCGCCGAACGGCAGCAGCGGTCGGTGGAGATGGCGCTTCGCGACGTGCAGGATCTGCTCACGCTCGAGCAACGGGGCGAGAGCGACCCCGGTGAGATCGACCTGGCCGTCAGCCAGCTGCAGGAGGCCCTGTTCGGCCTCAACCGCCGCATCCTCAGTGAGCGCAAGGGCGAGAGCAATCCCCTGCAGGGCCTCAAGAACACCCTCGGCTCCCTCAAGGACGAACTGTTCGCCGACGACGACTGGGACGACTGGAACCGGCCGGGCAGCGATCCCTGGGCCGCCCCACCACCCCGGCGCGGCATCGGTGTGGCCGATCGCGGCTTCACCGACCGGGACCGTTGGTCTCCCCCCGACCAGCGCCGCCCCGGTGGGGAGGAGCGCAGCCAGCCCTGGAGCCGCAACCGCGACCCACGCTCCGATCGGGGTGCCTGGCTCCCCGAAGCCGAGGACGCGATGGCGACGGATCCGGGATTCGGCCGTCCTCCGGACGACCGCGGCCGTGCGTTTCGCGATGGTTCCGAATCCCGGCGACCGGCCTCGCCGGGTCGCTCCACGCCGGCGCCGGCGTGGGATGACCAGGATCCCTGGGGAGACGTCTGAGCACGGTGACACCTGCCACGGACCCGGACTACTGGGCGGTGCTCGGCCTGGAGCCCGGTGCCGATCCCCAGACCCTCAAGCGGGCGTTCCGAGCCCAGGCCCGCCGCTGGCACCCCGACCTCAACGGCAGCGATCCCGTGGCCGAGGAGCGCTTCAAGCTGGTCAACGAGGCCTACGCCGTGCTCTCCGATCCGAGGCGTCGGGCTGCCTGGGAGACGGGCGAGACGGCTGCGGAGGCCGCGCCCGCCGACCCTTTCGCCAGCGGGTTCCCCGACTTCTTCGACTACCTCGAGGCCCTCGATGGCGGCCCGACGCGGCGGCGTTCCCAGAACACCGGCGGTTTCAGCGCGCCTCCTCCCCCGCGCGAATCGCACCCCGGGCCGCCTGCGGAGGTGACCCATGCACCGCCGCCGCCGCCGCCGGTCACCGCCGCCGACGACCTGGAAACCCTGGTGGAGCTCTCGCCCGAGCAGGCTCTCACCGGAGAGCGGCTGGAGCTGGTGCTGCGCGACGGCACCTGTGTGGAGGTGTGGACCCCGCCCCTGGCCGGCGATGGCTGGCGGCTGCGGCTGGCCGGTGTGGCTCCTGGCGGTGCCGACCATTTCCTCCAGCTTCAGGTGCGCACCGCTGAGGGCCTGCGCGTTGATGGTCTGCGGGTCAGCTATCTGCTGGAACTGGATCCGCCCGATGCCGTGCTCGGCTGCAGCGTGACCGTACCCACCCTGGAGGGGCCCGTGACGCTGCAGGTGCCCCCGGGCAGCTCCAGCGGGCGGCTGCTGCGGCTGCGGGGCAGGGGCCTGCGCTTGGGTGAGCGCTGCGGCGATCAGCTCGTGGAGATCCGCGTGGTCGTGCCTGCGAACCCCGGCGATGGGGAGCTGGCGCTCTACCGCCGCCTGCGTGAACTGGCCCACCGGCAGTGACACACTGAGGGCCCCCGCCCCCAGCCAGATCCGATGCCGGTGCACGTGCTTCTCTTCGACGCGGGCAGCGATCAGGAAGGAATCCATTCGCTCGAGCTCAACGGCCGCACCGTGGTGCTGCTGTTCGAGGAGCCGGATGACGCCCAGCGCTATGCGGGCCTGCTGGAGGCCCAGGACTTTCCCACTCCCACGGTCGAGGCCCTCGACCGTGAGGAGATGGAGGCGTTCTGCCGGGAGGCGGGGTATGAGGCCCGCTTCGTGCCGGGCGGCTTCCTGCCCCAGACGGCGGAAGAGCGCCTGCTGCTGGCACCGCCCGAGCACAACATGGATGTGAGCAACTGGCAGGAGCAGGACGAGGACGTCCAGGCCCCCGCCGCGGCGGCCGGCTCCGGTCCGGAGTCGATCAGCTCCGCTGACCCTGAACTGGAGGCCTTCCGCCGCCAGCTGGAGGGGCTTCTGTGACGTCCCTTTCCCACCCCGACAGGGGCCATCTGCTCACCGAACAGGCCAATCCCGCCAGCGCTGAGCTGGATCTGCTTTCCACAGCCGACCTGGTTGCGCTGTTCGTGGAGAACGACCGCCAGCCCCAGCAGGCCGTGGCTGCCGCAGCCCCCGCCCTGGCGGCCGCGGTGGGCGCGATCGCCGCCCGGCTGGCCCGGGGCGGGCGCCTCTTCTACCTGGGGGCCGGCACCTCAGGCCGCCTCGGCGTGCTCGATGCGGCCGAGTGCCCGCCCACCTTCTGCACCGATCCCTCCCTTGTGCAGGGGGTGCTGGCCGGCGGGCCGGCGGCACTGCTGCGCAGCTCCGAGGGATTGGAAGACAGCGGCGAGGCGGGCCGCCAGGACCTGGAGCAGCGCCGGTTCGCCGCCGGGGACTGCCTCGTGGGCATCGCCGCCGGAGGCACCACCCCATACGTGCGCGCTGCCCTGGAGCACGCCCGTCGCATCGGCGCCCTGGCGATCGCCCTGGCCTGCGTGCCCCGCGACCAGGTCGCCTTGCCCTGCGACATCGACATCCGGCTGCTCACCGGCCCTGAACTGCTCACGGGCTCCACCCGCCTCAAGGCCGGCACAGCCACCAAGATGGCGCTCAACATCCTCAGCACCGGCGTGATGGTGCGGCTCGGCAAGGTGCACGGCAACCGCATGGTGGATGTGGCCGTCACCAACGCCAAGCTGGAGGACCGGGCCCTGCGCATCCTGCGGGATCTGGCTTGCGTGGAACGGAGCCGTGGCCGCGAGCTGCTGGCTGCGAGCGGCGGCTCCGTGAAGCTGGCCCTGGTGATGGCGGCCACGGGTCTGGGCGCTGCCGAGGCCCGCGCAGCCCTGGCCGACCACGGGCCAGGGCTGCGGTCGGTGCTGGCCGCCCTTGGGGCCAGCCTTCAGCCGCCCGCCGCTCCCCAGTAGGGAGCGGTGAACAGATCCACGCGGCGCCGGGTCGTCTCCGGCACATGCTCTGCCGGGGTCATCAGGGCGTTGCGCAGGGCGTGATGGGAAGCGCTCGCCGGCCGGATCGCGGCGATGCGCTCGGCGGCCGCCTTGACGATCGTCTGGGCGAGGGCCGCGTTGGCCTGCAGGTTGTCGATCACCATCTCCACCGTCACGGCGGCGTGCTCCTGGTGCCAGCAGTCGTAATCGGTCACCATCGCCAGGGTGCTGTAGGCGATCTCAGCCTCCCGGGCCAGGCGGGCCTCGCTGTGGTTGGTCATGCCGATCACGCTGCATCCCCAGCTGCGGTAGAGCTCCGATTCGGCCCGGGTGGAGAAGGCCGGCCCCTCCATGCAGAGGTAGGTGCCGCCCCTGTGGAGATGGCGCCCCACCGGCATCAGGCTCTCGCCCACGTCCGCGAGGATCCGGCTGAGGACGGGACAGAAGGGGTCGGCCATGGTGATGTGTGCGACCACCCCATCCCCGAAGAAGGTGAGGGGCCGTTGGTGGGTGCGATCGATGAACTGGTCCGGCACGAGCATGTCGAGCGGGGCGAGGTGCTGCTGCAGCGAGCCCACCGCTGACACCGAGAGGATCCAGCGCACGTTCAGGGAGCGCAGGGCCCAGAGATTGGCCCGATAGGGCACCTCCGTGGGCGTGAGCGAATGGTGTCGGCCGTGGCGGGCGAGGAACACCACGTCCATGGCGCCGATCCGGCCGATGCGCAGGCTGTCGGAGGGGGAGCCGTAGGGCGTCTCCATCGGCAGCTCGCGCAGCTCCCCCAGACCCTCCATGGCGTACAGACCACTGCCGCCCAGGATTCCCAGGCGGGCGCCGCCCAGATCGACGCCGCTGCCGGGGCTGGGGGAATCGGGGTTGCTCATCGGCCGGAATACCAGGGAAGCGTCCATTCTCCCGGGGAGCTCTCCCCATACAGTGCGGCATTCGCCAGTCCCCTTTCGTGACCCGAGCCCTGATGGAGACCGACGCCGGCACCATTGAGCTGGAGCTGTTCGACGCCGACGCTCCCGGCACCGTGGCCAACTTCGTGAAGCTCGCTGAGTCCGGCTACTACGACGGACTGGCCTTCCACCGCGTGATCGACGGCTTCATGGCCCAGGGCGGCTGCCCCAACACCCGCGCCGGAGCCCGCGGCATGCCCGGTACCGGCGGCCCCGGTTACACCATCCCCTGCGAGATCAACAGCCGCAAGCACCAGGCCGGCAGCCTGTCGATGGCCCACGCCGGACCCAACACCGGCGGCTCCCAGTTCTTCCTCTGCCATGGGCCCCAGCCCCATCTCGATGGGGTGCACACGGTGTTCGGGCACACCGGCAATATGGACGTGGTGCTGTCCCTGAAGAACGGCAGCCGCATCCTCAAGGTCACGATCAATCCCTAGGGGCAGAGGCGGCGAGGTCGGGGCGCAACCCCCGGCCGCCGGGGCGCCGGTGCGGCCCCCGATGGCCGGGTGGGAGCTGCCCTCCCTCAGCCCCAGAACACCAGAGATTCGCCCTCCAGCCGCAGTCTTTCCGGCGTGCCCCCGGCGGCCAGCTCCGCCAGGGGTCGCCGTTCGGCCGTGAGATCCGCCGGGGGATGGGATCCACGCCGCCCGTCTGGGGCCAGCAGCAGGCCGAGGCTGCGGGTTCCAGGCCAGCGCCCGATCTGCCGGAGCAGGGCCTGCAGGGGCTCCAGCTCCAGGGTCGGCGTGCTGCCGCCGATGATCCGCACCAGCAGGGGAGGCTGGTTGAGCAGGGCGCGTAGACGCGGGTCGTCCTCCCGGGAGAGCAGCAGCCCGCGGGCTGCGGCCCAGCCCTGGAGCTCCCGCACCCTCTCCTCGGGATGGGCTGTGTGCGGATCCCCCTGCCAGCCCACCACGGCCAGGGAGCGGATCGCACAACTGGGCCCGCTCTCCATCAGATGGCCCAGCTTGGTGCGCTTGGTCTGCAGATAGGCGGCGTTGAACTCCCCCGCATCCATCACCAGAGGCACCCGATCTTCGACGCGCAGGCCATAGCCCCCGAGGCCGGCGATCTTGCGGGGGTTGTTGGTGATCAGCCGCAGGCGGTGCACCCCCAGGTCGCTGAGGATCTGGGCCCCAACCCCGTAGTTGCGCAGGTCGGCGGGGAAGCCGAGCCGCTCGTTGGCCTCCACGGTGTCGA
>Ga0315900_10007783_pt1 | contig 13963 bp, 12 predicted proteins | sample LakEriMetagenome_FD_203521 | JGI IMG/M metagenome (GOLD analysis project Ga0315900, IMG submission 203521) | Freshwater fungal communities from buoy surface, Lake Erie, Ohio, United States - Buoy 12 MA114 | ecosystem: Environmental > Aquatic > Freshwater > Lake > Lake biofilm | place: USA: Lake...
TCGAGGTTATGGATGGTGCGAAAGAATCCTTTGCCTTTCAACACGGAACGCACCCTTTCAATTCCGCTCGAAAGGACACTGAGACTCGCACTTCGTCCGATTCTGACGCAATCCAGAATTCGAATATCGCCACCATCAACCAGGCGTTTCAACAAGCCGCAGCAGAGGACGAGTCGAGTGCTTCTTCGGAACTTTTCGGGGAGGCGGGTACGACCTCAGAGCCATCGCCCACGGCTCCAAAGGCTGCGGACGATTTAGAGAGCATTCAAGATACTCTGTATCGATGGGATAGCTCTCCCTGGGGGTAGCGTTTATTGTTGCATTGCAATCGCTTGGGAACGCACGGGCTGCGGTGAGAACTTTTCAGCACGGTCGAAATCGACCAAAAGATACCTAATGACAAACGATACGCTATACTAAGGGAACACGACGTCTTCTCATCTCTTCCAGCAACTCGGCCGTGCGGACATGGATAGGTTTCATTCATTTCGTTCTTCATCTCAAACAGTAGGCTTTAGAGGAAAGACAATCTCGAGACTTTCATGGTCGATCGCGGTCGCGATCGCTATGCTCGAAATCAACGCTGGGCTGTGCCTCGCGGAGGAGCCTGCCAAGCGATTCTTAGAGCGATTGAAGCAAGAACGGATGTTCGAGACCGGTCTAAAGTATTTGGAGTTGGCAGAAAAAAGAGATCGATTACCGGCCAGCTTCAAAGCAGATCTTGCGATCGAGAGAATCCTTCTAGAGCAGGAGTCTCTGCCTGAGCTAAAGTCGCCAAAGCTCGTCGAAGAGCGCATGACTTCGATTGAGTCAGGCCTGAAGTCGTTTATCGAATCATCGCCGAACCATCCTCGGAGAAGCGAAGCGCAAACACGGTTAGGAGACGTGCTTCGATCGCGTGCCGAAGCGGCCATGGAAGAAAGCAAAACAGAAACAAACCAGACTAGAGTATCCGAGCTAAAGGCAAAAGCTCGGCAGTGGTTTCTCGACGCCAACAAACTCTACGTCAGTATCAACGAAGAGCTGAAGCCTATTCTGGAAGGCTTGGCAGGGAACCGAGCACAATCCGAAGAGGATATCCAACGCCGTGAAAAGTATCGCGCGGATTACCGGCAAGCGGAGATACTACAAGCGAAGACACTGGAGTTTGTCAGTCAAACCTACGATAAAGATTCCGCAGAATGGCGCAGTTGGCTAGAAAAATCGGAAAAGAAACTTTCAGAAATCGTAGATAAGACCTCCGGCTCGAAAGAGGCCGGTCGACGAATGTTAAGCTTGCTCTATCGAGCCCAGGTTCAATCCAAATTGGGAAAATGGAAAGAGGCGAGAGAAAGCTTCACTCGGGTTGCGGATGTGAACGAAGGTGGGATCTTTCGTACTTGGAAGATCGAATCGATTGCTGGGCTGATTCGATTGGATCTACTGGACTCGCCACCGAAATACGAACCTGCCATCCAACGCGGCGTGGATGCACTCAAGTCAGCCTCGAACCAAGAGAAAAGCGAGCCACACTGGATTGATTTGCAGATGGCTTTGGTGGAAGCCAGAATGGCGTGGGGTCAAACGCTCGACGAGAAGAAGGAGGACGGCTTAGTTCGCAGCAATCGTCGAGAAATGCGTGAGAGCCTTCAGTATCTATTCAAGATTCGCGGACCGCATCAAGAGTTTGTGAAGAAACAGTTGGCTGCTATCGGGCTGGATTCGATGGCGAAGAAAGAGACCGAAGAAAAGCTCCCAGAGCCAAAGAACTTTGAAGAAGCGATCGCACAAGCGCGTATTCGTCTGGATCGCGCAGAGAATGCGGAAAAGACTCTTTCGCTTGCGAAAGACGAGGAGTCAAAAAATCAGATCATGGAAGCTGTTGCCAATGATCGTGCGCAAGCGATTGTCAGCTACCAGAAATCCCTGCGATTGTTTCGAGAATCGGACTCACGCGAAGACCTTGTGGAAGCCAAGTATTTGATCGCATACCTCTACTTACGAACGGAGCAATACTGGCAAGCGTTGGCATTGTCGCAAGCAATCGTTCGAACCGATCGCGGAACGGAGAAGGCGCAGAAAAGCGGTGGGTTCGCTTTGGTAGCCCTGACGAAGCTAATCGCATCGCGTCCAGAGGAAGAGAAAGCTGCATTGCTTCCTGCGCTTGAAACACTGGCAAAGAATCTGTTGGACTCGGCTCCAGGTAGCGAAGAAAGCAAAAACGCACTCGATACATTGATCAAGCTGGCGATTATCAACAAACAATACGATAAAGCCGTCGAATACGTAAAGCTTGGCGGAAATCGTGGGAGTGGTGCAAGCATCCTGGGTCAATTGTTTTGGCGAGACTATCAGCTAAATCTCATTGAACACAAGAAAAACAAAACGACAGAAACCGACGAAGACAGACGATTGAAGCAGCAAGCGGAAGAATTGCTTAAGGCAACATGGGATGAGTTGGATCCCGATCAAGCTGACGCGGCTTTGATTTCCGGCGTCAATGCGCTCGCGAATCTCTACTTGATGTCCGACCGACTGACCGATGCCAAAATCGTGATTGATGATCCTAAGAAAGGCTCCATTGCGCTGGTGAAGGCGAATGAGCAGATTGAGAAAAAAGACCAACTCGAAGCCTACAAATTGCAATTGCAGTCGATGGTTCAATCCGCTGGCAGCCAGGGTGGTACACCTTTAGAAGCAGCAACGGTAGCTTCGATCGTCGAACGCATGAAATCATTGTCCGCAGGGCAAGACGTCTTGCTCACTAACGCCCTTCGGAGTCTTGCTTCGTCGATAAGCACCAAGATCGAATCAACAAAAGGCAATGGTGAGCAAGTCAAACTTGGAAATGCCTTAGGCGTTTTAGTGCAACAGCTTGTTTCTGTTACTTCAGACATCGGTATCTTGGATTCCGCAGGAAGTTCTGTATTGGCATCCGCCAAGAGCCTGGCAACGATACCTGGTCTTTCTGAACAATCCAAAACCCTCATGGGAGTAGCAGAACAGGCGTACTCCAAAATCGCTTCAGCAACAGACGACGAACTCAAAGCAGCGAATCGAAATCCACTAGAAACACGAATTCGATTGGCGATGAGCAAAACCGGTGCTGGAAAGTTCGAGGAGGCTCACAAACTCTACTTGGACATGCTCACTAAATCGCCTAAGAATCTGACCATTCAAATGGAGGCGGCGCGCAATCTTCAAGCTTGGGGAGGTAAATCAGATGCCGCACTTTTGAAGAAAGCCTGGGCCGGGTCGGATCCGAATGCGAATAAGGAAAACATCGTTTGGGGATGGAACAAGATTGCGCAAATCACGGGTGGAAAGATCAATGATTTTAAGGAAGCCTATTTCGACGCTCGTTACAATCTCGCCCTTTGCATTCGACAAGAGGGGTTAGCATCTCAGGATTCGGCCGTTCGCCAAAAGCAACTCACCAAATCCACGGAGGTGATTCGAGGAACTCGCCTGTTACAGCCGGATTTGGGAACGCCAGAGTTCAAGCAAAAGTTTGAATTGTTAGAAACAGAAAACAATCGAGATCTCAATCGGTAGGAACTTGCATTTACCATCGTTTGGCGACCATTCACTTTCATTCACATCGTTCATTCACATTGAAACGCAATATGTCTCTGCAACGTCTGGTTTTCCCAGCCTCTGTTTTGATTCTACTTCTGTGCTCGAACCTTTCCTTCGCTCAGGATAAGGACCGAATCTTCCCGACCAAGGGGGGTGCCGCGGCCACGGGAAAGATCATCGAACGCACAAAAGATAAAGTCGTTATCGAGAATTCGAAGGGGACCCCACAAAACTACGCTACCAACGAGATCCTCAGAATCGTGTTTGATGGCGAACCGCCGCAACTCTCTCGAGCAAAAGACAACATTGTCCAGGCGCAATACGATCAAGCGAAAGACGAATTGAGTAAAGTCGTGATGGACTCGCTGAAGTCCGAAGACATGAAAGAAGAGTATTTGTTTTACAAAACCTACTTAGCAGGCGCTCAAGCGCTTCGCGGACAAGGGGATCCATCGGAAGCATCCAAGGCGCTTCTGGCTTGGGCTGGCAAGTATCGAACGTCGCATAATTTCTATAACGCATCGGAAATGCTTGGAAATCTTGCGATCGCTTCCGGCACGCCCGACCAGGCAGCAAAATTCTTCGGGGCTTTTGCTGGTGCACCTTTTTCTGATTACAAGCTTCGCGGTAGTTTTCTTCAAGGGAAAGCACTCATGCTCCTCAGCCAGAATTCGGAAGCAAAAGCAAAGTTTGCCGTACTGACGCAAGCGAAAGTCTCGGACCCGTCTTCGCTGAAGTTGCAAAAACTAGCGACGATTGCGATTTTGAAATGTGATGCGGCGGAAGGAAAGTCAGACCAAGCGATTACAGCACTGGAAAAAATGGTCGACGAAGGGGATTCGACCGATGCCGAATTGTTTGCCGATCTGTATAACGCCATCGGCTCAATCCATCAAAGTCAGAATAACCACTATGAAGCCGTGCTTTCTTTCCTAAAAACAGACCTGCTCTACGCGTCCCAGGCTGAAGCCCATGCTGAAGCGCTGTACAATCTGACCCAACTCTGGACGAAAGTAGGAGAGCCCTTGCAGTCGACCGATGCCAAATCGCGACTGGCAAAACTCTACCCAACTTCCCCATGGGTAAAAAAATAGCAAAACAAAGAATCGTCGCGGCGCATTCCAAAGTCCGCAGAATTCGAAAGTCTTGAGTACTACAAAGTACTCTGGTTTGTTTACTCGGTAACCTCATCGCCTTGTCTGAACACAAACGGTAGAAGTCTCGGAGACCTTCATGCAGCTCTATTCGCCATTTTCAATTTCAAAGTTTCCCATTAGCCTTCCAACGACAGTTGTAGCAACTGCGAGTTGGCTTGTTTGTTCGACTGCGGGTTGGGCTCAAGACGGAGACGCTCCCGCCAGCCAAAATATGCTGGTAAAAACGTGGGTGTCACTCGGACCGGCGTATGCAGTCACCTTCTTGATCATGTCCATTATTCTGGTCGCGCTGATTGTGCGTTCGATCCTCGCCGTTCAAAAATCGAACTTCATTCCCGACGATTTGGTTCAAGGCATCGAAGCCAATCTCGCAGAAAAGAATGCGCAAGCGGCAGTGGATCTCGTTCAGGCAGACGAAAGTTTCTTGGGCCAAGTGCTCGGAGCTGGCCTTGGAAAACTTCAAAAGGGCAAAGAGTCAGCTATGGAAGCCATGCAGATCGCGGGTGAATCCGAGATCATGAAAAGCGAGCACCTACTCGGGTACCTCGCATTGATCGGAAACATTGCACCGATGGTTGGTCTTCTCGGGACCGTTCAAGGGATGGTTGCTTCCTTCGGAAAGATTGCAAGCAGTCCACAAACACCGAAGCCTAATGAATTAGCAGGTGGTATTGAACAGGCGCTTTACACGACACTTGTGGGGCTGCTATTGGCGATACCGGCGATTGTCATCTACAACATTCTTAGAAATCGGGTGCAGCGACATGTTCTTACGGCAGGTGTTCAAAGCGAAGATTTGCTGGAGAAGTTTCAGCCCTTTGTGAAGTAAGTACCGCTGCTGAAGAGTTGCCAACCGAATTTGGGTTCATTGTGAAATTTCAACAAAAGTTTAGCGCGAAAGCAGCCGACGGCGACATGACGGCTATGATCGACATGGTTTTCCAGTTGATCATTTTTTTCATGGTGCTTATCAACTTTTCGCAAGACGATCAGAACGACAAGATCAAGCTACCGTCGAGTGAATTGGCGAAGCCTGCAGAAGCTCCACTTAAATTTCCAATTGTCATCCACTTAGACTCCAACTCCACAATTTACATGGGGTCGAATGTTGCCACGGTGGAGTCTGTTGCTCCATTGCTTCGAACGGAAATTGACGTACTCAAATCTCGGGGCGAGGCGGCAAAGGACGCCAACATTGTTATACGCGCCTCGTTTGACACCCAGGGTGGGTTGGTTCAGGATCTGATCAAGAAGTGCCAAGAGCTAGGTTTTGAACAATTCGTCCTGCGAGTGAAGGAAGAAAATTCATAATGAAGTTTTCGACTAAACGAAGCGGCGAAAAGGCCGAGTTGCAGTTAACATCGATGATCGATGTGATTTTCCTGCTCCTCATTTTCTTTGTGATGACCTTCAAAATCGTCGCTCAAGAAGGGGACTTCAATATCCGCATGCCGCTCGGTGGCGGTGCAGGCAGTGCGGAAAGCACCAATGTTCCCATCAAGGTTCGCTTGCGTGCAAACTCCGCGGGGGATTTATCGGACTTGATTGTGAACGACAATCTCACGTTCATGGTACAGCCTGCCGCTGGTGAAGATATCGAGGCGAAGCTAGAACGCGAGAAGCAGATCTTCGGAGGACTTCGTGGGTTTATTCTCCAATTGACGAATGGTGTCGCGCCGCCTAGCCCTGACGAAGGACCTGAAGTAGAAATCGACCTCGACTATGGGTTGCGATACGGATACGTCATTCAAGCAGTTACTGCAGTCACCGGGCAACGTCAAGGTGATGAAGTAACGCGATTGGTGGAGAGAATCAAATTTGCACCACCTAGAAAACCGCAGTAGTCTTTCGTGTTTAGTGTCTGTCAAAGAAATTGGGCATCGCTACGACGTAAAGATGAGTCTCAATTTGCCTGGCCTAATTCCGCGAGCATGCTAGTAAGATAGGTATCCCAGCCAGCCCGATCGTAGGGAGTTACCATCTTGAAACGTGCGTCTTTTTCCTTCGGAATTCTACGCAGGAGATCAAGTGCCATCTCTAGTGTCCTTCGACAGTCTTGAATCTTGCCTAGCTTCTTATAACAGAGGGCAATTTGCTTTCTCGCTTCGAGAGATTCTGGCTCATTCATAAAGCGAGAAGATGCTTCTTCGTATGCGATACGCGCGTCTTCAAAATCATCTTCGTAAAAGAAGATGTCTGCTTCTCCGAAGAAACTATTTCGCAACATATCATTGGAATTGAGGTTGGAGACGCGATTGTTGCTCTCGTTCAGTAGCTCCTGTCGCAGTTTTCGAAAGGTAGTGCGAGACTTTACGAGGAGTTCCTTTCTCTGATTCTTGAGACTCAGCGTGCTATCTTCGTTCGCTGTTTGGCTCTCTTTCAATAGTATCTCCGGCCAAAAAGCAGCGAGCTGATATGCCTTCGCCATCTGATACAGAAGCTGAAAACGTCGATGATCGGATTGAAAGCGACGGAGGAAGTCCTCCATGCGGTCGATACTCTTCATCAAGATGCTGGTGCTTTCTTCAATCTTGTCAAAGTTTTCGGATGCTTTGCTTGGGTTGTCTTCTAGAAGATTTCGAATCGCGAGTAATTGCTTTTCACCCTGCGAATAAAGCATAGAACCGAATTCGAAAAGGGACTCCATCCAAATTTGGTTCTCGGGTCGCAGTTCTCCACTCAAGTTCTCTAAGATCAATTGCTCTGCTTCTTGGAATTGACCATCCTTTACCTTCATTCTGGCCAGATCGAGCCGAGCTTCGTAGACGAGTGGAGTGACCGTGTTGCTGTTGATGATCTGCTCTAAAGCGACCGTTGCTTTAGGACTATTCTCCATAGCTATGTAGTTCTTTGCTTGAACCAAGTAACCCTTGGGGCGATTCTCACGTGACTGCAGACTTAGATATCGGTCTAGAAGTAAGTTGCTTTCTCGAAAAGAACCGGCGGTTCGATAGTTGGTAATTGCACTCCACTGCCAGTCATCGTTTTCCTGAGCACGAGGTAGTTTGACGGATAGTAATTCGAAGGCTTGTCCAGCTTTGCGGTGATAATCTTGTTTTGCCACAGTTTCTTTCGACTTTTCAGGAATCGACTGTCCCCACTTTTCGTACAACTTGCTTTCCAGACGAATCTTGTCGAGCTCGTCACAGAACTTTGGCAACGTGGTCGCATAGGAAGCAGCGGTCGAGTATTTTTTCTGATCAATCAATCGATTGGCAACGGCCACGACCCTGCTTCTCATTTCAGAGACGGGCAGCCAATCCGTAACGTACCAGTCAAGATCGCCGAGGTTGTCTTTGAGGTAAGTCAAGGTCTCGAAAGACTGTTTATCTTGGCCTAATTCGACCAGGATCTCCATTTCCTCAATTGCCGCTGCAAGGCTCTCTGGTTCGTAGGGTGACGACAACCGAAGAACGGTCAAACTACTCACAGCCTCTTGCAGCCGACCCATATCTCGTAGCACTTTGCCTTGCTCAAGATTTGCTTGGCGGCGAATAGAGACGGTAAATTTGGGAGTCTTGACTAGATTTTGAAGGTGGTTCAGTGCATCGGCAAGCTCCTGATTCCGGTCGGTTGGGTTTGTTGCTTTCTTTGCAGTTTCGCGTTTACATTGCGCCAATAGCAAATCGCACATGGGGCGATACGGCGATTCCTTCGCAACCTGGGAGCCGAGAAGGTATGCTTTTTCGCTTTCGCCGATCTTTAGAAGCGTTTGCATTTCCTTGAGAGCGGCCCGCTCATCATCGTACGCGGAGCTTCGCGGCAAACTGCGCCAATGTTCGATCCTCTGGAGCGCGGAATCTGCATCTAATCTCTCCCGAGATAAATCGATGTCTACAAGACGTTCGATCGCATCGGAGCGCCCTGCCGGCCAACGCTCCGAAGCTATTTCAAGCGGTTCTTCTGCATCCTTCCATCGAAACAGGTCGTACAATGCCATCCCTAAATTGAAGTTACCTAATCCTTCAAAACCGCTTGGAAACTTTTGTGAACGGCTCGCTTCGAGATGCTCAACTGCTTTCGCGTTTAGCTCGTTAGCAATCGGGCGTTGCTCGATTTTTGTGGCACGATTGCGTTCATGCGATCCCAAGATGAAATTGCGTTTAGCTATATCCGATTTTTTCTTAAGGTCCTCTTCCTTTAAATGAGCCGCGATCCTAACAGCTGCATCCTCTTCGCCCTTGTTCATCAAACGGAGCGCAATCTCGAGTTGCTCAGATGGATCTGGTCCTTGAACCGCATAAAGATATAGACCCAAAACGCCAAAGGACGAGAGCACCATCGATGCCATCGCCCCTAACAGGATTTTTTTGCTTAGCCCGTTTCGATTCCGACCAACAGACCGCCGTTCTCTTCGGATGAGACTCAGAATACACCTCCCGCCATACGTGACAATCCAGCAAGCGGAGAGGCGAAAAACAACTCCCGCCAGCTTGCGTCAATCAGAAATCGCATGGCAAATACTGCAAACCAAAGAATCAACAGAACGCGTGCAAATACGATCGCACTTGCTTGAACTCGCACAACGTAAACTGGCCGTGGTTTCCTCACTAGCGATTCGTTTTCAGACTCGCGACGAGGAGAAAAGGACAACAACGAATCCCTTCGAACAACAAAATTTCCCAGGCATGGAACCCCACCGATCGACTGTCCTGTCAGAGGTTCGTTTCGTTTGTTATTAGACCAAATTCTCTTCAGAACGGCGCTCCATGAATTAGGCGATATGGAGAAAGTAGATTCTCGCTTCAGAAGAATTGAAGCAGAGAACCAGCAAGCGAATGCCATGAGTGACAGAACCGAAAGCCTCCACCAACCCAAAGCACTTACAACTGGATATTGTCTTTTACTGCCCGTGAACGACAGAAAGCCTTTCGATTTCGACTTGGCTTTTTCCAATGATTGCTCAAGCTCACGGATGCGAGTGCTGTATGTTGCCATTTCTTTTTCCAACTCCGGAGGCCCCTCAGGTTGAGGGTTTTTGAACCCCACAAGTCGATAGACCGGTTTGTCTGTTGAGACATCCTGTCGGGCCAACTCTCGGTCATGATCGGCGCGCAGAACTTTGACCGTATGGGCCCACGACTCATGCATCCAATTGGCAAGACGTAGCTCTTTGGCGATGTTTTCATACTCCTGGGATAGAAACGTCGGCTGGGTTGCAATCTCCAAGGCCTGTTCTATTCGATTCAGCTCTCTTCGGCTTGTAGACCTCAACCGCACTTGTACAGTTCGTAGTTCAGAGTCCAATACGCTTTGCGAACTCGTTGAACACCGAACGAGATGCGTTTTGGTGTTGGGAATGCATTTCCCCTCCAGTGCTAGCAGTGAATCAATTCGGTGCTGCGATATGGCAATGGTTACGATCAATTCGTGAACAACGCTTTGGACTTTCAGCCCGTTGATTCCCCAGAGCAGGGTAGCAACAACAGCAATCCAGATAGGCTTGGCTGTCTTGCTCACCCGAAGCGATTCTTTTCCTGCCTCCGGCCCTATTACTCGTATCGGTTCTCTCATGAATTCTTTAATTCGAACGCTAGCAATTCAATCTATCATGGCGACGTACTCTGTTAATTGTTCGGCAAGCGAGAGACTATTTCTGAACATCTATCACAGAAAGAAAAATCGGCAGAGTCTCTGCGATCGGCAAAGTTTCCCTAAATACCGCAACCAGCAGTGCCGATGAGAAGAAATGTGCTGCTGGTGATCCGAATTACGCTAGCCGTTGTCGCGCAAGTCAATGGGAAACATTCATGAACACCCCTGGAACCCTCCAAAACAAATTTCGCTTCGTTGGGCCAATACTGCTGGTCGCGGGTATCGTTACGGCACCAGGCTGCACCATATGTTGCCAACCCTACTTGGATGACTATGTTGCGTTCGGATCTAGCACTCCGCGGGTAGATATGAAGCGAGGCCGAGTCGGCTCACCTTTCAGCGATCCTAATCTACTAGGGGCCAACCCACATGAGTCGGGCATGGACGGTAACGGGACCGTTTCGGATCCCAATACTGAGCTCTACTACGAATCGGAAATTCCATCGGAGATAAACTCTGAGTTGACGGTGGATCCATCGCTTTAATCGCCCATGCTGTCTAGCAAATCCCCTTCGGTGATCATCGTGAATCCCTTTCGGGCGAGTGTATCTAGCGCGTTCTCGGTGTTGTCGACCATAATGGCGACGGCCGGTTCACCGTGAGGTCGGAAAAGCAACGGATAAGCCTGAATGATGTTTATTTCCGCTTGCAACAAGGCTGCACAGATCTGAAGTAAAGGCTGCCCCCCCTCGGGCAACTCAACGCCGATCAAATCGGTTTCAATAATTGCAAGTCCTGCACGTTCCAAAATTTCACGACCTCGCTCTGGATGACTCACGAGAAACCGTACAAACGCGCACTCCGCTGAATCGTTGATCGAAAGGGCGACAATACGAATGCCGGTGCCCTCAAATCGCCTTACGACCTCAAGCAATTGGCCTACGCGATTTTCTAGGAAAACGGTGAATTGACGAATGGTTGGATAGTTGCGTCCACGCATTGTCTCAAAGGAAGTCGAGGCTCCATCTCCCGAACTCATACGGCACTCTCTCGGCTGTTTCTTACAAGGATTGATCCATTCCGCCAACACAGTTTAGCATAATGCCGCTGCGAATGAAGTCGGGGCGAGGCTTAGCTGGCTGCGTTGCTGGTCAAGAACGTTTTCCACGACTCATAGCGTGGATCCTTGAGCGTAACGGCAATTCCTGGATTGGAATGTGGCCTCGCAGGTGTAGAAAGCAACTTCATGTTGGCCTGCAAGGGAGTGCGGCCACCTTTTCTGCTGTTGCAATTCAAACACGAGCAAACAACATTCTCCCAAGTGGTTTTCCCACCTTGAGATCTCGGAATCACATGGTCCAAGCTGAGTTGGCTCATGGGTCTCGTTTGACCGCAATATTGACAATGATACCCATCGCGTGCGAAAAGTGTTTTACGATTGAACCGCACCGTGGACTTTGGAATTCGATCGTATAGCACCAGCCTTACAATCCTCGGGACTAATAACTCGCGGTTGGGCGTCCTTAGATAGTCTTCGCCAGACTGCTTTTCCATGGCCTGTAATTCGGAAAGCTCACACCAAGCTTCAAAATCATAGTTTTGGTATTGGCTGTCTTCTATGGTGATGACCTCTGCGCAACTTCGATACAACAGAGTCATCGCTCTGCGTACGTCGACAACGCGAACCGCCATGTAGAATCGGTTCAATACCAATACACTACAATCTAACGAAGAGCTCTCGCCCATCCTGACTACTCCCGGTTTGAGTTAAAACCCCATAACCTCGTGCCATGATGATCCTAAGCACGAAGCGCGAGCGAGTGCGGTGCATTCGCTGGCGCTACACGCCGAGGATTGCGGTGAAACTCCGAACATGTTACCCAATTTATTCTCACTACACAAAACGCTAAACCAAGATGTTTCAAATTTGTTCGAATTTTCATACAAATGATGGCATCCGATCACGACCGAACCACTGGCCAAAAAGCCTTCCAAAGTTTTATTCTATGCAGATAAGCGAATACTTTAGCTGGCTGACACCGCTCATCCCGATATTTCTTTCATTGTTGGCAGCCGTTTCTTGGGTCCTTACACTGCTGGGGATGCCTGGGAACTGGGGACTCCTAGGAATCGCTGCAATGACCGCATACTTCACGCCCGAGGCAACATACTTTGACGTTTCTAGCACGACGGTGCTTCTCGCTCTGGGCCTGGCTACGTTAGGGGAAGTCGTCGAGTTCGTCGCTGGAGCCGCTGGAGTCAATCAACTAGGTGGGTCCCGCAAAGGCAGCGCCTTAGCGCTCGCCGGTTCCGTGGTGGGTACGATCGTCGGCATTTTTGTCGGTGTACCAGTACCCATCGTCGGTAGCTTGATCGCCGCCGTACTCTTCGGTGGCTTAGGCGCATTTGTGGGAGCGGTCGCTGGCGAGCGATGGGATGGAAAAGAGTGGGAACTCGCAATAAAAATAGGTTGGGGTGCTCTGTTTGGCAAGCTTTTGGGAACGTTGCTCAAGTCGATCTGCGGGACAATCATTCTCGTACTAATACTCGTCTCATTTTGGTATTGAAGGTATACGAAGTACAAGCTTGACTCGCAATCGAGTAAACTGCGGTTTCTGTCAAAGTACTCATCCTATAAACCCTCCGATTTTTCAACCTGCCAATCTTCTCGAAGGTAACCGCCATGAAGTCATTTTCCATCGTTCCAACCGAACAAGAACTACAGTCTCTCGATCGAGACTTGCATTTCTATCCAACCGTAAACGCATCCCCAAAGGTTCTGACCACGGAACAGATCGATAGCTTCAATGACCGGGGGTATGTTGCACCGTTGCAGATTTATTCTCCAGCAGAGATTGCTTCGATCCGCATCTATTTCGACGATCTTTTGGCCCGCACGGTACAAGCAGGTGGTGACAGTTATTCCATCAGTTCTGCTCACATGAAATACGGTCCGGTGCATGATATCCTAACCAACCCACGGATCGTGGACTTCGTCAGCGATCTGCTGGGGGACAATGTCATTGGTTGGGGATCTCACTTTTTTTGCAAGATGCCGGGAGATGGAAAGTCAGTTGCCTGGCACCAAGACGCAAGCTATTGGCCATTGTCGCCGTCCAAGGCAATTACGGTCTGGCTCGCGATCGATGACGCTGATGAAGAGAACGCATGTATGAAGTTCATCTCGGGTAGTCATCATCATGGACACATGACCTATCGCCCGAGCAGTTCCGACGACCACAACGTTCTGAATCAAACGATTGAAAATCCGGAGCAATTTGGCCAAGTGGTTTGGAATCCACTTCCCGCAGGCTGGGCATCCATGCATGCCGATTTGCTGCTTCATGGATCTGACGTAAACCGTTCCAACCGACGTCGATGCGCGTTGACGTTGCGATATTGTGCAGCCGAAGTTCATGCTGCCTTAGACTGGAATTTAAAGGGGGTCCAAGTCCGCGGGCGAGACCCCCGCGGACATTGGGCAAACGTAGCGAGACCTTCGGCCAGCTGAGAAACGAGTAGGCTGCAGAAGAGCATTGACGTGGTCAAGAGACTCGTGCTCGCAGACGAACAAGGTATCCGAATAGTCCTTTCCGTTCTAGGTTGCAAAGTGAAGTAACCTGTAGGTTACTCCTTCGCATGGAATGGATATCCACTACAATCCTGGCGATTACCTGAAGCTTTAATGGCTCGGCAGGTACGACCGAAGCGAT
>Ga0315900_10007784_pt1 | contig 13962 bp, 21 predicted proteins | sample LakEriMetagenome_FD_203521 | JGI IMG/M metagenome (GOLD analysis project Ga0315900, IMG submission 203521) | Freshwater fungal communities from buoy surface, Lake Erie, Ohio, United States - Buoy 12 MA114 | ecosystem: Environmental > Aquatic > Freshwater > Lake > Lake biofilm | place: USA: Lake...
GCCACCTACACGGCACAGGGACTGAAGAAGGCCGACGCTGCCCGCAAGGCGGCACGCGAACACGCTGCCCTGCGTGACGCAGTCATCGCCGAAGCAAACAACAAGTAACCAAACACAAGGAGCGAAAACATGAGTCAATACGTAGAAGCAGCAGTCCGGGGCTTTGCCGCTGGGGCTGCAATTGGTCAGTTCCTGCGAGTGTACCTGACCGCCAGCAACACTCTGGCGCTGGCAGGTGCAAACGACTACGGCATCGGCACGATGGAAGACCCATCGACCGCTGCCAACGAGCAGGTCGGCGTGCGGCTGAACAGTGCGCAGGGAAGCCGAAAGTGCGTGGCCAACGGCGCGATCACTGTTGGCGACCCGGTGTATCTGGCTGCATCCGGCAAGGTCGGTGCAAGCGGCTCGGTTCGCTACGGCACCGCACTGGAAGCCGCCACGGCCGACAACGACATCATCGAGGTTTTGGTTGACGGCAACACCGGAGGCGTACAGCACCTGCGAGTGCGAACGACCACGGCTAACGTGAACGCCGGAGCAACCCTGCTGCCAGCGATTCCCGGCCGCAGCTACCGCCTCGTTGATGCAACGATGATTTCGATTGGTGGCAATGCTGCCGGTGCTACTGCGATCCGCATCACAGGCACTCAGTCTGCATCGTCCGTGCAGCTGGTGAGCAACACGGTCGGCGCACTGACCCAGAACACCCGCGTTCTGGCTGGCGTCACGGCCAACTCCAGCATCCTCGCTGACGGTGCCTCGTTCACCGCTTGCGACGCCAACACCGCGATCACTCTGACCGCATCGGGCACACTGACCACGTCCACTAACATCGACGTGCTGCTCAGCTACGTCGTCGACGCCTAATAACCAAAACTGAAAAAGGAGCTTTCTCATGCCATCACCCACCAGTGCATTAACCACACTGCGGCCAGACTTGGCCAGCTTTTTGGAGTTCGACCTTGAAAGCGACCGCCTCGGCTACGTCGCCTCGCAGGTCTTTCCCGTTGTCGAAGTTGCCAGCCAAGCTGGCGTTTTCGGCGTGATCCCTGTGGAGCAGTTGCTCCAGCAGCGGACCACCAACCGAGCGCCCGGCAGCGGCTACAGCCGCGGCAGCTTCACCTTCACCACTGCCAGCTTCGCCTGCGAAGAACACGGTGCAGAAGAGCCAGTCGACGACCGACAGGCGAAGATGTACCGCGACTACTTCGACGCCGAGCAGATTTCCACTCTGCGGGCATTTTCCGCCGTTCTGCGAAATGCCGAGCAGCGAGTTGCCGACGCCGTGTTCAACCCGACGACTTGGAACGGTGCGGCACTGACGACCGGCATCACCGACGAATGGGACGACGTTGCCAACGCCGTGCCGATCACCAACGTCGACGCAGCGGTCAAGAGGGTTTGGGACAATTCTGGTCTTTGGGCGAATGCCCTGATCATCAACCAGAAGGTCTTCCGCAACCTGCGTCGCTGTGCCCAAGTCATCGACGCCATTGAATCAAGTGGTGCTGGTGACCCGTCCAAGCAATCGGACATCACCGCCGACCAGCTGGCTCAGGTCTTCGGTCTCGACTTTGTGTTCGTCGCTGGTGCCAGCCGCAACAGCGCCAAGGAAGGCCAGACCTTTGCGGCATCGCAAATCTGGTCGGACGAGTACGCAATGGTCTGCCGCGTTGCAACCTCGGCCGACATGGCTGAGCCTTGCATCGGCCGGATGTTCCACTGGTCGGAAGACGGCAGCAGCCCTGGCGGCACTGTCGAAAGCTACCGGGACGAAATCGTCCGAGGCAACATCATCCGAGTTCGCCACGATGTGGACGAAGTCGTGCTGTATCCTCAGGCCGGTCACTTGCTGAGCAACATCACCACTTAGTGATTGGAGACGGCAACCGTGGCGAGTCGGTTCGACACCTATTTTCAGACTTCCGGCTTCGTCGGATTACTCGCCGAATTTGGCGAGCCGGTCGTCTATTTTTTCGCCGGAGGGGGTTCGCGCTCAGTTGCCGCCATTCTCGAACGCAACCCTCCGGCTATTTTCGATCAGGCCGGGAACCCAATGCAAATTGAGATCGTGATGCGAGTGCGTCGGCACGCCGTCAAGGGCGTTCTGAGCAACGAAGTTAATCGCGGTCTCGATTCGGTTGAGATTCTTCGCCGGGTCGATGATTCAGCGGCGACCCGGTACACGGTCGTCCGCAAATTGGCGGAAGATTCTGGCGTCATCACGTTGGCCCTCAGCGGCAGCGGAGGTGCGTAGTGGCAACGGCAATCAGCGAGCAAATTATCGCCAAGGTGCGAACGCGGCTGGCAAACATTACGACGACCGGAGGCTACGAAGTCACCGTCTCGGAAGTCGTGCGGCCGACGCGGTTTGGCGGGTTCCGGCCTCAGCATCTGCAAATCGTCGTCACCCAGGGAACGCTGAGCAAGAATCAGGAACTGAGCGTGCCCGGCAATCCGCCTGCCACGGCCTACGACATGGAGATCACCATTGCGGGCCTGCTGATGCCAACCGAGGCGACGCTAACGAAGATTGACACCCTGCGGAATCAGTTCGCGGCCGACTGCATCAAAGCGATCTGCACACCGCAGGCCAGTTGGCACAACTGGGACACGCTGGCCATCGACACGCAGATCGGCGACATCGACGACGTCACGACGGAGGAGTCCAGCGGTTTTCGGTTTCCGCTGACCGTGACCTTCCGCACGACCGAGAACGACCCTTACACATCGAGGACGTGATGGCAGTCACGATGAAACTGGACGCCGAGTCGCTGAATCGACTGGGCAACATGCTGAGCGGTATCAAGGGCGGGCTCGAAAAAGCCATGGCACGGGCGTCTCGCCGCGTCGCCAAGCAGGGCGTGACGTTCATCAGCAGTGACATCCGCGAGAAAGTGGCCATCAAAAAGAAGGAACTCGACAAGCGAGTCCTGCACGCCAAGCAAAAAGGAAAAACCGGCCAGACGGTGACGCTCGAATACACGCCACGGTTCCCGCTGAAATATTTCGGCGCGAAGCAAACAAAAAAAGGCGTCACCTACAAGATTCCCAAGTCAGGCAAGAAAAGCCTGGCACGCGGAGCGTTTGGACCGGAAATTCCACGACTTGGCCGGCAAGTCTTTCGGCGCGTTGGTGCCAGTCGCCTGCCGATTCAGCCGCTGTTCGGTGTCTCGCCTTGGGGCACGTTCATGGTCAACAAGATGCTGGAACCGACCAAGCAGAAACTACAAAAGCAGTTTGCCCTGCGGGTGATGTCGGAGGCCCGCTATCTGATTGAACAAGAACGAAAACGGAAAGGAAAATAATCCATGCCACTACTTCGCCGAAAAAGCGTACTTGCTGCCAAGATTGAATCAACCAGCGGAACGGCCGAAAGCCTTGCCGCTGCAGATGCCGCGTTTAACGTCTTCGACCTGACGATGACACCGACTATTGCGATGACGCCGCGGCCCAGTCAAGGCAGTTTCAGCAGCCTGCCAGCGGTGCCGGAACTGTACGGCGGCACCTGCACGTTCCGAACGGAAGTGTACGGCAGCGGCGCGGGCGGTGTCCCCGGCTGGGCATCCACCTTCCTGCCTGCCTGCGGCTGGACCGCGGCCGGTGGTGTCTTCACGCCGAAGTCGGAAACGCCAGGCAGCAACGTGAAGACACTAACCATCGGAGCCTACATCGACGGCAACCGGATGCTGATGCGCGGCTGTGCGGGCACGTTCAGCATGACGTTTGAGACTGGCAAGATTGCCGTCATCAATTGGACCTTTACTGGCGTCTGGGGTGGTCAGTCGGCTGTGGCCTTGCTGGCCCCAACCTACCCGACAGCCCTGCCGCTGCGAGTTGGCAACGCCACGTTTACGCTGGGCAGTTGGACCCCTTGCTTCCAGTCCATGACCATCGACGCCGGCAACACCGTCGTGCTGCGGGAGTGTGCAACCAACACCGATGGCAGCGGCTACGCCGCGGCAATCATCACCGACCGCCTGCCAACCGGCACGATTAACCCAGAAGCCGAAGCGGACGGCACGAAAGACAACTACGACATCTGGACCAGCATGACCGAGGAGGCGTTGGCGTTCGACCTTGAAAACGCCACCGACAAATTCGCGATTGCAGCCCCCAAACTGCAACGCACTAACGTGGCAGCTGGCGACCGAAACGGCGTATTGACCGACGAGATCACATTCCAGCTCAACAAGTCGGCTGCGGCTGGCAACGACGAGCTTTCCCTTACTTTCTCGGCACCGTAATCAAACACCATTAACCAACGGAGGAACCAATGGGGCGAGCATTGGAACCAGGCGAAAAGTTCCCAATTGTTTTGGACTGGGACAAGGACAAACCGGAGGCCCAGCGGCCGACGATTTACACCTTGGCCCTGTCGATGCGAAGGCAGGAGCGGCTGGGCCAGCTGCTGGACACCGTGCCGCAGTCAGGCAGCACGCGGGAACTGTTCGACGCACTAGAGCAAGGCCTGAGCGAAGTGATCACCGGCTGGCGAAACTTCCGCGACCCCGCAACGGACGCGGAAATCCCGTACAGCCGCGAGGCAATCAAGGACGTTTTCACCACGGCCGAGGCCTATGAGGTTTTTCGCATCGTCCTGGCAGGCGGAAACGTCAGCAAGGAGGAGGAAAAAAACTCCGCGTTGCAGCCCTGATCCGGCAGGGGCTGCTGTGCAAAAGTTGCACGGCGGGCAAATGCCACGACGTTCCATCGGAACTGTCTAGCGTGTCCATTGCCTGCACGTCGTGCAACGAAGCCGGATGTAATGAATGCGGGCAGGCTGGTTATATCGAACTGACCAGCTGCCCAAAACGGATGATTGACCGAAAGACGCTGCAGGCAATGCGGATGGCCGACCTGATGAAGGAAGGCCTGCCGCCAGTTGCCGGTGGCGTCCTCGACCAGTCGGCGTGGTTTGTTTCCTTTTACGAGTGTTTCCGCAGCGAACAGAATCGGGCGGAAGCGGAAGCGTACAGGCGAGCGTAAGCGATGGCAGCGGAATCCGTGCAAATTGTGCTTGAGGGAGTGGACAAGGCGTCGCCCGCTTTTGTTGCCGTTGCCGGATCAATGAAGCGAACGGCTGACACCGGCCAGAAGCTGTCAGGGGTGTTCGGCAAGATTTTCGGATCGCTCGGGCTGGACCAACTGCAAGGCTACACTGGGCAATTCGCCAACTTGGCCGGGCAACTCAAGGAACTCGGAGACGCAGGCGAAAAGGGCGGCGCGGGCATGATGGCGGCCAAGGCCGGAATTGTGGCCGCAGTTGCCGCAGGAACTTATCAAGTCGGCAACATGATCGCCGACTGGATTATGCAGACCGAAGCGTGGCGGGAGCGATTAAAAGAAACATTTGACGAGGCAAGCAAGCAGGCCGATTTTCTGACCAAGAAACGCCGCGAGCAATTCGACTTGGCATTTGAAACCGCAAAACTTGGCACGCCTGAGCAGCGGCAAGCCGAGATGACAGCACTGAGCCAGCAGGTCAGCAAGGACACGGTCTCGCAAGCCAGCACGCTAAAAAAGGCAGTTGCCGACCTTGAAGCCGTTCAGGCCAGCAGAACCGGGACGCGACTGGACGACAACAGCGGCTATCAAGAGGAACTGGAAGCAGCGACCAAGCTGGTGGAAATCGAAACCAAGCGGCTGACGGCACTGCAAGAACAACAGCAGCAAATCAAGGACTTTTACTCGCTGCCCTCCGAGGCCGAGCAGGAACTGCAAAAACGCCGCGACTTCCTTGCCAAGGAAAAAGAAGGCAACCAGCAACTCAAGCAGTTGCAAATGGAAATTGACCGCATTCGAGATCCCAAAAAGGCCGAGCGGGAACAGGTGCTGGCGAAGGCGGCAAACGAATGGCAGCGGGAAATGCTGACCAATATGCTCAACATCCGAGAAAAGGAAGAGCAGAAAATCAAAGACCAGGCTGCCGCGTACGACGAACTGCGGCAAGCAATGGAAGACGGCCGAGAGGAGCTTGAAGCAAAGCTCGAGCTAGAGGGAAAGATTGCCGAAACGCAGAAGCAACTGGCCGACGAACAAAAGAAGCAGGACGACGAACTGGCCAAGAAGTTGGGGACACCCGCGCCGCAGCTGCAGGCCATGCAGTCCCGCCTGCTGTCCCGCAGCGGCCAGAGCAACACCGCCGAGCGGCAGGCCAAGGCCAATGAGAAGGTTGCCGAACTGACGGAAAAGATTGAAACGCTGCAGCGGGAGCAGCAATCCCTGCTCGAAGACATCCGCAACAATACACGCAACACGATCAAGGTGGTGACCTGATGGCCGTGCGATTCGTTGACCAGCTTTACAGCAGCGGAATCAAGACGCAAGTAGACGACCGTGGCTGGACCACGGCCACGGCTCAGATTCGTTTTAACGCCTTCGTGGAGACGCCAGACGATAACGAAGTCACGGTCAAGGCAGACGCACGGATTCCCTACGAAAAGTCGCGGCACCCGCTGTTTGCCAGCCTGTCCTGCAGCGGCATCAGCGTGGACCGTCGCGGCCCGCTGCATTTTGAAGTCTCGGCCGATTACACGTCGCCACCCTACAAAGACAACCCTGGGCAGGGTCCCGGCGAGCAGCAGGGTCCGCTGAGCCAGCCCACGCAGGTCAGCTACTTCACAATCACCAGCGAAGAACCGATTGACGAAGACATTAACGGCAGCCCGATTACGACTGCCTGCGGCGAACCTATCAGCGGTATCACCCGCCCGATTTCAGATCTCGGCGTTCGCCTTGCCAAGAACTTTGCCACGTTCGACCCGGCAACCTTCTATCAATTCATTGACTGCGTGAACTCGGACACATTTATCGGGTTCCCGCCAGGCACATTGCGGATCGCCAATATCAGCAGCGATGAGCAGTTCTACACCGACGAAAACGGCAACAGCGTCCCCTATTGGTCGGTCAACGTGGAAATTCACGCACGCAAGCCATACCGCACGACCAACGAGAAGGCATGGTGGAAGCGAGTCCGTCATGAAGGCTACCAAGTGCGAACCAGCACGTTTACGCCGGTCGGCTCGCTGTTTGCCGTCGTGCGTGCCGTGGACGCCAACAAGGAGCCGGTCAGTCAGCCAGTCCAGCTTGACGCAAACGGATTCAAGCTCGCCGACCAATCGCAAGCCACTTGGCGCGAGTTCAAGGTCTTTTCTGAAGTCAGTTTCGCAAGCATGGGATTCTAAGCCTAGGAGCCAAACAATATGCCGATCACCGTTATCATCCCGTCTGGGGAAATCATCAATTCGCAGGTCAACAGCAACGCCGGAATCGAGCGAACCAAGCTGGCGACCGAACAACTCAAAGACAACATCCCGCTCGAACTGGTGCGGGTTTGGGATGCGTTTCAGACGTCCCTGCCGACCACGGCGGCCAGCGACGATCTCGGCCTCATTCCTGGCACCTGGGCAACCGATGCCATCACCATCCAAACCAGCGATGCCAAGAACACGACCGTCACCCAGCGTGCACGGTTTGTTTATCGCCTCCCGATGAACTACGTGTCAGGCCAGCCGATCAGCGTAATTGGCTGGGCGGGCATGCGGACCACCGTCGCCAACGGCACGGCCACAATCGACTTTGAGGCTTACAAGAAAAACGACAGCACGGCAGGGGCGGGCAGCGATCTGGTATCGACTGCGGCCACGACGATCAACAGCTTGACCGCATCCGACAGGGTATTTGTGATCGACCCAACCGGCCTCTCTGCAGGCGATGAACTGGACGTTCGGGTTACGATTGCCATCACCGACAGCGGCACCGGCACGGCCGTCATCGGGCGGATCATGAAACTCTACATGCTGCCGAGCGTCAAGGGTTAAGCACTTGGAAGCATTTGGCCTGACAGAATCCGCGGCCCGCTGGGCAACCGAGCAGGCAAAGCTGCGAACCGGTGGCGAGCCACCCGGGCGAGGCCCGACGTTCCGCGAGCCTACCGACGAGCGGTTGCTGTTTCGCAACGACAGCGGCGAAATGATTCCGGCTTACGGGATTGTGCGGGTTACGGGATACGTCGAAGCCAACGGGCGAAACATGGTCACCGTGACCAAGCCAGCAACGTCGGTCGGTTCGTTCATTGTCAACGGCCGCGAGGAAGTGCTGGCCAACGAGTATGGCTACGGGTTTGCCGGGCCGGTCGTGCGGGTGACCTATCACTCAAGCGATTCACCCAATCCCGGCAATATCCTCGGCGTCGATGGGTTTCAGGCCCGCAGCTATTCCAGCGGCCAGCCGGTGCTCGACATCGTCATTCTCGGCGTAATTGACTCGACCAACCGGATTGCCTTTGCGCGGCTAGTGCCGGTGCAGCAGCTGATGATCAAGGCACCGTCTGGCGGCATTCCTGGGCGAGTCGGGACGATGATGCAGGGAGCCATTTGCGACGTGATGGTCATGAGCAGCGTCGACCAGCTGGCAACGTCATCCGTCCAGCTGAAGGTTTACAACTGGTCCACTTCGTTGGCCTGCGCCAACGGCGACCGCTACGGCATCGCCGGGCTAATCAATGGCAAATGGCACATCATCGCCGAAGATTGCAACGACGAGGGCAGCACGACTCAGGCGGGCACTGGATCGGGCACAGGTGGCCGGATTGGCGACGCAATCGATACAAGCACAGTTTCGCCAGTCGTCGGCATCGGTGTCGGTGGTCAGGTTCTCTACTCAGGCGGAACGGCTCCAATTCCATAAGGTAGAAGTAAATGCCAACATTCACAAAGTTTTACTCATTCGTCGAAGCGGTACACGAAAAGGTCCACAACCTTGGCTCGGACACGCTACGCGTTATTCTCACCAGCGACGCGCCCAGCCTGAGCTGGACGCAGCTATCCAGCGTGACCGGCCAGCTATCGACGGCCAATGGTTACACACAGAACAACAAGCAGGTTTCGCAGACTTCCAGTGGACAATCGAGCGGCTTGTATACGCTGATTGTGTCAGACGTTTCTTGGACGGCCAGCGGGGGCAACCTTGGCAGCGGCTCGTTCAGGTACGCGATTATTTACAACGACACGGCAACCAACGACGAACTGATTGGCTACATCGATTGGAGCTACCTGATCACCGTCGCAACTGGCCAAACATTCACAATCGACTTCGACCAAGTTTCCGGCCTCTACTACGCGAGCTAAACATGGTCGGACTGCTTGGATGCGGATGCTGCGGGGGTGGTGGCGGTGGTGGAGGTGGCGATCCCCCCGCGTCTTGCACTCGTTGCGATGGTATCTACTTTGGATACCCGGCAGATCGCGAGCCGTTCGTCGACGACTTTTCCACAGTGCGGCCGAATCTCCAGCTGCGCGGATCGCTGGAACATCAGGGGCCGGTTGCGCCGGTTGCGCCAAACGCAATCACGGACTACATCAGGGGCGGGAAGCTGTATGCGTTTCGCTCGCCGTTTATCGTCTACACAGATCCTGATCCGTTTTTCGGTCAAGGATTGCGAGCCATTCCGCCCAAGCCTTTTCCGAACAGTGCAAGCTGGCGTCAGCCGTGGGCCTTGGTGAGGCGTCGTCAGGACTTGTACTTTCCAGCTACGCCTGTGCGCAAATACAGTTTCAAGCTGAACGTCAACTACCCGCAAAACACGCTACCTTTTCTCGGCGGCAATGCGCCTTGGGCTGTGCTTAAAACGGGGGTTTTTATGCGTGTCTGGTTCGGTGCACCAGAAACCAGAGCGTTTGATCAAGAGTTCTTTTCGTTTACGGTTTTCGCCCAAAACCTCACCATCGGCTCAGATTCCAGCCCAAACGCAACGCTGGCGGTAGGAATTAGCCAAACGAATCCGCAGCGAAGTGTTAAGCCTGACCGCTCGCCAACATTTAAGGCTGGTGTAACGGTGCCTTGGGGGCTGGTGGAACTGCGATTAGATGTCACTTGGAGCCCGATTTCTAAATCAGGCGTGAGGGAATATTACGTCAACGGCGTTTTGCAATTTACCGAGACGTTTACCGGATGGCTTGCGCCGACAGTGCCTGGACCAAACTGCGACAGCTTTTGCAATTTCATTACCGACATCGACACTATCGAGCCTTGGCCGGGCCAGTTTAACCCGGTCATTTGGTGGCGAGGCGGCGTTCCCCCGCTTGAAGATTTCGCGCGAGGCAATCAAGGGTTTGTAGGTTCCCCAGGCCCGGCTGCCTATGCGGCCGTCACATGGTCAGCCGCAAACAATCCGCAGGACCGTCTTTGGTTTGATGATTACAGCTTTGATTGGTCAAACGTGTCAGGCCCAACCGTTCCATGACCCCCTGCATCCATCGCGGCCCAGTCGTGTTCGACCTGCCCAATCGGCTCTGCGGTCTGCGTGGCCAGCTGGAGCCGGTCTATCGCTGCCGACTGCATACGATTTGCACTCACCGAAAGTACAAGCACGGGCAGGCCGAGCAGGTTTGCTTGGCTTGCGACGATTACACCATCACGGAGGCGAGGAATGCCAGAGAAGACGGCCCACCGATTGGCAGCTGAAAGACTGTGTCGCAAGTTCCCTGACGCACCATCGCGCACGCTGGCCAGGCGGATTGCGGCCGAGTGCAAGGTTACGGCCGAGCAGGCACGCGACGTAATCCGTGTCGTGCGTGGTCTGCACGGCAAAACGCACCAGGCACACACGCCAGACAAGTCGCTGTTCCGCAAGCCCAGCAGAAAACCGCACAAGCCCAGTCTGCCGCCAAGCCTGTGCGAAACCTGGGAACCGTTCGACCTGGGCTGCGATGTCACGGTTGGCGTCATCAGCGATCTGCACATTCCCTACCACGACCAGCAAGCCGTCGAGGCGGCGGTTGCCTACCTGAAGAAACGGAAGCCGGACGTGCTGCTGATTAACGGCGACTACGGCGATTGGTACAGCGTCAGCCGGTACATGCGAGACCCAAAAAAGCGACGGCTGAAACGTGAAATCAAAATGCAGCGGGATGGCCTGCAGTGGCTGCGGTCACAGTTTCCCAAGGCCCGCATCGTTGGGAAGGAAGGAAACCACGAGCTTCGCTGGAGCCACTACCTATGGAATGCTGCCGTGGAAATCAGCGAGTTTCCTCAAGTGCGATTGCCCAGAATCCTCGGGATGAAAACGCTGGGCATTGAGTACGTCGATAACCAGCGTCCGATCATGGCGGGCAAGCTGCCAATCTTCCACGGCCATGAACTGGGCAAGGGCATCAGCAGCCCTGTCAACGCAGCCCGAGGCGTGTTCATGCGGATGATTAGCACGGCACTGGTCGGCCACCATCATCGCACCAGCAGCCACACCGAGCCGAACTGGCGGCATGAGGAAATCGTCTGCTGGTCGACCGGATGCCTGTGCGGCCTGAACGCTGACTACGCCGTGATCAATAAGTGGAACGCAGGATTTGCGGTAGTCGAGGTTGCGGCAGACGGCCAGTTCCAAGTCGATAACCTGAGGCTGAATACCGACTACGCCGTCCGGTCTGGCTGAGCCTGGCATAACCCCAAAGAACGGTCAGCCAGCACTCGATGTCGTCATCATCATCGTCGTCGAACATTGCCCCGCCTCCCTGCCTGACCTGCTCGCCTAGGTCATTTTACAGGGGCCGGACTGGGGCGTTTGTTAATTCTTTCCCCACCTGAAAAGCCCGCCATTTCTGGGCCTTTTCGGAATTTCTGGATTTCTGGACAACTTGTGGCCGATAACCCTTGTACGCTGGCGAATGATGGTTATACTTAACGCATTACAACCAATCACAAGGACACGAAAATGAACGCAGTGGAACGAATCACCAGCAAGTTTGACCAGTTGCTGCGTCGCGAACTTGGCGACAATTACACAGCGGTTGTTGAGGCAAACAAAACCAGCGGCGACGTTTGCCACGCACACGACCACTGTGACGCAAACGAAATTATGGTCTGGGCGTTCACGCAGGTGATGGGATACGAACCGCAGCCGCTGGAAGACCAAGACGACACGATGCCAACCGACCAAGACATGATGGAATCGGCCTATAACATTTGGCGGAACAGCACAAAGTAACAATCAAAGGAGTGGTTAGTGAATGAGTTGGCACTATTCGCGGGAGCTGGTGGCGGAATACTTGGAAGCGTCTTGTCAGGATGGCGATGCGTTTGCGCCGTTGAGAGAGACGGATACGCCAGAAACGTATTGCTGGCGAGACAAAACGACCGAATGCTTGAACCTTTTCCAATATGGGATGACGTCTGCACCTTCGACGGCAAGCCTTGGCGTGGACTTGTTGACGTGGTATCGGGGGGCTTTCCTTGTCAAGACATCAGCGTTGCGAGAGCAATGTGGGGACGCGACGGCTTGGAAGGTGAGCGAAGCGGTTTATGGCGGCAGATGCTGCGAGTTGTTGGGGAGGTTCGCCCGTCCTTTGTTTTCGGCGAGAACTCGCCAGCTATCAGAACATCGGGACTGCAAGAAATCATTACAGAGCTTGCCGCCATCGGGTATGTATGCCGATGGATTTGTCTGGGAGCTGACGCTGTTGGATTGCATCACAAACGCAAGCGGCTCTGGTTCTATGCTGCCGACACCAACGGCAAGGGACTGGAAAGATACCTTCGGAATGAAGACCGAGCGAAAGGACGGAAAAAGCAGGCTGGACAGGCTGCCGATGCTTATTTTTCAACTTGCTCGTTCTGCGGGAATTTGCAAGAAGACAGCCTCGGAAAGTACGGGTGCCCTAACTGTTGTGGCGATGGACCTGGTGCAAATCGAGATTACTGGTCTGGACTATTGCCCCGAATTGCCGGAATGGGTAATGGGATGGCCAGTCGGGTGGACAGACTTAAAGCCATTGGAAATGGGCAAGTTCCAGCAGTGGCTGCTCTTGCATGGCAAATTTTACACATAGGCTAAATGTGATGATCCTCACCGCTCAAGACCTCGCCGCCCAGCTGCACGTCAGCAGTCAAACAATCACCCGCAACGCCACCAGGCACCGCATCGGGCGCAAAGTCGGCCGCCAGTGGCTATTCTCGCCCGAAGAAGCCAAGCGGCTGGCAGACCTGCTGCAGCGAAACGGCCAGCGGGACTGGTCGGCGATGGGCAAAACCGGGATGGCCAAGCGATGGAATCCGAGATAATCCCGAACGGGAATGCAGGCTTTCTAGTGGTCATTTTCTTCCCGAGCGGGTTTGCCGTTGACAATTGTTTTCTGGTGGGGATAATCCGAGGCATGAGAAAGGAATTCGCAGATTATTTGAAGCACGCTATTGATTCGCGCGGCTGGTCTCTGGCCAGAGCAGCGAGTGAAATTGGCTGCAGCCCCGCGTTCTTGAGCTACATTTTGCGAGGCAAGCGGTGCGTTTCTTTGGGGTTCGCGGTCAAGGCTGGCAACGCCCTCGGATTTGCCGTCGAAATAAAGCCCAAAAAAAAAGTCAAGAAACAGGCTTGACACTGCCGAAACGGTTATTATGTTTGTAATGGCGTTCACAAAAGTTAAGGAGAACAAGCTAATGGACACGTTCACAGAGCAGCGGATTCGCCTGCTGCAATTTGTGGCAACTCATGGCAGCTACAGCCCCGGCCTCATCTTGGAGGCCGTGGCATGACAGGACCAAAGCTACCCAAGACCCTCGACCTTGAAGAAGCGGTCCACCTGCACCGCGAGGCACTGCATGCCATCGTCGTTGACATGACCAAGTGGCTCACCCGGCAGCGAGATCGTTACCGCGCCAGCAGTCGCAGTTATTGCAACCACGGACACCTCGACCGCAGCGACTACATGCAGGCCCACGCCATCGCGTTCGAGCTTGCGGCCAAGCATCTGGCTGAACTGAAGGCGAAGCATGGAGAGAAGTCGGCCCGGTCCAGCTGCGTCATGCACCAGGCACATTCGGCGGACGGTCCATCGCCGCTGATGGCAGACCCGACGCCCGAGGAAATCCGCGAAGCCTGCGAGCAATTCCAGGCGGGCTGGACACCGGCCGAGCGTGAGACGCGGTCACACTATAAGCACGTTCCGGCATCTACGCCGGTCGTCA
>Ga0315900_10007785_pt1 | contig 13960 bp, 11 predicted proteins | sample LakEriMetagenome_FD_203521 | JGI IMG/M metagenome (GOLD analysis project Ga0315900, IMG submission 203521) | Freshwater fungal communities from buoy surface, Lake Erie, Ohio, United States - Buoy 12 MA114 | ecosystem: Environmental > Aquatic > Freshwater > Lake > Lake biofilm | place: USA: Lake...
GAAAAATGAGAGCGGGTTGGGATGGCGGCAATGGCGGGGACAATTTGAATCGAATTGTCGATGTCGGGTGTTGGTGTCGGAAGGCGCCGGGCTGCGTGGGGTGGGAGAGGGGACGGCGTCAGGGCGGTCTTGATCGAATTGACGGCGTCCCGGTCTGGTGCCGGACGTCGCCGTTTTCCGCGGGGGAGGGGGCGCGGACGACCTTTCCGTGGTTGACGTTTGATTCAGCCTGACGGGGACGTGCGGAGGGGGAAAAGAGGGGCCGCCGCGCCGGGGGCGGCGGCGGCGGGCACAGTCCCGCGTGCGCCGGGCATGGCGCGGGGGTGGGGCAGCGGGCCGCCCTGGCCCCGGGGGCGCGGGCGGGCGGGTCAGAGGATGGCGCGGTGTTCCTTCTGGCCGCGGGTGCCGGTGGGCAGGACGAAGGTCTGGCCCGAGGCGGGGTGGTCGGCGACATGGGTCTGGGAGAGGCCGACGGCGGCGGAGGTGACGTAGAGGGTGGAGAGATCCTCGTCGCCGAAGGCAGGGCAGGTGGTCTGGCTGGCGGGGAAGCTGTGGGCGCCGACTTCGGCCCCGTCGGGTCCGTAGACGGCGACGCGGGAGGCGCCCCATTGCGCGTTCCAGAGCCGCCCTGCGGCATCGACGACCGAGCCGTCGGGCCAGAGGTCGGTTCCGCGCAGGTCGACATGCAGGTCCGGGTCGCCCTTGGGCCAGCCGTGACGGTCGAGCCGCTGGCGCATGATCGTCTGGGTCGCGGTGTCCGAGAAATAGGCGGTGGTGCCGTCGGGCGAGAAGCAGATCGAGTTCGGGATCGCGATGCCGGGATAGAGTTTGCGCAACTCGCCCTTGTGGAATCGGTAGATGGCGCCGATCGGGGTCTGTTCGCGGATGCCCATGGTGCCGATCCAGAAGCCGCCCCAGGGGTCTGTCCGGCCGTCGTTGGAGCGGGTGAGGGGGTTGTCGGCCTCGAGCGGGGCGACGTGCTGCTGGGCGCCGGTCGAGAGGGTCAGCAGGCGGAAGTCGCGGGCGGTGGCGACAAGCAGCGTGTCGTGGTCGACCCAGCCCGCGGCGCTGGGATAGGTGTCGAAGCTCCAGTGCCGGCCGCGGGCATGCAGCTTGCGGGCGAGGATGTCGAACCAGAGGAGTTCGCCGCGTTCGGGATGCCAGAGCGGCCCTTCGCCGAGCAGGCAGTTGGTGTCGTCATGGATGTTCATGGGCGGGCCTCGTCATAGGCGGTCACGATGGCGCGGGCGCGGGCGGCGATGTCGGCCGCGGGCAGGCCCGGAGTGTAGAGGGCGGTGCCGATGCCGAAGCCGTCGGCGGAGGCGCGGAACCAGGCGGCGAAGGTGTCGGGCCCGGCGCCGCCGACGGCATAGACGCGGGTGCCGGGGGGCAGCACGGCGCGGATGGCGGTCAGGCCCGCGGGGCCGATGAGCGAGCCGGGGAAGAGCTTGAGCCCGTGGGCGCCGGCGGCGAGGGCGGTGAAGCATTCGGTCGGGGTCATGACGCCGGGCCAGCTTTGCAGGCCATGGGCCCGTGTCGCGGCGATCACCGCGGGGTCGGCGTTGGGCGAGACGATGAGGCGGCCGCCGGCGCGGGCGACCTCGGCCACCTGGGCGGGGGTCAGGACGGTGCCTGCGCCGATCAGCGCGCGGTCGCCTGCGGCTGCGGCCATGGCGGCGATGGAGGCGAGCGGATCGGGGGAGTTGAGCGGGACCTCGATCGTGGTGATGCCGGCGGCGATCAGCGCCTCGGCCGCGGGGACGGCCTCGGGCGGGGTGATGCCGCGCAGGATGGCGATGAGATTGCGCGTCATGCGGCGATGTCCTGGCTGCGGCGCGCGGCGGTGAGGCCGGCGAGCGTCACGGCGGTGGCGTCGACCGTCTGCGCGCGCGCGCCCTGGGCCCCGAGCGCGGTCTGGTAGAGGCGGGCGAGGCGGCCGGCGCCGATGATGGTGACGCTGTCGTCCTGCCAGAAGGGGCGGGTGGCGGCGAGTTCGGCGCCGATCAGGAGGCCCGAGAGGCGGGCGCGGGCGGTTTCGGGCGCGGCGCCGTGCAGGAGGCTTTCGGCGCGCAGGCCGAAGAGGCGGGCGGTCAGGTCGCCCGGGCGGGCGAGGCCTTCGGCCAGCGCGGTGGCGAAGGCGGGGTCGTCCCAGCCCTCGGCGGCGACGGAATGGCGCAGGACGGTCTGGGTTGCGAGCGTGGCGAAGAGTTCGCCCGTCATGACGGTGCGGAAGGTTTCGATCCGGCCGGCGGAGAGGCGGACCCATTTGGTATGGGTCCCGGGCAGGCAGAGGATGCCGTCGCGGCCGGCGGTCTGGCGCAGGTAGCCGGCGATCTGCGTTTCTTCGCCGCGCATGACGTCGGCGGGGTCGTCCTGGGCGAGACCCGGGACGATGAGCACACGGAGGCCGGGGGTTGTGGCCGGGGCGGGGACGAGGTCTGCGGCCAGCGGCGGGCAGGGGGTGCGGGCATAGGGCGCTTCGCGCCAGCCCTGGCGGGCGCCGACCATGCCGCAGGCGATGACGGCCAGGGGGCGGCCGTCGCGCCAGGGGCCGATCAGGTCGAGGAGCGCGGCTTCGAAGGCGGCGGGGCCGGAGAGGCGGGCCATGCCGCGGTCGGACTGCGCTTCGGCCAGGGGGCGGTCGGCGGCGGACATGGCCCAGGCGCGCAGGTTCGTGGTGCCCCAGTCGACGGCGATCCAGGCGGGGGCGGGTATGGTCATCCGCCGGTTCCCACGACGCCGCCGTCGACGGCGAGCATCTGGCCGGTAATCGCGCGCGAGGCGGTGCTGGCCAGGAAGAGGGTGGGGGGGACCATGTCCTCGGGCGCGAGCGGGGTCTTGAGGCATTGCCGGTCGAGATGGGCGGCGAGCGCTTCGGGTGTGACCCAGAGCCGCTTCTGCCGTTCGGTCAGCACCCAGCCGGGAGCGAGCGCGTTGACGCGGATGCCGTCGGGGCCCCATTCGCGGGCGAGGCTGCGGGTCAGGCCCATGATGCCGGCATTGGCGGCGGTATAGGGGGCGAGGCTCGCCAGTCCCATCATGTAGCTGATCGAGGAAAAGTTGACGATGGCGCCGCCGCCTCCGGCCGCGCGCATCTGCCGGGCGGCGGTCTGGCAGGCAAAGAAATAGGCCTTGAGGTTGACGGCCTGGGAGGCGTCCCATTGCGCCTCGGTCACGGTGTCGGCGGTCATGCGCGTGTCGTCGGCCGCGTTGTTGACAAGGACGCGGATCGGGCCATGGGCGGCGGCGGCCTGGGCCATCGCGGCCCGGAGGGCGGGGGTGTCGGTGATGTCGCAGCGGATGAAGAGCGGCGCGCGGCCGTGGCGGGCGGTCATTGCGGCGACGAAGTCCTGCGCATCGCTGCGGCCGACGAAGGCGACGCGGGCGCCCTGGGCCAGGAAGCCGTCGGTCAGCGCTGCGCCGATGCCGCTGCCGCCTCCGGTGATGAAGACGGATGCCTCGGCAAGATCGGGGAAGGTGGCGGTCATGGCATCCCTGGCGTGGTCGGGGGGCTGAATGGAGTGAAGGCCCTTGTCCGGGTCCGTGTCAACCGCGCTTGCCGTACCAGAGGCCGACGACATGTTCGGCCTGGGCGAAGAAGAGCCAGCGCGAGCAGAGGATGCCGGCGAGGTGGACGAGGGCCGCAAGCGCCGAGGTGGCGGGGTGCTGGGGCAGGAGGAGCGCGAGGGGCAGCACGAAGCCGAGCGCGACTGCGACAAGGCGCAGCTGGCGTGCACGGCGGCGGCCGACGATGTGGACCATCTCGGTCAGGAGGTAGTTCGGGCCGGTATGGGGGGGCGCGAAGCTGCGGATGCGGTCGGCGGCGCCGGCGATCCCGGTGGCGGTGGCAAGCGTCGTGCCCGCGCGGGCAAAGCGGCGGTCGCCGTCGTGCCAGATCCAGAGCTGGAGCGCGAGGGCGAGGAGGAGGAGGGGGGCGGCGATGGCCCCCTGCCCGGCAAGCAGCGCGCCACCCGCGAGCGAGAGCGACAGGAAATGCGCGGGCGTCGTGGGGTCGTGCCAGCGCGGGACTGCGCGGAGCTGGGTGTAGATCATCGCGGTGGTGAAGACGGTCACGAGTGCAAGGAGGCTGACGAGCGGGCCGATGGGGAGCGTTCGGGCGAAGATTGCCGAGAGCGCGAGGGGCGCGGCAAGCAGGAGGGTCGCGACGGAGGCCCAGGCTTCGCGCGAGAGCCAGCTTGAGCGCCACTGGGTGAAGGCGAGGAGCGCGCGTTCGGGATGGCCGAGGTGGAAGGCCGAGGCGAGAAGGCCGCCTGCGGCCAGTGCATAGGCGAGGCCGTACCAGAGGAAGGCCGCGAGGCCCGCGGGCGCGGGCAGGCCGAGGCCGAGGAAGACGAAAAGGCCGAAGCCCGCCCCCGACAGGGTCGTGAAGAGGATGACCGAGGGCGCGGGATGCATCGCGGGATCAGGCCCCGGGCAGGCGGGCGAGGCTGCGGTCGAGCCAGGCGAGAAAGCCGCGCGGTTCTTCGGCCACCACAGGCAGGGGGGCGAGATCGGGGCCATTGTCGCGCGGCCGGGGGGGGAGGTACTTGTTGACGGGGCGTGTCCCCTGTTCGGGCATCAGGTCATGGCCGCCCCGGTCGGCGACAAGCTGCGAGACGGTCGAGTCCGGGTCGCCGAGGTCGCCGAAATGGCGCGCCCCGGCGGGGCAGGTGCGCACGCAGGCGGGGATGCGGTCTTCTTCGGCCAGGGTCGTGTTGTAGATGCGGTCGACGCAGAGGGTGCATTTCTTCATCACATGCGCGACCGGGTCCATCTCGCGCGCGCCATAGGGGCAGGCCCAGGCGCAGAGGCCGCAGCCGATGCAGGCGGATTCGTTGACGAGCACGATGCCGTCCTCGGCGCGCTTGTAGCTTGCGCCGGTCGGGCAGACGGGCACGCAGGGCGGGTCTTCGCAATGCAGGCAGGACCGGGGGAAGTGGACGATGCGGGCCAGACCTTCGGCGGGTTCGACCTCGTAGGTATGGACGCGGTTGAGGAAGGTGCCCTGCGCCGTGGGTCCGTAGGGGTCGAGATCGGCGAGCGGGCTGGCCTGATGCTGCGTGTTCCAGCTTTTGCAGGAGGTGACGCAGGCCTGGCAGCCGACACAGGTATCGAGGTCGATGACAAGGCCGAGCTTGACGGCAGAGGGGGGCGGAAGGCTGGTCATGGGGTCCGGGGCGGCTGGATCAGGGGGCGGGTCGGGGGAGGATGGCAGGCGGGACCTGTGCCGCCCTGCTGCGCGGGGCCGGTCATCGGCCGACCTTCCAGGCCAGCCGCCCGGGCGCGGGCGGGACCGGAGAGGCGAGCGGCGGATGAGCGGGCTGGCTCGCGGCGGGGGGGGCGCATTTTTCGACCCGGACGCGCAGGTCGAACCAGGCGGCCTGGCCGGTGACGGGGTCGGAATTCGACAGCACGGTGCCGTCTGCCCGGGGGGGCAGGCGGTCGGGGATGAGGTGGTTGAGCAGGAAGCCCGTCGTCGCCTCATGCGCCTCGGGCGAGAGCGCCCAGGCGCCGCGGCGTTTGCCGATGGCGTTCCAGGTCCAGACCGTGCGGTCGTTCTGGGCGGCCATGCGGGCGACCGGCACGGTGATTTCGCCATGGGGCGAGGTGACGCGGGCCCAGTCGCCTTCGGCAAAGCCCTGCGCCTCCCAGAGCGCGGCGGGCAGGTAGAGGAGGTTCGTGCCGTGGATCTGGCGCAGCCAGGCGTTCTGGCTGCCCCAGGAATGGTACATCGCCATCGGCCGCTGGGTCAGCGCGTGGAGGGGGAAGGCCTCGGGGTCGGTCAGGGCATCGGTGAGGGGGGCGTACCAGACCGGCAGCGGGTCGAAGGCGCCCAGGATGCGGGCGCGCAGGTGGTCGGGCGGCTGGCGGGGGCCTTCGCCTTCGGCGGCGAGCTGGAAGCGGCGGAGCGGTTCGCACCAGAGTTGCAGGATATAGGGCTGGGGGCTGTCGTAGAAGCCCATCTTCACCGCCCAGTCCTGATAGGCGCGGTTGAAGGGTTTGTAATAGGCGGCCCCGGGCGGGACATGGGCGGACCAGAAGCCGCCATTGGCGATGTAGCGGTCGATCTGGTCGGGGTTCGGCGCGCCGCGGCCCTCGGTCGTGCTGCCATCTTCGGCCTGGCGCCAGCCGGCGAGCGGGCCGATCCCGGGGCGGCGGATGTGGTTGACCATGTAGTCGGCATAGTCGCGGAATTTCGGCTGGCCGTCGGGAGTGACGAAACCCGGCAGGCCGAGCCGGGCGCCGAGGTCCACGAGCACCGACTGGAAGGGCCGCACGTCGCGGTCGGGCGCGATCACGGGCCAGCGGATCGCATCGGCGGCGGCATCGGGTTCGCAGATCGGCCGGTCGAGCAGCGAGATGCAGTCGTGCCGTTCGAGATAGGTCGTGTCGGGCAGGATCAGGTCGGCATAGGCCACCATCTCGGAGGCATAGGCATCGGCGTAGATGATGCGGGGAATGACATAGTCGCCGTTCGCGTCGGTGTCGGTCAGCATCTGCATGGTGCCCGAGGTGTTCATCGCCGAGTTCCAGGCCATGTTGGCCATGTAGAGCAGGAGCGTGTCGATGCGGTAGGGATCGCCCGCATGGGCATTGGCGATGACCATGTGCATGAGGCCATGGGCGGCGAGCGGGGCCTCCCAGCTGTAGGCCTTGTCGATGCGGGCGGGGGTGCCATCGTCGCGCAGGCAGAGGTCCTCGGGGCCCTGGGGGTAGCCCAGATGCGGGCCGCCGAGCGGCTGGCCGGGGGTGACCTTGGCATTGGGCCGGGGATGGGCGGTCGCGGGTTTGGGGTAGGGCGGCTTGAAGCGCATGGCGCCGGGGGTTTCGACCGCGCCGATCAGCGCCTGAAGAAGATGCAGCGCGCGGGCGGTCTGGAAGCCGTTGGAATGGGCCGAGATGCCACGCATGGCATGGATCGCGACCGGCCGGCCGGGCATGGTGGCGTGGCGGTGGCCGCGGAAATCGGTCCAGGCTTCGGCGATCTCGGGCGGGTCGTCGAAGGCGGCGGCGGCGATTTCGGCGGCGAGCGCGCGGATGCGGGGGGCGGGCAGGCCGGTGACCTCGGCCACGGCTTCGGGCGCGTAGGTGGGCGAGAGATAGCGGGTGGCGATGTGGTGCAGGACGGGGCGGTGGGTCACGCCGGCATGGCGCCAGGTGGCGGAAAGGTCGGGTTCGACCCCTTCGCCGTCCCAGGGGGCGAGGCGGCCGGTGCGGCGGTCGACCACCTGCGGCTTGCCCTGGTCGTCGCGCAGCAGAAGGCCGTTCTGCGGCGAGGCGGGGTCTTCGTTGACAAGGCAGGGCGCGTTGGTGAAGCGCGCGAGATAGGCGGTGTCGATCCGGCCGGCCTGCATCAGGCAGTGGATGAGCGACAGGATCAGAAGGCCGTCGGTGCCGGGGGTGATGCCGAGCCAGTCGTCGGCGACCGCGTTGTAGCCGGTGCGCACGGGATTGATGCTGACGACCCGCGCGCCGCGCGCCTTGAGCCGGCCGATGCCCATCTTGATGGGGTTGCTGTCATGATCCTCGGCCACGCCGAAGAGCAGGAAGAGGCGGGCATGGGCCCAGTCGGGGGAGCCGAATTCCCAGAAGGCGCCGCCGAGGGTGTAGATGCCGGCCGCCGCCATGTTGACCGAGCAGAAGCCGCCATGGGCGGCATAGTTCGGCGTGCCGAAGCCCTGGGCCCAGAAGCCGGTGAAGGATTGCGACTGATCGCGCCCGGTGAAGAAGGCGAGCTTTTCGGGCGCGCTGTCGCGCAGGGGTTTGAGCCAGGAGACGGCGAGGGCGAGCGCCTCGTCCCAGGTGATCTCTTGGTATTGACCCGACCCGCGGGGGCCGGTGCGGCGCAGCGGCGCGCGCAGGAGGGCGGGGGAATTGACCTGCATGATGCCGGCCGCACCCTTTGCGCAGAGGACGCCCTTGTTGACGGGGTGGTCGCGGTTGCCTTCGATATAGGCGACGCGGGGGGTGCCGGTGGCATCGTCCTTGAGGTGGACGTCGATCCCGCAGCGGCAGGCGCACATGTAGCAGGTGGTGCTGGCGACCCGGTCGGAGACGGGGGGCGACAGGTCGATCGCGGGCGCGGGATGGGTCATGGGAGGGCGCTCCCTTCGCCCCTGGGGCAGAGCCTAGCGCGGGGCGCAGGGCGGGGGCCAGTGCGAAAGCGCAGGGCCGGACGAGGCAGGCGCGGGGGCGGGGGCGGGGTCATGCGAGCGACCGCAGGAGGCCGAGGATGGCGAGCGTGGCGAGCAGCAGGATCGCGAAGCGGCGGAAGCTGTCGGGCGGGGCGCTGAGGAAGCGGCGCGAGCCCAGATGGACGCCCGCGACCATGAGCGGCAGGCCGAGCGCGGTGGCCAGAAGCGTGTCGCGGGTGACGAAGCCCTGCGACCACATGAGCGGGATGGTCCAGAGGTCGAGCAGGGTGAAATAGGCGATGAGCGTGGCGCGGAAGGTGGCGGCGGCGATCGGCTGGGCGGCGAAGAAGGCGGCGACGGGCAGGCCGCCGACGGCGGCGCCGTTGGCGATGCCCGAGACGATGCCGGTCGCGACATGGGCCGCGTCGCCGGCGGGGCGGCCGAGCCGCCAGCCCGAAAGCAGGAGCGCGCACATCGCCAGGATGTAGACCGAGATTGCCGCGCGGGCGATGTCGGGATCGGTCCGGGTGAGCGCCCAGACACCGAGCGGCACGCCGGCCAGGCAGCCGGCAAAGAGCGCGGCGACGCGGCGCCAGTCGATGTCGCGGCGGATGCCGCGGGCCTGCTGGGCGGTGAGCAGGATGTCGGCCAGAATCACCACGGGAACGAAGTGCAGCGGGTTGGTGACAAGCCCCGCGGCGGCGACGATGAGGGCGGCGAAGCCGAAGCCCGAATAGCCGCGCACGAAGGCCGCGCCGAGGATGGCGGCGGCCATCCAGAGCGCGGCGAGGGGGGAGAGGTCGAAGGGGATCATGTGGCCCGTGCCGCCCTGGCCGCGGCAGGGGGGCGTTGCCCCTGCCATGGCCCGAGGGCGAGGTTACCCCCCGAAACATCTCGCCGGCAAGGACGGGGGGGCGTCGGGGTGATCAGACCGGCGGCGCGCGGGCGGCCGGGATCGCGGGGGGCGAGTGCTGTCGCCCGCCCCGCCCCGGGCGGGCGGGGGCGGACGCGGGAGGCGGGCACGGCGGGCGCCATCTGTCGGGGGCCTTCAGCGGGAGCGGTCAGGGGAGCCTTTGCGCGCCAGAGGTCAGGCGACCTGGGCCCGGGCCATGTCGGCGGGGTCGATGCCGGCAACGGCCACGGGTTTCTTCATCGCGTCGCGGCGGAAGGGTTCGCCAAGCTCCTGGTTGATCAGCGCCTCGATCAGGGTGGTGCGGCCGTGCTGCATCTGGTCGGTGATCGCCTGGGCGAGCGCGTCGCGCAACTGCTCCATCGTGCGGGCCTGGACGCCCTGGAGGCCGCAGGCGCGCGCGATGGCGGCGTAGCTGACGTCGTCGTCAAGCTCGGTTCCGACGAAGTTGTCGTCGTACCAGAGGGTCGAATTGCGCTTTTCGGCGCCCCACTGGTAATTGCGGAAGACGACCATGGTGATGGCGGGCCATTCCGGGCGGCCGATGGCGGTCAGTTCCGTGACCGCGATGCCGAAGGCGCCGTCGCCGGCGAAGCCCACGACCGGCGTGTCGGGGCAGGCGATCTTGGCGCCGACGATGGAGGGCAGGCCATAGCCGCAGGGGCCGAAGAGGCCGGGGGCGAGGTATTTGCGGCCCTGGTCGAAGGAGGGATAGGCATTGCCGATGGCGCAGTTGTTGCCGATGTCGGAGGAGATGATCGCCTCGCGCGGGAGGGCGGCCTGGATCGCGCGCCAGGCCATGCGGGGGCTCATCCAGTCGGGTTTGGCGGCGCGGGCGCGGCTGTTCCAGGTGGTGCCGGGGTCGTCATCCTCGTGGTCCATCGAGGCGAGCTGCTGGGCCCAGGCGGATTTCGTCTGCGCGATGAGCGCGCGGCGTTCGGCGCGGCCGGCGTCTCCGGCGGTCCTGGACAGTTGCGCGAGCAGCCCCTCGGCGGTCTGTTTCGCGTCGCCGGCGATGGCCACGCTCACGGATTTGGTCAGCCCGATCCGGTCGGGGTTGAGGTCGACCTGGATGATCCTGGCCGCTTTCGGCCAGTAATCGATGCCGTAGCCGGGCAGCGTCGAGAAGGGGTTGAGCCGGGTGCCGAGCGCGAGCACCACATCGGCCCGCGCGATGAGTTCCATCGCCGCCCTGGACCCGTTGTAGCCGAGCGGGCCGGCAAAGAGCGGATGCGAGCCGGGGAAGGCATCGTTATGCTGGTAGCCCACGCAGACGGGCGCATCGAGCCGTTCGGCCAGTGCGACGGTGGCGGGGATCGCATCGGCGAGCACGACGCCCGCGCCGTTCAGGATGACCGGGAATTTCGCAGAGGAGAGGAGTGCCGCGGCTTCGCGCAGCGCCTCGGCGCCGGGGGCGGGGCGTTCGATGGGCAGGATGGCGGGCAGGTCGACGTCGATCTCGCGCGTCCAGAAGTCGCGGGGGACGTTGATCTGCGCGGGGGCCGAGCGGCGGCGGGCCTGCATGATGACGCGGTTCAGGACTTCGGCGATGCGGGCGGGGTCGCGCACCTCCTCCTGATAGGCGACCATGTCGCGAAAGAGGGCCATCTGTTCCACCTCCTGGAAGCCGCCCTGGCCGATGGTGCGGTTGGCGGCCTGCGGTGTCACGAGCAGGAGCGGCGTGTGGTTCCAGTAGGCGGTCTTCACGGCGGTGACGAAGTTGGTGATGCCGGGGCCGTTCTGGGCGATCATCATGCACATCCGGCCCGAGGCGCGGGTGAAGCCGTCGGCCATCATGCCGCCCGAACCTTCGTGGGCGCAGTCCCAGAAGGTGATGCCGGCACGGGGAAAGAGGTCGGAGATCGGCATGAAGGCCGAGCCGATGATGCCGAAGGCATGGGCAATGCCGTGGCGCTGCAGCGTCTTGACGAAGGCTTCCTCGGTGGTCATGCGCATGGGTCGTGTCCTCTGGGTCGGCTGGCGGTGTCGGCGCAAGGTGCGCTGGAAGCGCACCCTACGGCGCGCAGGGCGCATCGCAAGCGCTGGCCTATCGGGGCGGCATGCCGGCGAATAGGGCCAGATGCAGCGGCTGGATGGAGCCAGAGCCCCGGGGGACCGGCGGGTGTGCCCGGTCCCCGGGTCCGGCCAGGCGGGGCGTGACTATTCGGCCAGCGCCTTTTGCGCGGCGCGGAAGAAGGCGCGGCTGTCGACGGCGAGGTTGCCGCTGTCGAAGGCGGAGTTCTTGCTTTCGGGGTCGAAGAACTGGCTGTCGACGGCGATGACTTCCCAGTCGTCGCCGCGGCGCATGAGGAGCGGGCTGCCCGAGTCGCCCTGGGTCGTGTCGCATTCGTGCAGGAGCGAGTTGTCGGGAAAGACCCGTGTCACGCGGCAGCCGCGGTTGCCCGAAAGGTTGCGCCCCGTATCCCAGGAATAGCCGGCCTGGTTGACGAGCAGACCTTCGGTGGTGATCCCGGCGATGTCGGTGTCGGTCACGAGGTGGATGTCGAGAAAGCCCACGTCGAGGCCGAGATCGTCGGCGAGGATGACGATGCCCCAGTCGTGGCCGTTGCCCTGTCCGGGTTCGGCGCGGTCGGTCGTGTAGCCGGGCGCGAAGAAGGCGTCGGCCACGGCAGATTTGCCGTGGTTTTCGCCCCGTGACAGGCCGGCGTGGAAGGTCAGCGGCATGACCAGGGTCTTGCCGTCCGGCGTCAGGCAATGGGCGGCGGTCAGCACATGGTGCGGACCGATCAGGGTGCCGGTGCAGGTGCCCTCGGGCATGGTCAGAAGGCCGATGGCGCGCCAGGGCATTTGCGAGGTGTCGACAAGGATGCGGTCGTCGCGGCCGAAATAGTGGTTGCCCGCTTCGGCCGGGCGGCCGCGGCCTTCGCAGTCGGCGGTATCGGTGTTCGGCGCGCAGAGGCCGGTGCCGGAGGGTTCGTCGCAGGTGGCATTGAAGGCGCTGTCGCAGCTGTCGTCGCGGTTGCGCAGCCAGGCGACGGTGGCGCAGTCGGCCGTGTCCGTGCCCGACATGCAGAAGCCGCCGCCGATGCCGGTTTCGTCGCATTCGCCGTCATTGGCGTATTGGCAGCTGTCGTCGCCGCCGACGGCGAGCGCGCGGCAATCGGTGGCGTCGGTGCCGGCGGGGCAGGCGCCGGTGCCGCCGAAGGAGGCGTCGTCGCATTCGGCATCGTTGGCATAGTCGCAGTTGTCGGTGCCGAGCTGGTCGCGCAGGTTCGCCGGGACCATCGCCATCAGCCGGTCGAGGGCGTCGGCATAGAGTTCCTGGTCCGCGCAGTCGGTCGCATCGGTCCCGTTGGCACAGGCGCCGGTGGAGACGGCGTAGCGCGGCTCGTCGCAGGCGCCGTCATTGGCCCATTCGCAGCTGTCGTCGGAGAGCCCCTGGGCGAGGAGCGCGCAGTCGGCGGTGTCGGTCCCGTCGGTGCAGGCGCCGGTGCCGCCATGGCGGGCTTCGTCGCATTCGCGGTCCAGGGCGAATTCGCAGCTGTCGTCCTGGGCAAGGGCGGGTGCGGCCAGAACGGCGAGAAGGAGGGCGAGGGAGAGGCGCGGCATGCTTCGCTCCGGCTTGGGGTGGCGCGGGGGAAGGATGGCAGGCTTCGGGGCCCGTGTCATCGGGAAAGGGACGTTTTTTCAGATCAGGCCGAGGGCGCCGAGGATGACGAAGAGGCCGAGCAGGGCGAGGACGATGGCCATGGCGGCGGCATTGTGGCGGGCGATGGCGTCGCGCAGGCGGACGAGCGGGGCCAGCGCGCGGTCGCCCGTGAGCGTGACGGCGGCGAGGGGGGCGATCAGGCCCGCGCTGGCGACAAGCGTGTGCAGCAGGAGCGCGCCGGCCTGGGCGAGGGGGGCGGGCGTGGCGGCGGCGATGGCGAGCGCGCCGGAGATGACGAGGAGGGCATTCTTGGGGTTGAGCGTGGCCAGTGCCGCCCCGATGGCGGCGGCGCCGGCGGGGGAGACGCTGTCGAAGCGGCGCATCCAGCCCGGTGTCTGCGGGTCCTGGCCGGGGAGAGGGCGGTTGCGCCATTTGCGCACCGCGAAGACAAGAAGGGTGAGGCCGAGGAGGACGCGCAGGCCCCGGAGGCCGAGGCGGGCGGACCCGCCGCCGAGGCTGACGATATCGGCCAGCGCGATGGCGAGGCCGCCGAGGAGGAGAAAGCCCCCGATCCAGCCGGCGAGAAAGCCCCGGAGTGCGCCGCGGCCGGGGCGGGTGGCGAGCAGGAGCGGCACCGCGAGCACGGGGGATGTCGCAAGGATCGTGCCGAGCGCGATGGGCAGGGCGGCGAGGACGGCGTCGAGCATCGGTATGACCCGGTCCACGGCAGATTGCCTGGAACCAGAGCCGAGACTGCCGCGGAAGGCAAGGCCCGGGTCGGTGCCGGTCCGGGCGCGCCGGGGTTGTCCCCGGCGCGGGAGAGGGTCAGCCGAGGACCGTGGTCAGCGCGCGGTCGACGGCGGCGGTGATTTCGTCGAGGTCGTCCTTGGTCGCGATCAGCGCAGGCGCGAACAGCAGCGTGTTGTTGAAGCCCGGCATCGAGCGGTTGGAGGCGCCGATGATCACGCCCTGTTTCAGGCAGTCCGCGACGATGGCCTGGACCTTTTTCTCTTCGAGCGGTGCGCGGGTCGTGCGGTCGGCGACAAGCTCGGCGCCCTGGAAGAGGCCCATGCCGCGCACCTCGCCGATGGCGGCGTGCTTGTCCATCAGCTCGTGCAGCTTGCCGTTGAGGTAGTCGCCCATGCGGGCGGAGTTGCCGCAGAGGTCTTCGTCCTCGATGATGCGGATATTTTCGAGCGCGGCGGTCGGGCCCGCGGTGCAGCCGCCGAAGGTCGAGATGTCGCGGAAATAGCCGAGCCGGTCGGTGTCGTCCTTGAACATGTCGAAGACGCGTTCGGTCGTCAC
>Ga0315900_10007786_pt1 | contig 13959 bp, 13 predicted proteins | sample LakEriMetagenome_FD_203521 | JGI IMG/M metagenome (GOLD analysis project Ga0315900, IMG submission 203521) | Freshwater fungal communities from buoy surface, Lake Erie, Ohio, United States - Buoy 12 MA114 | ecosystem: Environmental > Aquatic > Freshwater > Lake > Lake biofilm | place: USA: Lake...
GCCAGGATCGTAACGCCCTGCGGGGCAATCTTCATAGAGTCAGATGAGATCATCCAAATCACGGTCGCGGGGCAACAAGAACCGCAATCTTCGCCCCAGCGGGGGCAATATCATCAATCGTGTCTTCGACAGTTCGGGGCCGGACGGCAAGGTGCGTGGAACGCCTGCCCAAATCATTGAGAAGTATACACAGCTTCACCGTGATGCCCAGCTTTCGGGCGACCGTGTCGGGGCAGAGAACTTTGCCCAGCACGCAGAGCACTATACGCGGATGCTTGCCGAAGCGCAGCGTGAGGTTGACCGTGCCCGCGATGAACAGGAACAGTTCAACCGGGAACGGCAGGCGGAACGGGACCGGGAGTATCAGCGCGAACGTGAACTGCGGGCCGAGCGTGAAGCCCAGAGAATGGCCGAGCGCGGCGAACGGGATCGCGAAAAGGACCGGGATCGTGAACGCCACCGGCAGCGTTTCCCCGAGACCGAGACACCGGGCGACAGTCCTGCGGCGGGCGATATCGGATTGCCGAGTTTCCTGACCCACGGGTTCGTGCAGTCCGAGGCCAGTCTCGAGGAAAGCGGTCTGGCATCGGTCGAGCTTGATGCGGCCGACGGCAGTGGTCTGGTCGAGACGCCCGAGATGCGCGAGATTACGCAAGCTCCGCGGACCGTGCGGCCGGCACGGGCGGAGCGGGGCGAACCATTGCCCGATGCCGCATCACCGGCAGGCGGAGAGGCCGAGCCGCGTCCCGTCAGGGTGAGGAAGTCCCGGACCAAGCCGGTGCCAGGGGAAGGTGGGTCTTCGGCAGAGGCGGCCGAGTGACGCAGAGACGATCGTGTCGAAGACACGAATGGACGGGTGCGCGGCTTCTGTCAGGCTTTGCCCGAAAGGGATCGTGCGAGAGCGCAAAACCGTGAAATGTCAACCTGTTCAGCGCGTTCAGTCGGGTCGATCCCGGCGCGGACAAGGTGGGCTTCGATGTCTGGTGCAAGGTTTTTCAGGGCGGCGCGCAGCATTTTCCGCCGCTGATTGAACCCGGCAGCAACAACGCGGCTCAGCATGTCCGGGTCCGCATCGTGGCGGGGGGCCGGCAGAGCCACGAGATGCACAACGGACGATGACACTTTCGGTGAAGGCCTGAAGGCCTGGGGCGGAAGGTCAAGAACGATGCGCGCCTCGCAACGCCATTGTGCAAGGATCGACAGACGGCCATAGGCGCCCTGTCCCGGCGCAGCGACGATGCGTTCGGCCACCTCGCGCTGGAACATGAGCGTCATCGATGTCCAGAAGGGTGGCCATGTGGCTGGAGTCAGCCATCGGACCAGCAGGTCTGTCCCGACATTGTAGGGAAGGTTTGCGCAAATGCGGATCGGAGGGGTCAGATACCGAAGGGGATCGACGTCACGGGCATCGCCGGAAAGGACGGTCAGACGCCCCGGGTAGGCGGCGGCAATGTCGGCCAGCGCAGGCAGGCACCGCATGTCACGCTCGATGGCGACGACATGCCTTGCCCCTTCGGCGAGAAGACCGCGTGTCAGCCCCCCGGGACCGGGGCCGATTTCAAGAACGTCGCATGACGCGATGTCCCCGGCCGCACGCGCGATCCGCGCGGTCAGGTTGAGGTCGAGCAGGAAGTTCTGTCCCAGAGATTTCCGTGCCGCGATCCCGTGGGCCGCGATGACATCGCGCAACGGCGGAAGTGCATCGATGAACGGCACGGTATCAGCCTTTGCTTGCCGTGACAGAAAACGTCATGCGCCGGCAGTCCGACAGGGGCAGCCGGCCCTGCGCCCGTGACGATCTTCATCTGACGACGACCCTATCATGCCCGTCGGTTTGCAGCCATGCGGGCGGCAAGACGCAGTGCGGCGATCATGCTTGTTGCATCTGCACAGCCTTGCCCGGCGATGTCGAACGCCGTGCCGTGGTCGGGAGAGGTCCGGACGAAAGGAAGGCCGAGCGTCAGGTTCACCCCGCCGGCAAAATCGAGCGTCTTGATCGGGATCAGCGCCTGGTCGTGGTACATCGTGATGGCGGCATCAAATCGCTGTCGCGCCGCCGCATGAAACATCGAGTCGGCGGCGAGGGGGCCGATGACGTTCAGGCCCTGCGCCCTGAGCTGTTCGATTGCGGGGATGATGATATCCAGTTCTTCCCGCCCGATCTTGCCTTCTTCGCCGGCGTGAGGGTTCAGTCCGGAAACGGCAATGCGGGGGGTCTTGATGCCGAAATCGCGCTGCAGTCCTGCGTGCGTGATCAACGCGGTGTCGATGATCAGCCGGGCGGTCAGATGTGCCGGAACCTGTGACAGGGGAATATGGATCGTGACCGGTACGACGCGGAGCAGATCGCAGGCCAGCATCATGGCCACGGGCAAGCCGCCGGCAAGTTCGGCAAGAAACTCCGTATGCCCGGGAAAGCGGAAACCGGCCCCGTCGATGAGGGAAGCCTTGTGAATCGGCGCGGTGCAGAGGGCGGCCACGCGACCGGCCAGGGCGAGGCGCGCGCCGTCTTCGATGGCGGCAATCACCCGGCCGGCATGGATCGCGACCGGTCGCCCCGGGACAGCCCGCGGGCCGAAGTCCCGGGCCAGGACGGGCAGTGCCCGTCCCGAGACGGCGCAGGCCGCTTCCGGCGTTTCGATCGCTTCCCACCGGGTCCCGTCCGGAAGGTGGCCGGGATCGCCGATCCAGACCATGGCGACTTCGTCCCTGAGCACGGACCAGGCCCGGGCCGCGATTTCAGGACCGATTCCCGCCGGTTCCCCGCAACTGACCGCAATGGGGAGGTCTGTCATTCGCCGACAATCGTCGCCTGGGCCCGCAGATCGGCAAGCAATGCGTCCGACAGACCCTGCAGTTTCTGGCCCTGGAGCTGACGCCGGATGTCATCGCGCGTCGCGCCCTCCGGCAGGGCTTCCTCGCGCTGGCACAGCATCACGAATAGCAAGGTCTGGTTTTGCGCGTCGGTCAGGTTCCAGGACATCTCGTTGGCATCGAGTTTGGCGAGTTCAAGGGCCATGCTTTGCGGAATGGAGCCTGTCTCAGACCGTGTCCGGGTCAGTCGTTCGGGGGCAATCATCCGTTCGCGCACCCACTGAGACAGATCGTTGCAGGTATCGATGGAGGCGGCGAGGGACTCTGCTTCTGCGACCGCGGCGGTCGTGCGTCCGCCGGGTATCAGAAACACCGCGTAATCGATCGCAACGGGACGAGAGGGCGTGAAGCCACGTTCCCGCACGGCCCTCAGTTGCAGCAGGGCGACCGCGTTCTCGATCTCGATCGGCGGTGTCACTTCCCCCGGAGACAGGCCAAGAAGAACGCTTTGCAGGGCCGGGGGATAGTTGGACGCCGGCGCCCAGTCCAGCCGTCCTCCCTGTTCCCGGGAGGGCACGGCGGAGACCTCTCGGGCAGCTGCTTCGAATTGGGCCGTGGTTGTGAATTTCGAAATCTCGAGCGCGAGAGCACGCACCTCTTCGAGCCTGCCAGGCGGGGCTGGTATGATGATTTCGTTCAGAAGGACGTCGAGACCTGCCTCTTCGGTGGCCCGGCGGGCGAGTGCCGCGTCGATTTCCGATTCGCTGATCTGAATGCGCGGGCCATAGAGTTGCCGGACATAGTCGCGCCAGGCCGTGCCAACGCTCAGGAAATCCCGCAGTGTCGATGGATCGATACCGTTCTGGGAAAGAATGTCGAGAAGCTGCTCACCGGTCATGTCCGCTCGGGAAGCGAATTCCTCGAGCGCCTGCTGGTAACTATCTTCGGTCAGCTGGAGGCCGATCCTTTCAATTTCCTGCTGTCTCAGGCGGTCTTCGATCAGCCCGTCGATCGCCTGCTGTCTGACATCGCCGGGCGTGCGGAAAAACTGCAGGATCCGTGTGCGCTGGTCGATTTCCCAGGCCGTGACCGCGCGTTCGTTCACCGTGATGACGGGGGAAAACGGATTGTCCGCCGCCGACGAAGAGGCCCAGAAGGCGACAAGGGCTCCGCCAAACGCCAACGCGAAGAACCATTTGCGTATTGTCGGCATGGTTTTCGTCACTCCGCAATCGACCCTGTCGAAGCCGGGCCGCAGGACCCGGGTGCCACGCTGGCTCTTTGGCCGGTCGAGAAGCCGTTGAGGTTCACGGTCAGACCAAATGTCGTCGATGGCTCCACCTGTGCGGACGAGGTGTAACGGCGTGCAACCGAAAGGTCCACTGTAACGCATTCGTTTCGCCAGCTTGCGCTGAATCCGGCCCGGGCGGGTTCATTCTGCGCAATGTCGTACCGTGCATCTGCCCGCAGATACCAGCGGTCATCGACCCGATAGGCCGAGTCGACCGTCCATTCCGACGCTGCCCGGGCGAAGCCCTGGTCCTTTTCCGGCGGAAGATAGACATAGGCTGCACCGATGGACAGGCGGGGATTTGACCAGTCAAGGCGCGCTTCGCTTTTGCCGATCGTCATGGCGTCGCCGATCAGGGTGCGCCCGTCGAGACGGAAGCCGCCCGGAAGATCGGCATGGCCAGCCAGAAGCCAGTCCGAACTGACCCCGGAGAGGCCGGACGTTTCGGAAAAGTCGTTCGGCTGACTGCGCATGATCCGGCCGAGCGTGAAGGTGATCAGGCTTCCGTCAGTCGCACTTCGGGAGAACGTCAGTCCGAAGGTTGCGCGAAGACTTTCTTCAACCGCATCGGCCCCCGGAAAGCGTGTCAGCGCAAGCAGGTTGCCTTCGTCAAGCTCGGCAAGACGGCTGTCTTCGTTGGGCACGTCGGGACCAAGCGCAGTTGCCCAGCCGAGGCTGGCCACGGGTTCGAGCAGATAGGATCCCTGGCCACCCTGACGTTTCGCCAGTGGCCATCTGAGGGTGACAGCGCCCTGGGGAACAAGGCGCAGGACTTGGCTCGCGCTCTCGGGATCGTCGCCGACAAGGTAGGTGTCGAAGGTCAGGCCAAGGGCCGTCTCGGCGACGATGCCATAAGGCAGGACCCTGGCTGAATTCCAATCGGCAGAGAGGCCCGCGCGCGCCATGTCGCGGCTGTCGTCCGGGTGGCCGGTCTCGGGACGGAGGAAACCGTCGAATGACGCCCCGAAAGTCAGCTGGCCCCCGAAAGAGGGGGCGAGCCTTCGTTCCCAGCCGGCATAGCCGACAAAGGGTGGCAAAGAGTCATTGCTTTCGTCGTCCCGCAGACTTTCGAAATACGACAGCTGCGCAGTCACAAGGCGGTCGGGAACGACGGCCGTCAGGAAGACCCGCGACGCGAGGCGGTCCTGGTCTGAAAAGCCGTAGTCGAAGAGATAGGCGGGATCACTCACGCTTTCGATGTCAAAGCCAAGGACATAGGCATCGCCCAGTCTGAAACGACCGTCGGCCATAAGGTAGCCCCGCCAGTCTTCCGGACGGATCGAGTCTCGGCCCAGAGCCCCGGTTATGCCCACCGCGCCGCGGGTGAATGCCTGGCGGTAGCGGAATTCCAGGGTGCGCGTTTCCGCCGAGAGCCAGGGTGTGAGGGTGAGATCCCGAGATGGGCCGAAGGTCAGAAAATATGGAATGCGAAGACCGAAGCCCAACTGGTCCGTCGTCCTGACTGTAGGGACGAGAAAGCCGGTGGCCCGGTCAAGTGTGGGGTCCGGCAACCGGAGCGCCGGAAACCAGAGCACCGGGACCCCACGGATCAGAAGCCTGGCATCGTCGAAGTAGAGCTGGCGCTCGGTTTCATCGTGGACAACCCGACCGGCCCGGATCTCCCACAAGGGGGCGCGTCCCGAACAGACGCGGCATGACGTCACGGCGGCTTCGTCAAGGGCATTGAAACGACCGTCGATCCGGGTCAGCTGGGCTGCGGCAAGCTGCAGTTTCCGGTCGAGGATGAGGCGGGCACCCGTCAGGAGCGCATCGCGGAACCTGGTGTCGAGCGACGCGGAATCCGCTGTCAGCACAGTCCCGTCCGGTCCGGTCATCAGCACGGGTCCGGCAATCGCCAGTCGATCGGACGCCGGATCATAGGTGATCGAGGAGGCTTTCAGCCGATAGCCGTCAAACCAGGCGACGACGTTTCCCTCTGCCTTGAGCGTGCCGTCGCGCGTGAGCAGGACCCTGTCTGCGATCAGATTGGCTGCCCTCTCCTCGGCCCGGGCAGATGGAGGCAAGACAAGAAAAAACAGGATAACGGCAAGAATGGTCCGCATCATCCGTCTTCGAGATGGAGGAGAAGACCAAGCGCGATTGCGATCCCGACTGCCGGTGGAACCCAAGCGGCAAGGAGAACGGGAATTTCCCCCCGCTCACCCAGGATGCGCGCGAAGTTTCTGAGAAAATAGACCGCAAATGACAAAATGATCGCTGCCAGTACCATGAGTCCGGTGCGCCCACCCCGCTGCTGGCGCAGCGTGAACGCGGCACCGATCAGCACCATCGCGCCGAGGAACGCAGGCAGCGCAAGCTCCATCTGGAAAAAGACCTGGTGCCGGCGGGCAGAAAAGCCTGCGTCCTTGAGTTGCGCGATGAACCGCGGCAGGTCCCAGATCGAAATCGAGGATGGTGCTCCGAAACTGTCCCGGATCTGATCGGGTGTCAGGCTGGATTGAAGTGACAGGACCGGCTGTGACACGGCGGCTGCCTCGGGGTTTTGCGACGACAGTGGCCAGACCTTGACATTGCGGAGGTCCCAGGCGCCGTCGCCCAGACTGGCCGAGGATGCCGAAATCCGCCTGTCGGGACGCCCTGTGTCATCGAAGGTGATGACGGTCACGTCATGAAGGACCGTCCCGTCCAGGTTCGCACGGGCGGCATTGATGACGGCCTGGCCGCCATCGTTGCCCTGACGCAGCCAGAGCCCGTCGTGCGAGAGCACGAGGACCGACGTTCGGCCCCGCAGGTCGCCGGAGCGTTGTTCGAATTCGCGAGAGGTGGCCGCGACGATGGGATTGAAGGCGGCGATCGCGAATGCGCCGATCAGGACTGCAACGGCAAGGGGCCCGAGGATCGTTGTCAGCCCCGAGCGCCCCGCCGCCCGCGCCGCGACAAGTTCTGATGTGCGCGCAAGGGCCAGGAAAAGGGCGATTGTGGAAAGAATCATGATCAGCGGGAGGATCAGGTAAATGAACTGCGGAATGTTCAGCAGAGTCAGGGTCACAAGCTGGAGAAGATCGGCGTCGTCAGACCTGAACCGACGGACCTGATCGATCAGGTCGATCATGAAGAGCATCGCAAAGAATACGGCAAAGGTGCCCAGGAAAGAGAACATGAACCGGCGGGCAAAGTAACGATGAAGCGTCATGGCGCAACTGCCACCGGGCGCCGCAGGCGCAGTCTTGCACCCGAGGCGCGGGCCAGAAGTCCGATCACCACAGACAAACCCGCGGCGACCGGCAGATAGGCAATCCACCATTTTTCCGGTTCGTCCCTGAGCGTGGCAGTCGTCAGGGTTTCGATCCCCTTGATCATGATCACAAGGAATACGGCACCAATGATCTGCCGCCAGACCCCGAGGCGGCTGAACTGCCCGAGAAGGAGGGGTGCAAATCCCAGCAAGGCAGCGACGAGAGCGAGGAGGGACTCAGCGATTCTATCGTGGACGGCTGCGCGCAGGCTCAATGCGGACTTGCGCGTAGCGGCCACGGTTTCGGCCGACGCCCGGAAAAGCACCGGAGATGCAAATTCGCGGTATCCTCGGCGCGCCGTGCCGGGTTGCGGCAGGAGCGGAGCAAGATCGTAGACAAGGTCGCCGAAGCCGGTCTTGACCAGTTGCCGGTCGGCCGTGCCGAAGGTCTGGATCCCGCCGTCAATCATGACAAGCTGGGGGCCGCCGTCGGTCTTGACCAGATAGGCGCGTGATGCCGTGTAGATGACCTTTTCGGTGTCGTTGCGCTGATCGGACAGGAAGATGTCCCTGAGTTCCCCGCCCGGAGTGATCTCGCGGATGTAGACGGTGACGCCGTCGACCGGTGTGATGAAGGTTCCTTCCCTCAGCAATCGGGCGGTGGTCGTTCCTGCGATTTCGCTTTCGCGCACATTCAGCCGGGTCAGCGCGGCAGGGCCAAGCACATGGACAAGCGCCGACATCAGCAGGGTGACGATCAGGCCGAAGACAACCACCGGCCTTGCAAGGCGGAAAGGAGAAAAGCCCGTCGCCTGGACGACCGTCAGCTCACCCTCGCCTCGCATCCGGTTGGTGACATAGACGCTGGCCGCGAATGCAGCCAACGGCAGCACGATGGTGATGACGGCTGGCAGCGAAAGCGCGATGAATTCGAGAAACACGCCTGCGGACTGGCCGTCGGCGATGAGCTGATCAAACAGGATGACGGCGCGATTGATCCAGTAGACGAGGATCAGGACCAGCGCGAAGAAGCCGAACAGGGTCAGCAACTGACCGAGAAGATATCTGTCGAACCGACCCAAACCTTTCGTCTCCCTGTCTGTCATGCCGGGTTAACCCAACCCGGGCGTCGTTTGAACTGCTATCTGGTCAAGCACCCGGCGCCCGGCTAGGTCTTGCCCACTGACGACAGGGGCCGGAGCATCACCAATGACATTGCCATTGCAGATTGAATTCGCAGACATGCCCGCAGAACGGATCGGGCGACTTCCTGAGTCAGAAAGCGGGGTGGTTGCGATTTTCGTTCCCCCTGACGGCAAGATCGACCGCGTCGGACGAAAGCTCGACTCGACGGTGGGCCGGTCCCTGTCCCGGATGCTTGCCTCGACCGGATGGTCAAAGCTGAAACCGGGCGAGGCCCTGCGGATGTCGTTTCCGGCAGGGATGGCCGCCGAGGCTCTGGTCGTCGTCAAACTGGATCGCAAGCCTTCGGTTTCGGATGCAAGGAAGGCGGGAAGCACTCTCGCCCAGGAACGGGGAACCCTTCCCCTGACGGTCATTGGTTCCGGTCTGCCGCGGATCGCGGACGTGGCGCTGGGCCTGTTGTTGAGGAGTTACGGTTTTTCGGTCCACAAGACCGGAAAGACCGAGACGCCGGGCAGGGTCACGATCCTTGTCTCTGATCCGGATCGCGTTGCCGGTGAGGTTGAGACCAGGAAGACTCTGGCAGAGGGTGTGCTCTTCGCACGCGATCTTGTGAACGAACCGGCAAACGTGCTCACCACCGGGGAGTTTGCCGCACGGCTTTCATCGCTCAGTGACATCGGAGTCGAGGTCGAGGTTCTTGAGGAGGACGACCTGCATCGGCTTGGCATGCGGACTTTGCTGTCTGTCGGGCAGGGGGCCGTGGCGCCGTCGAGGGTTGTCGTGATGCGCTGGGCGGGCGGCGGGTCCGAACCGCCCTGTGCGCTTGTGGGCAAGGGCGTCGTTTTCGACAGTGGCGGCATCAGCATCAAGCCTGCCGCCGGTATGGAGGAAATGACAAGCGACATGGCGGGGGCAGCCGTCGTGGCCGGTGCGATGAAGGTCCTCGCGCTGCGCAAGGCCCGTGCGAATGTCGTCGGGGTCGTCGGTCTGGTGGAGAACATGCCCTCGGGTTCAGCCATGCGGCCCGGCGACATCGTCCGGTCGATGAAGGGCGACACGGTCGAAATCATCAACACGGATGCCGAAGGCAGGCTCGTGCTGGCCGATGTGCTCTGGTATGTCCAGGAACGGTTTGCGCCTCGGGCGATCGTCGACCTTGCCACGCTGACCGGCGCCTGTGTCGTCGCTCTCGGGCAGGAGAACGCAGGCGTGTTTTCGAATGACGATGCCCTGTGTGGAGCCCTGCTTGAAGCCGGCCAGGCAGAGGGCGAGGGCGCATGGCGTCTGCCCCTGGGACAGGGATATGATGACTTGTTGAAATCCCGGGTGGCCGACATGAAGAATGTCGGAGGGCGCGAAGGCGGGGCCATTACGGCCGCGCAGTTTCTGCAGCGGTTCATCAGGTCAGGGCAGCCTTGGGTCCATGTCGACATCGCCGGTGTGGCGCTGCTGAAGACCGATACGGTCCTTGCGCCGAAGGGCGCAACAGGCTGGGGGGTGATGACGCTCAACAGGATGATCGCGGACCGCTTCGAGTCGCATGAGCCCTTGCGTGACGGTTCGCGGCCTCGTCCCTCGGGAAACGCAGTGCCACGCTGAAGCGGCACAGGGCGGCACGGACCCGGCGCCGGTCATTCGGACCATCTCGTGTCTGAGCGGCCCGGGGGACCTCGCCATCGCGTGGCGCGATCGCCTTGACAGGGAACGAAACCCGCTAGCGTGTCAGGACCAGTCTGTCGCCTTCGATCTCGATCCTGTCAAAAAGACCGAGATAGCTCATGCCGAGAAGTGAGATGTCGAGGTCGCCCTCGTTGACCGAGGCGCGCAGGTCCCTGTCGATGATCCCGCCCAGTTCCACGGTATCGAGTTTGACGGGCGCAATGCGCACCTGGCCGTTGGCAGTCTGTGCAACGCCGGTGTAGGCCAGTTCGCCCGGATCGAACCCGACCCGCGCAGCATTATCCCGGCTGAGCACGATGTCAGACGCTCCGGTATCGATGACGAACTCGATTGCCGTACCATTGACACGCAGGACCGCATGGAAGTGACCGTCGGTCCGCCGGGGGACGAGGACGGCATTCTCCGAGAGCATGGTCTGTGTTGTCGCGAGGTCCCGCCGGATATCGGTCCATAGACCATAGGCACCGATGACGCCGACGAAGATCAGCGCCCAGACTGCCAGCATCTGCAGCGTTCCGGACAGATTCTGTCTGAACTGGGCAAAAAGCCATCCACCGAGCGCCGCGGCGATCAGCCCGAGATAGGCGAGACGTGCGATCTGATCACTGTCCATGCCGCAGATATGGGGTCTGTTATTCCTCCCGGCCAGATCAGGCGATGAATTGGCGGCGCGTGGTGAACCGGAATGCCACGCCCGGGCCGCCATGGCTTGGCGCCGCAATCACGTTTCCGTTTCTGCGACCCGCAGACGCGCCGAGCCGTCAGACAAGACGGTTGCACCGGCACGGCTTGCGTGATGCCGTCACCCAGTGAGAGGCGTTCTTGACTTGCCTTCCTGCGGGGACGTGGTCAGGAACGAAACCGGCGTATGTCCAGGCAACAAGGCATGACGATGATTTCGCAGATCAGGAAGTTGGCCGGCGAACCGCTTTTTCAGTTTCTGGCGATCGGGGTGTTCGTCTTCCTCCTTTTCCCTCCGCAAGCCGCCCAGCCGGTCACGCAGGTGATCGAGGTTGGCCAGACGGCAGTCGACCGCCTTGCGGCGCAGTTTGAAGCGACCTGGCACCGCCAACCCGACGAGGCGGAACTGGCGGGCCTCATCGAATCCTATGTCCGGGAAGAAGTCCTGTACCGCGAGGCGCTCGCGCTTGGTCTCGACCGGGATGATCCGGTTGTGAGGCAGAGGCTGACGCTCAAGATGGAGTTCATCGGGGAAGCTGCCGCGGCGAGCGAAGAGCCGAGCGAAGACGCGCTGGCTGCCTGGTACGCCGATCAAGCCGATGAGTTCACGCCGCCTGTCCGCCTGTCCTTTGATCAGGTGATGCTGGCGGACCCGGCGGAAGCCGGGGCGGTGCGGACGGCGCTGGCGGCGGGCGCGGATTTTGCCACGCTTGGGCGAGCCACAATGCTGCCGGCGCAGATCGTGGGAGAACCCGCGGTGGCGGTCGACGGTCTTTTCGGGCCGGGTTTCCATGCTGCGGTTGCGGCCTTGCCAAAGGGCGAATGGGCGGGCCCGGTCAATTCCGCCTTCGGGGCACATCTGGTCCGGCTGACCGGGGCGTCGGTAACCGAGGCGCCGCCGCTGGCCGACGTGCGGGAGGCGGTGCTGGGCGCCTGGCGGTCCGCCCGGGCAAGGGAATTGCGCGACGCGCAATATGAAATGCTGCGCGCCGGCTATGAGATCCGGCTGCCTGGGTCGGCAGAGTGAGAACGCTTCTGGCGCTGCTGGTGATGCTGGCCGCGCTCTGGCCGGGCGGTGGGGTTCGGGCCCATGCCTTCGATCCGGCCTTTCTGGAGATGCAGGCGCTGGGCGGCGACCAGTGGCGGGTGCTCTGGCGGGTGCCGCTGGCCGGCGGGGAGCAGATGCGGATCGGCCTGCAGCTTCCCGCGGCCTGCGAGCCGGCCGGGACGCCGCCGCTGGTCTTTGACGGGCGCGCCTTTGCCGCGCAGTGGGTCGTGACCTGCCCGGGCGGGATCGAGGGGGGCCGGATCGCGATACCCGGACTGGAGGGGATGCTGACGGATGTGCTGGTGCGCTACGAGCTTGCCCCCGGGCAGGCCGAAAGCCGGCGGCTGACCCCGGCCACCACGGGTTTCGACGTTCCCGCCCCGCTCGGCCGTGCGGGCGTGATCACGACCTATCTGGCGCTTGGGGTCATGCATATCCTGGAAGGGATCGATCACCTGCTGTTCGTCTTTGTCCTTCTTCTTCTCATCCGTGACCGGGGGACGCTGCTGGGGGCGGTGACGGCCTTTACGGTTGCGCATTCGCTGTCGCTGGCGGCGGCGGCGCTGGGTTGGATCGTCGTGCCCGGGCCGCCGGTCGAGGCGGTCGTGGCGCTGTCGATCATGTTCCTCGCGGCGGAACTGATGCAGCCCGAGGGACGGGGGCTGCGACTGACCGAGCGGTATCCCTGGATCGTCGCCTTCGGTTTCGGGCTGCTGCATGGCCTCGGTTTTGCGCGGGCGCTTCTCGAGATCGGCCTGCCCGAGGGGGAGGTGCCGCTGGCGCTTTTTTCCTTCAACGTCGGGGTGGAGATCGGACAGGTCCTGTTCGTGGCGGTGGTTCTGGTGACCGGCATGTTGCTTGGCCGGCTTTATCCGGGGCTTGTCGCGGGGCTGACGACGCGGGGGACGCGGGGGGCGCGGGTCTTTGGTTATCTGGCCGGGGGGCTGGCAGCGTCGTGGTTCGTCGCTCGGGTCGCCGCCTTCTGACTCAGGCGGGCAGGGCGGCGGTCATCAGCGCAATCGCGCCCACCCAGGCGGCTGCGACCGAGGTTGCGAGCGGCGAGATGCGCCGGTCGGCCCATTCGGCGGCCCCCCAGAGCCAGAGCGTGACGATGGCAATGCCGAGCGCACCGCCGATCAGACCGAGAAGGGCCGCGCGGGGGACGGCCGTACCTGTCTCGGGCGCGAGCGGCAGCGCGAGCGCCGCGCCGAAGAGCGCAGCGGCAAGCGTCGCGCCGGTCGGGCCGGGACGGGGGGCGAGAAGGGTTGCAAGGGCGAGCGCGAGGGCTGCGACGGCCATCGTCCGCAGTCCGGGGGCGGGCAGGTGGAGGAAGCTGGCGGCGGCAAGCGTGACGCCGGCCGCAATCACGAGGGCGGCATAGGCGGGTCGTACCGATGCGCGCGGCTGGCGGGCCAGGAGGAGCGCGGTTGCCACCAGAAGAAGCCCCTGGGCCGGGTCGGCAAGGGGGTGGAGGGCGGCCTGGTAAAAGGGGCCGAGGTCGCCGAAGGCGTCATGGGCAGCGACCGGGCTGGCCGCCGCGACAAGTGCCGCGGCGGTGGCGAGGGGCCGCGTGAACTTCACAGGGCGCCGGCGAGGAAGGCTGCGCCGCCGAGTGCGATCACGCCCCCTGCCGCGCGGACCGCGATCCGCCCTGCCGGACGGGCGGCGAGCAGGCCGAAGGCAATCCCGGCGAGGTGCAGAAGCCCGGTCGCAATCACGAAGCCGGCGGCATAGGCGATCGGATCGGCGGCGGCGGGCATTTCCGTGCCATGCGCATGGCCGTGGAAGACGGCGAAAAGCGCGACGATGGCGGCGGCGACCCAGAGCGGGGGGCGCGCGGCCAGCGCCACGGCGAGCCCGATCACGAGGGCCGAGGCGGCGATGCCGGTTTCGATCCCGGGGAGAGGGACGCCCGCGACGCCGAGCGCGCCGCCGAGCGCCATGACGAGCGGGAAGGCCACGGGCAGGACCCAGATCGCGGGCGCGCCAAGGAAGGCGCCCCAGAGGCCGACCGCGACCATCGCGGCGACATGGTCCCAGCCGAGCAGCGGATGCGTGAAGCCGGTGACGAAACCCGCGCCGGCGGCATCGCCGGTATGGGCA
>Ga0315900_10007787_pt1 | contig 13959 bp, 13 predicted proteins | sample LakEriMetagenome_FD_203521 | JGI IMG/M metagenome (GOLD analysis project Ga0315900, IMG submission 203521) | Freshwater fungal communities from buoy surface, Lake Erie, Ohio, United States - Buoy 12 MA114 | ecosystem: Environmental > Aquatic > Freshwater > Lake > Lake biofilm | place: USA: Lake...
CACAGGGATATCCTGTAAACTTTCGATGGCTCCGCTACCATTATACACCCGTTGCCGAACTGTGAATTCAACTAGCGTTGTAACGCAGCTTGTTTCTTGAGGAGCCACTTGGAGCGAATCGAGACAATTGGCACGCGCGATTTCCCTGATTTTGACGATTCCCCTGGCTGTAACGATCTATGCGACTACCTATTGTCACGCTTTCGACACAGGAGAGATGGAGTTGCCATCAATGCGGAATCTGCTGCCGCGGAAGCCTTGTCCCATTAGACGACGCTGATTTGCAACGTTTGGCTGGGCAGAAATGGGAGGAGCATTCGGATTTCAAGGGTATCGCAGTTACAACCAAGCTGTCTCTCGGGTCGAATCGATATCGCCTGGCGCATCGCGACGATGGTAGCTGTGTCTTTCTCCAAGAGGATGGATTGTGCCGTATTCACGCTGAGCTGGGGTTCGATGCCAAACCGAAGATCTGTCGAATCTTTCCGTTGCAATTGATACCGAGAGACAAAGACATCGCCCTTACGATTCGGCGTGCCTGTCCATCGGCGGCTGCAGACCTAGGAGCATCGGTCGACGATCACCTGCCTTGGATGAAGAAGATAGCAGAGGAAGGAACGTTATTCCTAAGTGCTGCACCTGCGCCGATCTTCAAACATGGCGAAAAACGGGACTGGAAGATCGTACGTGTACTCTTGAATGCTATCTCAGAACTACTGAGAGACGAACGCTACCCTCCGGTGCGACGTATTGTTCATGCGATACGCTTGGCGGAATTACTTCATCATGCTAAGACCGCATCCTTGAGCGATGCCAAGGTCGAAGAACTTATCGCAACCATTCGCACTCTAGTTTACGAAGAAGCCAAACCATACTTCTCAGAACGTATGGCTCCGAACGCTTCCGCAAGAATTTTGTTTCGCTCCATGGCGAGCGATTACGCAAGGCTCCATCCGAAGTATCGGGCCAAGAAAGGAATGGGAGAGAGAATCAAATTGCTCCGAAATGCTGTTTCAATCTTTCGCGGTCGAGGCGCGTTGCCAGACTTGAAGCCTGCTTTGCCTGCCGGGTCGTACGAAGACTTAGAGCAAGCCTTGGGGAGAATCGATCCGTCGATCGATCTTCCCCTGACGCGAATGATCGAAACGACATCTGCATCTTATATGTACGCGATAGCCGATCGCGGTCATTGGTCGGTCATCGAAAGCGTCCTTGGATTGGCAGCTACCTTTCCGATTGGCTTGTGGCTATTGCGCTGGTCGTCGATTGGCCGTGAGCCAACAGCGAAAGAGATGTTAGATATTGTTGTTGCGTTGGAGCGCGGACAAGGTGCATCGCCATTGACAGGTAAAGTGCAACGCAGTCGACTTCGAACTCTGGCAAGTTCCGGGGAACTCGCGCGATTGGTCGTCTGGTACGCCGCGTGATTTCAACTGACTCCGCCTACACACTTTTCGAAGGCCAGTGTATCTGGCGGAACCTGGATTATGTTGAAATAAGACGCAGGAAGGATCGGCGGAGCGATCCACGACATTTGGACGAACGACTGAATCAGTCGCTGGACTTTACCAGTTGAGTGAAAGTGTCGGTTTGGGTTAGCCATGCTTTTTCTAGCTCAGCCACTTTCTCGGGCATCGCTGACGCAAGATTGTTCTGTTCCGCGCGATCGACCTTCATATTGTATAACTCCCATGGATCCCCTTTTGCCGCAACAAGCTTCCAATCGCCGACTCGGATCGCTCGATGCCCTTCATGCAACCACCATAACGACTCCCGTTCAATCGTTAGCTCCCGGGCAAATGCCTTCGTCAGACTTTTTCCTGGTGCGGAAGGGATCTCGACATCGTTCCACTTTTGGGGTTTCTCTATTTTCGCAAGATCAAGAACCGTCGGAACCACATCGATCAGGTGCGATGGAGTTGATCGAATCGCCCCCTTTTCCGCGATTCCTTTTGGCCAATGCACAATCAACGGTGTACTGATTCCTCCCTCGTGAACCCATGATTTGTGCCGGCGATGCGGTGTGTTGCATGCGCTAGAAAACCCAGGTCCGAGGCACAAGTACGAAGCAGCACTTCCCGGTCCTGCGTTTGGATCATGACCGCCATCCCGGACCATGATCTCTGCACTTGCACCATTGTCGGAACAGAACAGGATCAATGTATTTTCCAGTGCACCCATCGCTTTCAATTGGGCAACGACTCTACCAATCTCTAGGTCCATGCGATCGACCATCGCCGCATGAATCGCCATCTTGGTCGCTTGAAACTCCTTTTGAAGGGATGTTAACTGGTCCCATGGCAACGGACGATTGATTTCACCCGGTCCCAACTTTGCAATCGCATCGGGGAACGGATAAGGAGGGCCGACTTTCGGTTCCAAGAGCGAAAGTGCCGTGTTGCTGATCCCATACTTGCGCATTCGCTCGTATCTCGCTTGTCGCATCGCATCCCAACCACCCGAGTACTTGCGATCGTATTTGGCAATGTCTTCAGGCAACGCATGCAATGGAAAGTGCGGCGCAATAAATGCCAAATACTGAAAGAACGGTTTCGTGGAGTGATTGGCCGCATGGTCCTTTAAGCATTCGATCGCATGCTCAGCGGTCGCGATCGTCGAATAGTGGCCTTTCTCGTCCGCAGCCTGTGGGACGAGCTTGTCATCGATCGTATTATTCTTGCCCGAGAAGAAATTCCCTTGGTTCCGTACATTCAACGATCGATCAAAACCTCCACTCAAAACATTCCCATCGATGTGCCATTTACCGCTGTGATAGCAACGGTAACCAACGGGCTTCAAATAATCCGGCAACAATCGAGCCCACGAAGGCCGCGTGCCACTGTTGCCACCCTTGACTTCCGGCAATGCATCGCGTCGCATCTGCTGCGGATAGTAACCGGTCAACAACGCGGATCGGCTAGGCCAACATCGCGCCGTATTATAAAACTGTGTAAATCGCAATCCATTCGCAGCCAAAGCATCCAGGTTGGGCGTCGCAATCTCACCACCGTAACAACCCACATCCGAATACCCCAAGTCATCGGCAATGATCACCACGACATTCGGAGGCGCAGCAGCGCTGGGTGGCGAAGCTGAAACGCCATAAACATTAAACAGCAGGACGAACAAAAGGGCCGCTATTGGAAGTCGCTTCAGCATCGAAGAACCTGAATCGGGTAGGGTAGGTTTCTATGGTGGGCTTTGATATACCATATACATCCTACCGTATTCTGTGCTGTCGGTGGGATCGAGTATGGTAGCGGGATCTTGAGCGGCCTTTCGGTAGATCGCCAAAGCTGCGGACGGTAGGATCAAGCCTTAACCGTCCTGTAATCCTGTCCGGTTCGGGCTTGACCCGACCGGACAACGCTTTGGCGTTCCCGATCCATCGCTCGCGTTCTGGTTGCGACTACTGCTCTACGCAGACAATCTGCGTAGTAGCAAGTTTACACAACCGCACACAAGCATGCGCACGAGAAGGAGAAAACGCTAGAGCATGTCGACGGGATCGATATCGATCAGATACAAATTCTCGCCAGGCGGCTTCGTGGTGGATTGGATCCTCGCGAGGACCGAATTGAGCGCTGCGGCATCTTGTGAGATCATCATGGCCTGATATCGATAATGGCCACGCAGCTTGGCGATCGGTGGTGGAGCTGGACCGAGCACTCGAATCTTGGATCCTGTTCGAGCGATCTCCGATTGAATACGTCTCACCACCTCTTCTGCAAATTCATTGGCATCTTCTTGGATCGGCCCTCGAAATATCAATCGTGCCAACGATGCAAACGGTGGATATCCAAATTGTTCGCGCTGCTCCAATTCTTGCATCGAAAAGGAATCGAAGTCATGTCGACAAGCATGCACGATCGCAGGATGGTCGGGCGAATAAGTTTGCACCAACACTTCGCCTGCTCGATCACCGCGACCTGTTCGACCTGCGACCTGCGTTACCAATTGAAAGGTCCGTTCCGAAGCACGGAAATCTGGGAAATGGAGTGTCGAGTCGGCGTTGATCACTCCCACCAAAAGCACATTTGGAAAGTCCAATCCCTTCGCGATCATTTGGGTGCCAAGCAGGATCTGGACTTTGCCGGTTCGAAACTCCGCCAACACACGTTCATGGCTCCCCGGCTTCTTCATCGTGTCCGAATCCATGCGAGCAATTTTTGCGTCAGGAAAACGTTGCTGGACTTCGATCTCAAGCTTCTGTGTCCCCAACCCCGCCAAACGAATGGCATCGAATCCGCACTTGGGACATACGTTGGGTGCCGCAATGGTGTAATCGCAATAATGACAAGTCGCTTTGCTTCCATCGCGATGGTGTGTCAACGGCATATCGCAATCGGGACAATCGATGACATGCCCGCACGACGGGCACTGAATCGATGTTGCATAGCCTCTTCGATTCAACAGCAATATGGTCTGTCCATCGTCTGCTAACGTTCGCTCAATCGCCTTGACGAGAGGAGTGGAAATGGCTCCGCGATTTACATCGATGCGAGCAGATCGAAGATCGATGGTCGTGACCTCGGGCAATGGTCGGTTTAAGATACGACGTGGCAATGCAACTTTTTTATACTGCCCGATTTGAGCACGATGGTAAGTCTCCAGAGATGGTGTCGCCGATCCCAACACCAATGGTATTCTCTCCAACGAAGCGCGATGGATCGCGACATCTCTCGCATGATAGCGTGGGACCGTTTCTTGTTTGAATGAGTTTTCATGCTCTTCGTCGAGAATGATCAATCCCAAGTACGGGGCTGGTGCGAAGACCGCGCTCCGGGGACCGATCACTACTTGCGCGTGACCGTCGGCGATTCGACGCCATTGATAGTGCCGCTCCGGTCCGCTCATATGCGAGTGAAGCACAGCCACCGATGAAAACCGGCCTTGAAATCGTGCTCGCGTCTGCGGTGTTAGGCTGATTTCTGGGACCAAGACGATCGCTTGACGTCCATACGAAACGACTTGCTCGATGGATTGCATGTAGACTTCGGTTTTCCCGCTCCCAGTCACACCATGCAACAGAATCGTCGAGTGTTCACCAGACTCGATCGATTGAAAAATAGTCTGCAACGCGATACGCTGATCTGACGATAGAGCAGGAGCAGGTATCCGCTCGTACGATGTTTTGATTGTTGACGGATCGAACTGCATCACTCGTTCCGTATACGACTCGATGAAGCCTGTTTCTCGCAGCTTCTTGATCACTCCATCCGAGCATTGCGCAAGGTGCTTTAACTGATCAACGGAAAGTGGTTCATCGGCAAGAATCAATTGCTGAAGGGTTTGCCGCTGTTTGGTCGGCAACGACTTGATGGCGGAATCATCGCTGGCTAGATCGGACGGGCGGAGAAGTGTTTGATTGCGAGTTCCAGCTCCAGCTCGTACGCCTGCGGGTACCACAGCCTCGAAGACTTGCCCGAGTGGAACCAAATAATAGCGACTCATCCATTGAATCAATTGCAATAGGTGACCATTGCATAACGGTTCATGATCGACGATCCGAAGAACGGGCTTCAAGGTTTGTGCTGGTTGAATCGCAATCTGAACCGACAATGTGTAGCCGACGAGTTCGCGATTCCCTTTGCCCAATGGCACGACAACACGCATGGCTGGCTTGATTTGTCCCGCCATTTCGTCTGGAATGCGATAGTCGTACGGCCCGTAGGGTGGCTCCGGAAAAACGACCGAAACCGATGGAGTTTCGCTGGCCGAGTCGATCTCCCATGGGGCAAGATCGCTTGAAAAAAGCTCTCCTTGTTGAAATCCCATGTTGTTCATCCCTTCGTAGAACAGGCTGCCAGCCTGTTTATAGGCGATCGACAAATTTGAATCTATCGTCTTCACTTGCTAGCGAATGCGGCCTTCGATTTCGCCGACGACGTCATCGATCTTCACTCGCCACTGTTCCAGTGTGTCGCGATCGCGAACGGTGACCGTTTTGTCTTGCAACGATTGCGAATCGACCGTGATACAGTAGGGGGTACCGATCTCATCTTGTCGGCGATACCGTCGTCCCACGGCCGCTTTCTCGTCGTAGAAGACGTTGAACTTTTGTTTGAGCGCTCCATAGATATCCTTGGCGATTTCAGGCATGCCATCTTTCTTGACCAATGGGAACACGGCCGCTTTGTAAGGTGCAATGCGTGGATTCAATCGCATGACGACACGTGATTGAAGCTTGCCATCTTCATCTGGAGCTTCGTCTTCGTGATATGCTTCGCACAAGAATGCGAGAGTCGCACGATCGGCACCTGCAGAGGGTTCGATCACATGCGGAATGAATCGTTCGTTGGTCAAGTCATCGCGGTAGGAAAGATCCTTTCCACTGCCACGGTGTTTCGGTTGACCATGCTCGTTCAGTTCCAGTTTGAGAGGTCGTTCCTTGGGATCCAGTTTGCCTTCGGAGTGCGATCGCAAATCAAAATCCCCTCGGTGTGCGATACCTTCGAGCTCGCCAAACTCACCTTCGGGCAGGAACGGAAACGCGTATTCAATATCTGCGGTGCCACACGAATAATGGCTCAATTCATCTTGTTCATGTTCACGAAGCCGGAGTCGTTCACCCGCCAACCCTAGCTCGGTATACCATTGGAGCCGGCGATTTCGCCAATACTGATACCACTTTGGAGATTCGGTTGGATTGCAAAAGAACTCGATCTCCATTTGTTCAAACTCGCGGGACCGGAATGTAAAGTTGCGAGGTGTTATCTCATTTCGAAAACTCTTGCCAACTTGTGCAACGCCGAATGGAATACGAACTCGCGTGCTATCGAGGACGTTCTTGAAGTTGACAAAGATTCCTTGTGCGGTTTCTGGGCGAAGGAAGGCGACTCCTTCTTCACCACTCAATGCACCGACGTATGTCTTGAACATCAAGTTAAACTCGCGAGGATCGGTGAGCGTGTTCGCTTCGTTGGCATCTGGAGCGAGGACAAACACTCTGTCGGCGGCCGGCACTTTGTCCAACGACTGAAAGACGTCCGCGAACGCGAGCTGTCCAACATCCTTGTTTCGAAGCCCGAAGAATTTTAGTGCTCGTCGAGTAACTTCTTCTTGCTCGTTCTCTGGTTCGCACATGATCGTGACGAAGACTTTTTGTTCGCCTCGACTGACCCATTTTCCCCGCACTTGGTCGAATCGATATCGCTTCTTGCTAATGCGACAATCGACCATAAAATCGTGGAATAGGTCGTAGTGTCCTGAGCATTTCCAGACTTGCGGATGCATCAAAATGGTGCAATCGAGACCGACCATTTCGTAAGTCGATGGAGCGCCGTTGAGTTGTAGCAACTCATTGTGCCCTTTGCACATGTCGTGCCACCATGCATCCTTGATGTTGCGTTTGAGCTCTACACCGAGAGGGCCATAATCCCAAAACCCATTCAAGCCGCCGTAAATCTCGCTCGACTGGAACATGAAGCCGCGTCGCTTGCAGAGTGAGACGAGTTTTTCCATTTGCATCTTAGTTTGCGTTCTCTTGCGTTGAAGTTAATGGGTTTCGGCCTATCCGGCCATTGTACGTTTATCCCGCTCAACCGCGAGGCAGTTGTCGCGAGACTTCTACTTCTTTCGAGCGACAGCCAATCGCTGCAGACCTGCTAAATCCTTGACGAGCCCGACATCTTGCCAGTGGCCGCTACTGGACAATATCTCGACAACGTTGTTTGCAATCATCGGCGACAGCTCGCAGAGGAACCAGCCGCTCGATCGTAATTTGGTGGCAGATTGAGCAGCCAATCGTTCGATGATTTCTGTTCCAGACGGGCCGGACACGAGGGCAATCTTGGGCTCGTGGGATCGAACCGATTTGTCCAATCGGGAAAACTCGGACTCGGAAACATACGGTGGATTCGAAAGGACGAAATCGAGCGAGTTTTCATCGACTCCGTCGAGCAAGTCTCGTTCGAGAAGTCGTACTGTTGCTCCCACTTGATGCAGGTCGATATTCGACTGTGCGATCGCAAGTGCTTCGGTGGAAATATCGATTGCGAGGATCGATACGTTCGGCAGATGTTTGGCCATCGTAATGGCCATGCAGCCGCTTCCTGTGCAGACATCCGCTATATCCAATCGTCGAGAAGGTTCCGCTTGACGGATCGCTTTCGCCCGATCGAGGCATTCGATGATGAGATGCTCGGTTTCTCCGCGAGGAATGAGGCAGCCCTTCGCTACTTTGAAGGTGAGGGAGTAAAACTCTTTTTTGCCGACCAAGTACGCGACAGGCTCGCCTGCAGCGCGTCGTTTGATCCACTCGCGAAACTTTGCTTTGACTTCTTCGTTCGGTTCCTCAGCGAAAGCGGTGTAGAGTTCGATACGTTGGCATTTGCGTGCTTCTGCTAAAAGAACTTCTGCATCGAGTCGAGGAGAGCTCGAGCCCGTTTTCTTCAAGTGCTCTGTGGTCCATTGCAACAATCGCAAGATGGTCCACGGCTCTGGGTTCGTTGCTTCCGTACCGCTCATCCTCAGCATCCTTCTGTGGAATTAATCTTCGGAGTCGTCGCGCAATGTCGACCGTTCGTATTCCAAAAGCGCTTCGGATACCGGTTGTAGATTACCACTGATGATCTGATCGAGTTTGTACAAAGTTAAATTGATACGATGGTCAGTGAGTCGATTCTGCGGAAAATTGTATGTCCGAATTCGTTCGCTGCGATCACCGGAACCGATCAGCGACATGCGTTGGTCCGATCGCTCTTTCAGTTCTTGTTCACGTTTGGCTTCGTAGAGTCGCGTCTTTAAAACGCGGATTGCACGCGCCAAGTTTTTGTGTTGGCTCTTTTCGTCTTGGCACTGAACCACGATTCCTGTCTCGAGGTGCGTCAATCGAATCGCGGACTCTGTCTTGTTCACGTGCTGCCCACCCGGTCCGGAAGCACAGAACTTGTCCAATCGATAATCTTCTGGCTTCAGGTCGATTTCAATGTCTTCGGGCTCGGCCATGACGGCGACAGTGGCTGCGGAAGTGTGCACTCGGCCTTGCGATTCTGTTTCAGGAACGCGTTGCACGCGGTGACCACCACTTTCGAATTGCAGCTCTCGATAGGCTCCTTCCCCCTCGATACCGAGGATGATTTCTTTAAAGCCGCCTCGATCGCTGAAGCTGCTGTCCATGACTTCGACTTTCCAACCGCGAAGGTCGGCATATCGTTTGTACATGTCATAGAGATCGCGAGCAAAGAGTGCGGCTTCTTCACCTCCCGTCCCTGCGCGAATTTCGAGAACACAGCGAGTGCGATTGGCATCATCACCACCGATACTCATGTCCAGCAGCTCGTTCCAAATCGCCTCGCGTTCGGCTTTGATGCGAGTCACTTCTTCTTCGGCCATGACTCGTTCTTCATGGTCCGAGGAGGAGAGCATGGGTTCCAATTCCCTAAGCTCTTCGCCGAGTTTTTTGTAGCGGCCGTATTTTGATCCGACTTTATGCAGCCCGCCATGCTCCCGCAGCACGGAAGCCATCTTGGCGGAGTCGGCGAGTACGCCAGGATCGGCCATCATCGTTTCGAGTTCGACGAAGCGGCCTAGAGATTGTTCGAGTTGGTCACGAATTTTCATAGTTGGTACTATAGCTTGAAAACAACAAAACCGTCACAGGCCTCACTCGGCAATCTGCGACGGTTGTTGAGTTTTGATTGCCAGAGCCAACATCCATTCCTGCGGACCCACTTGGCATCGAATGTAGAAGCGCCCAGGGCAAACAGGAGTCAGGGCTCAGGCAGCTATTTCTTCTTGGCAGGTTTCTTCGCAGCCGACTGAAGCGACGCGTAAGTACCTGCAGCAAACTTCGTTTGAAACTTTTCAATCCGACCTGCAGTATCTACGAACTTCAGTTTGCCCGTGTAGAACGGATGGCAAACATTGCAAATGTCGACTCTCAACTCTTTGCGAGTGCTTCGAGTGACAAAAGAGTTCCCGCAACCACAGGTAACCGTGGTCTCTTGGTAGTTTGGGTGAATTCCGTCTTTCATGATACTAACTGCAACGATTGACAAGTTGGACTGTTCGAACGGGATTGGACTGTTCGAACGGAATTGGATTGTGTGAACGGGAATGGGCGAAGAGGGACTCGAACCCCCGACATCCACTTTGTAAGAGTGGCGCTCTAACCAACTGAGCTATTCGCCCGTTTATCGACTGGTTCTATATACGACTGGATCTAGATACCGAGCAATCGCATTCGACGCGATCTTCGCTCAGCTCTTTGTCGGCTTCGTCGTTTGGTTTCGCTTGGCTTTTCGTAAAACTCACGACGACGCATCTCTTTTTTGAGTCCGCTTCGTTCAACAAGCTTACGGAAACGTCGCACGGCTTCTTGAATCGTTTCTCGGTCGCGGACCAACAACTTAACCATGCAAAATCTCCGACAAATCAACTAATGTGTGAGTGACTAGCAACGAAAAATGGGACGGCTCTAAAAGCCGAGAACCCAGAAATATAACGCCCCTACCCTATTCGGTCTAGGGCGTTTCTAACGCATTTTCATCGATTGGTATCGACCAATTTTATTCGAAAATACTCCGCAAACGTTATGATTGGCAAAATCCAGCTAATTCAACACGATTTTTTCCCGTCAGCACCTTCCGCTCGCACTCGGCCCGCATGTTAGGATTTCAACAATATGGACAAGATTCGGTCGCGTTCTGTCGTCATTCCTCTTGTTGCCTGTTTCGCTGCATGCGTATCAGGCTGCTCTCCAAGAGAAGGGCGGCAAAACAGGGCCGGGCAGGAAAACTCGGTCGCACCACCCATCGACACCGGACTCAACAAAAATCAAGAGCGGACGCTTCGCCTTTCGGTTCGTGGTTTTGCCTCAACGAGCGGAAACTGCCGAATCGCTGTTTATTCCAATTCAGCCAGCTTTAACCAACCCGAGAAAGCTGCTCTGCGTGCCATTCTGCCCATCGATGGAGAAGTCGCCGTTTGGGAGCCATTCGAAGAAGAAATGATGAAGTTGCCGGGGGAAGTGGCCATCGCAGCCTTTCAGGATGTAAACGAAAACGAAAAGCTGGACAAAAACTCGCTTGGCATTCCAACCGAGCGTTATGGATTCTCCAACAATCCGAAACGTGGATTCGGCCCACCGTCTTTCCAACAAGCCAAGTTCAAATTGTCGACAGGAATTAATGCTCTCGACATCGAGATTCGCTAGCGGACCCGTGGGTCGGTTCTCAACGTCTTTTGAGCCCCGGTTTTCTTCTCCACAGGAGCGTAATCGGGAGGGTGACGATGTCGAACAATCTTTGTGGCTGGCCGATACTCGAAAAATCATCTATTCCGGCAGCTTAAGTCTCTCTGCTCGGGTATCGTGATTAGGTAGAATGGGGATGCCAACGTCTTGGCCCCTTCCCTCATATCACTCGTATCGAGATCCACCGATGCCTACACCAAGAAACAATCGACGTGACTTCCTTTCCGTTTCCGTCTCTGCCGCAGTCGCAACCGGCATGGCTCGAGGAGGTTTCTTCTCCTCTGCCGATGGAAGCGAAAAGAAAAAGCTCGGCGTCGCTTTAGTCGGACTCGGTAGCCTGAGCATTAACCAAATCGCACCAGCCTTGCAAGCGTCTCAGCATTGCCGACTGGCTGCAGTCGTTACCGGCACGCCTGCAAAAGAAAAACAATGGGCGGACAGGTACGGTATCTCCGCCGACCATATCTACAACTACGAACGGTTCGACAAAATCGCTTCTGACGAAACAGTAGATGTTGTCTACGTCGTTCTTCCGAACAGTATGCATCCCGAGTTCACGATCCGTGCCGCCAGAGCAGGCAAGCATGTGCTGTGCGAAAAGCCGATGGCGAACACTGCACAAGAGTGCCGCCAAATGATCGACGCTTGCAAACAAGCGAATCGACAACTCGCGATCGGTTATCGATGCCAGTTCGAGCCTAGCCACTTGAAGCTCATGGAACTCGCTCGCGCCAAAGAGTTCGGCCCCATCAAACGAATCGATGCAGGGTTCGGATTCAAGATCGGCGACCCAGCACAATGGCGGCTCCGTCAAAAGCTTGCGGGTGGTGGAGCGTTGATGGATGTCGGTATCTATGCATTGCAAGCGTGTCGCAATCTGACCGGTGAAGAGCCTGTGTCGATTATCGCACAAGAATCGAAAACCGATGCTGTGAAGTTTGCAGAAGTGGACGAATCGATCGCTTGGATGATGACCTTCGCATCCGGAACAACCGCCTATTGCACCACGACCTACAACCTGAATGGCTTGAATCACGTGACAGCTATGGGAAGTGATGGCTTTCTGCGATTGGATCCAGCTTTCGGTTACGCCGGTGCGAAGTTGGAAACCTCCCAAGGCAAAATGGAACCGTCCAAGATCGATCAGTTCGCGGCTGAGATGGATGATTTCGCAACCTGCATTCTTGAGAACAAACCCTCCAAAGTTTCCGGGCAAGAAGGTCTCAAAGATTTATTAGCGATCGAAGCGATCTACCAATCGATCAACACTCGCGCGATTGTCAAGGTGGAACGAGCCTAATCGATTTTCGTCTCGATCTATGAGTAAGTCATCAACGATTCGATCCAGCACGGGATCCCATCCTTCAGCGGAGACCATCCTTCGTATGTCTCCAGAACTGCCGAATCGTCACGCGCATGATCCTCGTGTAACCCTCTACCCGACCATCGGCTTCCCATTAGCTGGAGGCCAAGTGTGGCGAGTGATCATCCAGGGGCGAATCTCGCAAGATGCTCCGGCATCCTTTGGCAAGCGACTGATGTTGAAGGGACTGATTCGCGCATTGGATCTTTCGCGGGAAGAGGCATCGAGCGAACTCTTCGGAGAACGCATCGATGGATTCTTAACGAGCCCTATTGCTGGTCAACGCATCCAAGTGGAGTTGGCTGGTCAGCATTATGTATTGCGGCGCAAATCCAAACGGAGTGGGTTGTTCAGTTGCAAACTCGATCTACCCGCGAAGCAGCTTCGCGGCTTCAAGAGTTTCGGCCAGATACTGAAGCTAGACGAAGACTCGTCAGCTTCACGTAGATCCACAGCGGACCATCAAACCCAAGCTACAGAATCGCTGACAGCAAATCCCATTTCGGCAGGTTGTCCTGTTTTGCTCGCCGAAGAGAGTGGCATCAGTGTCGTGTCGGATATCGATGACACGATCAAGTTGACGGAAGTGACTAGCCGGCGGCGTATGCTTCAGCGAACCTTCGCGATTCCCTTTGAACCGATCGAGGGAATGGCCGACGTCTATCAACATTGGGCCAATCAAGGTGCTTTGTTTCATTACGTGAGCAGCAGTCCTTGGCAAATCTATTCACCCATCGACCGATTCTTGCGAAGTGAAAACTTCCCCGTGGGTAGCATGCATCTGAAGTGGTTTCGATTGCGAGACGAGATCTTCAAACGTTGGCAGATACTGAGACGAAAGAGCAAGTCAGGGGTGATACGTGGCTTGATGAAACGCTTGCCCAATCGGTCCTTTGTTTTGGTGGGAGACAGTGGCGAGAAAGATCCGGAGATCTATGCTAAGATTGCATCCAAGTTTCCGAAGCAGGTGATCCGAATCTGCATCCGACAAATCGAAGCCAATCCACTCGATGGCCCTCGGCTCGACGCCATTTATCGCCGCCACGGCATGATCGTCCCGATTCAAGTCTTTTCCAACGCAGTCCAACTCGGCGACGTTATTTCCGGTTAACCGATCGACAGTTCGATGTCGAACCAGCGCGGATTCAAGCCGTTGGCAGAAAGATCGAACGCAGAAAGATAGATGATCGACATCTCTTGCCAACAGTATCTCTTCCCACGTTCTTCAATGCTATCGTTAGTCTTTCGCCTTATTTTGTTTTTGCTGAAGTTCGATGTGCTGTCTGTAGAGTTCTCCCCAGGATTTGGATGCTAAAAGGTCCTCTTCGGATAGATCGTAAAGCCAGATGGAGTAACCAATGTGCCCCACGGGCTTAAACTCTTGAAAGTAGGTGTAGCC
>Ga0315900_10007789_pt1 | contig 13958 bp, 12 predicted proteins | sample LakEriMetagenome_FD_203521 | JGI IMG/M metagenome (GOLD analysis project Ga0315900, IMG submission 203521) | Freshwater fungal communities from buoy surface, Lake Erie, Ohio, United States - Buoy 12 MA114 | ecosystem: Environmental > Aquatic > Freshwater > Lake > Lake biofilm | place: USA: Lake...
GCTCCCAACCTAAAGTGTGTTCACCGCCGCGCCGCCGTCCACGACCAGGGCCTCGCCGGTGATGTAGCTGCCCGCCTCGCTGGCCAGCAGCAGGGCGGGGCCCGCCAGCTCCCGAGGGGCGGCCCAGCGCTTCACGGCCGTGCGGTCGGCGAAGTACTGCTTCTCGGCGTCGCTCAGCAGCTTGCCGGGCATGTCGGTGAGGAACGGTCCGGGGCAGAGGCAGTTCACCGTGATGCCGAAGGGGCCTAGGTCCAGGGCGCTGGCGCGGGCCAGGCCGATCAACGCCGCCTTGCAGGCGCAATAGACGTTCCGTTTCAGCCGGCCGCCGACCCCCAGCACGCTGGAGATGTGGATGATGCGCCCCCATTTCCGCGCCTTCATGCCGGGCACGACGGCCCGGGTCAGGCCCATGACGCTGGTGAGATCCACCTCGACGTTCCGGTCCCAGACTTCATCCGTGATCTCGTCAATCGCCTGCGGGTTGTTGATGCCGGCGTTGTTCACCAGGATGTCGACTTTCCCAAGCCGCTTCTCCGCCTCGGCGGCCAGCGCTTTCACCTGCGCGCGGTCGGCCATGTCGGCCACCATCCACTCGACCCGCACGCCCAGCCCCTCGCCAATCTCCGCCGCCGCCGCCTGAAGCTCCTCCGCGCTGCGGCTGGAGATGAACACGTCGGCGCCGGCCTCGGCGAAACCGCGGGCCATCGCCTTGCCAAGGCCGCGGCTGCCGCCGGTGATGAGGGCGCACCTGCCGGAGAGATCGAAAAGTGGGGAGGACATGGACGCATCCAAAGCAAAGTCCGGAGGGCCTGACCAGAATTATTTCAAAAGGGCGCTCCCAGGCGCCACCGCCGCACCGCCTCGGCGTTGGAGCTGAAGGCGAAATCCTCCAGCGGGACCTCGTCCATCGGCAGCGCCATCCATTCGGAAACCTCGGCGGCGTCCGGCACGGCGGCGTCAAACGACTCCACGCGGGCGGAGTAAAACAGGTCGATCGTAGGCCAGACAAAGCCTTGGAACAGGTATTGGTTGGGCAGCGAGGTGAAGTGCCTGAACTCCTCCGCCGCCACGACCAGGCCGGTCTCCTCACGCAGCTCGCGCGCGCAGGCCTGCTCCGCCGTCTCGCCGCCCTCGATCACGCCGCCGGGCAGGCCCAGCCTGCCGAGGCCCGGCTCATGGGCGCGCCGGATCACCAGCAGGCGGCCGGCTGAGTCCAGCAGCAGCACGCAGGCGGCGGGGATCGGTGTGACGAAATGCCGGTAACCACAGGTGCGGCAGACAAACTCACGCTCGCTGCGCGGCTCGAGACCGCCGGCGCCACAGGCCGAACAATGCTGGAAAGGATGATCCATTCCCCATCCTGAAGCGCCTGTGACAACTGCGCCACAAATGTCTTTGCAAGCCCCGGGGCATCATGTATCACGGACCAAATCCACACCATACATGGGCGACTCCACCGGCTTAAGGAAATTCAGGCGCGTGCTTCTCAAACTCAGCGGTGAGGCCCTCCGGGAGCCCGGCAGCACCGACAACATCAGCCCTCCGATCGTCGAGGACATGGCCGCGCAGATCAAGGCGGCCCACCAGACCGGCATTGAGATCGCCCTCGTCGTGGGCGGCGGCAACTTCTGGCGCGGCGTCTCCGCGAGCAACAAGGGCATGGAACGCGCCACGGCCGACTACATGGGCATGCTGGCCACGGTGATGAACTCCCTCGCGCTCCAGTCCATGCTCGAGGCCATCGACGTGCCGACCCGTGTTCAGAGCGCGATTGAGATGAAGAACGTCGCCGAACCCTTCATCCGCCGCGTCGCCATGCGCCATCTTGAGCTCGGCCGTGTGGTGATCTTCGCCGCCGGCACCGGCAACCCCTTCTTCTCCACCGACACCACCGCCGCCCTGCGTGCGAGCGAGATCGGCGCCGACGTGGTCTTCAAGGCCACCAAGGTGGACGGCATCTACGACAGCGACCCGAACAAAAACCCGGACGCCAAGCGTTTTGAAAGCGTCAGCTTCCAGGACTGCCTCACCAAGCAGCTCAAGGTCATGGACGCCACCGCCTTCTCCCTCTGCCAGGAGAACAACATGCCCATCGTCGTGTTCAGCATGAACGAGCCGGACAACATCCGCCGCGCGCTCGTCGGAGAGCCCCTGGGCACCGTGGTCAACGCCACCGGCACGCTCTGAGCCGGGTTTTCCCTTCAGCTCCTGGAGCCTGAGAAAAGCCGGCCGTCATTCACGTCTCCCTCTCATGCTCCGATATCTTCCGCTCCTGCTGCTGCCCGGCCTGCTGCTTCATTCCGCCTCCCTGGCCCAGGAGAGTCCGGCACAACCGAAGCCCCCGGCGTCTGCTCCCGGGGAATATCAGGGCCGAGTGATCGCCCAGACCATGCACTGGCAGGGGGCGGCCTGGCTCATCCGCAACAAGCGTGAACGCGAGGAGGCCACCACCCGCATGCGTGAGGAGCTCCGCCTGAAAACAGGCATGAGCGTGTGTGACATGGGCAGCGGCAACGGCTACCACACGCTGCCCATGGCCGAGGCTGTCGGCGGCACCGGCCGGGTTTACGCCGTGGACGTGCAGCCCGAGATGATCGTGATGCTGAACGAGCGCATCGCCGAGAAGGCCATCACCAACATCGAGCCGATCATCGGCGAGGTCGATGACCCGAAGCTGCCGCCGAACTCCTGCGACATCATCCTGCTCGTGGACGTGTATCACGAGTTCTCCCATCCCGAGGCCATGCTCACGGGCATGAAGAAGGCGCTCAAGCCGGGCGGTCAGATCGTGCTGGTGGAGTTTCGTGCCGAGGACGACAGCGTGCCGATCAAGCCCGAGCACAAGATGAGCAAGGCGCAGATCAACAAGGAGATGAACGCCAACGGCCTGAAGCTCGTCCGCGAGTTCGACGGACTGCCCTGGCAGCACATGATGTGGTTCAGTCTAGCAGGGGCGGCGCCCGGCGGAAATTGAGGGCGGCTGTGCATGTCGTCAGGGGACGGCCGCACAGCCATTGGCCCGGGCTCAGGCCTTCACGCCTTCCTGGCGGAGGAAGTTCTCCACCCAGGTGATGTCGTACTGGCCGTTCTGGAAGTCGCTGGTGGTCAGGACCTTGCTCTGCAGCGGGATGGTGGTCTTGATGCCCTCGACGGTGAACTCGCCCAGGGCGCGGCGCATGCGGCGGATGGCGATGTCACGGGTGGCGCCGGTGACGATGAGCTTGGCGATCATCGAATCGTAGTAGGGCGGGACCTCGTAGCCGGAGTAGACGTGGGTGTCGACACGGACGCCGCGGCCGCCGGAGGTGTACCACAGGTTGATCTTGCCGGGGCTGGGGGCGAAGTTGCGGGCCGGGTCCTCGGCGTTGATGCGACACTCGATGCTGTGGCCGCGGGGCTTGGCCTTCAGCACGTGCTCGCTCAGCGGCAGGCCGGCGGCGATGCGGATCTGCTCCTTGATGAGGTCGCAGCCATAGACCTCCTCGGTGATGGGATGCTCCACCTGGATGCGGGTGTTCATCTCCATGAAGTAGAAATCCTTGCGGTTGTTGTCGACGAGGTACTCGATGGTGCCGCAGTTCTCGTAGCCGATCTGCTTGCAGAGCTTGACCGTGGCGTCGCCCATCTTCTTGCGCAGCTCGTCGGTGATCTTCGGGCTGGGGCACTCCTCGATGATCTTCTGGTTGCGGCGCTGCATGGAGCAGTCGCGCTCACCGAGGTGGACGACGTTGCCGTGGGAGTCTGCCACGACCTGGAACTCGATGTGATGGGGTTTCTCGACGAGCTTTTCCATGTACATCGAGCCGTCGCCGAAGCACTTGAGGGCCTCGAGGGAGGCGGCCTGGAAGCTCGAGATGAGGGTGGCTTCGTTGAGCACGGGGCGCATGCCGCGTCCGCCGCCGCCGGCGGTGGCCTTGATGATGACGGGATAGCCGATCTTGCGGGCCCATTTCAGGGCCTCCTCCTCGCTGGTGATGATGCCGTCGGAGCCGGGGGTGATGGGCACGCCGGCGGCGCGGGCGGTGGCGCGGGCGGTGTTCTTGTCGCCCATCATCGAGATGACCCGGGAGCTGGGGCCGATGAACTTGATTTTGCACTGCTCGCAGATGTCCGCGAACTCCTCCTTCTCGGAGAGGAAGCCGTAGCCGGGGTGGATGGCGTCGACGTTGGCGATTTCCGCCGCGCTGATGATGCGTGCGATCTTCAGGTAGCTTTCCGTGCTGGGGCCGGGGCCGATGCAGATGGCCTCGTCGGCGAGGTGGACGTGCATGGAGTCAACATCGGCCTCGGAATAGACGGCGACGGTTTTGACATCGAGTTCTTTGCAGGCGCGAATGATGCGGACGGCGATCTCACCACGGTTGGCGACGAGGACTTTTCGGAACATGGAGGCGGAGGGCGGAGGGAAGGGGATCGAAGGTTCGTGACATGCCGTGCTGCAGCCTGCCTGGCGTAATGCAGGCGGGGGCGGCGCGGAACGGCGGATCAGGCTTTGAGTTCGAAGAGCGGCTGGCCGTATTGGACGGGCTTGCCGTCCTCGACGAGGATGCGGGCGATGGTGCCGCGCATCTCGGCCTTGATATCGTTCATGACCTTCATGGCCTCGATGATGCAGACGGTGGTGTTTTCATCGACGGCGTCGCCGATGTTGGCGAAGGATTTTTCGCCGGGGGCGGAGGAGCGGTAGAAGGTGCCAACCATCGGGCTGTTGATGGTGGGGCCGGCCGGGCCGGCGGGGGCGGAAGAAGGAGCCGGAGCGGCGGCGGGCGCTGCCTGGGGAGCGGCGACGGAAACGGGGGCGGCGGCCGGGGCGGCGATGGCCATGGGGGCGGCGGCCTGGGCGGGCAGGTGCTTGAGAAGCTCCTTGGCGGCCTCGAAGTCGGAGCCGCGGCGGAGTTCAAGCTTGGAGCCCTGCTTCTCGAAGTGGAAGAGGGTCAGGTCATTTTCAGCCATGAGGCTGACGATTTCGCGGATGTGAGCGAGGTCAAAATTCGACGAAGAAGAGGCTGCGGCACTCGCTTTGGGGGCTGACTTGGGGGCGGCGGCTTTCTTGGCGGGCGATTTGCGTTTGTCCATGTAGGGAGGGTGGATTTGCGGGGGGAACCGACGGCGAGCCTAGCGTCTCCACGGGGGGTGGCAAGGTCAAAAACCATCACGGGACCTGTGCGTTTGAGCAGGGACCGGACCAGGTTGGGCGGCCTACTCAAATCTGTAACCAGCGCCATGCACGGTGCGGATGACCCGCGGATTGGCGGGGTCCTTTTCGATCCTCTTCCTGAGCTGGGAGATGTGCTGGTCGAGAGCCCGGCTTTCCGGGAAGTAGTCCATGCCCCAGACTTCGTCCGCGAGCTGGTTGCGGTCCACCACCTTGCCGCGCTTTTCATAAAGCAGGCGGAGCACCTTGAGGTCACGGGGGCTGAGCTGGATGTCGGCGGTGCCGCGGTAGGCGCGCAGCTCGGAGGGGACGACGCGCAGGTCGTCCATCATGAACTGGTCGTCGCCCGGCTTCTGGGCGCTGCGCGCGGCGGTGCGGCGGGTGATGGCGCGGATGCGGGCGATGATCTCCTTAACGCCGAAGGGCTTGGTCATGTAGTCGTCGGCGCCGAGCTCCAGGCCCAGGACGGCGTCGATCTCCTCGGCCTTGGCGGTGAGGAAGAGGATGGGGACCTGCTCGTTGATGCGGCGGATCTGCTTGCAGGCCTCGTAGCCGTTCTGGCCCGGCATCATGACGTCGAGGCAGACAAAGTCGGGCGTGGTGGCGCGGAAGAAGTCCACCGCCTGCAGGCCGTCGCTGGCGGTGACGACTTCGTAACCTTCCATGCTGAGCACTTCACGCAGGGCTTCGCGGGTGTGTTCGTCGTCTTCGGCGATGAGGATTTTCATGGCGGCTGGGAGGTTTGACGAGGGTTCAGGACTTGGGTTGCAGGGGGAGGGTGAGGATGAAACGGGCCCCGTTCTTGTAGTTCGGGCAGACTTCCAGGCTGCCGCCATGGAGGTCGGCCAGCTCGCGTGAGATGGTCAGGCCGATGCCGGTGCCGCTGACGCCTTCGTTGAGGTCGGAGCGCAGCCTTTCAAAAGGTTCGAAGACGGTCCGCCGCTTGTTGGTCGGGATGCCCGGGCCATGGTCCTCGACGATGATGCGGGCGACCCCTTTTTCCGGCTGCTGATCGGTCTGGATGGAGATCCATTTGCCGTAGCTGGCGTACTTGTCGACGTTGGAGATCAGGTTGCCGAGGATCTGCTCGATGGCGTCCGGGTCGGCGGTCATCTCGTTCGGGCCGAGGAAGCGGGTTTGGAGTTCAAAGCCCTTGCGTTCGAGGAGAAGCCGCCAGTGATCGACGGCGCGGCCGACAACATGATCCAGGGAGATGGAGCGGGGCTGGATGGCCAGCTTGTCGCGCTGCTGGCGGGCGTAGTTGAGGACGTTCTGGATCAGGCGGTCAAGACGGGCGACCTCGGCTTCGACGACACCGAGGTGGCGTTTGCCGATCATGTCCCCGGATTCCTCGACTCTTTGAGCGGCCATTTCCGTGTAGAGCCGGATGTTGGTCAGGGGGGTTTTCAGCTCGTGGGAGATCTGGTTCACAAAGCTGACGCGCTGCTGGGCCACGCGGATTTCCCGGTCGTTTTCACGGAAGAAGGTCCAGGCCAGGGCGCCGACAAGAAGACAGCCCGAGCCGACGCCGAGGAGGATGGGGAAAAGGTAGGGTTTGGGAAACTCGCTGAAGGCGGGGGTGTAGGCGAGCTTCCACTGGGTCAGCGGGGCGGCGCAGATTTTGACGGACACGGCCATGTCATCCGAGCCCGGCTCCGCGCGTCCCCAGCTGTGAAGGGGAATGCCCGTGAGCGTGGTCAGGGTGAGCCTTCCGGGATAGTTGTTCATGCCGGGGATGGGGAGGCGGGCAAACAGCGCCTTGCCTAGATCCTGACCGTTCATCCGTGCGCAGAGGAGGCCTGCCGGTGCCTGCCGCCAGTAGATGAAGTCGCCGTCCGTGACGTGCCAGCCGCTGGCAAACCCAGGCTCCGTGCCGTGGGAGTCCAGGTGATAGTGGATGGATTTGACGGCGGTCTGCCAGACTGCCTTGCGAATTTGCGAGCCGCTGGAATCCGGGGGGCTGCCCAGGAGTGCGAAGGGCTGCGGGCTGATCGAGGCAAAGGGAGCGTTAATGCCGCTGGCGTTGAGCTGTTCACGAAGGGCGGAGGAGCGGACCGAGGCCTGGGCGTCCTGGGTGGGGCTGACGGTTTTTTTATCCTCCAGGATCGTGGTGCCGCCATCTGGCAGATGGATCCAGACTTCGGCCACCCAGGGGTGTTTGGCGACCTCCCGGCCTGCGGCTTCCATCCCCAGCTCTGGGCTGGCTCCAATCGCGTCCAGGTGATCCGTGAACTGTCGAAGATCATGCAGAAGCTGGCTTTCAGCAACGAACAGGCGTTCGGCAAGGATGGCACCCCGGGCGTTGTCGGTGCTGCGGGCGGCGTCACGGATCAAATAGGTTCCCAACCAGGCCAGCAACGCGACGGGCGTGATGACAAGGAGCGCCAGGGTGATGGAAGAACGGCGGGGCTGGAGGGACATTCGGGTGGCGCAAAGATAAAGCGAAGTTAATAGTCTGCATTATGATTTTTATAGTTTATCGATAAATGTCCAAAAGTGTCCAGGGGTGATCGAGGCGGGTGTTCACAGTTTCGTGGCTTGTGGCCACAAAAAAGCCCCGCACAAGGCGGGGCTTTGATGGGGTGAAGTTGTTGCAGAATCAGGTATTGCTGGCCTTGGCGGCGGCGACGGCGGCCTCTGCCTTGAGGGCGGCCTCGTGGCTTTCAAGCACTTTGCGCTTGAGGCTGACACCGGTCTTTTTCGCATACCAGAGCACGAGCGGGCTGGCGATGAAGATGGAGGAGTAGGTGCCGAGGATCACGCCGATGGTGATGGGCAGGGCGAACTCGGTCATGGCGGGATTGCCCATGAACAGCAGGATGACCATCGGTGCCAGGGCGGTGGGGCCGGTGAGCAGGGTGCGGCTCAGGGTCTTGCAAATGGCCTCGTTCATGAGGTCGCGGATGCTGCCGGAGCCGCCGCGCTTGATGGTTTCGCGGATACGGTCAAAGACGACGATGGTGTCGTTGATGGAGTAACCGGCGATGGTGAGAAGGGCGCCGACGTGGATGAGGCTCATCTCCTGGCCGAAGAGCACGCACAGGCCTGGAACCATGAGCACGTCATGGAAGAGGGCGATGACGGCGCCGAGGGCGAAGGCAAACTCATAGCGGAGCAGGAGGTAGAGGAAGATGAAGATCAGGGCGACCGCCATGGCGATGACGGAGGTCTTGGCGGATTCCGAGCCGATCAGCGCGCCGACGGTTTCCAGGCTGGTTCCCTTGATGCTGTCCTTGAACTTGGTGTTGATGGCGCCTTCGATGGCGGCACCCGCGGCCTGTTCACCGCGGATGGCGACGACTTCGCCACCGGTCGCGGTGTTTTTGCGCTGGATGTAGAAGCTGCCGACGGGCTTGCCGTCGGCGAGCTTCAGGCCTTTCAGCACGTCCTCGATCTGGGCGTCCGTGAGTTTCTTGCCCTCGGCGAGTTCGGCGTGGAGGAGTGAGCCGCCGCGGAAGTCGATGCCGAAGCTTTCCTTGCCCTTGAAGGCCAGGGTGCCGAAGGAGATGGCGGTGACGACGAGGGAGGCGATGATGAAGGTCGGGGCCTTGGAAAGGATGTCGAAGATCTTGTCGGGGATGATCTTGGTGGTCTTCAGGCCGGTGAGCAGGCCCTTGTCGATGACCCACATGAAGATCACACGGGTGACGATGAGGGCGCCGATGAGGGAGGAGACGAGGCCGATCATCAGGGTGACGGCGAAGCCCCGCACGAGGCCGCCGGAGATGGCGAAGAGGATGAGCGCGGCGATGATGGTGGTGATGTTGGAGTCGGCGATGGCGGAGAAGGCCTTGTCGTAGGCGGCCTCAAGGGCGCCGGTCAGGGTCTTGCCGGCCTCCATTTCCTCACGCAGGCGTTCGTAAATGAGCACGTTGGCGTCGACCGCCATGCCGATGGTAAGCACGATGCCGGCAATGCCGGGCATGGTGAGCACGAACTGGAAGAGGGACATGCCGCCGAACAGGATGGCGAGGTTGATCACCAGGCCGACGATGGCGATGAGGCCGGCGAGGCGGTAGATGAAGAGCATGAACACGGTGGTCATCACCAGGCCGGCGACGCAGATCCACTTGCCCTGGTCGATCGAGGACTGGCCGTAGGAGGATGAGACCGCGTTTTCCGACTCGATGGTCATCGGGTTCTTGAGGGGGTTCTTCAGCAGGGTGGCGAGCTGCACGGAGGACTCGCGGGTGAAGTTGCCGGAGATCACGGCGGTGCCGCCGAAGTGGTCGGTCTGAAGCACGGGGGCGGAGATGATCTCGCCGTCCACGATGATGGCGAGCTGGCGGCCCTTGTTGACGGAGGCAATATCGTCGAACTTCTTGGAGCCGTCGCCATTCAGGTTGAGATAAACCTTCCAGCCTTCGGCATCCATCGTCGCGAAGGCGTCGCTGACGCCGTCACCTTCCATGTCGGCGCGGTTGCGGACGAGTTCGGCGCCGCGGTCGGGGAGGTCGTTGCCCTGCTCGTCCTTCTGCTTCTTGTAGCTCATCTTCTGCCAGCCGGGCTCGGTCAGGCCGCCGCCGTCGATTTCGGCGACCTTGGAACTGCTGTCCTGGTGAACGATGCGGAACTCGAGCTTGGCGACCTGCTGGATCTTGGTGCGGACGTCGGCGAAGTCCTCGGGCTTGACGCCGGGCATCTGGATGAGGATGCGGTCAGCGCCCTGGGGCTGCATGGCGAGATCCTTTTCGCCGTTCGGGTTGAGACGCTTTTCGAGGATGTTGATGGCCTGCTGGACGTCGGCGGCGGTGACGGACTGGGTCTTGCCGTCCTTGTCGGTCGACTCCTTCAGGCGGACCACGAACTCACTGCCGCCCTTGAGGTCGATGCCGAGTGGGATGCCGATGTTCTTGACGGTGAGCACCGAGAAGAGCGTCATCAGCATGATGAGGAAGGAGCCCACCCAGCGCTTGGTTTTGTGAACCACGGTGCCGATGTAAAACAGCAGCAGCAGCAGGATGGCGGTTCCGACGAAGAAGGTGACGTAGGCGTTCATGGATGGGTTGGGGAAAGGTGCTTGGGAATGCGTTGACGGAGGAGGGGGCGCAGTGCTTGACCGCGTCGAGGTCAGGCGGTGGTGGCTTCGACGACGTCGCTCTTCCTGCTGACGCTGGCGATGGCGCTGCGTTCGTACTCAACCTTGACGTTGTCGGCGAGCTTGACCATGACGGTGCGTTCCTTGGTGCTGGTGATGATGCCGTGCTCGCCGCCGCTCATGACGACATGGTCGCCGACCTTCACGTTGGCGATGAGCTTTTCATGCTCCTTCTGGCGCTGGCGCTGCGGGCGGATGAGCACGAAGTACATGATGACGAACATCAGCACCATCATGATCATCGGATTGCCGAGCGGGCCGGGTGAGGTCTGGCCGGCGGCCTGGGCGAGAAAGAGCGGGGGGGAGGAAGGCATGGTTAGTCGGTGGAATCGGAACGTGTCTGGTAGCGGGCGATGACCTCCGCCCTGAATTCGGAGAAGCAACCTTGCTCGATGGCCAACCGTGCCCTGGACGTGAGGGAGGCGTAGAAATGCAGATTATGCAGGGAAATCAACCTCAATCCCAGCACCTCCTGGGTATTGATCAAATGCCTCAGATACGCTCGGGAAAAGCCCTGGCAGAGGGGGTGGGTGTCTTCGGCGATCGGGCGGAAGTCACGGGCGTATCGGGCGTTCCGGAGATTCATCATGCCCTCATGGGTGAAGGCGGTGCCGTTGCGTGCGAGCCGGGTGGGCAGGACGCAGTCGAACATGTCGATGCCCCGGGCGATCAGCTCGACGAGCTGGGGCGGGGTGCCGAGGCCCATGGCATAACGCGGCTTGTTTTCCGGCAGCAGAGGGCAGGTCCATTCGGCGATGCGCATCATGTCCTCCTCAGGTTCGCCGACGCTGAGCCCGCCGACGGCGTAACCGGGGAAGTCCATGCTGACCAGCTCCCTGGCGCAGTGCTGGCGGAGGTCCTGGAAGACGCTGCCTTGTACAATAGGGAAGTGGAGCTGGCGGGTGAAGCCGGGGTCGCGACCGAAGGCCCCGGCGTCGGGCTGGTGCTCATTCACCCAGTCACGGCAGCGCCTGGCCCAGCGCAGGGTGAGCTCCATGCTTTTCCTCGCCTCGTCGTGGGTGCAGGGATAGGGGGTGCACTCGTCGAAAAGCATGGCGATGTCGCTGCCGAGCACGGCCTGGATTTCCATGGCGGTTTCGGGGCCGAGGAACATCGGGGTGCCGTCGACGTGGTTTTGAAAATAGCAGCCCTCCTCCTTGATCTTGCGCAGCTTGGCCAGGGAGAAGACCTGAAAGCCGCCGCTGTCGGTGAGGATGGGACGGTCCCAGTTCATGAACTGGTGCAGGCCGCCGGCTTCGCGGATGATGTCCGTGCCGGGCCGCACCCAGAGGTGGTAGGTGTTGCCCAGGATGATCTGGGAGCTGAGGGCGCGCAGTTCGTCGGGATGCACGGCCTTGACGGTTCCCTGGGTGCCGACGGGCATGAAGACCGGGGTTTCGATCACTCCATGCGGCGTGCGCAACCGGCCGCGGCGGGCGGAGGAGGAGGGATCGGTGGTGAGAAGGTCAAACATCAGGCTCAGGCCGGGCAGGGGCCAGGGGGCGCCGAGTGTGGAGGCTCTGCCCGGGAGTGTCAAAGCAGGAGCGGGTGCAAAATCGAAGGATTAAGCCCGGCCGGTGGATTCGCGGCTTGCCTTTGGAGATCGTTTTTTTGATCATTCTCTTCTTTTTCCCGGACATCACGCCCCCTCGTTTGCGCATGCCTTCAGACAGCACCATGACTTCCACCCGTTCAGGAGGGGAGGGCAGTGCCGGTCATCCGGGGCGGAGGCGGCTGAGGGTGCTGCTGCTGAACCAGTGTTTTCATCCAGATCATGTCTCGACGGCCCAGCATCTGACGGACCTGGCGCTGGGGCTGGTGGAGGCGGGACATGAGGTGGTGGCGGTGGCGTCGAGCCGTGGTTATGACAATCCGAAGAGGCGGTTTCCCTCCCGCGAGGTCTGGCGGGGGGTTGAGATTCATCGCATCTGGACGTCCGGGCTGGGCAAGCAGGCCCGGTGGCGGCGGTTTGTCGACTTTGCCTGCTTCTGGATCAACGCCGTGTGGATCCTGCTGCGGCTGCCGCGGTTTGATGTGACCGTCTGCCTGACCTCGCCGCCGCTCATCTCCTCGCTGGGGCAGGTCATGGCCCTGATCAAGGGCGGGAGCGTGGTGCCCTGGGTGATGGACCTTAACCCCGACGAGGCGGTGGCGGCGGGCTGGCTGAAGGCCGGAGGGCTGCCTGAGCGAGGGATGTCGGTGCTTCAGAAATGGACCTTTGGGCAGGCGGCCCGGATCGTGGCGCTGGACCGCTTCATGGCCGCGCGGCTCCGGGAAAAGGGAGTGGCGGAGGATGCGATTCATGTGGACGCACCCTGGTCGCATGATGATGCGGTGACTTGGGATGTCAGCGGGCGTGAGGCCTTTCGTGCCCGGCACGGTCTGACCGGGAGGTTTGTGGTGATGTATTCCGGCAATCACAGCCCCTGTCATCCGCTCGACACGGTGCTGGAGGCGGCCCTGGAGCTGGCGGGGCATCCGCTTCTGCACTTTTTGTTCGTCGGCGGCGGCAGCGAGCATGGCAGGGTGCGGGCCTTTGCGGAGCGTCATGGCCTGAAGAACATCACCTGCCTGCCCTACCAGCCGAAGGAGGAGCTGTCGGCATCGCTCTCCTCGGCGGACCTGCACCTGGTGGTGATGGGTGCCCCCTTTGTGGGCATGGTGCATCCCTGCAAGGTGTACAACATTCTGGCCCTGGGCCTGCCATTCCTGGGGATCGGGCCGGAGGAATGTCATCTGACGGACCTGGCGGCGCGGCTTGCCGACCGGCGTTACGCACGGATCGCCCGCCATGGCGATGCGGCAGGACTCGTCCGGGTTCTTGAGGAAGCGTCGAGGGTCGGGCCGCTGCCGCCCTCCGTCGAAAGCCGCGCCCTGGCCATGGAGTTCTCACAGAGCCGCTTGCGTCCCCGCTTGATTGACGTGATTGCTGCGGCCGGGGGGGCTCCAGCCCGGTTAGATCCCGACCCCCCCGCCAGCCCATGACCGACCCTTCCATCATTGAATCCATCCAGGTGGTGAGCGGGCCGTCCATGCCAGGCATGGTGGAGGTGGTGTCCTGCTTCGTGGTGGCGGCGCTGGTGAGCCTGGCCGGCACGCTGGCGGTGATCCGCAAGCCGCCGGTGAAGGCGGGCATGGACGCCCCGGACGGGCGCAGGAAGCAGCATGAAAAACCTGTGCCCCGCGTGGGCGGAGCGCCGATCTTCATGGCGCTGATGCTGGGCACGCTGGTGCTGGTGCTGATCGGCCGGTTGTCCGTGCAGGGGCTTCTGCCCATCCTTCTGTGCTGTTCCCTGATCTTTGCCTTGGGTTTCGTGGATGATCTCAAGCCGCTGGGGGCGAGGGTGAAGCTTGCCGGGCAGGTGCTGGTGGCGCTTCTCCTTTATGGACTGGGCCTTTCGATTGACGTGCTGAGCAATCCTTTTGGCGAGGGCGGGCTTGTGCTGGGCTGGTGGAGCGTGCCTCTGACGGTGTTCTGGCTGGTGGCCATCCCCAACATCATCAACCTGATTGACGGCATGGACGGGCTGGCCGGGGGGTTTGGATTGTTTCTTTCGCTGACGCTGGCCTCCGTCGGCTACATCGGCGGCAATCCGGATGTCATGCTGCTGTCCGTGCTGATGGGCGGCGCCTTGACCGGCTTTTTGTTTTTCAACCTGCCGCCGGCGAAGATCTTCCTGGGTGACGGCGGCGCCTACCTGCTGG
>Ga0315900_10007791_pt1 | contig 13956 bp, 13 predicted proteins | sample LakEriMetagenome_FD_203521 | JGI IMG/M metagenome (GOLD analysis project Ga0315900, IMG submission 203521) | Freshwater fungal communities from buoy surface, Lake Erie, Ohio, United States - Buoy 12 MA114 | ecosystem: Environmental > Aquatic > Freshwater > Lake > Lake biofilm | place: USA: Lake...
ACCACGACAGCGCCTCGTCGCCACCGGACTCATCGGGATCCTGGTCCTGGGAACCGCTCTTGGCGTCTGCCTCACCTACGGCCCCAAGGTCCTGGGCTGGTAGTTATCCGCAGGCATAAGCCGGGGCATCGGTAGCTGCCGTCGCTTGGCAGATCGCAGCTGAGGACGACCTGAGGAATTTGGCAAAGCTGGCGTTCGGTCCTGCGTGACCTTCCGATTCTCAGCCGACCTGCCCCTAGCAGGGCCCCTCACAATATCGTTGGTATTGAAAGGTTCTTGGACCACCGTGAACCGGGAAGAGCCGGCCGGAGCCAGCGTGAAAGGGCAGAAGATAGGGCAGACCCACACCCCCTGCAGGGCCTAATGCGCAATGAATAGTCCAATCACCGCCAGCCACGTGACTGGTGTCCACAGCAGCCTGACAGGCGCTACTGAATCGCCGTGCGGGCCTGCGCGAGAAGTGCCGTGGCGGTCTCGATGGCGAAGCCGGACTCCGCGGTGCCGACCTGCTTGGCGCCGTAGCGGAGCTGGTTGCGGGTGTTGCGGAGGACGTCGAACCCCCGCGCTGCTGTCTCGGCGTCTGTGCCTCGGCAGATCGCCACGAGGAACAGGCCGACGGTGGCATGCTGGCCAGGACCGGACGCCGTGCGGAAGCCGTAGGCCGCCAACAGACCTTCACCGATGTCGTGCGCTGCGTTGTAGGCGACGTCGTAGCGCACGGACTGAGTACGGATGTGGGCGAGCTCCTCAAGTGCGGCCTCGGCCATGGCGAGGAACCGCTGGGCCTTCGCGACATCGACTGGGCTTGTGGTGAGCCTTGCCCGTTCGACGAGGGTGGCAACGGCTTCCTGCTGCAGCGACGTGAGAGGGGAGGGTGTCATGCCACCTCCGAGTCGCCCAGTGTGCCGGTGACGGTGAGCATGCCACCGCGCCGGACCTCCTGGAGGAACGGGGTCGCTTCGTTCCACTCAGCTTCCGTGAGGATCGTGGCGTTCACCGGCCGTCCGACCACTAGCCCGACTCGGGAGCAGGCGGAGTAGACGAGTCCAGCGTCCGGTGTACCGACGACGAGGACGTCAATGTCAGCGGGCGGGGCACCCTGCTGCCCCAGGGCACGGTGTGCCCACGAGCCGAAGATCGCGGAGCCGGAGATGCCGTCGATGGCTGCGAGCTCGGTTCGCAGCAGTGGCACAGGGCCGAACGCGAGCTCCAGCAGTTGGTGAAGCGGTGGGAAGTAGGGGGAGGCTCGGTTCGGCCCCATGAGCCGTGAGTTGCCTACCCGGTTCTCGACAAGGAGACCGGCGGACAGCAGCTGACCGACCTCGCGGTGCACGGTCGCGTAGGGCACCGACAGCTCGTCCGCTAGGTCGACAATCGACTTTTCGTGATCGGACAGGTAGAGCGCTGCCAAGATCCGGCCTTGGTTCGCGGACCGAAATAGCGGCAGCAGGAGCGGGGCAGCAGTCCTCATATAACGGATATTACTACCCACTATATTGATAGGCAACGCAGGTGGAGGCAGGTGTTGCTGTAGACGTCGCGAACCCGACGGCCGGAAGTCGCCGGGTCGCGGCGATCAAGGCCAACTTCTTGATCATTCACACTATTGACCGCGCTATACAAATGTATAAGACTCTGCTCACTTCAGGCGGTGCGCCTGGAGTTTGCCTCTTGGAGGTCCCGTGGCCACTCCCACCGCAACGCCCGAGCGCAGTTCGGCGCTGACGCGCAACGCGATCCCGACCCTAGGGATCGTGGTTCTGGTTTTGTCTGTCGCGAGTCCGCTCATCGGTCTGACCGGCGCCGTGCCCAGCGCGATGGTCTTGGGCAACGGCCTGGGGGTCCCGCTTGCCTACGTCGTCGTAGGCGCGGTCCTGCTGTTCTTCTCGATCGGCTTCGTCGCGATGTCGCGTCAGGTGACGAATGCGGGCGCGCTGTACGCGTACGTTGGACGAGGCCTCGGGATGCCGATGGGCTTGGGAGCAGCGGGTTTGGCGCTGTGGGCGTACACGATGGTCCAGATCGCGGTGTACGGATTCTTCGGCGTGGTGTTCACCGGAACGGTCAACAGCTGGTGGGGCATCGACATCCCCTGGTACGTGGCCACCTTCGGCCTGATCGCCCTCGTGCAGATCTTCGGCTACTTGAAGATCGAAGTCGGTGCCAAGGTCCTGCTCGTGGTGATGGGCCTGGAGTGGACCGTCATGCTCGTCATGGCCTTCGCAATCCTGATCCAAGGCGGCGCCGGCGAAGGGTTCGCCGTCTCGGAGGTGTGGTCCCCTAGTGGCCTGGCCTCGGCGGGGGCCATCGTCGGCATCGTGTTCGCCTTCGCGTCGATGTTCGGCTTCGAGTCGTCGGCGATCTACGGCGAGGAGGCGCGCAATCCCAAGAAGGCGGTCGCCCGGGCCACCGTGATCTCGATCGCGATGATCACCGCGTTCTTCGCCTTCACCAGCTGGATGCTCATCGTCGGCTACGGGCCGTCGAACGCCATCGACGCTGCGGCCGCCTCGTTGCAGGCCGGCAACCCTGCGCAGTACGTGTTCGACGCCGGTGCGACGTACCTTGGCCCTTGGGCGCCCGACGTCATGAGCATCTTCGTCATCACGTCCCTCTTCGCGTGCGCCTTGGCATTTCACAACGGCATCGCCCGCTACCAGTACACGCTTGCCCGCGACGGTATCTTCCCAAAGATCCTGTCGCGGACCAACGGCCACGGGACTCCGCACATGTCCTCGTTCCTTCAGACCGGCACAGCCGTCGCCTTCATCCTGCTCGCGGTCATCACATACTCGGACCCGGTGCTCGTCGTCTTCTTCTGGGGATCGGGCATCTCCGTCGTCTCGATCGTGGCGCTTTACATCCTCACCGGAATCGCGATCATCGTGTACTTCCGCAAGAACCCGGACGTCGACAAGCGATCGTGGAACACCCTGATCGCCCCCGCGCTGTCAGGCTTGGTGCTGATCGTGGTCCTGTATAACATCGTGGCGAACCTCGACATCCTCGTGGCGACGCCCAAGGGTGAGGCGCTGCTGCTGGCGTCAACGGCGATCGTGGCGTTCCTGATCGGCGTCGGCCTCTTCGCACTCAGGCGGCGCTCGCTTAGCCCCGAGGCTCTCGCCGATCTCGCTGAGGAGGTCATGTAACCGTGGGGGAGCATCACGACTTCACGGGTGAGTACGTCGACGGCATGACCCCGTATGCGGGGATCCCAACCTTCGGGGGGTTCCCCCACGTCGCCTGGCAGGAGCTCACGTCGAATGCCGCGGACGTCGCGGTACTCGGTGTTCCCTACGACAACTCCGCGGCCAACCGCCCCGGCTGTCGCTTCGGCCCACGCGCCCTGAGGTCCCAGGCCTTCACGCCCGGCTACCACCACCTGCCCCTGGGCGTGGACATCACGGAGTGGCTCTCGGTCGTGGATGCCGGCGACGTGCACTGCCCGCACGGGCTGACCGACATCTCCCAGACCAACGCCCGACTCGCCGCGAGGCGGGTGGCCAGTTCCGTCCCCTTCTCGGTCTTCCTCGGCGGAGATCACTCGATCACGTGGCCCACCGCGGCCGCCGTTGCTGAGACGTACGGGTGGGGCGAGATCGGGCTGATCCACTTCGATGCCCATGCCGACGCCGCCACCCATCTCGACGGCAACCTTGCCTCCCACGCCACGCCGATGCGGCACCTGCTCGAGTCGGGCGCCCTCAAGGAGGGGCACTTCGAGCAGATCGGCCTGCGCGGATACTGGCCGCCGCCGGAAGACTTCGAGTTCGTCGCATCCCAGGGCGGCCGATGGTTCCTCATAGAGGACGTCCGCGAATCCGGCATCGACGTCGTGCTCGACTCGGTCATCGACCGCATGGTCGCCAACTGTTCTGCGGTGTACTTGTCCGTCGACATTGATGTACTCGATCCGAGCCACGCACCCGGTACGGGCACGCCCGAGCCGGGCGGGATGAGCCCCATCGACCTGCTGCACGCCGTGCGGCGCATCGCACTGGAGACACCTCTGGTGGCCCTGGACGTTATGGAGGTCTCGCCGCCATTCGACCACGCGGACGTCACGGTGAACAACGCGCACCGTGTCGTGTTCGAGACCCTCGCGGCACTGGCCTACAAGAAGCGGCACCTGGCCGGAGGGGCACCGCACCTGCCCGGTCGCTCAGTCCCCGTCGTGCGGCACCCCCCGAAAGTGCCTCTGCCCTAGTCGCGCGTGTGTCGCAGGATCTCCAGCACCTCACGCAGCCGGGCCAGGGCCACTCGGGTGGTGTCTGGGTCGTCTAGGGCCAACTGCTGGAAGACCAAGCCGTCCAGCGCAGCGAACACGACCGCCGCCAGGACAGGATCGTTGCCGAGACCGCGCTGCTCCAGTTGCACCTGGGTCGAGGCACGCAACGCCTCGTACATGTGGGCCACCAGCGGCCGAAGCCGAGGCTGCCGTCGCGCCTCGACCACCATCTCGGAGATGAACGCCTGGGACTCCGCATCTTGCTCCACTGACGTCTCGAGACCCAACGAGAAATCAGCGAGATCCGACGACAACGAGAACATGCCGCCCGATTCCATCGTGCGAGAGACTACGTCCTCCATCGCCACCACGAGCAGCTCATCCAGATTGCCGAAATAGTGCCGCACCAGACCGTGGGACACGCCTGCCTCAGTAGCCACGGACCGATAAGTCATCGAGCGCAGCCCACCACGCGAGACCACCCGCACGGCCGCCTCGACCAACTCCTGTCGGCCGGGAGGAGTCGCGCGAAGTGCGGGCCGGGAACTATCCACCGGTTGGCTCGCTCGCCAGTTGGCGACCCACCGGCGCAATGTGCTTTCACCCACGCCCATGTCGCGCGCAACGACCGCTTGAGGCTCTCCATTGACGGTCACCCGTCGGACGGCATGATCGCGGAACGACGCGTCATACCGGGATGAGGTGGGATGCTCACTGCGCGTCGGGCGTGACTCGCGCATGGAACTCCTCGGTCTCGCGCTGAACGTTTCTCTGGTCGAGTCCATCATGCCCTGAACCCTGTCGCGAGTTGTATTCCGAGCCACGGCACTTGAATGCTAAAGCGACACTTGGACGACGCTAGCGGTTTGACCTTCCGATCTTCGTCGGCCAGTGGTGACCAGTGCGGAGTCGTCCTTTCGGCTGCTGTCATGAAAGGGCAGCAGCCATTGTTCAGTAGATCACTTGGAAAGTCGGTCGCCAAATAGTCATTGCGTAGCAACGACTATCGAGTGTGGCCAGAGACTGGGCGCGAACAGCAGACCTACCGATTTTCAGCCGACCTGCCCCTAGCTGGATATCTCACAGTGTCATTGGTACTAAACGGGTTTCGACCACCGAGAACCGGGAGGAGCCATGCGAAGCCAGCGCGAAAGGGCAGAAGATAGGGCAGAACTGTTACGCCGTCCCGAAGGCGGTGAAGGGCCTACGCCGCGAACGATACGGAACGAGCCATGCGACTGCCGTGGGCACGAGTACCGCTAACGGCACTCGTCTCGCATCACATGGATCGTGTAGATCCATGCGTGGCTGTGGGGTTCCAGCACCAGTCGGGCAGGGCCTCAAGCACCTCAATGCGCGACCGGGGGAGTCGCGCCGTGCGATGGTTGCGCCTCTGACGTGCTACCCACATCCCGAGCCTCCGGCCTTCGAACACGGCCGCGTATGGAATCCGAGAATGACCGTTCAGGTCAGCGAAGCGAGCTAGAGCGGCGTAGTTGTCCCACCACTGCTCAGTTCGAGACTCGACGGTCCAGCCGGGCAAGCTCTCCAGCATGACCCTGCGCTTCGGGTCCATCGTGGGAAGCCGCTGGCGTTGTGCACTGACCCATCGTCCGATGCCAACACCCTTCTCGACGTGTGATCGAGGAACACGGCAGTGACCTTCACGGTCGACGAAGGCGAGGAGCGCGTCGAAGGCTTCCTCCCAGGCAGCCTGCCGGCAGTTCCAGGACCAGCCTGGAATGACCTCGAGCTGCAGCCGCTGGGCATCGGTGAGCCGAGAGCGACGGCTGCGCTGCTTGGCCGCCCAGGCGTAGAGGTCTCTGCCGTCGACAAGTTGGCGATACGGAGGGCGACAGTGCCCGCTATCCGCGGTGTAGCGGATCAGCGCCTGAAGGTTGGCGCTCCATCGCGTCGGGGGGTCGGACCGGTCATCCACCAGTCGAAGGGCAGGCGACTGCTCGACTTCCGCCCGTACCGCCCCCTGTAGCACCGCACCTCCATAACTATCCAGATGGGTAGTTTGGGAGAGAGTAGAGCAGGTGGCCCGACCTGTCTATGAGGGCGCACCGACAATCACCCTGAGATCTTGGCGCTCTTCTTCCGGCGCTTGGCCGATCCACTGATGGCTTCGGGGTGGGCACGCGCGAGGGCCAGGAGCTGCCGGAGGCGTTCAAGCGCAGCCGCTCCGAGCTCGGGGTCGTTCATCGAGACGGACTGGAAGACGAGTCCGTCGAGTGCGGCGAAGACGAGGACCCCCATCGCCTCGTCGGCGGCCACCCCGCGCTGCCGCAGGTCATCTGTCGCGGTCTTCCAGAACGCCTCATAGAGCTCGCGCACGACGGGGCGGAGCTCGGGGCGCCGCCGTGCCTCGAGAATCACCTCGTACTGGAAGGCGGTTAGATCGGCCTCGGTCACGATGACGCCGGACAGCCCGCTCGCGTAGTCGTCCACGTCGGTGGAGGTCGACTCGAGGCCGCCGACGCGGATCGCCTCGGGCAGGGAGTACTCGGTAGCGGCGACGATGAGGGCGTCCCGGGAGCCGAAGTGGAATCGCACCAGCGCATGGGCGACCCCGGCCTCCTCCGCGACAGCCCGGTAGGTGAGGGCCCTGAGCCCCCCGTGGGCGACCACCTTCACGGTCGCCTGAAGGAGTGCTTCACGGCCTTCCCCGTAGGACGGAGTCGTGGCCTTCTTGCTGCCCTTGGGCACCAGTTCTCCCTCGTTCGCCGGCGAAGTTGCTGTCAGAAACCTAGTGACAGCGGACTCCCGTGACGCTACCTTGTGCCAAACCTACCCAGTTGGACAGTTTCCGGGAGCCTGCGATGTCCATGCCCGATGGCCTCATGGCCACGCCATTCCATCCCATGTACCCGTCAGACCTGGAGACCGAGTGGATCGACGTCTACGGCTACGCCGTTCCGCTGTGGATCGGCGACCCGGCGGACGAGTACGCAGCCTTCCGCGAGCGGGTGGGCGTGCTCGAGTACTCGATGCTCTATAAGTGGGACCTGGTCGGCCCCGGCGCCGTGGACGTCGCCAACGCCGTGTTCAGCCGGAACGTCGCGGCCCTGGCACCTGGCCGGATCGCATACGGCGTGATTACGGACGCCGACGGGTTCATGCTCGATGACTGCACGGCAACCGTGTACGCGGCCGACCATGTGCTGCTGTGCGGCGGGAACCCTGGAGTCGGAGCCGTCCTGTATGACCACCTGGCAGACGGCACCACGCTGGCCGAACGCCGTGAGCAGGCGGCCGTCGCCTCGGTCCAGGGCCCGCGTAGCCGGGAGCTGCTCCAGCGACTCACAAGCGCCGACCTGTCGAATGAGGCGTTTCCGTACTACACGGTTCTCACGGACGTCGAGATCGCCGGCATCCCCGCCACAATCAACCGGCTCGGGTTCACGGCCGAGCTTGGGTACGAGGTGGTCGTCGGCGCGGACCGAGCGGCCGAGCTGTGGACGGCCCTGTTCGAAGCGGGGGCGGACCTCGGCGTGACGGCCTGCGGGGCGGCGGCGCTCATGATGGCGCGGATCGAAGCAGGCATGGTCATGGGCGAGGTCGAGTACGACCACACCCTGACGCCGTTCGAATGCCGCATGGGCTGGGCCGTCGACTTCGAGAAGGGCGACTTCCTGGGGCGTGATGCCCTGCTGGCCAAGAAGGACGGTGCCGCTGGACGCGTCGTCACCGTCCGTGTCGACGGCGAGCCCGACGGCCTGGACGGCGCGCCCCTGACCAGCGACGGGATCGAGGTTGGCTTCGTCACCATGGCGATACCTTCGCCTGCCCTGGGCGGGGCCACCCTCGCCATGGCTCGCATCCATCGCGACGCTGCCCGCGTCGGCACCCTGCTCAGGGTCGTGCCGGAGTCCGGCGGGGTCCGTGACGCGGAGGTCCTCATGACGCCCGTCTACGACCCCGAGCGACAGCGCGTGAGGTCGTAGATGGCCACCTACATCCTGTCGTTCACCTGCCCCGACGCTGTCGGGGTCATCCACGCCATCAGCGGCGCACTGCTCGGCGTGCACGGCAATGTCCTGGAGCAGGAGCAGTACTCCGACCTGGAGACCGGGCTCTTCTTCGCACGAACCAGGTTCGAGTCACCCGAGGAGAGCGCGGCCGCGGTGCGGCAGGCCGTCGTCGAGCGCACTGCGGCGTTCGACCCCGTCATCAACCTGCGGCCCCAGGAGTCCCACCGCAGGGCCCTCGTCATGGTGTCGCAGTACGACCACTGCCTGCTGGACCTGCTCTACCGATGGGATGCCAAGGAACTGCCCCTGGACATCGTCGGCATCGTCTCCAACCACGAGACCTGTCGAGCCATCGCCGAGCGGCACGGCCTGCCGTTCACTCACCTGCCGGTCACCAAGGAGACCAAGGCGGCGCAGGAGGCTCGATTGCTGGATCTGGTCTCAGCCCACAACGTCGACCTGGTCGTTCTCGCCCGGTACATGCAGATCCTCTCCGAGGACCTCTGCCGGGCATTGAGCGGAAGGGTCATCAACATCCACCATTCGTTCCTGCCCGGGTTCAAGGGCGCCAGGCCCTATCACCAGGCCCACGAGCGTGGAGTGAAGCTGATCGGGGCAACCGCCCACTTCGTCACGAGTGACCTCGACGAGGGACCGATCATCGAACAGCAGGTCGAACGCGTCAGCCACACCTTCACTGCCGAGGCGCTGGCTGAGGTCGGTCGCGACGTCGAGCGCCTCGCTCTCTCCAGAGCCGTGCGGCTGTGGGCCGAGGACCGCGTCTTCCTCAACCGACACCGCACCGTCGTCTTTGGCACGTAGCAGGTCTGTCAGGGGCACAACGCCCGCCACCTAGACCCAATTTGGTCAAACGTCTTGACAGAACTGTCCAGACGGATACTTTCGCCCAATACGCGGATTCATCCGCCACACGAAGGAGACCCCATGGCCACTCCCACCCAGGTCCCGGAGAAGGCGTCCGGACTCACACGGAACGCGATGTCCACGCTGGGCGTCGTCGTCCTGGTGCTGTCGGCGGCCAGCCCGCTGATCGGCCTGACCGGTGCGATTCCCAGCGCCATGGTGCTGGGCAACGGCATCGGCACGTCAGCGGCCTACGTTGCCGTGGGCATTCTGCTGCTGTTCTTCTCCATCGGCTTCGTCGCCATGTCGCGAAGGGTGACCAATACCGGCGCGCTGTATGCCTACGTCGGACGCGGCCTCGGGATGCCGATGGGTCTGGGCGCGGCCGGGATGGCACTGTGGGCGTACACCACCATCCAGATCGCCGTCTACGGCTTCTTCGGGGTGGTCTTCAGCGGCACCGTCAACAGCTGGTGGGGCGTCGAGATCCCCTGGTACCTCTGCACGCTCGGACTGATCGTGCTGGTGCAGGTTTTCGGTTACCTCAAGATCGAGGTGGGTGCCAAGGTTCTGCTCGTCGTCATGGCACTCGAATGGAGCGTCATGCTGCTCATGGCCTTCGCCATCCTTTTCACCGGCGGAGCCGGGGAGGGCTTCGCGGTCGCCGAGGTGTGGTCGCCGAGCAACCTCGTCGCCGCGGGTGCCGTCGTTGGCATCATCTTCGCCTTCGCCTCCATGTTCGGCTTCGAGTCCTCGGCCATCTACGGCGAGGAGGCCAAGGACCCCAAGCGCACCGTGGCCCGGGCCACGGTCATCTCGATCGCCATGATCACCGTCTTCTTCGGCTTCACCAGCTGGATGCTGGTCGTCGGGTACGGGCCCTCGGAGGCGGTCAACGCCGCACTGGCGAGCCTCGAGGGCGGCGATCCAGCCCAGTATGTCTTCCAGGCTGGTGAGACGTACCTTGGCGCCTGGGCCCCTGTGGTCATGAGCATCTTCGTCATCACGTCGATGTTCGCCTGCAACCTCGCCTTCCACAATGGAATCGCCCGCTACCAGTACACCCTCGCTCGTGACGGCATCTTCCCGAAGGCCCTGGCGCGCACAAACGGTCACGGAGCGCCGTACCTGTCGTCCTTCCTCCAGACGGCCACCGCGCTGGTGTTCATCCTCGTGGCCATCGTGCTCAACGCGGACCCCGTGCTCGTGGTGTTCTTCTGGGGCTCCGGAATCTCGATCGTCGCGCTCGTCGCTCTCTACTGCCTGACATCGGTGGCGATCATCGTCTACTTCAGGAGGAATCCAGACACGGAGCAGGGTGCCTGGAGCACCCTGGTGGCCCCGCTTCTGTCAGGACTCCTGATGGTCTACGCGCTGTTCCTGATCGTGACGAACTTCGAGCTCCTGGTGGGAACGGACAAGGGCAAGGCGCTCCTCCTGGCGGGAACGGCGCTGGTGGCCTTCCTGCTCGGACTGGTCCTCTACGCGGTTCGCCGTCGCAACCTCAGCCCCGAGGCCCTTGCCGACCTGGCCGAAGAGGTCATGTAGCAGCGATAGAGGCGGCTGCAACGGTGCAGAGGTCCAGTGCAGCCGCCTCTATCGATCTCAGGGCGTCGTGACGACGGGCAGGCCGGTGACATCCTCGGTGCGACGGACCAGCCCACGGCACCAGCTGCCGAAGTCCGCCGGATCATCCAGGAACATCGACGGCTTCACGCAGATCGACCGGTACCCAGCCTCGATCTGCCTCGGCAGTTCCGCGAGAGCCTGATCGAGGTCCGCCACATCGTCGCTACCGCTGAATGTCCCCCTGATGCCGCCGACCAGCTCCATGTGCGACGGGTCACGACCAGCGTCTAGGAGGGCTTGGCGCACGGCTTCTAGGTCCTCTGTGGTCAGTGCGCCGAAGGGGTTGAGGCCGTGGCCGTACGTCACCAGGCGTCGCAGCAGCGGCGCCGGCATGCCCTGGCCCCCGAACCACATCGTGGGGCCGTCATCGGCGTAGGCACCCGGATCGAGCCACACGGGTCCGAAGCGGCTGTAGGGGCCGTCGTGCGACAGCGGGTAGCCGCCCCAGGACTTGGCCAGCACCTCGAGGTGGTCGTCGAGGATGCGGCCACGCTCCGTGAACGGCACCCCGAGCGCGTCGTACTCGTCACGATGCCAGCTGACGGTAGGCAGGACGACCAATCGCCCTCGCGAGAGCAGGTCGAGCGTGCCGAGCTCCTTCGCGAGCAACAGGGGGTGCCGCAGCGGCGCGATGACCGCGGCGGCAGCGAGTCGAAGGCGCGATGTGCGGGCGGCGACCGCGGACAGCATCACGATCGAGGACGGCCACGCCGTGGCGGGATCCTGGTTGCCCGGGGCGGCGTAGTCGCGCCTGTTGGCCATCACTCCCGCCGCGCCCGCGGAAGGGCCGAGGAGGATGTGCTCGCTCATCATGACGGCATCGATGCCCTGGGCCTCCGCCTCCACGCACATGTCGACGAGGCGTCCGAGCTCCCGAGGGGGCACCAAAGTGTCCTGCTCCGTCATCACCAGGACCAGTCGAATGCCGGCGGGAACGGGGCGCTCCCGGAAGGCAGGCTGCCGCAGCCCTGTCGTTACCGTCATCGTGGTTCCTCCGGTCGAATGCGCGTGGTCGGTGCCCAACCCAGCAGTCGACTGGTGAAAGGGGTTGTCAGCCGGGGAGCAAGGCCTTATCGTTCCGCAAAACTACCCATTTGGACAGTACCGCGGAAGAACGGTTTCCGGGCGCGAGGGAGACACAGTGACTGCGACGTTGACCGACATCGACCTGCTGCCCTTCGCTGACCCGGGATACCAGGCCAACCCCTACCCGTACTACCGCGTGGTGCGCGACACCACGCCCCTGTACGAGAGCCCGGCCGGGATCTTCTGCGCCACCCGTCACGCGGATGTCTTCGCGCTGACGCGCGACCGGCGTCTGAGCGCCAAGGAGCTCGACTTCGGGATTGCCAATATCTTCCACGACTCGATCCTCGGAATGGACTCCCCCGATCACGGGAGGGTCCGCGGGGTCTCGTCGAAGTGGTTCGTTCCTGCGCGAGTGGAGGACTGGCTGCAGGAGACCCGTCGCCTGGTCGACATGGCGCTCGACGAGGGGGAACGGGCCGGCGGACTGGATGCCTGCCAGGACCTTTCCTTCACAGTCACCTTCGGAACCATGGCGTACGTCCTCGGCGTCGGGATGCACGAGGCCCAGGACTGCCGCGAGAAGGTCGTCCAGATGGGCAAGGCGCTACGACCCTCGGCAACTGCGGAAGATATGGCCACCGCCGAGGCGGCGTTCGCCTGGTACAAGGACTACATCAGGGCACTCGTAGCCGAGCGCGTGAAGAAGCCCGGCGACGGCCTCCTTGACGCATTCCTCGCCGCCGTGGGCGACGGCCGGATGAGTGACGCTGAACTCATGGCGTCGGTCACGCTGTACTACGCCGTTGGACACCTCGACAACTCGTTCCTCATCCAGAACGGCGTCAGGCTCCTCGGCGAGATGCCCGAACAGCGCGAGATCTTCCGAACCCGGCCAGAGGCCCGCAACGACATGATCTCCGAGATGCTCCGCCTCGACACCCCCGAGCAGTACGTCACACGAGCCGTGCTGGAGGACATCGACGTGAGCGGCGAAACGCTGCCTGCAGGCTCCATCCTCCTGGCCTTCATCGGCTCGGCCAACATGGACGAGCGCTTCTTCCCCGAGCCCGACACGTTCGACCACACCCGTCCCCAGTTGACCCAGATGCAGATGGCGTTCGGAGGAGGCCAGCACGGGTGCCAGGGCCAGATCCTCGCCCGCCGACAGGCCGAGGTGGCTCTGTCGGCTCTCGTCGAGCGCTTTCCCGACTACCGGATCAGCGGGCCGATTGTCCGCGAGGACACCGAGTTCATCCGCGACATCAGCACCCTGCCCATCGAGTTCTAGGAGCCGAGCGATGAAGGTCACCGTGAACTTCGCGACCTGCATGAACATGGGCCAGTGCGTCTATGAGGCACCGAGCGTGTTCTCGCAGGATGAGGCCGGGAATCTCGTATTTGTGAGTGACGTGGACGATGAACTCCGCGACGAGGTGGAGTCGGCAGCGAATCTGTGCCCGACACAGTCCATCGTCATCGAGTAGTCCGCCCTTGTCGTGCCGGTCCATCTATGGGTAGAGCGGGCGCGCTGCGTCGGCAGCGCAGACGCCCGGTGGTTCTCGATGCAGGCTCGCCAAGCAGTCACGAAACGTATTGGGCCGCGTTGCTGTGCGAGGTGTCGGACTCTGGCGATCCTGTACCGACCTTCCGATCTCTGCCGCCAAAGCGTGTTTCGCCGGGAAGGCAGCGAACAACCGGAGTCGGCCTCCAACACAGAAGGGCAGCGCCCCTTTCCTAGTGAATGCACCTGATTTGGCGGCTCACGAAAGTCATTGCGCTGCAACACCTTTCGACGATGTCGGTTCTGGGTCGAGTGCTGTTGACCTACCGATTTTCAGCCGCCCCGGACCGATGTTCGCCACTCACGAAGTCATTGGTAGTAAACAACTATTGGGATTCCATCGGCTCACGAGAGCCAGCACGAACCGGGAAGAAAGGGCAGAGTTCAGGGCAGACTTGCGCGCTCTTAGAGATGTCGCCCAATCGATTCAAGTGATAGCGCCGGTTGACATGAGTCGAGCGCGGCAGGCCATTTGAAGTGCGAACCTGATGTCAGGCTCGGAGAGATCCAGTCCGAGTGCATTGGTGATCCCGTCCATCCGGTAGACGACGGCGTTGCGGTGCACATGCAGTCGTGCAGCCGCGCGCTGAAGTGACCCGCGTTCGTCGAGGTAAGCGTGCAACGTGGCGACCGCGGTGGCCGACTTGGCTGGACCGAGGGCATCCAGC
>Ga0315900_10007792_pt1 | contig 13955 bp, 12 predicted proteins | sample LakEriMetagenome_FD_203521 | JGI IMG/M metagenome (GOLD analysis project Ga0315900, IMG submission 203521) | Freshwater fungal communities from buoy surface, Lake Erie, Ohio, United States - Buoy 12 MA114 | ecosystem: Environmental > Aquatic > Freshwater > Lake > Lake biofilm | place: USA: Lake...
CGCGTGCCTAAACGCTTGATAGCGCTAACAATCCACCAAGTGAAGCCGCGCGTGGCACTATCGATGCTGGTGCGCATGGCATCGAACTGATCTATCGCTCTCTCGTTGCAGTACTTGATGGATCATCAGATGCCATTACTGACATTCCACAGCAAACTCGAAGCGCTATCCAAAATCAGGCGCTAGCAAAGAGTGATGGCGCGTATGAAGTCATGTATGAGCTCTCAAACATCTCTGAGATGAAGATTGAGCAGTTGCGAACCAAACTGGCAAGTATCGGACAAAGCTTGTTGGTCGTGGGTGAGGCTAAATATTGGAAAGTACATGTACATACCGACTACGTCGAAAAGTCAGTGGAGTTCGCAAAAGAGATTGGCACTCCTGAGAATATCCGCATCACAGCGCTCGAGCTCTCGGGATGTGAGAGCAAGCGAACCCTCATCACTGTGGCAAACGGTTCCGGATTCGCAGAGTTGATGCGTGATTCTGGAGTCAACGTAATTATCGCGATTGATTCTCGCCGCGTTGCTCCACAGGAATGGGTAGTCGCAGGAGGCGAAAGTAACGAGATCATCCTCATTCCCCATGATCTCCATGGCTATGAAAGCGCACTCGATGCAGCGCAAGTAATGACATCGCAAGGGAAAGGCGTGGCGGTAATCAATTCGCGCTCTCCCTTACAAGCTCTTGCGGCTATATCAAGCCATTCAGAGGGTGTAGAGAGCGATTTCGCACAAGAGGTCGAAACGATGGAAGCGGCCGCAGCGGGAACGCTCTCAGTGACAATTGCTTACGCCCCTCGAGAGATGACCTGCGATGGCGAAGTGGTGAAATCAGGCGCAGTTATCGCTCTGCGAGATCGCGCTGTAATTGCTCACGGCAGCAATCTCATTAATGTTGCAACTGAGGCAATCGCAAAAGTAATCACGCCGACTGCTGAGTTGATCACGTTAGTCACTGGTGCAGGTGTTGAAAGCGCAATTGTGCAAGAGCTAATTGCGCGGATGCAGGGCGCATATCCGGCGCTCGAGGTAACCGACTACTCAGGCGGGCAAGCCTGGTATCCACTGTTGATTGGCATCGAATAAATGGTTGCACTCAACGCCAAACTTTCAGCTGCGCTGGGTGATAGAACCGCTAAAGCTCTCAACACAGCATTCGGATACTCCACAATCGAAGATTTACTCCGCCACTACCCACGCAGGTATGTCGCGCGTGGCGAACTCACTGATATCGATGAATTGAAAGATGGCGATGTTGTGACGATTTTGGCTGAGATAGTCGATACCAACAATCGCCCCATGCGTGGACGGAAAGGCTCGATCCTTGAAGTAAGGGTTAGCGATGGGAAGAAAAAACTCTCACTAACGTTCTTCAATCAAGCGTGGCGCGAGCGGGAGATGCGCGTAGGGCGCACTGGTTTATTTGCAGGGAAGATTGGAACGTATAAAGGAGCGCGCCAACTCGCACATCCTGAATATCTCTTAATTCCAGATGGCACTGATAGCGATGAAGCAGCAGGGGAGTTTGCCGGCAAATTGATTCCGGTCTATCCCGCCACAGCAAAGTTTCCCTCATGGAAAATTGGACAATGCATCCGGACAATTCTCGATGTCATAGATGAGATTCCTGAGACCTTGCCCGATCAATATCGTGGAGATCTACCAAGTGCCCACCAGGCGCTACATGACATTCATCTACCCGAATCGCATCTAGCAGCAACAAAATCGCTGGAGCGACTCACCTTTGATGAAGCGCTTGCCCTGCAATTACTTCTTGCGCGCCGTCGTCACCAATTTGAATCACTGCACACGACCCCACGTTTGTTTCGCAGCGGTGGATTACTAGAGATCTTCGATAACAATCTCCCATTCGAACTAACTGCAGGTCAGATTGAGGTAGGTAACGAGATCGAGTCGGATATGAAATCACAACGTCCGATGCATCGATTACTCCAAGGTGAAGTTGGTTCGGGCAAGACCATTGTTGCCTTACGCGCGTTACTAGCTGTCGTTGATACGGGTGGTCAGGGTGCGTTGCTAGCACCCACTGAAGTGTTGGCGGCGCAGCACTTTCGCTCCATCTCTGCAACGCTCGGCGAATTAGCAACTGCAGGAATGCTTGGTGGCAGCGATCGCGCCACTCGAGTGGTGCTCCTGACGGGCTCCACGCCCGCGCCGGTACGTAAAGAAGTGTTGGCACAGATAAAAGATGGTTCTGCCGGAATTGTCATCGGCACGCACGCGTTGTTGAGTGAGGGTGTTGATTTTGCAGACCTTGGATTGATAGTCGTCGACGAGCAACATCGCTTCGGTGTTGAGCAACGAGATGCGCTCAAACTTAAGGCGCAACTTCCGCCACACTTATTGGTGATGACAGCAACGCCTATCCCGCGGACTGTGGCGATGACAGTCTTTGGTGATTTAGATATTTCTACATTGACTGAACTTCCAAAAGGGCGCTCACCTATCACAACACATGTCATCCACGAAGTAGAAAAGCCACATTACGTTGAGCGCGCGTGGGAGCGAATTCTCGAAGAGGTGGGTAAAGGTGCACAGGCGTACGTTGTCGCGCCACGAATTGAAAGCGGCGAAAAAGATGGCGACGAGTCGCGTGAGCAAGCACACTCAGTGGAGTCGCTCTATCAATTCCTCACTCAGGGGCCACTGAAATCTTTGCGAGTAGGTTTACTGCACGGCAAGTTGCCCAGTGACGAGAAGGATCGGATTATGCGATCGTTTGCGCAAGGCGATATCGATTGTCTAGTTGCAACAACGGTTATCGAAGTAGGTGTTGATGTACCCAATGCCACTGTCATGGTGATTGCCGATGCAGATCGTTTTGGAATCTCGCAACTTCATCAGCTTCGAGGGCGAGTAGGACGTGGTTCCAAAGCTGGCCTGTGTTTGCTACTGACCACAGTGGATGAGCAGAGCGCAGCGATGGAGCGATTGCAAGCAGTTGCTCGTTCAGTTGATGGGTTCGAACTTGCCCGCGTTGATTTAGACCAACGACGTGAAGGTGATGTGCTCGGCACCGCACAATCAGGTAGCCGTTCCCAATTACGTCTCTTGCGCGTTCTTCGCGATGAGAAGATCATCGAACGCGCTCGCGAGGTAGCAATATGTATCATTGCTGCAGATCCGGAATTGGTGAACCACAGTGCGCTCCGCGATGAACTTGCAATGTTAGAACGTGACGAGCGTTCAGATTTCATTGAGAAGGCCTAAAAACGGCTATGAGAATTATCGCTGGCAGCGCTAAAGGAAGAACTCTCACGCAACCGGCAGGAGTGACAAGACCAACTTCAGATCGAACGCGAGAGGGAATCTTCTCAGCGCTTGAATCTGAAATTGGAACTTGTGTGGGAATCACCTTCCTTGACCTCTTTGGCGGTACCGGCGCGGTGGGATTAGAAGCGCTCTCACGCGGTGCCAGCGAAGTGATTGTGGTGGAAAAAGATGTTAAAGCTGCAAACGTTTGTCGCGAAAATTACGAATTGATTTCACGTTCGACATCGGGAAACTTTTCTGTACTTAGAATGAGCGTTGATAATTACCTTGACCTCGAAGCATCGAAACTTCCTAGTTGTGATGTGGTCTATCTTGACCCTCCCTATGAGGTCACCAATGAAGTCATTGAGAAGATTCTCGGCAAGATTTGTGATCGAGGGTTGCTGCACGCCGATGCGGTCGTCATAGTCGAGCGATCCTCGCGCACTAAGCCCTTCACTTGGCCTGCAGGGCTCAAGGCCTTGAAGGAGCGAAAATACGGAGAGGGCGCTGTTTACTTCGGGGTTTCCTGATTTCTCGCCCTGAACCGGCTCTGCTTGCTACCGTGTCCTCATGATGCGCGTGGTTTGCCCCGGCTCGTTCGACCCCATCACCTTTGGGCATCTTGATGTCATCGAACGCGCAAGTGAGCAGTTTGACGAGGTCGTCGTTGCAGTTCTGGTGAATCGGACAAAGGGTTCGCTCTTCACCGTTGAAGAGCGGATGGAGATGATTCGCGAGACCGTGAAGGGTTTTGCAAATGTCAAAGTAGATTCATGGAGTGGACTACTGATTGATTACTGCAAAGAGCGAAAAATTCCTGCAATTGTTAAAGGCCTTCGCGCAGTCAGTGATTTTGATTACGAGCTTCAAATGGCACAAATGAATCGTCAGCTCTCTGGAATTGAGACCTTGTTCATGGCAACTCGACCAGAGTTCTCATTTCTCTCCTCATCATTAGTGAAAGAGTTGGCAACGTATGGTGGAGATGTCACGACCTATGTCCCAGCGCCAGTTCATGCCTCGCTTGTGGAACGAATCGGAGGAGGTAAGCAATAAATGGAGTCACTTGATAAGTTGCAACTTGCGCTCTCGATGGTGGAAGAGGCTCGCTCGGTTCCGTTGAGCGCATCGTGTGTAGTGCACCGCGGGGAATTACTCGGAATACTTGATGAAGTTCGCTTAAGCCTTCCTTCCGATCTCGATGCAGCTTCGAAGGTTCTTGCTGATCGGGATTCCATTGTCGAAGAAGGTCGCGTTAGCGCAGAGCAACTTGTTGCAATGGCGCGTGAAGAGGCCGCACGCTTGGTTGAGCAAACCGAGATTGTTATTGCTGCACGAGCAGAGGCGGAGCGAATTTTGAGCCAGGCTCATCAAAGCGCACAAGAGCAGCGCGACGAGGTGGATTCTTATATCGATTCTCGACTGGCCACCCTTGAAGTCATTCTTACTAAGACGATGGATGCGGTAGTAAAAGGTCGCGAACGTATTGCTGGCGCTAGCGAGAAAGATGTTCTCTCCCAGCTAGCTGACGAATAGATTTCGAGAGATCGCAGATGAGTGGGTCAATCGCTTCCGAGTTCGCCATTTCAATCCACGACTTGCGCCGCCAGCCGGGCGAGATGATGGAGATAAATCGCTCGTTCCCTTCGCCAGAGCGAATTGGAATCGACATCATCGCAATCGAAGTGAATACCGAAATTTCAATTTCCGGAAAGGTGGAATCGGTATCTACTGGAGTACTCGCAAGTTGTCAGGTTGAGGCAATCGCCACAGGGGAGTGCGTGCGATGTTTAGACCCGCTCACGCTTCCAATTCACGCTTTTATTCAAGAGCTTTTTTATTATTCGGTTCCTCTAGATTTAGAAGAAGATGAAGATGAGCCGCTGTTAATCTCCGATGAAAGCATTGACCTGCTTGCTCCAATTCGTGATGGCGTAATTCTCGATCTGCCTCTGACGCCGCATTGTTCCGAGGAGTGCCTGGGGCTCTGCCCTGATTGCGGGGAGAAGGTGGCGCTGAACCCAGGGGACCATGTCCATCAGAGCATCGACCCGCGCTGGGCTGCCTTGGGCAAACTCGAGCAGCTCGATGGGGGCTCAGGGCAAGAGGGCTGATTTCTGGCCGTTTTGGAAATTGCCCGCTGATACGGGATAGTTCTCCCATGCCAGTACCAAAGCGCAAGCTCTCCCGTGCCCGGACTCGTTGGCGCCGGAGCATGTGGCGTACCACTGCAGCGAACACCGTTCTCTGTGAGCAGTGCCGACAGCCACGTTTGCAACATATCGCGTGCCCAACATGTGGCACTTATCGGGACCGTAACGCTCTAGAGGTTTAAGTAGCGCTATGCATCGCGACCTAACTCAGGCTCTCGGTGCTGAGGTTGATGAACATCTACTTGAAATAGCACTTACCCACCGTTCGTTCGCGTACGAATCTGGCGGACTGCCCACGTATGAGCGCTTGGAATTTCTAGGCGATAGCGTTTTGGGTCTGATCGTGACCGCCGAGTTGTATCAACGCTATCCAGATCTTCCAGAGAGCAGATTAAGTCCGCTTCGCTCGGGCATCGTCAATACCGTTGCGCTCGCCGATGTTGCGCGAACGCTTGGACTTGGCAACCACATCAAGATCGGCAAAGGCGAAGAAAGTTCTGGCGGACGAGCTAAGGCTTCTATTCTCGCTGACTCGCTAGAGGCGCTATTTGGAGCGCTCTACATAGATAAAGGGTTTGAAGCAACAAAGAACATCATCCTGCCGCTGATTGCACCGCTCATTTCTCATGCTCTCGAGCGAGGTGCAGGTTTGGATGGCAAAACTGCGCTGCAAGAGTTAGTAGCAGAGCGAAACTTAGGAGTTCTTGAATATGTAGTCACCGATTCTGGCCCCGATCACGACAAGGATTTTGTTGCTGAGGTACGCGTGCATGGCGCAGTAGTTGGTCACGGAGCAGGAAAGAGCAAGCGTGAAGCAGAACAGATTGCGGCGACGATGGCATTTGCTGCCCTAAGCGACCGTGCCTGAGTTACCCGAAGTCGAAACGGTTCGAAACGAGCTCGCTCGCTGGCTTCCAGGAAAAACCATTTCTTCAATAAAGATTCTCCATCCACGCGCGGTTCGACGGAGCTCCGGCCCTTCCTTGCGAAGTGCAAAGAACCCCCTACTTGGCGCACAAGTAGCGGCGGTGAATCGGCGCGGTAAATTCCTCTGGCTTACCTTCGATCGTCCTTATGCGCTGGTGATTCATCTGGGAATGAGTGGGCAGCTGCATTTGCCAAAAATCCCTGCAACACGATCGTCGCATCTTCGCGCATTTGCTGAATTCACTAACGGTGCAAAAGAGCTTCATTTTGTCGATCAACGTACCTTCGGGTATCTCGCATTAGAAGAGTTGACGGAAGATATCCACGGCAGTACCAGCATCGGGGGAGTAATTCCGAGCTCAATCACTCACATCGCGCCAGATTTGATGGAAGTTTTCGATAACCACACCTCTAGCTACTCGCGAGCAAGAGTGAACGAGAAAATTCGCTCACGAAAGAGTGAGATTAAACGGGTACTTCTCAATCAGGAGGTAGTAAGCGGAGTAGGAAACATTTATGCAGATGAAGGGCTCTGGTCAGCACAGATTCACCCTGAAACTCACGCCAATGTGTTGCATTCTGGGGAGGTCGATGCGCTTCTAGTCGCTTTGCGCGAGGTGATGAAGCGCGCCATCGAAGCAGGTGGCACCTCCATCGACGAGCAGTACAAACGGGTCAATGGTGAGAGCGGGTACTTTGACGTGGAGCTCAACGCGTATGGCCAGGATGGTGAGCCATGCGCGCGTTGTGGAACCCTCATCCAAAGGTTGAGGTTTATGAATCGCTCAAGCCACCTCTGCCCGAAGTGCCAGAAGAAGCGCTAGCCACTAGTTAGGGTAAGCGCAGGTGGTCGCTGTGGAGTGCGGCCGCGATTTTTCCTGTTTCCGTGCTGCGAGAGGGGGTGGATCGATGTACCTCAAGGCGTTAACCCTAAAAGGGTTTAAATCGTTCGCATCTGCCACCACGCTTCGCTTTGAACCAGGCATTACCTGCGTTGTCGGCCCCAATGGCTCCGGAAAATCAAACATCATTGATGCCCTCACCTGGGTGATGGGTGAACAGGGAGCTAAGAGCCTTCGTGGCGGCAAGATGGAAGATGTCATCTTTGCCGGCACTACTGGACGCGCTCCGCTAGGTCGCGCAGAAGTTTCGGTAACAATCGATAACACTGACGGCGCGCTGCCCATTGAATTCACTGAAGTGACAATCTCGCGCATTCTCTTTCGTAATGGCACAAGCGAGTATCAGATCAACGGTGAGACCTCTCGTTTACTAGATATCCAAGAGTTGTTAAGCGATAGCGGCATCGGTCGTGAAATGCATGTCGTAGTCGGCCAAGGACAGCTCGATTCCATTCTCTCTGCTAATCCAGAAGAACGACGCGCCTTTATTGAAGAAGCTTCTGGAATTCTCAAGCATCGCAAGCGCAAAGAGAAGGCGCTTCGAAAATTAGAGGCAATGCAAGCTAACTTCGCACGTATTCAAGATCTCCTGACTGAACTTCGCCGTCAACTAAAGCCACTTGGCAAGCAAGCGGAGGTTGCGAAGAAAGCTGCAACCATTCAGGCCGATGTACGCGATGCGAAACTTCGTCTTTATGCAGAGGACTTGATTCAACTCAAAGAAACTTTCACCGTAGAAGTTGCAGATGAGGGTGCGCTCCGTGCGAGACGTACTGAAGTGGAGCGCGAACTCGAAACTATTCGTGCGCGGGAAGGGGAGTTGGAGCAATTAACTTTCTCCCAAGCGCCACTGCTTGCTAAAGCGCAGGATACTTTTTATCAACTTAATTCCTTGCGTGAGCGGTTCCGCGGCAGCGCGAACTTGGCTAGCGAACGAGCTCGATATCTTGCTGATTCGGAAGAAGTGCTCGCCTCAACTGTCGATCCGGAAGCGATGGAACGTGAAGCAGCGGGAATTCGCATGCAAGAACAATCACTCCGCCAGACGCTCACCACACAGGAAGAAGCGTTGCGCGCGGCGAGTTCAAACTTGGCATTAGCAGAATCGGAATTGAAAGCGCGCGAAAATGAATTAGCGCAAGCTCTTCGCGCAGCAGCCGATGTGCGCGAGGGAAATGCACGGCGCGAAGGTGAAATCAATTCGCTGCTTTCGCGAATTCAAGCAAGTGAAGCTGAGATTGCACGGCTCTCCCGCAATCGTGATGATGCGCTAAATCGGGCAGCGCAAGCCCAGCAACAGTTCGCGGCAAAAGAGGTCGAAATTGCAGGGCATGGCGCTGGTGAAGAGCAATTAGATTCTGATTATCAAGGCAAGAAGAGCGCATTGGATAGCGCGAACGCGCAGATTGAAGCGTTGCGCGATCGAGAACGAGCAATCGAGCGCGAACGCTCCTCTACTCAGGCGCGCGTTGAAGCGCTCAAACTCTCTGTTGCATCTCGTGATGGCAGCGCAGCGCTGCTCAATGCTCGAAACGAAGTGCCCGTACTCGGCTCGCTCGCATCCTTGATGGAAGTGGCAACTGGATGGGAGGTGGCCATCGGTGCAGCCCTGGGCTCACTTGCGGATGCCGTAGTTGTCGGTCGATTCTCCGATGCCCTTGATGCGCTCACCTTGCTTAAGCGAGAGAAAGCCGGTCGTGCGGAGATTGTTGTAGTGGGCGCGCAAGAGAGTTCGGCAAACATTTTCAATCAGCCACTACCGCAAGGTTCATACCGAGCAGTGGATCTCATTCGAACAGCTCAATTACAACGACCCCTTGCCCAACTTCTTGGCAATACCGTGATTGCCGATTCACTCAATGTCGCCCATGCAATCGTTCAGCAATATCCAGCCCTGCGAGTGGTAACAAAAGAAGGTGACATTCTCGGTCGTGATTTAGTCAGCGGTGGTTCCAAGAGCGAATCTAGTGTTGTCGAATTGAATGCGGCAATTGAGGTAAGCGAGCAGAAGTTGACAGACCTCACGCATAATGGCGAACGTCTGCGATTTGAAATTTCGCAAGCAGTTGAAAAAGTTTCAACGCAGCGAACTGAGCTTGAGCGATTGCTCGCTGCGCTTAATGAATCTGATGCCCGAATGGCAGCGCTAGCTGAGCAGATTGCCGTTTTCAGTCAGACACGTTCGGCTGCACATGCGGAAGCTGAACGACTCACTTCGTCAATCGGTGAAGCAAATGACTTAATCGCGCGCTATCAAGCTGATCTGATCGCGTTACAGAACGCACCGATTGCCGCAGCGCCGATTGTTGAAACAGATACTTTTGATGTAGACCAGTTACGAGAGCGCGTTTCACTCGCTCGTACCGTTGAAATGGAAGCGCGGCTAACGCTGCGCACCAGCGAAGAGCGGGCAAATGCGATGGCAGAGCGTGCGGTTGCGCTCGAACGTGGCGCCCAGAATGAACGAGATTCACGCGTTCGTGCGATAGCCAAACGGGAAGCGCGTGCACATGCTGCAGTCGTCGCGCAGCGCCTGGCAGAAATCGCATACGACGCGTTAATCCAAATCGAAGTGTCCATCACCAAAGCGATGGCAGAGCGCAGCGCACTCGAAGCTGCTCGTACCGAACGCGAAGGTGAGATTCTTGCAGTTCGTTCGAAGAACCGTGAACTCACCGCTGAAATGGAGCAGCTAACCGATAGCGTCCATAAAGATGAGATTGCGCGCGCGGAACAGCGCATGCGTATTGAGCAACTTGAAGAGAAGATTGCAACCGAGTTTGGCTTGGACATCCCAACTTTGATTGCTGAGTATGGGCCGACAAATGATGTCCCAACTTTCGTTTTAGATGATGACGGGCAAGTTATTTCGACCGAAGTCATTCCATATCGTCGCGATCAGCAAGAAAAGCGTCTTGCTGCTGCCGAACGTTCACTCGCCCTTCTTGGCAAGATTAATCCGCTTGCGTTGGAGGAGTTCTCGGCACTTGAAGAGCGTGCTAAGTACTTAGCCGACCAATTAGAGGATTTGAAGAACACTCGTCGCGACTTGCTCGAAATTGTTCGAGAGGTCGATGAGCGAGTAGAGATAATTTTCAAAGAGGCATACCGCGATACCGCCAAAGCCTTTGGTGAAATCTTCCCTCGACTCTTCCCTGGTGGAGATGGTCGATTGATTCTGACTAACCCAGAAGATTGGCTCACTACTGGCGTTGATGTAGAAGCTCGCCCTCCTGGAAAACGCGTTAAACGACTCTCGCTCCTCTCTGGTGGCGAGCGCTCGCTAACGGCTGTTGCGCTTTTGGTTGCAATCTTCAAAGCACGTCCAAGTCCGTTCTATGTTCTTGATGAAGTTGAAGCTGCTCTTGATGATGTGAACTTAGGTCGCCTTCTTGAAGTGCTCGCTGAATTGCGCGCTGACTCGCAGCTGATTATCGTCACGCACCAGAAACGCACGATGGAGATTGCCGATTCGCTTTACGGCGTGACTATGCGTGGCGACGGGGTGACTGAAGTCATTTCGCAGCGAATTCGTGAAGTAGAGAGCGCCTAGTGGCAATCTTTTCTAAGTTCAGTTCGCTCTTTAAACGCGCCCACGAGAGCGCGGCACATGAACGTGGCCATATAGATTGGCAAGAGCTCGAGAGCACGTTGATCAGCGCTGATTTAGGTCCGACCCTTGCCCATGAGGTAGCGCAGCAATTGAAAGAAGATAAGAAGCTCTCACTCCATGGCGCACTAGAGCAATTACTCGTGACAAAAGAACGTCAGCTCAATCTCGCCGTCGCAGGACCGACGGTCATACTGGTGGTCGGCGTTAATGGCAGCGGAAAGACTACGAGCGTCGGAAAGCTTGGCGCACTTCTTGCTGCGCAAGGGAAATCTGTAGTTGTTGTTGCGGCAGATACTTTCCGCGCAGCTGCGCGAGAACAGTTAGAGACTTGGGCGGCGCGATCTGGCCTGATCTGTTTCGGCGGCAACGATGGCGCCGATCCTGCCGCTGTTGCTTTTGATGGCGTCAGTCAGGCGCTTGAGCGGGGCGCTGATTACGTACTCATTGATACTGCAGGTCGACTCCACACTAAAGAGGGGTTGATGGACCAACTTGGCAAAATTCGCCGAGTGGTCGAGAAACGCGCGCACGTCTCTGAAGTGCTTTTAGTCCTTGATGGCAGTACGGGTCAGAACGCTTTAGCGCAGGCAGAGAACTTCACCGCTGCGGTAGAGGTAACCGGCCTGGTGCTGACAAAGCTGGATGGCTCCACTCGTGGTGGCTCTGCCCTGGCTATCGAACGCTCGCTTGGGATACCGATCAAATTTGTCGGTACCGGGGAAGGTGTAGGCGACTTCTCGCCCTTCTCGCCAGAGGGATATATCTCAGGCCTGTTGAGCCAGTAGGGACTGCGGAAACATCCGCGTTACACAAGTGCGTGATTGTTTATCAACGCGAAACCTGACACTAACCCCTTCGACGTAGAGCCCCTCCATAGTTATCCCACCTGCAACGCAGGTAAACGCAGGTAAACGCGAGTAAACGCGAGTAAACGCGAGTAAACGCGAGTAAACGCCAGTTAACCCAGTTAACAGAGTGGGAGTGAATGAAATGAGTGAAACGGTACTCAATTCAGGTGATACCGCCTGGATGTTAATGAGTTGTGCCTTGGTGCTTTTGATGACACCAGGCCTTGCTCTCTTTTATGGTGGAATGGTTCGAGCCAAAGGCGTCTTGAACATGATGATGATGTCGTTTATCTCCATGGGAATTGTTTCTGTCCTATGGGTTCTTTATGGATACTCGATGGCTTTTGGTAAAGATCTTGGTGGTGGATTACTCGGTGATCCATTCCAGATGTTCGGACTCACGAAAGAGATTGCGCCAGATTCCTTCTTCGGCACTATCCCTACCTCAGTCTTCGTCGCATTCCAAGCGATGTTCGCCATTATTACCGTGGCGCTCATCTCGGGTGCGATTGCCGATCGGACGAAGTTCGGCGGCTGGATCGTATTTGTAATCGTCTGGTCCACATTGGTCTACTTCCCAGTTGCACACTGGGTATTTGATTTCGATAGCGGAGAAAGTGATCCAGGAGGATGGATCGCTAATCAATTGAAGGCAATCGACTTTGCAGGTGGTACGGCTGTTCACATCAACGCAGGTATCGCCGGCCTTGCTGCAGCACTTGTCATCGGCAAGCGCGTTGGTTTTGGTCGCGAAGGCTTCAAGCCGCACAACCTCACGCTTGTCATGATTGGTGCCGGGTTGCTCTGGTTCGGATGGTTTGGCTTTAACGCAGGCTCTGCGGTTGCTTCGAATGCGACCGCTGGAATCACCTTCCTGAACACATTTGTTGCAACTGGTGCAGCAATGCTCGCATGGCTGGTAGTGGAAAAAATTCGCGATGGCAGGGCTACGAGCCTAGGTGCCGCATCTGGTGTGGTCGCCGGTTTGGTAGCTATCACTCCCGCGTGCTCTGCGGTGAATCCACTTGGCGCCATCGCACTTGGTGCAATTTCTGGTGCGCTCTGCGCGCTCGCCGTTGGTTTGAAGTACAAGCTTGGTTACGACGATTCGCTCGATGTCGTTGGCGTGCACCTTGTAGGTGGACTGGCTGGCTCCATCCTCGTGGGAGTCTTCGCAACCTCTGATGCTCCAGCGGGAATCAATGGTCTGCTCTTTGGTGGTGGATTTGATCAGCTCAACCGCCAAATCATCGCCAGCGTTGCTGTATTGGCCTATTCATTTATTGTCACGTACATCATTGCGAAGATCATCGATAAGACAATCGGCTTCAGAATTGCAACCGAAGCTGAATCGAAAGGTATCGATTTATCTGAGCATGCTGAATCAGCATATGAACTAGGTGGAGCTCGTGGAGGTGCGTTCTAATGGCAACAATGAATCTGATAACTGCAATCATCAAGCCGCAGAAGCTTGATGATGTAAAAGATGCGCTGAGCGCAAAAGGTATCCACGGTATGACCGTCTCAGAGGCCAGTGGTTTTGGTCGCCAAGGTGGCCATACTGAGGTTTACCGCGGCGCTGAGGTGACAGTGCGCTTTGTTCCCAAGGTGCGGATAGAAATTCTCGTCGCAGCGACAGATGCGGCGGGCGCAATAGATGCGATCGTCAAAGCTGCGGGAACTGGATCAATTGGTGATGGCAAGGTCTGGTCCATCCCGGTTGAAGAGGTAGTTCGAGTTCGCACTGGAGAGCGCGGTATCCCTGCGTTATAACCAGCAGTAGCCAGTTAGGCTAGGGGAGTGTTTGATGCGCTTACCTCGCGGATGTCGCGAACCCTTGCCGGACTTCGCAGTCGCGGGCGGATCAATCCCGTTGATCTTGAATCAACGTTAGGAGAGATCCGCACCGCACTGTTAGAGGCCGATGTTGCGCTTATTGTTGTTGATCAGTTAATTAGTGAAGTTAGGCGTCGCGGATTAGAAGCGCTCTCACTCAAGCAATCGGGTATCAATCCGGCGCAGCAAGTGATCACCATCATTCATGAAGAGATTCTGAAAGTTCTTGGCACCAATGCGAGATCGCTCGCGACGGCAAAACGCCCACCGTCAAAGATCATGTTGGCTGGACTTCAAGGATCAGGAAAGACCACTCTTGCTGGCAAGTTGGCGCTCTGGCTAAAAGAGCAGGGCAATACGCCGCTACTAGTCGCTTGCGATCTAGCCAGACCTAACGC
>Ga0315900_10007793_pt1 | contig 13950 bp, 14 predicted proteins | sample LakEriMetagenome_FD_203521 | JGI IMG/M metagenome (GOLD analysis project Ga0315900, IMG submission 203521) | Freshwater fungal communities from buoy surface, Lake Erie, Ohio, United States - Buoy 12 MA114 | ecosystem: Environmental > Aquatic > Freshwater > Lake > Lake biofilm | place: USA: Lake...
CTCGCGGACCGCCGCGCTCTTCGCGTAGCCGATGGGTGCGATGGCGACCTGGAAGGGCGCGATGGCCTCGGGGAAGACGATGCCGCGCTCGTCGTGTCCCTGCTCGATGGCCGCCCCGACGATGCGGGTGACGCCGATGCCGTAGCACCCCATCTCCATCGGCCGGCTCTGGCCCTGCTCGTCGACGAAGCTCACCCCCATCGCGGCGGAGTAGCGGGTGCGCAGCTGGAAGATGTGGCCGACCTCGATGCCGCGGCAGATGTCCAGCACCCCCGCGCCATCGGGGCTGGGGTCGCCTGCCACGACGTTGCGCAGGTCGTGCACGCCGGCCGAGGGTTCCGGCAGGTCGCGTCCGAAGTCCACGTCGACCCAGTGCTCGCCTGCGGTGTTGGCGCCGCACGCGAACCCGCCCATCGCCGCCACGCTGCGATCGGCGTAGACCGGGATCGCGGGATCGATGCCCACGGGCCCGATGTAGCCCGGCACGCAGCCCAGCGCATCGACGATCTCGGACTCGGTCGCCAGCCGCATTCCGGCCAGCCCGGGCAGCTTGTCGGCCTTGACCTCGTTGAGCGTGTGGTCGCCGCGCAGGAGCAGCAGCGCGAAGCGGCCTTCGGCGACCACGGCGATCGTCTTGACCAGTCGATCGAGGCCGATGCCCAGGCCGACGGCCACGGCCTCGCAGGCGGTGAGGCCGGGAGTGGACACCCGGCGCATCGCCGCCCCGGGGGCAGGACGGGCCGCGGCGGGTGCGATCGCCTCGGCCAGCTCGACGTTGGCCGCATACCCGGAGTCCGGGCACCAGGCGATCGCGTCCTCGCCCGAGTCGGCCAGCACGTGGAATTCGTGGGAGCCGGTCCCGCCGATCTGGCCGGTATCGGCCGCGACGGCGCGGAACGCGAGCCCGAGCCGGGTGAAGATCCGGCAGTAGGTCTCGTGCATCCGTTCATAGGTGCGCTGGAGGCAGGCCGCGTCGGCGTGGAAGGAGTAGGCGTCCTTCATGACGAATTCGCGCGCGCGCATCACCCCGAAGCGGGGACGGATCTCGTCGCGGAACTTGGTCTGGACCTGGTACAGGTTCACGGGCAGCTGGCGGTAGCTGCGCAGGTCGCGGCGCACGCAGTCCGCCACCACCTCCTCGTGCGTGGGGCCGACGCAGAACTCGCGCTCGTGGCGATCGCGCAGGCGCAGGAGTTCGGGGCCGTACTTCTGCCAGCGCCCGGACTCCTGCCAGAGTTCCGCGGGTTGCACCGCGGGCATCAGCAGTTCGACCGCGCCGGCGGCATCCATTTCCTCGCGCACGATGCGTTCGACCTTCCGCAGCACGCGCAGGCCCAGCGGCATCCAGGTGTAGATGCCGCGCGCCAGCGGCTTGACCAGCCCCGCCCTCAGCATCAGGCGGTGGCTGGGCAATTCGGCCTCGGCCGGGGCTTCCTTGAGCGTGGCAAGATAGAAACGTGAGGTTCGCATCGCGGCATCCGGTGCCGGTCGCGCGAGGTGCGGCGCCGGTCTGGGAGAGAACTTGGATAGGCCGGATTCTAGGGGGCTTTGCGCCCGGTGGGCAGGCGTGGTGCGGGTGGACGCGGCATGAGCCGCGCGAACTGGCTGTCGCGCTGGGTCGCACGACCGGTCCGCCCGCGGGTGCGCGTGGAGGACGAGGACGGCGTCCGGCGGCTCTACATCGGCAGCGACGTCGTGCAGAGCGCGATGCGGCTGGCCGACCCCGATGCGCTGGAACTCGCCTACACCCGCGCGATGCTCGTGCCGCTGCTGTTCAGGCCCGAGCCCCGTCGCATCGTGCTGATCGGCCTCGGAGGCGGTTCGCTGGCGAGGTTCCTGCTGCGCGCGCTGCCCGCCTGCCGGCTGGTGGCGGTGGAGCCGGACGCGGAGGTCATCGACGCGGCGCGCCGGCACTTCCACCTGCCCCACGACCCCCGGCTGCGGATCGTCGAGCAGGACGGCGCCGAGTACGTGACCGGTTGCGCCTCGGGCAGTGTCGACCTGCTGCTGGTCGACGCGTTCGACGCGCATGCGCAGGTCGAGGCCTGTGCCGGCACCGCCTTCCTCGCCGATGCGGGTCGCGTGCTCAGCGCGGAGGGGGCCTGCGCGGCCAACCTGTGGAACCACGCGCCTTCGTATCCGGCCTACCGGGATCGCTTCCTGAATGCGTTTCGCGGCCGCGGCATCCTGCTGCCGGCGCCGCGCCCGGGCAACCTGGTGGCCGTCGGGCTGGCGCGGCCGGGCGGGGACTGGCGCTGGAGCGCGCTGGCGGCCCGCGCTCGCGCGCTGCGCGCCCGCCACGGAGTCGAGTTCCCCGATTTCGTCGACGGGTTGCGCGCGGCCAATCCGTATACGGCGGATCGATTGCTGATGTGACCGTCGGACGACGGTGGCCCCTTGTTTGCAGTGCGCAAGTCATGAAAAAATCGTTGCACGTTCATGTCCGGAACCCGCGCCGGATCCGGACGCGTGCGGCCGGCCTCGGGCTCCCGGGGGCCGGGCGTGCGCCATGTCCACCGACGACTCGTCCGCTTCCCCGGCCCGTGCCCATCGACCCCGTTCCCCTTCCCGTCTCAGCCTCCCCGACGCCTCGACCGTTGGCGGGGGGCGCAACCCCGCGGGGGGCAGCATGATCGACCGCGACGGATACCGGCTCAACGTCGGCATCGTGCTGAGCAACACCCGCAACCAGGTGTTCTGGGGAAAGCGTGTCCGGGAGGACGCGTGGCAGTTTCCCCAGGGGGGCATGAAGCGCGGGGAGACGCCGGAGCAGGCGATGTATCGCGAACTCGAGGAGGAGGTCGGCCTCCAGGCCACCCACGTGCGCATCCTCGGGCGGACGCGGGAGTGGTTGCGCTACGACGTCCCCGAGCAGTGGGTGCGGCGCGATACGCGGGGGCTCTACCGCGGGCAGAAGCAGATCTGGTTCCTGCTGCGGCTGGTCGGTCGCGACAGCGACGTACGCCTGCGCGCCAACGACAAGCCCGAGTTCGACGCCTGGCGGTGGAGCGACTACTGGGTGCCGGCCCAGTCGGTGGTCGAGTTCAAGCGCGAGGTGTACCACAGCGCGCTCACCGAACTGTCACGCTACCTTCCGCGGCCGACCGAGGCCGGACGGATCCGGCATCTCCGGGTGGTGCACACCACGGGCATCCGCGGAGGCCCCGCGGCCAGCACCCGGGTCCCCACGCCCGAACGGTGAGCGAGCCCCGCCGGTAACATCGGCCGGCCGCGCGGACAAGTCGATCGAGCCGCGCGCGGGAAGGGATGGCGTGATCCAATACGCCCGTGAGGACGGGCGTGCGATGGGCTCGCCCTCCACGCTCAACGACGGTTCCACCCAGGAGAGACAAGATGGCGCTCAAAGGCTCCAAGACCGAAGAAAACCTGAAGGCTGCGTTCGCGGGCGAGTCCCAGGCGAACCGCCGCTACCTGTACTTCGCGGCCAAGGCCGACGTCGAGGGTCAGAACGACGTGGCCGCCGTGTTCCGTTCGACCGCTGAAGGCGAGACCGGCCACGCCCACGGGCACCTCGAGTACCTCGAGCAGTGCGGCGATCCGGCCACCGGCCTGCCGATCGGCTCCTCGCGCGACAACCTGAAGGCGGCCATCGCCGGCGAGACGCACGAGTACACCGACATGTACCCGGGCATGGCCAAGACCGCCCGGTCCGAGGGCTTCGACGAGATCGCCGACTGGTTCGAGACGCTGGCCAAGGCCGAGCGCTCGCACGCCAACCGGTTCCAGAAGTCGCTCGACGCGCTGGCCGACTGAGTTCGCTCAGGCAGGGCAGGCTCCGCCGGAGCCTGCCCGTGGTGATCGCAGGCCACGCGCGGGAACGCGCGTGGCTTGTTCTTTTGGCGGCCGCGGCATCCGCGAGGCCCGCCCCGTCCATCCGCAGGTGTCCGACATGACCGTACGCGAAGGCAGCCTCGAGGCGCCCACCCGCCACCCGATCGACTGGAAGAATCCCGAGTTCTGGGATCGCGCCGCGCTCGACCACGAACTCGAGCGGGTGTTCGACATCTGCCACGGCTGTCGGCGCTGCGTGAGCCTGTGCGGGGCCTTCCCGAAGCTGTTCGACCTCGTCGACGAGAGCCCGACGCTGGAAGTCGACGGAATCCCGAAGGCGAAGTACCAGGAGGTCGTGGACCAGTGCTACCTGTGCGACATGTGCTACATGACCAAGTGTCCGTACGTGCCCCCGCACCCCTGGAACCTCGACTTCCCCCATCTCATGCTGCGTGCGAAGGCGGTCAGCTTCAAGGAGAAGGGGGCGACGTTCCGCGACCGCCTGCTGTCCTCGACCGACACGCTGGGGCGCTTCGCGGGCATCCCGATCGTCACCCGGGCGGTCAACGCGCTGAACGACACGGCCCCGGTGCGTGCGGCCATGGAAAAAACCCTCGGCGTGGATGCCAAGGCCTGGCGCCCGCAGTACGCCACGCAGACCTTCCGCTCCTCGGCGGCTGCCTCGGCCGACCTCGCCACCGCACGCGCGGGCGAGCGTACGCCGGGCAAGGTGGCGATCTTCTCGACCTGCTACGTCAACTACAACGAGCCTGGCATCGGCCATGACCTCCTGGCGGTCCTTGCCCACAACGGCGTGCCCTGGCAGGTCGTCGAGAAGGAGGCCTGTTGCGGCATGCCCAAGCTCGAGCTGGGCGACCTGGATGCCGTGGCTGCCCTGAAGGAGGTCAACATCCCCCCGCTGGCGCGGCTGGCCCGCGACGGCTGGGCGATCCTGTCGGCGATCCCGTCCTGCACGCTGATGTTCAAGCAGGAGCTGCCGCTGATGTTTCCCGACGACGCGGACGTCCAGGCGGTGCGCGAGGCGATGTGGGATCCGTTCGAATACCTCGTGGCCCGTCACAAGGACGGGCTGCTGGACACCGGTTTCAAGGTGCCGCTGGGCAAGGTGTCCTACCACGTCCCCTGCCACGGACGGGTGCAGAACATCGGCCGCAAGACCGAGGAGTTCCTGAAGCTGGTGCCGGGCACGCAGCTCAATACCGTCGAGCGCTGCTCCGGTCATTCGGGTACCTGGGGCGTGAAGAAGGAGTACCACGCGCAGGCGATGAAGATCGGCAAGCCGGTGTTTCGCGCGATGGCCAAGGACGCGCCCGACTGGCTGAGTTCCGATTGCCAGCTCGCCGGGCACCACATCGCGCAGGGCATTGCCGAACTGGACACCGGCACGCCGGCGCCCGGCAGCGCGCCGGCGCGGGTCGCGCACCCGATTTCCCTGATCCGCATCGCCTACGGGATCTGAATCCGGGCCGCGTGCGGGATCGTCCGCGCACGCAGCCATCCGGTCGGTCGGGACCGTGGGGTCCCCGACGTTCTCTCACGAGGAATTCCCATGCCGCAACTGAGCATCGACGATCTGATGAGTCTCGAGACCTACGCGCGCTCGCGCAAGGACTTCCGCGCGAAGGTCATCGCCCACAAGAAACCGCGCTCCGTCACCCTGGGGCCGAACGTGACGTTGCTGTTCGAGGATGAACTCACCATCCGCTACCAGATCCAGGAGATGCTCCGCACCGAGCGCATCTTCGAGGAGGAGGGCATCCTCGACGAACTGTCGGCCTACAATCCGCTGATCCCCGATGGCTCGAACTGGAAGGCGACGATGCTGATCGAGTACCCCGATCCCGCCGAGCGCGCCCGCGAACTCGCGCGCCTGAAGGGCGTCGAGGATCGGGTCTGGGTGCAGGTGGAGGGTTCCGCCCGCGTGTACGCGATTGCCGACGAGGACCTCGACCGCGAGAACGAGCAGAAGACTTCGTCCGTGCACTTCCTGCGGTTCGAGCTCGATGCGGCGATGGTGAGCGCGGCGAAGGCCGGGGCTGCGATCGCGATGGGCATCGACCACCCGGTGTACCAGGCGACGCTCGAGGAAGTGGCCGATGCAACGCGCAACTCGCTGGTCTGCGACCTTGCCTGATCGTCGGTGGGTGGCCGCCTGCGCCCTCGCGCTCGCGGCCCTGTCGGGACCCGGGGCCTCGGCGCCCGCCCGCGCGCAGGGCGCACCGGCGGCGCCGGCGCAGTCCGTCGTCGTGGCCGGGCAGGACGATGCGGAGATTCGCATCGAACTGCCCGCCCATCCCGCGGATGCCGACCTGGTGGCGCTCCCGCCCGGGCCGCGCGCCGACCTCCGGTTCATGGTCGACGCGCGCTCGATTCGAGTGCAGCCCGGGGGAGAACTGCTCTACACGTTCGTGGTGATCGCGCCCTCGGGCTCGCGCAGCGTGTCCCACGAACAGATGCGCTGCGAAAGCCGCGAATGGCGGCTGCTGGCGGTCGCGGGCACCCCGCCCGGCAACGCCTCGCCCCGCTGGACGCCGGCCCGGCAGCCGCGCTGGCGGCTGCTGCCGGACGGCGATGCATTCGGCCAGCGAGCCGTGCTGCACAAGGACATCTTCTGTCCCGGGCGCGTGGCGGTGGCCGACGCTCGCGAGGCGGTGGCGGCGCTCAGGGCCGGGATGCATCCCCGCGCGAATCCCTGAACCCGCGGCCTTCCGCGGACCCGCGGCGGCAAGCCGCCTCAGCAGTCGCCGAGCCGCCTGGCCTGGACGCTGTACGTGGTCGGCTGCGGCTTGGCCGGATCGACGGCGATCTCGTGGCGCATCGTGCCGGAGAAGCGCGTCGCGGAGAACTCGAAGGTCGCCTGCGCACTGGCAAGACCGTCCTTCGTACAGGACAGCGACCAGGTCACGCGCGGCCCGCTCTGGCGCAGCGATGTGGTCGTGCAGCCCCTTGCGGGCGGGAGGATCGTGTCGCTGATGAACGCGACCGGATCGGCGGCCTGGGCATCCCCGAAGCACACCTTCAACCCGGTCACCATGCGCGGCTGCCCCGTACCCGGCGGCCCGGTCAGCACCGGCGAGCGCGTGTCGACCAGCAGTTCGTAGATACCCGGCTGGATCGGGGTGCCGACGCGCTGCGCGTGCGAGGGGGCGGCCGCAACCGCGACCAGCAGCCCCATCGCGAGCGGGCTCGCCGGGAACCGACCGAGCACGGATCGGACGTTCATCGGGCAACGCGGCATCGGCGAGGAGTGTTGTCGTGACGTCTGCATGACGGACTGCAACCGGGGGCGGCCATCAACCTTCCGTGTCGCCGGAGGGGCGGGTGACGACCATGTTGTCGCGATGGATCAGTTCGGGCTCGATCACGAACCCCAATATGCCTTCGATCTCGCCTGAGCGCACCCCGAGGATACGCACCGTTTCGGCGGCCGTGTAGTTGACCAGGCCCCGGGCGATCTCGGTGCCGTCGGCGTCGACGCAGCGCACGAGATCGCCGCGGTCGAACTCGCCGTGGACGGCCACCGCGCCGATGGGCAGCAGGCTCTTGCCCTCGCCACACAGCGCCCGCACCGCGCCGGCATCCAGCGCGAGTTCGCCGCGGACCTGCAACTGGTCGGCCAGCCACTGCTTGCGGGCCGCCATGGGCGCCCGGTCGGGGACCAGCAGGGTGCCCACCGCCTGCCCCGCGGCCAGTTGCAGCAGCACGTCGGCCTGTTCGCCGCTCGCGACCACCGTATGCGCGCCGCTGCGCGCGGCGCGCTTGGCTGCGAGTACCTTGGTGAGCATGCCGCCGCGGGCGATCTCGCTGCCGACGCCGCCGGCGATCCGCTCGAGGTGCGGGTCTCCCGCACGCACGACGGGCAGCAGCGACGCTTGGGGATCATGCCGGGGGTCGCCGGAGAAGATTCCGGCCTGGTCGGTCAGGATGACCAGCGCGTCGGCCTCGATGAGGTTGGTCACCAGCGAGGCGAGGGTGTCGTTGTCGCCCAGCTTGATCTCGTCAGTGGTCACCGTGTCGTTCTCGTTGATGATCGGGATCACGCCCAGGCCGAGCAGGGTCACCAGGGTGGAGCGCGCGTTGAGGTAGCGGCGGCGATCGGCGAGGTCCTCGTGGGTGAGCAGGATCTGCGAGGTGAGCAGGCCGTGCTCGCGAAAGCAGCTCTCGTAGACCTGGGCAAGCCCCATCTGCCCGACGGCTGCGGCGGCCTGCAGTTCGGGCAGCGCGCGCGGGCGCCGAGTCCAGCCCAGCCTCTGCATGCCCTCGGCGATCGCGCCGCTGGACACCAGCACGACCTCGCGCCCGTCGGCGCGGAGGCGGGCGATCTGGCTTGCCCAGCGGGCGAGCGCCATGCGATCCAGCCCCTGGCCGCGGTTGGTGACGAGGCTGCTGCCCACCTTCACCACGAGGCGGCGGGCCCGCGCGAGCGGTGAATTCATCGGGAGCCCTCCGGAGGCGGCGTCTGCGCATCGGCGGCATCCGGCGCACGCGTTCGCGAGAGGTGGTCCTGGATGGCCCGCACCAGGGCTGGACAACCGGTTCCGGCCACCGCGGAGATCGCCCAGGCCGGAGCCTTCCAGCGCAGGCGCCGCACGACGGCAGCCAGCAACCGTTCGCCCTCGCCCTCGGGTAGCGCATCGATCTTGTTGAGGACCAGCCATCGCGGCTTGTCGGCGAGGTCGGCGTCGTACCGCCGCAGTTCGCGCTCCAGTACCCGGACCGACTGGACCGGGTCGAGCGTTGCATCGGCCGCATCGACCATGTGCAGCAGCAGTCCGGTGCGCTTGAGGTGGCGGAGGAACTGGTGGCCAAGGCCGGCGCCGTCGGCCGCTCCCTCGATGAGCCCGGGGATATCGGCGATCACGAAACTCTCGTCCGCACCCGCGCGGACCACGCCGAGGTTCGGATGCAGCGTGGTGAACGGGTAGTCGGCGACCTTGGGCCGGGCGGCCGAGACCGCGCGGATGAAGGTCGACTTGCCGGCGTTGGGCATGCCGAGCAGCCCGACGTCGGCGAGCACGCGCAACTCGAGCCTGAGGCGGCGCGATTCGCCCGGCTCCCCGGGCGTGCACTGCCGGGGAGCGCGATTGGTGCTGGACTTGAAGTGCAGGTTGCCCAGCCCGCCGCGCCCGCCGCGGGCGAGGAGGGCGCGCTCGCCGTCGTGGGCCAGGTCGGCGATCGGGGCGCCGCTCTCCGCGTCGAACACCAGCGTGCCGACCGGCACCCGCAGTTCGAGGTCGCGCCCGGCCGCGCCGTAGCAGTCCGAGCCCATGCCGCGCTCGCCATGGCCCGCGCGATGGATGCGAGCGAAGCGGAAGTCGACGAGCGTGTTGAGGTTGCGATCGGCGATCGCGTGGATGCTGCCGCCGCGGCCGCCATCGCCGCCGTCGGGCCCGCCTCGCGGCACGTACTTCTCGCGACGGAAACTCGCCACGCCGTCGCCGCCGTTGCCCGCGTGGACCTCGATGATCGTTTCGTCGACGAACTTCATGGTGTGTTCAGCCCTCGCTGGCCGGGACCCCGCGCGTGGAGGGCACCAAAGAAAAAGCCCTGCCGCCGGGCAGGGCTTGCGCCACCGGCACCGCGCGGACTCAGGCGGGGACGATGCTCACGGTGGTGCGAGGCGTCTCGCCGCGGGTGTCGAACCGCACGAGGCCGGGCACCAGCGCAAACAGCGTGTGGTCGCGCCCGATCCCGACGTTGTCGCCGGCCCGCATGCGGGTGCCGCGCTGGCGCACGATGATGGAACCGGCGGTCACGACCTCGCCGCCGAAACGCTTCACGCCCAGTCGCTTGGCCTGGGAGTCGCGGCCGTTGCGTGAGCTGCCGCCTGCCTTCTTGTGTGCCATGGTGTGCTCCTGTCTGTATTCGGAAAGCCGCGCGTCAGGCGGCGATCGCGTCGATACGCACCCGGGTATACGACTGGCGGTGCCCCTGGGTACGACGGTAGCCCTTGCGGCGCTTCATCTTGAAGATGCGGATCTTCTCGCCGCGCCCTTCGCCCACGACCGTTGCGCGGACGGTCGCGCCGGCGAGCAGCGGCTGGCCGACGCTGACCTGGTCGCCGTTGGCGACCATCAGGACGCGGTCGAGCGAGACTTCGCTGCCGACGGGGACGCCCAGTTTCTCGACGTCAAGCTGGTCGCCGACGCTCACGCGGTATTGCTTGCCGCCGGTCTGGATGACCGCGTAGGAAGTGCTCATGGTGGAGTGCTCCGATCAAACGAACCCGAAATCATACCCGGAGCCCCGCGGTTCGTCAAAGACCGGCGCCTGTCCCGGGCGGTCGGGGCGTCCCGTGTGGTGATATGCTTCGCGCCCGCCGCGGGTGGTCCGCGAGCCCCCGGCCGCCGCCCCGTCCGCATGCCCAACGACGCCGTTCCCCGCCTGATCCAGGCCGACCTCCAGGCCGTCGAGTCCCTGATCGCCGAGCGCCTGAGTTCCGAGGTGCCGCTGATCCGGGAGGTCGCGGCCTACCTGGTCGGAGGTGGGGGCAAGCGGCTGCGCCCGGCGCTGGTGCTGCTGGCCTCGGGCGCCTGCGGTTATCGCGGGCCGGCGAGGCTGGAGATCGCCGCCGTGGTCGAGTTCATCCACACGGCCACGCTGCTGCATGACGACGTGGTGGACGAGTCGTCTCTGCGACGCGGCCGGGCGACCGCGAACGCCCGCTTCGGCAACGCCGCATCCGTGCTCGTGGGCGATTTCATCTACTCGCGTGCCTTCCAGATGATGGTGGGCGTGCGCGACCTGCGCGTACTGGAAATCCTGGCCGACGCGACCAACGTGATCGCCGAGGGCGAGGTGATGCAGCTGCTGGGCACCCGCAACCCCGACCTGACCGAGGCCGAGTACCTGCGCGTGGTGCGCTCGAAGACGGCCAAGCTCTTCGAGGCCTCTGCCCGGCTGGGCGCGGTGCTGGCCGGTGCCGCGCGCGAGGTGGAGGAGGCGCTGGCTGCCTACGGGATGCACCTGGGCACCGCCTTCCAGCTGATCGACGACGTGCTCGACTACTCCGGCGAGCGCGAGGCGATCGGCAAGAATCTCGGCGACGACCTCGCCGAAGGCAAGCCGACGCTGCCGCTGATCCATGCGCTCGCGCACGCGGGCGCCGCCGATCGGGCGCTGCTGCGCGAGGCGATCGAGCAGGGCAGCCTCGAGCGTCTTCCCGAGGTGATGCGCGTGCTGCAGTCCTGCCGGTCGCTCGAACACGCGCGGCAGCGGGCGTCCGAGGCGGCGGCCTGCGCGCGCGATGCCCTGTCACCGCTGGGGGATTCGGCGTTTCGCGAATCTCTGATAGACTTCGCCGCCTTCTCGGTCGGGCGCAGCGCCTGACGGTGCCTGGGCAGGGGGTCGTCGCCGACGATCGCGTGCTGAGGGTGCCGCCAGCGAGGTCCGGTTGCGGAGCGTCGGGGTGTAGCTCAGCCTGGTAGAGTACTGCGTTCGGGACGCAGGAGTCGGAGGTTCGAATCCTCTCACCCCGACCAGGCACAACGTCCGACCCGCGGCAGGCGCGGGGTCGGTCGCCGCGAGGCGTGGCCGCCGCTCGCGCGCGGGCTTGCGTGGCGGTCCGGTGCACGCACCGAGGGCGTGCCCATCCTGGAGGTGAGCCATGGCCCGCGTGCCCTACGCCGACGACTCTGCCCATCCGGAACTCGCCGGACGCATCCGCGACCAGCGCGGTGGCACGCTGCTCAACCTGTACCGGATGCTGCTCAACAGCCCGCCGGTTGCCGAGGGCTGGCTGTCCCTGCTCACCGCCGTGCGGCAGCAGTGCGCGTTGCCGGCCCTCTACCGCGAACTGGTGATCCTGCGCGTCGCGGTGCTCAACGACGCTCCCTACGAGTTCGGCGTCCACGTGCCCTTCGCGCGCCGCGAGGGCATGACCGACGAGCAGATCGAGGCGCTGCGTGTGCTGCCGGCGGGCGCGCAGGCCGAGGCGACGGCTGCGTTCGATCCCGTGATGGGCGCCGTGCTGCGCTACGTGGATTCGATGACGCGCGAGATCCATGTCCCCGACGACATCTTCCAGTCCGTGTCCGCGCACTTCCCCACGCGCGAGATGGTCGAACTCACGGTGACCGTGGCCGCCTACAACATGGTGTCGCGCTTCCTCGAGGCGCTGCACATGGATCCGGAGCCCGCCTGACGCGGCGCGCCGGCCGTGCTCAAGTACCTGCTCCTGCTCGCGGTGGTCGCCGTGGCGTTCGCCTACGTGGTCGCCCGCGCGCGGTCGGCGCGCCGCCGTCGCGATGAGCCCCCCGTGCAGGCGACGGTGCGCTGCGACCGATGCGGTGTGTACGTGCCTCAGGCGGCTGCGGTGCGCGTGAACGGTCGGGCGTACTGCTGCGTGGAGCACGGGCGGTCGCGGTGAACGCACGGCCGCCGACGGTCGAGGCGGCGCCGTCCGCCCCGCCGGGCGCGCCCCCGGCGCGCGAACGGGCGCTGTGGCGTTCGCTGTCCTATCTCGCCGCGTACCGCGCAGCCGTGCCGGTCATCCTGCTGGTCGCCAGCGTGCTGGGCGACGGCCCTTCGGCCGTCGACAGCGCCTCCGCGCCGCTGTTCAACGGCGTGCTGGCCGCCTATTTCGCGCTGGCGGTGGCGGGTCTGTTCGCCGCGCGGTCGCGCTGGCCGGTGCTCGACACCCAGCTCACGCTGGGTGCGATCGCCGATGCGGCCTGCATCACGCTCGCGATGCATGCGAGCGGTGGCATCCAGGGGGGGCTGGGCCTGCTGCTGCTGCCCTCGCTCGCGGCCACCGGGCTGATCGGTCGCGGGCGCATGGTGCTGTTCTATTCCGCGATCGCAGCCCTCGCGGTGCTCGGCCAGGAGGCCTACCGGACCCTCGGCCCGGATGCCGGCCAGCCGCAGTTCTTCCAGGCCGCTCTGCTCGGGATCGGATTCTTCGCCACGGCCTGGCTCGCCCGTTCCCTGGCCCGATACGCGGTGGCGAGCGAGCGCCTGGCCGCGCAGCGCGGCGTCGACCTGGCGGATCTGGCGGCAGTCAACGAACTGGTCGTGCGCGAGATGCAGGACGGCGTCGTCGTGGTCGACGACGAGGGACAGGTGCGCCAGATGAGCGCGCGGGCGGCCGCGCTCCTGGGCGTGTCGCCGCCTGCCGCGGGGTTTCCCCTGTCGCTCGCCGCGGACCTGCCTGCGCTGGCCGAGGCGCTGCTGGCGTGGCGGCTCGATCCGCGCCGGCTGCCGCCGCCGATCGCGGTCCGGGAGTCCGGGCGCCTGCGCCAGGTCGGGGTGCGCCCGGTGCCGGCGGGTCCGGAAGCCTCGGCGCGGGCCGTGGTGTTCCTCGAGGACCTGGACCGCGTGCAGCGCGAGGCCCGCGAGCTCAAGCTGGTGGCGCTGGGCCGGCTGACCGCCGGCATCGCGCACGAGATTCGCAACCCGCTGTCGGCGATCAGCCATGCCGCCGAACTGCTCGAGGAGGAGGAGCCGGGAGGGCCTGACGCCCGGCTGCTGCGCATCATCCGCGACAACAGCGCGCGCATCGGCTCGATGGTCGACGAGGTGCTCAAGCTCAACCGGCGCGACCGGGTGCACGCCGAATGGGTGGAACTCGACGGCTACCTGCAGACCTTCGCCGCCGATTTCTGCGCGGGCGAGCGCATTCCCGACGGCCTGCTCGCGATCGAGTCCGGCGGTGCATGCACGGTGCGCTTCGACCGCAGCCATCTCAACCAGATCGTCTGGAACCTGTGCCGCAACGCGCTGCGCCACGGCAGTGGCCACGAGGGCAGCGTGAGGCTGGTGGTGCGCGAGGCCGGCGGCGGCTTCGCATGGCTGGACGTGGAGAACGACGGCCCCGGGGTCTCGCTCGAGGCGCGGGCCCACCTGTTCGAGCCGTTCTTCACCACGTCGAACCAGGGCACGGGCCTCGGTCTATACTTGTCGCGAGAACTGGCCGACGCGAACGGCGCGACGCTCGAATGCGCCAGCCCGGCTTCACCGACACGGTTCAGGCTGCAGTGCAGGACGGTGGCATGAAGAATGTCGAGGGGCAGGCGCCCCGCGCCCTGGTGGTCGACGACGAGGCGGACATCCGCGAACTGGTCGCCCTCACGCTGTCGCGGATGGGCCTGGAGTGCAGTTGCGCGGGCTCGGTTGCAGAGGCCACCGCGCTGCTGGCCG
>Ga0315900_10007794_pt1 | contig 13950 bp, 9 predicted proteins | sample LakEriMetagenome_FD_203521 | JGI IMG/M metagenome (GOLD analysis project Ga0315900, IMG submission 203521) | Freshwater fungal communities from buoy surface, Lake Erie, Ohio, United States - Buoy 12 MA114 | ecosystem: Environmental > Aquatic > Freshwater > Lake > Lake biofilm | place: USA: Lake...
TGCCCGTTATGTTCAATGAGGAAGGCCAGGTCGTGATCGGCATCGACACCACGGACACCGCAGGCCGTCCCACCGGCAAAATCATTCCGCTCAATGGCGACGAGTTCCGCCGCAGCATCTACGTGCAGGCTCGGCGCTCACGACCGCTGGAGATGTTCGCCACCTTCGACGCCCCAGTCATGGAGCCGAGCTGCGACATCCGCTCCGTCACCACCGTCAGCCCGCAGAGCCTGCTGCTCATGAACAGCGCCACCATGCGCGTGCACGCCCAGCAGTTCGCCCAGCGCGTGCAAAACGAAGGCGGCAAGGAGCTGCCCGATCAAATCCGCCTCGCGTGGAAGCTTGTGAACGGCAAAGCGCCCTCCGAGGCCGACGTGCAGGGCAGCATTGAGTTCGTGCAGGCCCAGACCGACTTCTACAAGGCCAACCCCACGCCGCTGGAAGTCCAGCTCGGCGCTCCCGCCAAAACACCCGGTGATCCCGCCTTCCTCGGCCTCACCGCCCTCTGCCACGCGCTCATGAGCAGCAATGCGCTGCTCTATGTGGATTGAGCAAGGATCGTCCTTGCTCTTGAACACCTTGGCGGGCTAACCTGCCCGCATGGCCCAGGCAATCATGAATCCCGAGGAGGTCCGCCGTTTCGCGGCGGAACTGAAGCGCTTCAACACCGACATGCAGCAGCGAGCCTCGTCGCTGCAAAGCCGCTTCTCCGCCCTCGGCGAGACCTGGCAGGACGCGGAGCATGAGAAATTCGCCGCCGAGTTCCTCACCACCATGAAAGCCATCAAGAAATTCATGGAGATGAGCGAGCAGCACACTCCATTCCTGCTGAGGAAGGCGCAGCGCATCGAGGACTACCTCAATCAACGATAAACGCATCGAGATGAACTTGAAACCTTGAACCTGAAACTAAAAAAACTCCCGCATGGCCGACCAAGCCCGCATCTCGAACCTCGACGCCATCGAGGCATTTCGTTCCGCGCTGATCGTCTTCATCAGCAAGACGAGGCAGTCGCTCGAAATGGCGCAGGATGCGGTCAAAAAGACCCGCGCATGGCTGCAGACCGAGCAGCCCGCCTTCTGGTCCGCGCAGATCAAGCAGCGGCAGAAACGCCTCGATCAGGCGAACGCGGAGCTCATGTCCGCGCGCATGTCCGAATTTGTCGAGACACCGAGCGTGCAGCAGATGGCCGTGCGCAAGGCCAAGGCCGCGCTGGAAGAAGCGCAGGCCAAGCTGGAACGCACCAAGGCATGGGCGCGCGACTACGACCGCGCGGTCGCCCCTTTGTCCCGAAAACTCGACGCGCTGCGCGATTACATCGAGAACGATCTCACCCTTGCCACAGCTCACCTTGTCGAAATCCAAAAAATCCTCGATGCTTACAACGAAACTCGCATTGCTGAGGTGAGTCCTGATACAGCGAGCTGAAAAAACAAAAATCAGAACATGAATTTGATCCAGACGGCCCGCGAACTCTCCGAACACTGGCACGCCACGAAAACTTCGTGGCGGGACGCCAAGGCGCTGGAGTTTGAAAAGCGTTACCTGGAGCCGCTGCCCGGACTCGTCACCAAAACAGGCGCGGTGATGAACGAACTCGAAGTCCTCCTCAAAAAGATCCGCAAAGATTGTGAGCAATCCCACTGACCTGCGCGCCTCGCGCATTCTCTCACTTTACACCTCGCTCCGCGACAGCATCGCCGTTTTTGCACAGCGCGGCGAGCAGATCGCCCGGGAAATACGTTCCCGGCGCTACACAGCCGAGCAAAACCACCTCCAGCAACTCGAAGCTTTCGACACTCAGCACAGCGAGTCACTCGCCGAGACTGCTGCGCAGTGGGATCAATACGCGGAGGCCATCCGCGCACGCCATGCCGCCCGCGACGCCGCATTCAAGCGCTACGAAGACCGCATCAAGCGCGACCTTCCGGCCATGACGCAGAAGGAGCGTGAACGCTGGCTCGGCAAACAGCAGATACGCCGTGTGCAGGCCGACGCGGCCCGCAAACGCGGTTTGCAGCAGGCCGACGACGTGGCCACCGCCCTGCTCGACCGGCTTACCACGGCCAAGGACCGTCTGCTGGCCGTTTTGAAGGCGACAGGAGAACGCCTGACCCGCAAAAGCACGCCGCAGGCCGAGGGACTGCTCTCGCTCGCCGAGCTTCCGGCACGTGTGGAGATCGTCGAGGCGCAGGCATTGAGTCTGGAAGAGCAGCTCGCCTCCGGCAAAAGCTCCGGCCTGCTCAAGATGTTCTCCAAACCCAGCGTTGACCTGAAGCAGTTGTCCCAGGCGGTGGCAGATTACGAATGCTGCATCGAAGAGTTGAACCTCGCGCGTGAAAAAGAGGCGGCCCGTCTGCAGGCCGAGTTCGAGGCCACCGACGCGGAGGTCAGCGCCGATTGGGGGAAGGTGGAGGAAGTGGCCGAGAAGTTCCGCGCCGCGATGCTCAAACGGCTCGCCACTCAGATTCCTGCTTGCCTGGCCCGCAACGAACGCCTGCTGGCCCGCAACTTGCAGCGCTTCGACGCGCAGAAAGCCGCAAGCCTGGCCGAATACAGCAGTCCGGTCGCACTGCAGCGCCAGCTACTGATCGAGCAGCATGTCGCCGCGCTGAGCGCGATGCAGTCGGCCGCTGACAAACGCTGGGCCGACCTCGAAACCGAGTGGCAGGCCAAAATCCCCGATTTGCTCGCTCAAATCGACGAAGCAGCCCAAATCACCGCCTCGCCGTGGAGCGCGGATTACACCGCGCCGACGACTTTTCCGCCGCACAGCCGTTTCGCGGAGCTAAAGCTCGATTTGAGCAAGGAGGCCGCCATTTTCGACAAAGACACGCCGCTGAGCCTCGCGGGTCACGAGCACGTTTCGCTGCCGCTGGCACTGACCTTCCCTCAAGAAGCCTCGCTGCTCATCGAAACGGATGACGACGGCGGCAAGTGGGTGCCGGAAGTGATGAACAGCCTCATCTTCCGCATCCTGAAAACCGCACCGCCCGGAAAGGCGCACTTCACCATCATCGACGCCGTCGGTTTGGGGCAAAATTTTGCCGGCTTGATGCATCTGGCCGATTACGAGCCTGCGCTCATCAATCGCCGCATCTGGACGCAGCGCGATCACATCGAAGAACGCCTCCAGGAGCTCAACGAGCACGTTGAGAAGGTCATCCAGATGTACCTTCGCAACGAATACGCGACGATCACCGAGTACAACGAGCAGGCCGGCAGTGTGGCGGAGAAGTATCACTTCCTCGTCATCGCGGGACTGCCCGCAGGCTTCAGCGAAAGCGCCATGTCGCGGCTGAAAAGCATCCTCGCCAGCGGACCGCGCTGCGGTGTCTTCACGCTCGTGCATTGGGATCGCCGTCAGGCGTTGCCGGAAGGCCTCAGCGCCGAAGATTTGCGCAAATTCACCGTCCGTCTCGTCCGCGAAAAAGGCGTGGTGAGCTTTGGCGGCATTTCCACGCTTCAACTCGATCCTTTTGTCAGCGACGAAATCGCGGCGGACCTTGCGCATCAGATCGGACAGGCCAGCATCGATTCGAATCGCGTGCAGGTGCCGTTCTCCGTCGTCGCGCCGAAGGAAATGTGGAGCGAAAGCACCACCAACGAGCTGCGCATCGCCATCGGCCGCACCGGAGCCACAAAGCTGCAAATGCTCGCCATCGGCAAAGGCACGAAACAGCACGCGTTGCTCGCCGGGAAGACTGGCTCCGGCAAATCGACGCTGCTGCACATCATCATCACGAATCTCGCGCTCACGTGCAGCCCGGACGAGATCGAGTTCTACCTCATCGACTTCAAAAAAGGTGTCGAGTTCAAGTGCTATGCCGATGCGAAACTGCCGCACGCCAAAGTCATCGCCATCGAGAGCGATCGCGAATTCGCGCTGAGCGTGCTGCAACGCATCGACGAGGAATTGAAACGCCGAGGCGAGCTTTATCGCAAACTCGGAGCGCAGGATTTGGCCGGATACAAAAAAGCAGGCGGCACGGAGCCGATGCCGCGCAGCATGCTCATCATCGACGAGTTCCAGGAGTTCTTCGTCGAGGACGATTCGGTGGCTCAAGGAGCCGCGCTGCTGCTCGACCGCATCGTGCGTCAGGGTCGTGCGTTCGGCATTCACGTCTTCCTCGGCTCACAAACGCTCGGTGGAGCCTACACGCTCGCCCGCACCACTTTGGGCCAGATGGTCATCCGCATCGCGTTGCAATGCAACGAGACCGATGCCGCGCTCATCATGGATGAAGGCAACGTCGCCGCACGGATGCTCTCGCGGCCCGGTGAAGGCATCTACAACGACGCTGCGGGCGCTTTGGAGGGCAATTCGCCTTTCCAAGTCGTCTGGCTCACGGATGAAGAACGCGACGAAAATCTCGCCAAAGTGGCCGCGCTCGCTCAAACACGCGGATTCGGCAAAAAACGTCCCATCGTCTTCGAAGGCAACATGCCGGCCGATGTTCGCGACAATTTACTGCTGGCCGCCGCGCTCGAAAATCCGCCTGCGAAGGCTCCTGCTGATCCCCGCGTCTGGCTGGGCCTCCCGAACGCCATCAAAGGCCCCACCGATGCGATGTTCCCGCGACAGAGCGGCCGTCACTTGCTGCTCGTGGGCCAGAACGACGAAGCCATCGCCGCTATCATGGGCCTAGCGATGATCGGACTCACCGCGCAGCATCCTCGCGACAAAGCGCCTGCGTTTTATCTGATCCACGGAGCTTTGGCGGAAACGCGAGAGTTCGACTTCCTCGAAGCCGCCGCCAAGAAGGCGCATGCGAAGGTTACGCAAGGTCATGAAGCTCCCGACTTCATCGCCGAGGTCCACGCCGAGATGAAACGCCGGAGCGATGAAGGCAGTGCGGGCGATCCGCCGATCTTCCTGCTCGTCCACGGCCTGCAAAAGTTCCGCAAGCTGCGCTACGAGGAGGATTTCTCCTTCGGTGGCGACGACTCGCCGAAACCCGGCAATCAGCTCAACGAAATCATCAACGAAGGCCCGCCGCTCGGCATCCACCTCATCACCAGCCTCGACACGCTGAACAACATCCAGCGCTGCCTCAGCCGCAAGGCGCTGAGCGAGCTCGGCATGCGCGTCCTCTTCCAAATGAGCGCCAACGACAGCGCCAGCTTGATCGACTCCCCCAAAGCCGGTTCGCTGGGCCTGAATCGCGCGCTGTTTTACTCCGAGCACGAGTCACGGATGGAGACTTTCCGGCCGTTTGCGCTGCCGGGGGGGGATTGGGTGGCGCAGCAAGCACGACCAACGTCAGGATGAACCTGGTTACCGTTCTTGAGCTGATTAGCGCGATTAGAAAATGATGAACAAACCGGGTGTCAGCGCCGGGTGTCGGACGCCTGCGACCCAACGACCATTTCCTTCCCAGAAGAGGTGTTTTCGGTGGCTTTGTTCACTTGGACGACAAACGGAGGGGATTCGCCACCCATCTTGCCGCCCTGGTCGAGGAAGCGGTTGAGGTCGGCCATGGCGGCCTTAAAGCGTGGATCGCCGGCTCGCATGAAGGCGGCGACGCGAAGTGTAAGGGCACGACCATTCCACGGATAAGGCTGGCCGAGGCTTTCGACGGCGGCGAGCTGCTGCGGGACATTCAGGACCATGGCCATCTCGCAGCGTATGCCGAGGCGGACACTGCGCGCGACCTGGACGGGGTAAGGACGGTCAAGCTTCTCGAAGATCCTCATGAAGCGGGGATCCTGCACCACGGCTTGGTTCGTTCTGACGTATTCGCTGAGAAGGTAGAGGGCCCCCTTGACGAGGACGAGGCGGCACCAAGGCACCTTTATGAGATGGTCGAGGCCGTGTTCGATGTGCATGAGCGCCTCGGAGGGCTTGTTCTGCACATGGCAGGTGATGGCGCGGAGGAAATGCGCGTCCACGGCGGAAACCGGCACGATGGCGTCGATGGCCGCGAAGGCGTCGGGATCTCCCGTGCGCGCTTTTGCATGAGCAAGGAGTACGCGGTCGGCCAACACAGGAGAGGCGGGCGCAGGAGCGGCGAGGTGGTCGGAATAGCGCTGCCTCCAGAAGGAGCGCAGATGCTCCACTCGTGCACGAACATCCGCAGGGGCATTCGCAGGCAAAACTTCATCGGAAGCGCTCTCCCACAAGCGGCCTGGCATGTGAAGCCGCTCGGCGAGGTAGCGCTCCGTGTCGATTGGCGCGTCCACTTTCGGCAGATGGCAACCGGCACGAGTGGCCGCACGGGCGAGGTCGAGCGAGCAGTTGGATTGTTTCGCCACACTGCGGGCGAAGCTGAACTCCAGGCGGTTCATGTCGTCGGTGTTCACCGTTCTCGTGTCGGCGGCGATGGCGGCGCAGTAGTCACTGTTCGCCACGCAGCCGGCGAGGAAACCTTCTGCCGTGTCGGTTTTCCAGAAGCGACGCAGCGCCTCGGCCATGGGCTCGATTTTGACGCGCTGGCGGATGGAGTCGAGCGACCAAGGCGTGTCCTCGTTCGAACAGACGAGAAGCATGTCCACGGTCTGTGTGGCCCAGACCTCGACTTTCGGAAAAACTTGGCGCAATGTGGTGATGACGGTGCTGATGGTGGCCGGCTCGACCTCGTAACCTTGCAGCCACTGGCAAAAAATGCCGCCCTTGTTCATGCGCTGGCTGGCATTGGTATAAAATTCACGCGTGTAGAGGTTCGCCACTCCGGCGCGGCAGGGATTCGAGGGCTCGGAGACAATGAGATCGTAGTTTTCGCCCTTGGTGAGCAGGAATTCGCGCGCATCGCCGGTGATGTTGTTCACGCGTGGATGCTTCATCGCGTTGCGGCTCACGGGATCGAAGAACACGGCCACCTTGCGAATTTCCTCCTCAAGTTCGAGCACATCCACACGCTGCATGCCTGGCACGTCGGCCAGCCATCCTGCCGTGGTGCCGGTGCCCAGCCCGACGACGCAGGCGTTCCGCGGATTCGGATGCAAAACGGCCCCAGTGATGCCGAGCATGACCTGCGTGCCAGCGTCGTCCACCGCGGAGCCGTCACTCTTGCCATTCGTCAGAAACGCATACTGCGATCCTTCGACGACGGCGACACTGGTCTCGCGCCCGTCATAAGCCTGCACGAGCGAACGCCGCGCATCGCGCAGCCAGCTTTCCAGCCCCATGGCGGTGCGGTAGTTGTCCTTCACGCGGCCATAGCCGATGGGCGTGTGCATCCATGCGGCTGTCGGCCCCGTGACACCGAACGCAAAGAAGCCGCACACGACCAGCGAAGCGAGCGCGCAGCGTCCACTCCACGAGAATGCGAAGGCATCCCCTGCCCTGCGGCGGATTTGCAGCCACAGCGACGCGGCCGACATCGTGGCGATCAAAACCGCTGCGAGTACCCAGCAGCCGCGCAATCCGAGCAGCGGCACGAGCAGGAAGCCGCCAAGCAGCGACCCGGAAATGGAGCCAAAGGTGTTCCAAAGATAAGCGCGGCCGAGTTGCTGCCCCACGCCGGCATTTCCCCGCCCCAGCAATGACACGAGCAGCGGAAACTGGATGCCGCTGAGAAGCGAAGGGAAGAACGCGAGCGATCCCATCACCACCGCCCAGCCCAGCGCCATTTGAGCGAGGCCCACGCCGCGCAGGCTGTCGTTCAAGATGAGCGCAAGATGCGCAATGCGGTCCCCCAATGCAAACGGCAGCAACACCGCCAGTGCTTGCAGAGCGGAGACGAGCGTGAAACCAGCGATGCTGGGTTCCGCTTTTTTCAAGATGAGCGAGTAAAGCAACCCGCCGATGCCCATGCCTGCAAGCACGACACACAGCACGAGGCCAAAACCATAAACCGAGCCGCCGAGCAGCGGCGTGGAGACGCGATACCAGACGAGCTCCGCGACGAAGAAGGTGAAACCGCTCATGAAGGCCGCCGCCAGCACGAAGGAGGCCGGTGCCTTCGCGGCGACACGCTCTTCGTCGGCTGTCTCGCTCTCAGCAGACGGTTGGCGCGGATCTTTCTCCTGGAACATCGAGATCGCTCCCGCCGCGAGCGCGATTGCCAGATTCGCCAGCACCGCGATGGTCAGCGCTCCCCGGTTTCCCAGCGTCGGCAGCAGCCAGAATGTGCTCAAAACCGCCCCCGTCACCGCCCCGGCGATGTTGATGCCATAAAAGAACGCGGTGATCGAGCGGCGCGGATCGTCATCACGCTGCGCGAACTTCATGGCCGCCGGCAGCGTGCCGCCCATCAGGAAACAAGGCAGTCCGAGCACCAGCACCGTCATGAGCAGTTGCAGGCAGGTCGCCCAACCGAGCCCCATGCCCGCCGTGCCGCCTGTTTTCAGATAAAGCGAACGAGCCAGCCCCAGCATCATCGGCGAAACCGCCGCCGCGAGGGCGATCCCCACCTCCAGCCGCGCATAAAATCGAAACGGCCGCCCCACACGCTCGACCCAGCCGCCAAACAGCTTCCCGCCGAACCCGAGTCCCGCCATGAACACCGCCACCACCGCCGCCGCCGCCGGAGCCGCCCCGCCAAACACGAGCCGAAACTCCCGCAGCCAGACCGTCTGGTAAATCAGCGAGCAGAAGCCCGACAAAAACAGGATCAAAGCCAACGTTAACTGGGTGAGCTGAACACGTGCTGGGGAGGCAACAGGAGTGGTCGAGGTCATAAATAAAGGTTAATTAACGGGTAATTTATATAATAACCATAACTTTACAAATAAATTATGACTCTTGGCCGACTTTCTGACTTCCGCCTATGTCTTGCCGCAGCGCCGGCTATAGGTTCGGATCATGAAGACCCCATTCCTGCTCGCCTGCCTGTTATTGCCAAGTTTGAGCGGCTGCACGCACGACTCTTGGAGGCAAGCCTTCTCGGCCAGGGTGCTCACGGTCTCCTACGACGACCTCGGCACTGAGGCGATGGTCAGCCCCGTTTTGGGACCTCGCGGGACCGACCCGCAAATCGTGGTTCGGCAGGGGGCTACGAACCCGCAAAGCACCCCGCGTTGCCTGAACGCGCACGAGGGCTTGCTCATGCTCCGCCGAAACTCCCGCAACCTTCCACGCACTGCGGAAAACGAACCGCTGCAGCGGCGGATGAAATCCGCCTACGACCGGCTATACCATTACTACAATCAGAGGCGGGACGCGTTTCTCGCAGTGCCTGCCTTCGGTGGACGTGGCTCCATGACCATGATGCCACCCGTGCCGCCATCACTTTAAAAAGCGATCAATTCAGCGCCTCACGTGCCGACTGGAACAGGTAATGCCCCCAGCCGTGCTGCGTGTCGCCGCTCCAGTCCGGGTCGTAATGCTGGCTTTTGAAGATGAAGCGCTCCGGATGCGGCATGAGGCCGAACACACGGCCGGTATCGTCCTGCAAACCCGCGATGGAAGCGGTGGAGCCGTTCACGTTGTTCGTGTAAAGCAGTGCCGCATGGCCGGATTTCACGTATTTCGCGGCGTCTTCTCCTTCCGTGACAAGGCGGCCTTCCGCATGCGCAATAGGCAGCTCAAAGGTTTCCGGCAGCTTCGTGAGGTAGGGGCTCTTTTTGGCCGTGGTCTTCTTCAAACCAACCCACTGGCACATGAAACGGCCGCTGGTGTTGTGGATCAGGCTACCCTTTGGCAGAAGATCGAGCTGCGTGAGGATCTGGAAACCGTTGCAGATGCCGAGAGCATAGCCGCCCTTGTCCACGAAGGACTTCAAGCGGTCGCCCAGCCTTGATTTCGTGATGAGCTGCGCGATGCGGCCGGACATCACATAGTCCCCGTAGCTGAAGCCGCCGGAGAACACGATCATCTGCGCCTTGTCGAGCGCTGAAGGCTCCAGTAGCGCCACCGGCAGCACCTCCGTGCTAAATCCCGCCGCCTCCAGCGCACGGGCGGTTTCAGCGTCACAATTCGTTCCGGGAAATTTCAAAAGCAGGGCGTGGGGCATGGCGGATTCGTCCCCGCATCTAGGCCAAGCCGGTGCCGCATGCAACCGCTTTGCCCGGTTGCGGATGCTGTCTGATGCACTAGCTTTCGCGCATCATGTTCAAAGACCTCTTTTCTCCCACGAACACCTTTATCTACGGCTTCGTGCTGTGCGGCATCTTCCTGGCGCAGTCGTGGTGGGCTCATTTCAAGACCAAGCGCGAGCTGAAGCGCTACAAAGGCATGCTCAGCGACAAGCTAGAACTCGAGTCCAAGCAAAGCCAGGACGTGAAGAAGGAGCAGGCTTCTTTGAAACAGGAAAATGAAAACCTCCGCATGCAGGTCGCCCGCCTCAACGAGCGCCCCGACAACAAGCTCCAGCGTGAGCTCGAAATCCTCGCCCGCGCCGAGAAGCAGATGGTCATCAGCGCGCCCGGCTTCGCCCCGGCTTGGGAAATGGCCAAGTCCGCCGCGCTGAGCCAGCTTGAGGAGGAGGAAAAGGGGAAATCCTTCCCGCAGAAAGTCTTCCGCAAGCTCATCGGCTCCGGCTCCACCCAGAGCAATGTCGCACTGCCGGAGTCTGCCGCCGCCGCGGCGAAAAACGGGACGCCCGCCGCCTCTGCCGCCTAATCCGCCGCGCGAATGACCCGCACGGAGGCATACCTCGCCTTGAACCTGCTCCCGCAGGTCGGCCCTGTGCGGGTGCGCAAGCTGCTGCGGCACTTTGGCAGCCCGGAGCGAATCCTCAGCGCAAAAAGCAGCGAGATCGTGCAGGTCGAAGGCTTTGGCAGCGCCCAGGCCGAGGCCATCGCCGGCTGGGAAAGTCAGATCGATCTCGCTGGCGAGCTGAAAAAAGATCCGCGAACGCGAGCTCAGCCTCCTCACGCAGGAGGACGAGCTCTATCCGCCCCTTCTGCGTGAGATCCACGATCCTCCGGTCATCCTCTACCTCTGGGGCCGGCTCACCAAGCGCGACCACAACGCCCTCGGCATCGTCGGCAGCCGTCACGCCACGCATTACGGCCTCAGCGCCACGAAAAAACTGGGCTTCCAGGTCGCCTATGCCGGTTACACCGTCGTCAGCGGGCTCGCTCGCGGCATCGACACCACCGCGCATGAGGCCGCGCTCGCCGCGAAAGGCCGCACCGTCGCCGTCATCGGCTCCGGCATCGGCAAGCTTTATCCGCCCGAAAACATGGCCCTCGCCGAGCGCATCGCGCAAAACGGCGCCGTCATCAGTGAATATCCCGTCGATCGCATCGCCGACAAACAGACCTTTCCCTACCGCAACCGCATCGTCTCCGGCTGGAGCTGCGGCTTGATCGTCGTCGAGGCACCGCTGCGCAGCGGATCGCTCATCACCGCGCAGCAGGCCGCCGACCAGGGCCGCACTGTCTATGCAGTGCCAGGCCCCATCGACAAACCCACCTCCGCGGGCTGCAACCGCCTCATTCAACAAGGAGCCAAGCTCATCATGGACGGCGCGGACGTGCTAGATGATCTCATGACCCTCTTCCCCACCGCGCCCAGCGCCCCGAAAATCGAGGAGTCAAAGCCCGCCGCGCCGCTCAGCCTCGACGAAGAAATCCTCTACAACGCCATCGGCACTGACGAGGCCCACATCAATGACATCGTCACCTCCTCCGGCCTCACCACCGGCACCGTAAACGCAACGTTGATGCGCCTCGAAATGAAACGCCTCATCCGCGCCCTGCCGGGCAGAAGATATGTGCGGTTGGTGTGATTGGGTGATGCTTCTTGAAATGGTAAGAGGCCACTCCGGCCAGCGTTCATGAAAACACATGCGCCTCCTGCCCGTCTTACTTCTCACCTCCCACCTCTCACTCTCCCACGCCGTCGATTTCTCGCACGAGATCGTGCCGATCCTTCGCGAGCATTGCGCGGAGTGTCATGCAGGGGACAAGAAGAAGGGCGGGTTCAGCTTCAATGACCGGAAGGCGCTTCTCGAAGGCAGCGAGAATGGCGAGGTGATCAAAAGCGGGCGCTTCATCGAGGTGATGCTTTCCACGGACAGCGATGAGCAGATGCCGCCGAAGGGAAAACGCGTGCCCCCGGAGAAGATCGCGCTGCTGAAGCAGTGGATCGCGGAGGGGATGAAGTGGGAGGACGGGTTTGCGTTCAAGAAACCGGCCTATGAGCCGCCGTTTTTGCCGCGGAAGGTCGTGCTGCCGCAATCAGGGGCCGCGCATCCGATTGATCGTTTGCTGAAGAAAGACCTGCCCAAGGCCTCTGATGCGGCGTTTCTGCGTCGGGCGCATCTCGATTTGATCGGCCTGCTGCCGACGGCGGAGGAGATGGCGGCGTTTGAGAAGAATCCGGATCGCACCAAACTCGTCGAGGCGCTGCTGAAGCGTGACATGGACTACACGGAGCATTGGCTCACGTTTTGGAATGACCTGCTGCGCAATGACTACGGCGGCACGGGTTTTATCACCGGCGGTCGCAAGCAGATCAGCAACTGGCTCTACCGCGCATTGATCGAGAACAAACCCTTCGACCAGTTCGTGCGGGAGCTGATCGCGCCGCCGAATGATGAGAGTCGGGGCTTCATCGATGGCATCAAGTGGCGTGGCGATGTCAGCGCGGGGCAGACGGTGGAGATTCAGTTCGCGCAGAGCGTTTCGCAGTCGTTCCTGGGCATCAACATGAAGTGCGCATCCTGCCACGACAGCTTCATTGATCGCTGGAAACTCGGCGAGGCCTACGGACTGGCCGCGATCTATGCACAGAAGCCGCTGGAGATTCACCGCTGTGACAAACCCATCGGCCAGACCGCCACGGCGGCGTGGTTGTTCCCGGAGATCGGTCAAATCGACGCGAAGGCACCGCCTGCGGACCGCCTGAAGCAACTCGCCGCGCTGATGACGCATGAAAAGAACGGCCGCGTGCCGCGCACCATCGTGAACCGCCTGTGGGCACGCCTGATGGGTCGCGGGATTGTGCATCCGGTGGATGCGATGGGCACGGAGCCGTGGAATGCGGACCTGCTCGATTACCTCGCCGTGTATCTCGTGGAAAGCGGCTGGGATTTGAAGAAGACCCTCGCCCACATCGCCACCTCGCAGGCTTACTCATCGCAGGCGCAGGTCGTGCAGAAAGGCGCGGACGATCACGGCTACGTCTATGCCGGTCCGCGTGCCAAACGGCTCACGGCAGAGCAATTCGTGGACGCCGTATGGCAACTCACCGGTGCCGCGCCGACGAAGATGGACGCCAATGTGCTGCGCGGAAAAGTCGATCCCGCTTTGGCGAAGAAGATCACCGTCAAAGGCCAGTGGATCTGGAGCGACAACCTCAAACCCGCTGCAGGCGAGACCATCACGCTGCGCAAAACCATCCAGCTCGACTCCGATCCCGCCAGCTCCAGCGCCGTGATGACCTGCGACAACGAATACATCCTCTACGTCAACAACCGCAAGATCAGCGAGAGCACCGACTGGACGAAATTCGCCGCTGTGCCGCTGCAAACAGCGCTGAAGAAAGGTCAGAACGTCATCCTCGCCGTCGCCAAGAATGCGGGCAAAGGCCCGAACCTCGCCGCTTTCTTCTTCGATGCCCGCGTGCGTGATGACAAAGGCCAGGAAACCATCATCGCCAGCGACGACACCTGGGAATGGACCTCCGCCGTCCCGGGCGGCAAGGAAGGCCGCCTCGGCCAGTTCCAACCGAAAGACTGGAAAAAAGCCCGCATCGTCCAGCCCATCGCCGCGTGGACAACTGCGCTCAATCAACAAGCCCCGATGCTCCTCGCCCAAGGTGCCACGGCGAACGGCATGATGGTCCGCGCTTCATTGATGAAGTCCGACTTCCTCATGCGCACACTTGGAAGGCCGAATCGCGATCAAATCGTCACCGAGCGGCCGAACGAGCTCTCCACGCTCGAAGCGATTGATTTGGCCAATGGCAGCCTTTTGGCCCAAAACCTCGAAAAAGGCGCGAAACGCCTGCTGGAGCTTCAAAAGCCCGATTTGGTCGCAGAACTCTACCGCCACGCCTTGAGCCGAAATCCGTCCGAAGCCGAAAAAGCCCTCGCGAAGGAAATCCTCGGCGAAAA
>Ga0315900_10007795_pt1 | contig 13946 bp, 23 predicted proteins | sample LakEriMetagenome_FD_203521 | JGI IMG/M metagenome (GOLD analysis project Ga0315900, IMG submission 203521) | Freshwater fungal communities from buoy surface, Lake Erie, Ohio, United States - Buoy 12 MA114 | ecosystem: Environmental > Aquatic > Freshwater > Lake > Lake biofilm | place: USA: Lake...
CGGCCGGGAGGCAGCGCGAGCCCGCGCTGCACCGGCGCGCCGTGGTAGTCCAGCACGGCCTCGAACTTGCCGACTGTCTCGTCCGCGAACACGGCGGTCGACTCGGTGCGGTACCGGTTCACGTAGGTGACGAACGACTCGACAGTCGTCAGCGCCACGCGCTGCTGCGGCCGTTCCGGCGGGGGCAGGAGCTTCGACACATCCTCCAGGCGGTAGTCGGCGGGGAGGGTGACGAACGCGCGCTCTTCGCCGAGCTCGTGCAGCTGCGGCGTTCCGAGCGCTTTGCGGATCTCGGTGATGGTGTCGGCATCCATGGTTCAGGGTCTCCGGGCAGGCAGGCAGGCAGGCGGGTGGGGCGGCTCAGGCGCGCGACGCGCGGATCTCGCCGGTCTCGGGGTCGACGTAGCCCTGCAGCGGGAGCTCCGGCTGGTCCGGGTTCTGGCGCGTCAGGCTGTTGTCGTGGGTCGTGAAGAACAGCGTGTCCTCGCGATCGAGCTTCGGCGTCTTCGACGTGACCGAGTCCTCGATCGTCAGGTACTTGGTGGTCGACTTCTTCGGCGGCTTCACCTTCAGCTTCAGGGTCAGTTCGCCGGGCTTGCCGGTCGCGCGCACCGCGGCGACCAGGTGCGTGAGCTCGTGCGCGAGCTCGTCGAGCGTGGCGCCGGCGCGCAGCTCGCGGAGGGTCTCGAGGAAGGGGCGGGGCATGGGATCTCCGGGGTGATCGGTGGTGGGGTCAGTGCTGGTACTTGCGGAACAGGCGTTCGACGCGCGCCGCCGTGGCTGCGCGAACCTTCTTGCGGCCGAGCTGCAGGGCCTTCGCGACCGGCTTGTCGCGCAGCGCGGCCAGGATCACGGGCGCCGCGGCCGGCGCGAGCTCGCGGCGGTCGATCATGTCCTGCGCCCAGTCCGGCAGTCCGGTCAGCAGGATCGAGGCCTCGATCTCCTTCGCGCTCATCGGCGTGCCGGCCTTCGCCATGCGCGCGGCGAGGTCGTTCGCGGACAGCTTCTCGGCGTCGCGGAGCTTCCGGAGCATCCGCGCCGTGTCCATCGGCGCCAGCTTCTCGTGCAGGTTGTTCACCGCGACCTGGTCGATCCGCAAGCTGGTGGCGTCGTCCTCCGCGGCGAGCAGGACCGGGACGGCCTTCAACTTCGCCTGCTTCGCGGCCATCAGCCGTCGGTGGCCGTCCTTCACGATCAGCGCGCCCTTCGGGCCCTTGCGGACCAGGAGCGGCTGCAGCACGCCGCGGGCCTTCAGGTTCTCGGCGAGCGCGGCGATCGCGACCGGGTCGTACGACCGGCGCGGGTTGTCCGGGTCCGGCGTCAGCAGCTTCGGCGGCAGCTGCGCGACGACTCCGGCGCGAAGAGCAGTGCTTGCAGGCATGGTCAGGCCTCGGGGTTCGTGACCGGCTCGTAGCCGGCGATCAGGACGGTGTGGGTGAACGGGAACGGGTCGGGCTGGTCGTTGAAGCGCGCGATCGCGTTCTCGAGCGCGTCCGCCAGGTCCTGGCCGCGCGCGCCGGGTACGCCGTCGACCCGCTTGTCGACGATCCGGTAGATCCGCGCGTAGACGGTCCCGTCTCGCATCGTGTCGACGGAGACGGGCCCGAGCTCACGCGCGGCGCGCCAGACCTCGTGCAAAGGTCGGTTCATCGCGCGGTCGTCTGCTCAGGCGCCGGCCACAGCGGCTTCTGCCGCCAGCCGCCGCTCGGCCGGAAGCGCTTGCGCACGTGCCGGCGGCGCCACTCGAGGCGCTGCCACTCGTGCGGCGTCGTGAGCGGCAGCGTCGGCGGGAGCTTCAGCGTCTCCACTGCAGTCCTCCCACCAGCGCCGATGGGCGGCCAGCCATGCCGACACGCCAGCGGGGCTCTGATCCGTGTTCGAAGCCAGTTCCACATGCACGAGGGCGCCTCCGCTCGCGCGTCGCGATCCACTGCAGCGCGCCGAGCACGGCGATCGTCAGCATCCAGCCGACGAGGAACGTCAACCACCAGAAGCCGCTCACGACTGCACCCGCCGCGCTGACTGCACGCGCACGCACGGCCGCTGCGCAGGGCGCGCGCGGCGCGTGCCGGGCCCGCGGCGCGGGTTCCGGGCGTCGATCCAGTTCACGAGCAGGCCGACCAGCGCGCCGAGCGCGCCGAAGACCGCGAGCAGCGCGAATACGAGCGCGAGCTTCTCGAGAGGCGTCACGTCAGTAGCCTCGCGGCGCGCGGCCGAGACGGCCCTCTCGGGCCTTGCGCGCCAGCTTCGCGCCGGGCACGCCCGGTGCACCGCGGTCTCGGCGACCCGGCACGGTGACGGTCAGGCCGTCGTCGCCCAGCCTGGCGGACGCTCGTGCGCCACCTGCGCTGAACATCGCTGCGATCGCGGCAGCTGCGCGCGCCAGCGCGCTTGAAGCGTGCGCGGACCTCACGACTGCGCCTCCTGCAGCTGCTGGAGGCGGGCGCGAGCGTTGGCGGCGAATCGTGCGTAGTCGGCCGCAAGCTCGTCGTACCGCGCGGCGCCGGCGTCGTCTCGGCCGCGGCGGTTGGCCGCGTACTGCTCGTACTCAGCGGCCTGCTGCTCGTGCAGCCAGGCCTCGACGTGCAGCGCGACCGCCTTTCGGCTGCGGATCGGGTTGTCGGGGCCGGACTCCCAGATCACCACGTGGCCGACGCAGATCCGGTGGCCAGGCAGCCCCTCAGTCACGCACTCGTCGACGACGGCGGCGGCCATAGGAGCGTTGGACACGAGGGCAACGTCGAACCACACGGCGCGCAACGCGTCGAGCTGCTGCAGGCGGATCTCGAGCAGCGAGGTCACAGCGCACCGCCGCACAGCAGTCGCACCTGCTCCCGCAGCTCGTGCCGCAGGCGCCAGGCGGTCGTGGTGTCACCGGCCCAGATCGCGTCGCGGGTGCGGCGCGCCAGGTGCTCGACCTGGGACAGCCGGGTGACGTCGAGCTGGTCAGCGTCGCTGAGCGGCTCCGGGCGGATCAGGTAGGCACTGGCGGACATGGCTCGTCTCCCGCGGCCCGGTGTGGACCGCAGGCGGGAGCCTACAAGAAACGGTTACAGAGTCAAGAGAGTCTTGTAACTCTAGTACCAGCGGAGAGCCGCTTGCACGGCGCTGGTGGCGTCGATCGTCGATCCGCGAGCGCACTGGTCGTTCCAGCGGTCTGCGAACTCATCATCGCGCTCCGTTGTCATCCACGCCGCGTCGGGCGCGACGACGACGCGCTCAACGCTCATGCCGCCGAAACCATTCTCGGCACGGTACTGATAGCAAAGCGCGTTGTACTGACCGACGTGCGCGCTGATGACCTCGAAGGTTTTGGGGTTCCTCATCGTTTTGCGCAGCGCCAGCGCTATGTTCGCTGCATTCGCGCGCTGCCGATCCTCGTGCGAGTCCTGCTCAGCTACGCCCGTGCGCGCGGGCGCCGTCGTGTGGTCGGGCTTCGAAATGACCAGCGTTACGATCGTGGTGATGATGAGCAGACCTATCACGATGTAAGCGCGGCCACGCGCTGCGTTTCCGTCTGGCACAACTGGGTTCGGGACGCCGCAGTGAGGACAGGCCTTGGCCTCGGAGCTCGCCGGCTTCGCGCATTCGCGGCAGACGCTCATCACCATGTCAGCCTCCGCGCCACACTACTTTGCCGATGATCTCGACGTGCTCGAGTTGCGCGCCGCTTACCTGCTCATCAGGATACTGGGCGCTGTTGTCCGAGCGCACGATCAATCCGCCGTCAACTCGCTTGAACAACCTCTTGACGCGCACTTCGTCACCGTATCTCAGAGCGTACACCTCTCCATCGCGCACGCTGCGCGACCCTAGATCAATCAGTACCGTGTCTCCGTCTTGCAGGTACGGCTCCATGCTGTGCCCCGAGACGTAGACCACGCGAACGTTGGTCCGGACCAGGTTTCGCTTTCGTAGCCAGTCGGCCCGAAACGCCAGCGGCGGGCCATCGTCCTCGCGCTCGACCAAATGCCCGTTGCCCGCGGCGAGTTCAACGCGCACGCGTGGAACGCGCACGTACTGATCTGGCGGCAGGTCCTCGAGACCGCTCCACTCGACGATCTGCGTTCCTGGCGCGAGCGCGCGAGCGCGCCGGGCGTCGGTCGTACTGCCGGGCGAGTCCGCGATGATCTCTACCTCGGTGACGGCGAGCGCCTTGGCCAACCGCTTCAGGTTGACGCCCGTCGGCCGTGTGAATCCCGACTCCCAGTACTGCACAGCCTGAGCCGAAAGCCCGAGCGCATCTGCAAGCGCCTTCTGCGAGGAAAAGCCAGCGTGCTCGCGCAGCCGGGCGATCCGCGCGGCCATCGGAAGGTACTCCGTGCGTGGCTGCTTCTGCTTCTGCATGTCGGTGAACGTACAAGCCTCGCTTGTAGATTGCTTACAAGAAGCGATTGACGGCTGTAACCGTTTCTTGTAGAAACGCGGGCCATGAATGGCATCAATCAAGCCGTCGCCAAGTTCAACGGGAACATGTCTGAGTTGGCGCGGCAGATAGGGGTCACGCCGCAGGCGGTGCAGCAGTGGGTACGCAGCGGGAAAGTCCCCGCCGCCCGCGCCGGGCGCGTTCATGAACTTACTGGCGTTCCGCTGCATGACCTCAACCCCGTGTTCCCGTCGCAGGGACAGGCTGCCTGACGTGGGGGTCCTAGACCGTCCTAATCGCAACGAAGAGGGCACGCACGGCCTCTCGTTGCCGCTGTTCCACGAGACGCTGACCGAGGCCGTGGTCAGCACGATCCACGCGGCCGGCGGCTTCAAGCGCGTGGCCGCCGCGCTGTGGCCGGCGATGAAGCTCGAGTCCGCGTACGCGCGGCTGAAGGCCTGCGTCGACGAGGGCCGCAACGAGAAGCTGACCCTCGACGAGCTCGACGCCCTGATCGCCATGGCGCGAGCCGCGAACTGCCACGTGATCGCGCAGTACCTGGCCACGGCGCACGGCTACGTGCTGGAGGTCGTCGACGCTGACGAGCAGCGCCGTCGTGCGAAGAAGGCGCGCCGCGCCGCTCTGCTGGCCGAGCTCGCGCGGCTGAACGAGGAGGAAGGGTGATGGCCGACGCTCACGTCCGCGTGTCGCTGCTCGACGACGACCGCATCCGCGACATCGTTCGCGAGGAGATTGCCGAGCACGAGCGGCGACGCGCGCTGGGTGCGCTGACGCTGCGTGGCACTGGGCTGACGCCCGACGAGCTGCTGCGCCTCATGAGCCGCAACAACGAGCAGCTGGTCAAGGACCTGCAGCGGCCCGCCGCGCCAGTTCCTCGAGCGCGACTTTCGCCGCTTGCACGCGTTCGCGTGTGGCTGCGTCGGTGGCGTCGGTCGTGACGTTCCCGTTTCCCTGACCACCCCCCGCGCTGGCCGCGCGCTTTCGTGGCCCTGCCTTCGGCTCCGGTAGCAGCCAACACCGGGCACCTCTCACCACGCGCGGGGGCGCAAGTGCCACGAATCCGGTCGATCAAGCCCGAGTTCCCACAGTCCGAGAGCATGGGCCGCGTCTCGCGCGACGCGCGGCTGCTCTTCATCCAGCTCTGGACGATCTGCGACGACTCCGGGAGGACTCGCGCGGCCTCGCGAATGCTCGCGAGCCTTCTGTACCCGTACGACGACGACGCGCCGAGCCTGATCGAAGGCTGGCTGGACGAGTTGGAGCGCGAGAAGTGCATCCGTCGCTACACGGTCGACGGCTCGACGTACCTCGTCGTCTGCAACTGGTTGAAGCAGCAGAAGATCGACAAGCCGTCGCCGTCGAAGTTGCCGCAGCCTCCCGAGGATTCGCGAGCCCTCGCGAGCCCTCGCGAGGATTCTCGCTCTCTCTTAGGAAGGGAAGGGAAGGGAGAGGAAGGGGAAGGGAGAGGAGAGGACGCGGATCCGGAACGCGCGCGCGAGGCGAGCGATGCCGCTCGCGAGGCTTCGCGACCACCGATCCGCGACTGGACCCCGGTCAGCCTCGAGACGCTCGCCCGGCTGTCGGAGGCCCAGCTCGGCTCGCTGGCGGAGTTCCTCGACGCGTACCCCTCGAGCGACCACACGAGCCAGCGCGCGGCCGCGGATCGGTACGAGCTGCTGGTCGGTACGCGCAAGGTCGCGCCGGAGACGCTGATCGCGAAAGCCGCGGAGTTCAGCGCGTACGCCGAGGCCAAGGCGTGGAGCCCGGACATGGTTCCCGGCGCGCAGAACTGGCTCCGCGACGAGGGGTGGCGGAAGGACTACCCGCTGCCGCGCACGAAGGCTCAGCGGAGGGCGGCGGACACGCTGAACGCGATCGACGAGTTCGTGGCGGGAGGGCAGGCATGAACGCGGAAGACCGGCGCGCCTTCGGCGAGATCGTGGCGATGCTGGCGCGGGCGTACGACCGCACGCCCGACGCGGCGATGATCGCGTCCTGGTGGACGCTGATGCAGGACTGGCCGCTCTCCGACTTCGATCGCGTGGCGCGGCAGCTGGCGAGGGAGCCGGGCCGCCAGCGGATGCCGACGCCTGGCGAGTTCGAGGCGCTTCGCGTGCGCGCCGGGCGGCTGAGCGCGGACGAGATCTGGACCGCGCTGGTCGCGAACCTTCGCGTCGGCGCCTACCGGCGCGGCGAGCGACTCGGCGCCGACGGCAGCGCCGTCGAGCGCGCGATCGCGACGCTCGGCGGCTACGCGCGACTCGGCCAGACCCCGGAGGCGGAGCTGCATTTCGCGAAGATGCGGTTCCGCGACGCCCTGGCAGACGCCGAGGCCGCCGACGGCGCACGGCAGGCGCTGCCGGCCGCCGCCGCTCGACGGGAGCTACCGCCGGCGCTGCGGGCCGTGGTCGCGAAGCTGAACCACCCGTCGTGAGGCTCCCCGCTGACCTCGGCTTCGAGTCGCACCCGCACGACCGCCGGCGGATGGTGCGGCGCGACGACGCGGAGACGGCGATCGCCGCGGCCGCGCGCGTGCAGGGGCGGCTCAGCGAGCTGCAGCGGCGCGTGCTCGCCGAGATCGAGCGGCTCGGCGGCGCGACGGGCGAGGAGGTCGAGCAGCTGCCGCAGTTCGCCGCGCTGGCGCCGAGCACCGTCCGCCGCCGGATCACCGACCTGCGCGACGCGGGCCTGGTCGTGGCCGCCGGCGAGCGTACGAACAGCCGCGGCCTCCCGATGACGGTGTGGCGTGCAGCGGCCCGCACGGTTCGCGAGAGCGAGGGCAGCGGGGTAGAGCCGGCGCTGGGGTTGAGCGTGGCTCCCCCGGCGCAGGCCGCGGAGCCAGCGCCACCCGAGCCCATCCAAGTCGGCGACTGGGTCCGGATCCGCGCGACCGGCGCGCGCGGGATGGTCGTCGCCTTCCAGGACCCGTTCCAGCCTGCGTTCGCGCGCCGCCTGCGCGTCGACGTCTCCACGTCCCTGGTCACCGGCCGGCTGTCCACGCACGAGCCGGACGAACTCGAGAGGATCACCCGATGACCCTGCCCATCGCCGATCGGCTGCTGGTCGCCCTGGCGGGCGAGCCGATGTCCGAAGACGACCTCGTGCTGACGTTCCCGCGCGCGTCGCGCGACGTGATCCGCCTGAAGCTCACGGAGTTGAAGCGCTCCGGCCGCGTGGTCGGCAACGACGGCGTCTACCGGATCGCCCCCGGCCAGGCGGCGCCGGCGGACGCGCTGGAGGCGGTGGAGGAGGAATCGCGCGCCGTGCGCGTCGACGGCGAGCGTAGGGCAGCCTCGGCCTCCGAGGCGGCGGCGCGCCAGCGGCCGCCGGCGGCGCTGACCGAGTACGGCTACCGCGACTGCGCGCAGTGCAGGGCGCGCAAGCCGCTGCTGGAGTTCCCGCGCGTGCGGGGCGGCGGCGTCGGCCCGCGGTGCAAGGCGTGCCGTGCGGCCGGGGCAGGCGCCAAGCACCGCCAGGCGCGGCTGCAGGCGGAACTGCGCGGCGAGCGGCCGCCGGCCGCGGCGCCCGCGACGACGCGCGAACCCGCGCCTGTCGAGGCGCCGGAGGTCGAGCAGGAGATCACCGAGGCCTCGCAGACGAGCGCCACCGTGCTCGAGTTCCCGTCCGGTGCCGCGCGCGAGACCACGGCGACGCCGGGCAAGGCGGGCCCACCGACCTCCGCCCGCGTGTCGATCCGCTCGATGACGCTGATCACCGTCGTCGACGCGCCGATGAACACCGTCTGGAACCTGACCCTGTCGGACGCCGGCGTCGAGGCCCTGCGCGCCGCGCTGGGCCGGGGCTGACGCATGAGCGTGGCGGTGCTGCCCGCGGCGGTGACGCGGGACGACCTGGAGTGGCTGCACGGCATGACGCAGATCGACTCGCCGGTACCGGAGCGCGCGATCGACGCCAAGCGTCTCGCGCGGCTGCTGGAGGGTCGCTACGTCGAGAAGGCCTGGAGCGGCCGCGGCTGGTTCGTGTCGCTCACGGAGCGCGGCCGGCGGCTGGTTCAGGAGGACCGGTCGTGACGCGGGAAGCGCCGGACTGCCCGCGCGAGGACGCCGAGCACTTGGCCTTCATTGCTTGGTGCCACGTGGCGAAGTGGCGTGGGCAGCCGCTGATGCGGCGCAACGGGCCCGGGCTGCTGATCCACATCCCGAACCAGGGCGAGCGCAACCGCCTCTACGCGGCGAAGCTGGCGCGCATGGGCGTTCAGGCCGGCGTGCCGGACTTCGTGCTGCCCGTGAAGACCCTGAGGCACGGCTCTCTTTGGATCGAGCTCAAGCGGCGGCACGGCGGCCAGGTGCGGCCGTCGCAGCGGGAGCGGCTGTCGGTGCTGTCTTGGGGCGGGCAGGCCGCGCACGTCGCGCTTGGCGCCGATCACTGCAAGCAGATCGTCATCGACTACTTGGCAGAGACCGGAGAGCCGCTGCGCATCGGCGGCGCGCCGGAGCCCCTGATCGACTGGTCGAAGTGGATGGAGGGTGTAGAGCGGTGAGGGCCGACGAGCTGATGGCACGCCTGGCGGCTCTCGGGCTCGATATCGAGAGAGCCACCGGCATAAAGGGCACGACGACGCCGGAGTGGACGGCGGAGGACGCTGCGCACGCCTGCGCCGGCCTGCCGCGGCATCTGGACCACGCGTTCCGCTACCGGTACGCCGGCGACCTGAGCGTCTACGGCGTGCTCCGCGGCTACCTGGTCACGGCGATCACCGACCTCGCGCGCGAGGAGCGCTGGAGCGGCGAGCAGCTCCATTGCGACGGGTTCACGTGGCAGGCCCTCGCCACGCTGGAGGATCCGGACGCGAGTCCTCGCGGCGTGGACCAGCGGCTGATGGTTCGCGACCCGAAAACACGGAAGTGGGCGGTGCACGACCTGCCCTGGTACAGCTGGTGGGACACCGTCGTCTACGCGCCGTCGACGGTGGCCGTGCTGCCGCGCCTCGCGGACCTCGCGATGCTCGAGGAGTACCTCGCCACGTGTTTCCCGCGCGCGCTGGCCCCGCTGCGCGCTGCCGAGGCCTGGCCGGACGTCGTCGGAATAGCGGCCGGTCCCTGGCGGCGGACCGGTGCACGCCAGTACGAGGCGGTGCGGTCGATCTTCGAGGAGTGGTGCGGGACTGCGTACTCGCACGTGGCCCGGCGGATTCGCGACGAGCACGACTGCGATGCGGCTTGACGGGCGCTCGAAAAAGACCGACGATGCGCGTGCACAAGTGCGCCCGGAGCTTTCGCGAGCTCCGGGCGTTTTCATTTCTGCCGCAGCGACTTCTGTCGATACCCCCCTCGGCCCGGCCCGCGCCTGCGGTGTCCGGGCCTTTTTCTGGCGAGGCTGAATGCGGCGGTCGTTCACACTCTGGGACGGCAGCGTCGACCCGGGCGCGCTCCCGCCGCCGCCGCCGACCATGCCGGACGTGGTGAACGAGGGCAGCGACAGCGCCACGATCAACGTGCCGAACCCCGGCGGCTCGGCCGTCACGATGCACGTCTACGTGGATGGCGTGAAGGTCACGAGCGGGCTCGGCGTGGCGTTCGGCAACTACACCGTCACGGGGCTGACGGCGTCCACGAGCTACAGCATCGCCGTCACGGCGGTGAACGCCAGCGGCGCTGAAAGCGCGGCGTCGCCAGTGCGACTGGTGACGACGGCATCGCTCTCGACTGGCGTCCAGCATGGCGACACGTTCGTGCTGGCCGGCGCCGGCTTCGGCAACATCCCGGCAGCGGTGCAGCCGCACTACGATACGGTGGATAACCAGCCGTCCTATGCCGGCTTGATCGTTGAAGGGGCGATGATCCCGCGTGGGCCGTCGCACCCTTACGCGGCGGCCACGAACTCCATGCAGTTCACGCTGGCGAACCAGCGTCACCCGCGTTCCACGGCTGCGTACAAGTGGACCGGCAACGGATTCGTGGAGCAGCCGAACGCGCTCGGCGGGAACAACCCTCCATCGACTCAGCGCCGGCTCTACGCGAGCTGGTGGCAGCGCGCCTCGGGCGATCCGGGCGGCTCGAATCACTCGTCCAAGTTTTGCCGCATCTGGGACGACCCGAGCGGCGCCGATACGCGCGTCTCGTGGACGCAGATGCATCTGACCTACGAGAACAATGCGGGCCAGTCCGGCACGGCTTGGAATCAGTGGGGCGGCGTGGTCGGCGCGTGGAATCGAATGGAGATTCTGATCGACGCTGACGCGGGAGTCATCCGCACTTGGGTGAACGGCGTCGTTCGGCAGAACGTCACCGACTTCATCAAGAACTCGGCCGAAGCTCGGGGCCTCTGGTTTGCGCAGTTCGGCTACAACACCGGCGGAGGTGCGCCGCCCTCGCTGGACTGGCTCATGGATGAAGTGGTCGGGAGCACGACCCCGGCTCGCGTCGAACTGACGAACAACGCCGTCTATTCAGCATCGACGCACCGTGAGTTGCAACGCTGCTTGGGCTGGGTGGACTCGGGCGTCACCATCCAAGTGAATCGCGGTTCGCTTCCGGCTGGGACCAACCATCTTCACTGGGTGCGTGAAGACCTGAACACGGTGTACTACGGTCCGGTGGAGTTGGCGCAATGACGATTGCAATTCTCGGCACACCGAACACCGCCATCGACGTCGAGACGGCGACCGTCTCGTACACGGCTGAAACTGGCACGAACCGGCTGCTGGTGGCGTTCCCGACGGCAGAAGCCTCGGGTTCGCGCACGCTCACGTCGCTGTCCTACGGTGGCACGAACGGCGTTATTGCTGCGGGCCGCAACTCGATTCTGCCGGCTTCGCTGGTGTACTGGCTGAACGCCAACATCGCGGCCGGCGCTAACGACTTCGCGGTAACGTGGTCCGCGTTCATGTCTGGCGGCAACGGCCAGTCGGCGGCGTTCACGTTCAGCAACGTCGACCAGACCAACCCGCTGCGCAACGCGGCCGAGGCGTTCGGGTCGGGGAGCCCGACGGCGCAGAACGCAGAACCGGGCGACATGGCGGTTTTGCTGGTCGCGAACACAGCAACCAACGTGCGGTATGCGGTCAGCGGCTACACCGAGCACTACGACGCCAACCGAGGCGGCGATCACTCGGTCGCGATCTACACCAAGGCGATCACGACGAGCGGGTCGGAGGCGCCGAGCATCACGGGCGGCGCGTGGACCGACGGCGTGTTCATGGTGCTGCGTGTCGCGTCGGCCGGATCCGCGCCAACGATTTCCAGCGTCACCCCGACGACGTTCGCCAACGGCCAAACCGGCATCGTCATCACCGGCACCGGCTTCGGCGCGACGCAGGGCGCGGGCAGCGTCCGCATCGGCACCAGCAGCAGCAACCCGGCGACGGGTGCGGTGACGCAGACGGTCACGGCGTGGAGCGACACCAGCATCACGATCACCGCCGTGCGCGGCTCGCTCGCGACGCTGACCAACCACTTCCTGTTCGTCACGAACAACGGCGGCACCAGCAACGCGACCGGCTTCCCGGTGTCGTTCGGCGCGAGTGCCGCGCAGTTGATCGCCGCCCCGCGCCGCCAGGTTTTCGTGATCGACAAGACGATCCAGCACTGACACCGAGCACGTAATCCCGACGCGGGCCGTCAACGGCCTGCGCGGACACCTATTGCCCGCAGGAGGGCATCGCAATGGCCGGACTTCGCTACACCGCCAGCTTCGAGAACGTCAGCGTCTCGGCGGCCGTCGACCTGCTCGAGCTGCTGACGCCGGCGGGCAAGGTCATCACCCTGCAGCGCCTCGAGGTCACCTCGATGCACACGGCGTACGAGCCGCTGCGCCTGGCGCTGCTGCTGCGCACGACGGCGGGCACGGGCGGCACCGCGTTGACCCCGCGCGCCGATCCGGGCAACACGATCGCTTCAGCGGTGACGGTGAACCGCACGGTCACGACGCCGGGCACCGCTGGCAACATCCTGAACCAGTGGTCCGGCTGGGGGCAGGTTTTCCCGTTCGACTACGTGCTCGGCAAGTCGGAGCTCGAGATCGAGATCCCGACGAGCACGCGGGTCGCGCTCGCGCTGCTCAACGCGCCGGGCGGCGCTCGCAACCTGGGCGCGGCGATCACCTGGATCGAGCGGTAAGGTCGCGCCGTGGCCGACAACGTCGGTTATACGCCCGGCACAGGCGCGCAGATCGCCGCCGACGACGTCAACGGCGTGCTTCATCAGCGGATGAAGCTGACGATCGGCGCCGATGGAGTGTCTGACGGCGACGTATCGGACGCCAACCCGCTGCCGGTGCGCGACGCGGATTCCGGTAACCTGCTGCTGCGCGTGCTCAACATGTTGTTGTCGCCGCTGGGCTACGACAAGTCGCTGCAGCGTTACCGGCAGAGCGCCGTGATAGAAAGCGGCACGGTGACCACGGTGTCCACGGTCACTACCGTCAGCACCGTGACGACCTGCGCGACGGTGACGAACCTGGCGACGATCGACTCTCTGCAGGGCCGCCTGCTCGTCAACGGCCAGAACGCCGCAGCGTGGCACGCCTGCGTTCGGTCCCGGATCACCTGAGGTCGCCATGCCAAGCACGTTCAAGAAAGTCATTGACCGGCTGATGTGGGTGCAGGTGGCGCCCGCGCCAAACGCGCACGCGGCCGGGTCGTGCCTAGCGTCGGACCTCCGTTCGGACGTTTCGCGCAACCCGTTTATCTATCAGCTCGCGTCCGCAACCGTCCTGAACCGATACAACATCGTCACGAAGGGTTGGGCGTTCGTGCAGAGCCCGGCGCTCGCCGGCACGTTCGGCGCGGGCGCGGCGATGGCCTACGCGCCGTCGCTGGGTTTGGTCGGCACGATCGCGGCGGGTGCGACGACGACGAGCGTTACGCTGTCGACGGCGCTGCCGACGGCGGTCGGCCTGAATATGCTCGCGAACCGCGGCGGGTCGGGCGAGTACGGCTTCAAGCTGCGAATCATCGACACGACGGCCGGCCGGACCGCCGAGCGGTACATCGTCGGGAATACCGCTGGCACGACGCCGACCATTACGGTGGCCTCGACGTTCGGCTTTACGCCGTCGACCGGCGCCCGATACGAGATCATCGCCGGTCGCGTGTTCATGCTCGGCGCCGGTACGACGGCCGCGAACATCTGGCGGTCGTTCGAGGTATCGACCAACACGCTCTCGACGGGCCTCTCGACGACCGGCCTGCCGGCGACGGTCGGCACCGATAGCTCGATCATGGTGCTCGACGAGCAGTACACGCCGTTTAATTGCGCGCCCGGCGACGGGATGATCAAGGGTGGCTACAACTACGATTCTGGGCTGGTCCAGCGGTACGCCCTGACGGCGACGGCGGCGGGCGCCTCCAGCTTGACCGGGCAGGCGTCGAATGGCGATGCCGTGGTCGCGGCGAACGAGTTCAGAAACTTCCAGATCCGCATCGTCGAGGACACGACGACGCCGGCCGCTGTGGGTCAGCGCCGCATAATTGCGTCCCATACCGCCGGTCCTAGCCCGGTTTACACGCTCGGTACGGCATGGACGACGCAGCCGTCGGCCTCGGCGAAGTTCGTCATCGAGCTGCCGAACCTGCTGCTGCTGCGGTCGTCTGCGACGA
>Ga0315900_10007798_pt1 | contig 13943 bp, 11 predicted proteins | sample LakEriMetagenome_FD_203521 | JGI IMG/M metagenome (GOLD analysis project Ga0315900, IMG submission 203521) | Freshwater fungal communities from buoy surface, Lake Erie, Ohio, United States - Buoy 12 MA114 | ecosystem: Environmental > Aquatic > Freshwater > Lake > Lake biofilm | place: USA: Lake...
ATAGATGTCTCAGTGACCGTGGATGAATCCCCGTTAGGACTGATTAGTTTTTGGATGTCAGACGCCTCAGCGTCTGCTCACTAACGGCGACGTCGACGTACAAGTCCAGTGGCTGCAATTCCCACGGGAAGAAGCATTGCAGCAAAGCCCATGGGCAACGAGAGGCCCGGCGCACCTGTTTGAGGCAATTCATTCACAATGCGAATATTCATTCTGAGAGCACAAGGGCGAGAGAGATCAGGCGACGGGCATCGGAAAACACAGCACCCGAAGGGTAGGCGTAACAAACTTTTAGTTTGTTTTGTAGAGAATGTATTGAAAAAAGTAAATCCGGTTATCCCCATGTGTGCCAGACGTCTAGAGGGGACCGAAAATCTTTATTCTCAAGCCCTTCTGGGGTTCCTAAAGCGCCGGGGTTGGACCAACCCCGCCTACAAGTACTTTCATACCTCAAGTAGTTTCGTACGCGCACCCCGATCCTGTGGAGGTCTCCGTGTTACGAGTTCGTCGAATTACTACCTATTTCATTGCTGCGACAGTTGCGGCTTCCATGTGGTCAACCCAACCAGTTGCCGCAACCGCAAACGACAACACACATCCAGCGATTGCATCTGCTTCCAAGAAGGTCAGCACGTGCCCCGCATCTCTTCTCGCCACGGGTACAAAGAACTACATCGTCCGTTTTGCAGACAATGCCACCGAGGCCGACGTCAACCGTTTAGTCACACTTAAGAACGGAAGGGTGCAACCCAATCGCCGATTCTCACGCACCTTCAATGGTGCAGTAGTGGAACTCACCCCACGGGCTGCGCGTGAACTGTGTTTGTTGAACGATGCAAGTCTGCAATGGGTAGAAGAAGACCAAACACTCTCGGTAACCCCCATCACTGCCTCAGTGAATTCCATGACAACTGTCGCAGCTAACTCATGGGGCTTGGATCGCATTGATCAACGCACCGGGACAAACAGCACATACAGCTACATCACCACTGGCTCAGGCGTGGACATCTACATCGTGGACACAGGAATTTTGGCAACGCATAACCAATTTGGTGGACGAGTAGGCACTGGATTTTCCGCAATTACAGATGGTCTGGGAACAAGTGACTGCAATGGACACGGCACACATGTGGCGGGAACTGCCGCCGGATCGACTCTTGGTGTTGCACCTGCGGCGAATCTCATTCCCGTTCGTGTGCTTGATTGCAACGGCGCAGGAACCGTGTCAGGAGTAATCGCAGGTATCGAGTGGGCCATTGGCCATCACACAACACGACCTGCTGTAATGAACCTGAGTCTTGGAGCAGGAAAAAGTGATTCACTTAATGCCGCAATCGACCGTGCCTTTTTGGATGGCATCACCGTGGTGGCCGCAGCAGGAAACTCCAATGTGGATGCCTGCACAGTGTCACCAGCCAGCAACGTGAACTCTGCTCTCACCGTGGGTGCAACCACTACTACTGATGCACGCGCCTCGTATTCGAACTTTGGTTCATGTCTTGATCTCTTTGCGCCAGGTAGCGGCATCACCTCGGCATGGCATACATCAACAACGGCCACCAACACCATTAGTGGAACGTCAATGGCTGCTCCCCATGTGGCAGGCCTCGCAGCACGATTTCTTTCGGCTGCGCCAACTGCGGTACCCAGCCAAGTGATGGATGCAATGCGCAATGATGCGACACCCAATGTGGTGACATCAGCCGGAACACTTTCTCCCAATCGATTGGCATATGGAGACCCCGCGGTTATTCCAGCAACACCACCGGTAATCACCCCAAGTAATCCTGATGCGTCGTCGGGCCCACCGGGATCTGGCACCACGCAGGCACCCACAGTGCCCGGCAAACCCACACGGCCCAAAGCATTAAGTGGATTGACGTCATCGTGGCTCGATTGGACTGACGTACCAACCGGTGGGCTCCCCATCACTGGTCACGTCGTGCAAATTTTCCGCAAGAACGAACTTGTAGGCCGCGTGGTAGTTGATGCCGATGAGTCGCACACCATTGGAAACTTACGTGCTGCCTCATCACACAGTTTCAGCGTTGCTGCAATGAACGCTGTGGGAATTGGGCCTTTCTCTGATCCATCGAACTCAATAATCCCGTTGCGCGCAATACGTTCATATTCCTCTCCCCAAGGTTCATCCAGCACAGATGTCATCCCAGCACGACCCACACGCGTGCGTGCAGTCCAAACCAGATCATCTGTAGATGTGTCGTGGACGATTCCTGATAATGCTGCAGTTGCAAACTACGAAGTGCTTTTCATTCAAAATAATCGTGTCGTAGCAAAAGCAATTACCGAATCGGTTGCGGGCGTGCGCATTTATGGAATCAAGCGCGGTACGTATGCAGTACGCGTGCGTGCAGTGAACGCAGCAGGGTCAAGTCCCCGCTCGAAATTCGCGCGCCTAGTTTTTCGCTGACGTAATATCGTTCACAAGGACTTTGAGGGCGTGGACTGAGATAGGTCGAATACCCCCGACAACATCGCATGTATGAGGTGTGCAAATTCTTCGTCTGTTACTCGAGATCCGCCATCTTCAAGATCATTCAGAATAAATCCGAGTGAATACGAATGCACCAACATGGCCAACGCTGCAGATGACACAACAATCTGACCGTTCATCATTTTCTTCTGCACTTGATCCATGAAAGTAATGAGTTGGTCATAGATGGCAGTTTGTGCAAGCCCAAGACGTGTGCGCAATGCAGGAATTTCCATCGAGGCAGCCAAAATCTGCACGCGCGCCCATCGACTTGCTCTGCGAAAATCTTGACGCGGCATCGCAAGCATGGCAACTAGATCATCGATGGTGGGCGACTCGAGAGACAAAAAGTACTGCTCAGAATGATCGAGTCGTTGCAAAACAAACTCTTCAAACATCGCCCCAAGTGCTTCGGCCAAAATGCCATCTCTATCGCCAAAGTATTTGTAGATAAGTGGCACCGAGACTCGTGCACGTTCTGCCACATCTTGCACTCGCAGACCCAAAATGCCTTTGAGTTCAATTTCTTCCTGGGCCGCAACAACTATGCGCTCACGAGAATTTGACGGGCGAGAACTCACAACTGCACCTTACCTTCTAGGTACGCACCTGTTTTTATCGACCGTTACCTCACGGTAATGGTGGTCTGGCGCGTGAAGGTTCGCCCCCGTTTAGGGACCATGGTGACTGCAATTGTGCAACGGCCCTTTTGTACTGCACGAATACTGTTGCCCTTAAATGTGCAGACCCGGGTGCCCGCCAGAATGCTGATACGCAATTTGCCTAGTGATGTTTTGGGAATGGCCATAGAGACTGCACCAGCAATCTTGGAGGCACTCACACTGCGTCCGCGACGCAGCCGCAATGGGGTGATCACAGGCTGTGTGTTGGCAAGCTTTGTGTCGTGAGCAACTACAAATTGTGTAGTTGTAGTGGCTTCACTCACTATCGGGGGTGCAGTTGCTGTATCTGTGCTTGGTGAGGTAGTCGTTGTCGGCGTGACTGGCAATGTCGTCGGTGTTGTGGGTGGCGCTGTAGGTGGTGTTGTAATCGTCGTTGTCGTGGTTGTGGTGGGCACAACATTGAGTGTGCTCACTGCAGTGGCCGTATGTCGATTTGTTCTGTCGCCCACTCCGAGTTGACCCTGACTATTGCTGCCCCAACATCTCAGTTGACCACTTGCCATGAGAGCACACCCGTGGGATGCACCCAACGCAAGATCAACAACAGTTCCATCTAACCCCGTCACAGCAGCAGGAGTTTCGCGTTCCAGTGTTGACGTGGAGCCGGTTCCTAACTGCAACGACGCGTTCGCTCCCCAGCAACTTGGCGCTACACCCTGTAGCCGCGCACAGGTGAATTCTTCGCCCGCCACTACATCGTTCACAGTTGCTCCCATGCCAGTTGCGATGGGTGTGGGGTTACTTGGGTTGTTGGGCATGTACCCCAATTGACCAAGTGAGTTATCGCCAAAACAACTCACAGAAGTAGCTAATGCAACACAGGTATGTTCTGCCCCCGCACCTACTCGAGTTGCACCAGCGGACACATTGGTGAGGCGTTGTACAGAAGTGACATTGGCACCAGGTGCAACGGCAAGTTTGCCGTGTGCTGTGTCACCCCAACACCACGCTTGATTTTGGGTACTGACAGCGCACATGTGTGCGCGCCCAATAGAGAGATCCGCCACTTCAAAACTCTGCGGAATGTTCCCGACAACACGAGGAGTTCCATTGACATTGTTGTCAGAACTACCGATGCCCAATTGTCCAGCACTATTAAGACCCCAACAGAAAAGCTGCTTATCAACAAGCAGTGCGCAACTATTTTCTACTCCGGCAAAAATTGATATTGCTGCGGAATCAAGAATGACTTGACGAGGTGTCGCAATGTTTACACCTGAACCACTGACCGCTCCATAGCCGTTGTAACCCCAGCACCACACGGTGCCATCGTTGGCCACCACGCATGTGTGTGATGCACCTGCGGCAATCTTCACGGCCACTCGCCCACCAGGCAATCCATCTGCAAGCACGGGAACAGTAGACCTGCTGGGCACCACACTGCTCGACACACCTAACTGACCCATGGCATTCGAACCCCAACACCACACCGTGTTGTCGTTGTTGATCACACACGTATGAGAAGCACCCAAGGCAATGCGATCAGTGGCAATAACTGTTGCTTGGCTTGGCCCTACATTCAGTACCACTCCGGTAGCCAACATCGCCACCACAAGCACCGTCGCGCAATAGCGACGCAGAACATCCCCAGTGAGCCCCCTCACAGAGGGAGACATTACAGAAATGCAAGAAGGGTGTTAAGAGCCTTGTTCAGATTTTTCTGCTTCGGCAATCTCTGCACGGATCGCATCCATGTCGAGACCCTCGGCCGATGTGATGATCTGTTCTAGCGAGTGCTCTGGCAATGCGCCTGCTTGATTAAACAGCAACACGCCATCACGAAACACCATGATTGTGGGGATAGAGCGAATCTGCAATGCAGCAGCAAGACCTTGCTCGGCTTCCGTATCTACTTTGCCAAACCGAATGGTGGGGTGCGCATCAGAAGATTTTTCAAAGATAGGGCCAAACATTTTGCAAGGACCACACCACTCTGCCCAGAAATCCACAATGGTGATTCCCTCAGCCAAGACTGTCTCTTCAAAGTTCTGTTCTGTCAATGTCATCGTTGTCATGATTGTTATCCGTCTCTAGTAGTGAAATTTCTTAGTCTGCAACCACGGGAAGTGATAGAGCTTGAGCGGCTTCTTCGACCGCACCTAGGTCAACCACATTTGTGAAGCCGGCATTCCGCATAATCTCCACTGCTGCCGCCGAACGGTTACCACTGCGGCAGTAGATGCTGTAGGCGGCATCTTTGTCTAGATCTGCAATCTGGGACTCGAAGTTGGGGTTGGAGACATCAATATTGACGGCGCCTTTCACGTGCCCCTGGGCGTATTCCTCAGGGGTGCGTACGTCAATTGCCTTCCCCGCAGGAACTAGCGAGATAACGGTTGTGGTGTCATCGGTGCTGGAAGTGGAACCGCCACAGGACGCAAGCGCAGGTGATGTAAGGAGAATAAGGCCAGCAAGAACAGCAACTATGCGGGGAGATTTCATACCCCCTAGGGTATCAGTCTGAAGCGCCGTTTGCATCATCGAATGGTCAACTTCACCCGAGTGGATGTCTCTGGGGTCTTGCCCACCCCACGGACTCGCACCGTGAGGTAACAAGTTGCTCGCCGCGCAGGCGTTACAAGAGAAGATCCTTGGATGCGACACGAAGGAGAACTGGACCATGCCGCGGCTCCACGGGACACAGGACGGACAATGGACGTCAGCGATACACGAGAAGACATCGGCAATGTGGTCTGTCGGACCTTAAAGCCCGCCCACACTTGCACGGGTGTTTCAGTAACGGACGCACCGCCTGAAGTTGTGCGAGTGGAGAGATACAGAGTCCTTCGTTTCCCATTAGGTAAGCCCCGAATAGTGCACGAAGTAGTTGTGGTGATGCATGAGTATTGACCATCTCGTGTGGATACAACATACGTAGGACGAGCCGAACCACTAATCGGATCCCATCGCAATGTCACCTGACCCAACCCCGTTGTCGTGCGCACAACTGTAGGAACGGCGGGTACACCATTGGGAACAACTTCACCTTGTGCACTGGTCGCACCCACAGAGTTTTCCCCTTGCACAGTCACGCTGTAGGTCTGGTCATTCAACAAACCAGTAAACACACATGTTGTAGATGTAGTCACGCAGCGAAAATTTCCCGGTGATAGAACTGCGGTGTACGTGAGCCCACTTACGGCGGCCCATGTTGCAGTCACCGTTCCATCGCCTGGCGTAAGTTGCAACTGTGACACCGAAGGAATGGGGGTCACAGTTGTTTGTGCCGCAGTACTTGAGCCGGCGCTGTTACGAGTCACAACAGATACCGAGTATTGCGTGTTGCCGTTTAGACCCGTCACAGTGCATGTCAACTGAGCAGTCACACAGCCAAGTCCACCTGGCGACAGCACAACTTCATAGGTGGGTTGTTCGCCGTTGTGTGCAACGGGGGCACCCCAACTAAAGGTTGCTGCATCAACTGCAGCGGTTGCACTAAGGGCGCGCGGTGCACATGGGACACCCACAGGGGCTTCCATGGCCAAGTAACGATTGGGTGTTTGCATCGTGCGACTGTTCAGGTGGTACGTCACTGCATTACACGTTGCGTGTAGTTGCGTCCATGTCCATGCATTGGCCGACACAGATGCATTGGCGTTTACGGGGAGAGAGATGGTGTGTAGATACCGTGCAAGGACCCCACTGACATGTGGTGCAGCCATTGATGTACCTGACAGCGTGACAAACGGAGATGTGACTGCCGTTGAGTTTTGTTCTTGCAGATACGACCACGGAGAAACTATTTGGGTACCTGGTGCAAATAGGTCAACACAATCACCAAAGTTGGAGAACGACACTTCTCGATCTACAAATGCTCCGTTGACACTTTGGGCATATGTTGCTCCAACTGAGAAAGTTCCTGGCGTACCCGACGGTGTCGTCCCACATGATGTGGCACCTGAGTTTCCTGCAGCAGCCACCACCACAATGCCTTTATTAATCATCTGGGTAATGACTGCATCAACTAATTCGTCGGAAGTTCTAAAACCTAAGCTGAGATTTACTACTGCTTTGCTACCAGCAGTGTGGCGCTGCAATATCCAATTCAATCCATTCAAAATCATCGTTCTGGTGCCCGCACCACAGGAGTCCAAAACACGTACGGGAACAATCGATGCTTCCTTGGCCACACCTGCAAGGGTGCCCGCCACAATGCCTGCTACGTGGGTGCCATGTCCATCGTTATCAGTTGTCCCGAAATCATTTGGGTCGATGCTGTTTGGCCCATCAAATACCGATGGGTTGAATTGTCGTTGATACGTTGCTCCTCCATCGTCGAAGTCATACAACTGCGAACAAGGTCCAATTCCCTTTTTCTGCCTGGGATCTTCTTCCGGATCGTCATCGTACATCTGTCGTGAGTCCCGATAACTGGCCAACGCAAGGTCATCGCGTCGATAGCTCCAACCATTCAGCACACGACCACCAAAGTCCGGATGGTTTGCCTGCACACCACTATCCACCACATACACCGTGACTCCTGCGCCCGTCGACGAAGATGAATACGTATAGGAACGCTGCGACGCCACTGCATTAATAGGCGATCTTTGATCAATGCGATCTAGACCCCAGGGAACACCATTGTTAGGTGAGCCAAATCCTGCGATGGCAGAAGTCTGGGTGGGATACGAACGAGCAATTGGTTCGAACACCTCTGCTTGTGCGCTCACAGATGGAAGATGAAGTGGATTGAGCGTGGCACACACAACAGATGCCGCAAGAAATCCCACCACACGTCTCACACACGCACTCCCTGCAATGCTGCGGCATTGACTGTGTTTTCCATCAAGCACGCAACCGTCATAATTCCTGTACCTCCCGGCATTGGAGTAAGTGCGCGTGCTTTACCTATCACTCCTGCGGGGTCAACGTCTCCCACGATGCCGTTTTCGGTGCGTGAAATCCCCACATCAATCACCACCGCATTGGGCTGTATGTGTTGTGCAGTGATGGAATGAGCAATTCCAGTTGCAGAAATCAAAATGTCCGCACTCCGACATATTTCATCGAGTCGTTCTGTACGCGAATGTGCAAGCGTCACTGTGCAGTCAATACCTTTGCGCGCAAGCAACACCGATAACGGATAACCCACCAAGGTGGATCGACCCACTACCACTGCATGTTGGCCGGCAGTAGCGATGTTGTAGTGCTCAAGAATTCTCAACACACCAAGTGGAGTGCACCCAATGTGGCCTGGCAGTCCACGCACAAGGCGCCCAAGCGATTCACTAGTCAAGCCATCCACATCTTTGTCGGCAGGAATAAGACGGAGAACTTGCTCAGCATCAAGATGAGAAGGCAAGGGCATCTGCACCAAGATTCCGTGCACTGTGGCATCTGTTGCGAGACGCTCTACGACATCGTTGAGTTCTTGCTGCGTGGTGGTTGCAGGTAAATCGACCTGGACAGAACCAATTCCCACCTCAGCCGCAGTCTTGTGTTTGCTTGCCACATAACGCTGACTTGGCCCGTCGTTACCTACTAATACGGTGGCCAAAGTGATTGCAGGCGAGCCTGCCTGAATTATGCGAGCACGAAGAGAATTCAAAATCTGGTCTCGTGCTGGCGCACCAGCCAACGAGAGCGTATTAATTGGGGACTTCGACATAGCCCCAAAAGCGTACTTCCAGGTGTTTGGAGACTCTCCTATAAATCCGCAGGATTTGTTGATCCCTGGTGATCATTTGCTCGCGCAGGAAGATATTTCAATGCGAAAACTGCCCCCACCATGGCAACAACTGAAGCCACAATGCACGCCGTGGCAAAACCTTGCAGAAATGCATTGCTGACAGCATCTTGTACCTGTTCACGAAGTGCTTCGGGAACCTGTGCTGCAATTTGATAGGCCGCACCTACAGAATCTTCAGCAACTTCCCGAAGGCCAGTGGGAAGATTTTCCGTAAGCCCGGGAATCTTGTCGAAGTTCTCTCCGATTTTGGGTGAATACAAACTCACAAATACAGAACCAATAACAGCAACGCCAAGGACTCCGCCTACTTCTCGACCTGTGTCATTAATGGCAGAACCCACACCTGCTTTATCGCGCTGCAGTGTTCCCATAATTGCATCAGTCGCAGGTGATGTCACAAGAGACAAACCATTTGCCATAAACACCATAGAGATGATGACCAAGCCAAAGTACCGAGACTCTTGCGTCATAAAGCTTGCCAAGAAAATGCCTAGCGACATGTTGAAGAGCCCCAGTGCAACAACACGCTTGGTGCCCCATCGCAATGCTGCTCGTGCAGCAAATGGTGCGGTGACACCAGCGCCAATGGCGAAAGGCAAGGTGGCAACACCTGCAAGCAATGTGTCATACCCGCGTACGAATTGAAAGTACTGCGTCACCATGAACACAAAGCCAAAGAGACAGAAGAACGCAATACCGATACTTGCCGCAGCCGCACTGAGCCGCGGATTACGAAATACGCGCACATCAAGCAATGGATGTGTACGTCGTGATTCGTACTTTACAAACATCACCAATGCAGCAAAACCAATCACAAAACCAAGGTTCGACTTCAACGATCCCCAACCCCAGATAGGTGACTCGATCACAGTGAACACAATTGCTCCAATAGCAATTACCGACAACACAAACCCGCCATAGTCAATCGCATGGGGATTCTCATCACGTGACTTGGGAATCAGAAATGCACCTGCAGCAAGCGCAATAATCACGATGGGTACATTGACCAAGAACACCGACCCCCACCAGAAATACTCCAGCAGTAATCCTCCAGAGATTGGACCAAATGCCACGGCCATGCCCGATACCGCCGACCACAAACCAATTGCCTTTGCTCGCTCTATTGGGTCCACAAACAAGTTGGTGATGATTGCAAGAGTTGCGGGAAACACAAGAGCGGCACCAATGCCCATTGCCCCGCGCCAAATGATGAGCTCAGTGCTTGAATCGGCGAAGGCACCGAAGGCACTAAAGATTCCAAAGAGCACCAACCCAAGTTGAAGTGCACCTTTTCTGCCGAAGCGATCGCCCAGCCCACCGCCTGCCAAAAGCAAACCTGCAAATACCAATGCATAGGAATCGACAATCCACTGGAGTGAGGTGGTTGACGCATTGAGTTCTTGTTGCAATGTGGGCAACGTGACATTCACGATGAGGTTGTCCACCACAACGATGAACACGCTGATGGCAAGGACGCCAAAGATCCACCATCGGCGTTCGTAGGTTTTCTGATCGATATTCATACTTGACAGTGTCTAATAGAATCTCCTGACAATGTCAAGTACGCTGAAACGCATGGCCCCCGCCCCTTCATCTGCCGCAGTTGATGTGCGCCGCACGGTGCTCGATGCAGCCCTGGCAATCATCGATGTGCAAGGCCCAGATGCAGTGTCTATGCGAGAAGTCGCCCGACAAGCTGGCGTAAGCCACCAGGCTCCCTATCACTACTTCCGCGATCGAGCGGGAATTTTTGCCGCAATCTCCGAAGAAGGTTTCTTGGGCTTGTCTGAGGCACTTCACAATGCCGGAGTGTCCACCGCACATCCCGCTCGGGATGGTCTTCGCGCATATGTCTCCTTTGCAATGACACATCGCGGGCATTTTCGCGTGATGTTTCGCAACGACATCTGTGGCATTGCCACCCACGAACCTGCACTACTCGCAGCAGATCAAGCATTTAATGCATTGCTCACAGTCGTAGGTGATGTTGTGGAAAGTACACAAAGTGAGCACAACACATTGGTATGGGCCACCACGTTATGGAGCATCGCCCACGGTCTCGCCACCCTGGTTATTGATGGACCACTAGTGCCACGGCTTGCAAAACATCCCGGCATCAATGATGTAGATGCATATCTCGACACTGTCATCGACCATTTCGCCGAGATGGTGACTCGACAAGCCAAGGAATTGTTCACCTCATAAAAACTCGCTCATCTTTAACTCTTGCAACCTAAATACCGGGAAGAGTTGGGGGTGAGCAACAACACCGACAGACTAGAAAGATGAGTACCCCCACAATGATTGTTGCTGCTTCTACAACAGGCGCCACCAAGGTGTACGGCAAAGATGACAGTGCCGTATATGCCCTGAACAATGTCTCGGTTGATTTCTATTCGGGACAATTCACCGCAATCATGGGCCCTAGTGGTTCGGGCAAGTCCACCTTGATGCACTGCATTGCAGGACTCGATGAACTGAGCAGTGGATCAGCTCGCATTGATGACGTGGATCTTTCTACTTTGAAGGACAAGGCACTCACAGAATTGCGTCGCGAAAAGATTGGATTCATCTTCCAATCGTTCAACCTTGTTCCCACACTCACTGCAGATGAGAACATTCGCTTGCCCTTGTTGTTGGGAAATGAAAAAGGAAACGAAGAGTGGATTCAGCGCGTTATTAGCACTGTGCATCTCAACGACCGTCTCACACATCGCCCCAGCGAGCTCTCTGGTGGTCAACAGCAACGTGTTGCAGTAGCGCGCGCCCTCGCTAGCGAGCCACGCATCATTTTCGCCGATGAACCCACAGGCAACCTGGATTCCACTACGGGAACAGAGATTCTGCGTTTCATGCGCAAAGCTGTTGATGAATTAGGGCAAACCATTGTGATGGTTACACATGACCCTGTTGCTGCAAGTTATGCAGATCGCATTGTGTTCCTTGCAGACGGAAAAATTGCTGGCGAGATGCTGGAACCCACTCCAGAAAAAGTTCTCGACCGCATGAAGAGCCTGGGCAACTAACTCATATGTTTCGTATTGCCTTAAAAGGAATTCTGGGGCGTAAAGCGCGTCTAGTTCTCACATCTCTTGCTGTCATCATCGGAACAGCATTTCTTGCGGGAACTTCAGTCTTTACGGCCACATTAGATCGCACATTCAACAACTTGTTTGAAGATGTGTTTAAAAACATTGATGGTTTCGTACGTTCCACTGAAGTTATTGAAGGTGAATTCGGCCTCCAAGAACGTCAGCGCATTCCCGCCGAACTCGTTGAACAAGTGAATGCAGTTCCCGGCGTGGCTGACGCAGTCCCCGACATCCAAGCATTTGCGCGCATCATTGGAAAAGATGGCAAACCGCTTGGTTCCGAAGGTGCTGGGCCTCCCACTTTCGGCAGTGTTGCCGTGGAATTCAAAGGTGCGTTGTGGACTATCTCTGAGGGGCAATGGCCTGTCGGTCCAAACGAAGTTGCACTTGATGAAGCCTCTGCGCGCAACGGAAACTATGTCGTAGGCGACACCGTGAAGGTCGTTGCACAATCAGGAAGTCGCGAGTTCACCATGGTGGGCATTGCGTCATATGGCGATGTCCGCTCTCCTGGTGGAGCCACGTTCGCCTTGTTTGATGTGCCAACCGCATCAGAGTTTCTTGGTAAGCCCGGATTTGTGGACGCCATCTTGGTAGTGGGCGACGGTTCGCGCACCGATGAACAACTCGCCTCCGATATTGATGCCCTCTTTGATCCCGCACTCAAGATTGAAACACTGACAGGTGCTCAAGTCACCAAAGAAACACAAGATGACATTGGTGAAGCACTTTCGTTCTTTGGCATTCTGCTCAGCATCTTTAGCTCCATTGCACTTGGGGTTGGAAGCTTTGTGATCTACAACGTGTTCTCTATCTCTGCTGCACAACGCCAGCGCGAGAACGCATTGTTGCGTGCAATTGGCGCAAGTCGCCGACAGATCACTCGTGCGATGTTGACTGAATCTGTTGTTGTAGGAATCTTCGGTTCCCTCTTGGGATTCTTAGGTGGTATCGGATTGGCCGTGGGCTTAAGCGCGTTGTTGCGCGCACTTAGCATCGACGTGCCACAAGGTGGTCTTGTCGTCACACCAGGTGCTGCATTCAACACAATCATGGTGGGACTGATAGTCACAGTTGCGTCTGCATATCTTCCTGCACGCCGTGCTGGAAAAGTGCCACCTCTTGCTGCCATGCGTGCTACGGCACTTGAAACAGCCGGACCTGGCCGTGTGCGTGCATACTCAGGTCTTGGGTCGGTAGCACTAGGACTCATCACTATCGGTGCAGTCACTCTTGGCGCCTCAAACTCATTGCTAGGTGTAGGTGTTCTGCTGGTGTTTGCAGGAACCATCATTCTTGGGCCAGCAATTGCTCGACCAGTCGCACTGGTTCTCGGGCGACCCGCGGCAAAACTACGTGGTGTCACTGGAACCATGGCACGCCAAAATGCTGCGAGAAATCCGAAACGCACTTCACGTACTGCATCACCTGTTCTTATTGGTGTGGCGCTTGTAGCAGCAGTATCGGCTTTGGCAGCAAGCATTAACGGCCAAATCTCAGACATCTTCTCTGAACAATTCACTGGCGACTATGCCGTGAGTTCTCAAGCTCAAGGCTTTGGTGGTCTCAGTCCTTCTCTAGCCACTGACTTAAGCAAGATTGACGGCGTACAAAGTGCCACTGGCATTGGAACACTGCTTGTCAAGATTGATGACAAAGGGCGCACACTTACAACGATTACACCCGAGACAATTGAGGGTAACTACGACATTGGTCTCATTGACGCCACATACTCCGATCTTGATAAAGACGGAATATTCATTTCATTGGAATATGCAGAACGAGAAGAACTCACAGTCGGGTCAACCATCAAGGTTGTACTTTCAGATACAACAGAGCGTGTACTCACAGTGCGTGGACTCTATGAGTTCAACGATCTGGCGGGCAATCGCGTAGTAAGCCGAGAGATGTTTGCCAATGCAAACGTCAATAGCTTTGACTTTGGTATCTACGTCACCGTGGCATCTGGTGCGAACTCTGGGGAC
>Ga0315900_10007800_pt1 | contig 13939 bp, 17 predicted proteins | sample LakEriMetagenome_FD_203521 | JGI IMG/M metagenome (GOLD analysis project Ga0315900, IMG submission 203521) | Freshwater fungal communities from buoy surface, Lake Erie, Ohio, United States - Buoy 12 MA114 | ecosystem: Environmental > Aquatic > Freshwater > Lake > Lake biofilm | place: USA: Lake...
GGTGGTCGAGCCGCTGCTGAACGGCGGCAGGCAACCGGCACTTCTCAAGATCGCTTGGCAAATCAACATCAATCGTGAGCGTCATGTGGCACCTCGTGATTCAAAAATAGTATACGGGCGTGCATATCGCGTCAATCGGCGCGCTCTCGGCACTACGCTTAACCCTCAAGCTCCCTGCCTGGCCAGCAGCTCCACGACCTGGGCGAGGATCTCGGCGCGGTCCTGGCCCGCGAGGCCGAGGGCGAGCTGGGCCACGAGCAGGCCGTACTGCATGGCGAGGTTGTAGCGGCTGCCGCGGACCTCGAAGGCGAGGTAGCGCTCGCTTTCGGCGAGTTTCGCCAGCGCCGGTGAGAGTTGGCGGTCGCCGGCCTCACCGAGAGCGTCGTGATCAAAGACGGCTACTTTCTGGTATACTTCTCGTTAGGATTTTCCGTCAGCGCCCGGGGGGCTTTCGATGACTTTTACCGCGGTTTTCATGTCGGTGCCCGAGGGCTACATCGGGTTCGTTGAAGAGATTCCCGGCGCCAACAGCCAGGGCGAGACGCTCGACGAGGTTCGAGAAAATCTTCGCGAAGCCGTCCAGTTGGTTCTGGAAGCCAATCGGGAATTGGCAGAGCAAGCCCTCGTTGGCAAGCAAGTTGAACGAGAGCCTTTTGAACTGGCTTCCTGATGAAGCGAATCGATCTGATTCGTCATATCGAGGCGAGCGGGTGCGTCTTCCTGCGTGAGGGTGGCCGACACACCGTCTACGTGAATCCGAATTCCCGAAAGGTGTCTACGGTTCCGCGGCACCGAGAGATCAACGACTTCATGGCAAAGAAAATCTGCCGTGAACTCGAGATCCAGGAACCTAGCAGGTAAAGGGATCTGAATTCGGTCGGCACGTTGCTAGCTGACCTCACGTGCAGCGACTTCGAAATCCACGTGCCCAGGTATCGGCATGTGCTTCGAAGCGTCGAGAATCTCGATCGCCAGCAGGCTGCCTGCGGCGTCGTAATCGAGGATGATGCCCGGTCGCGGTTCGTCGCTCTCGGCGACCGTTCCGTCGGCGACGTAGACGGCGAGCGTGTCGGTTTCGGGATCAAATACGACTTTCATCGCACTATTCCTCACGCTGCCGTGATCTCGACCTTCGCCGTATAGCCGAGCCGTCGCAGAAGCGACTCGCAATCCTCCCAAGACAAACCGAACTCCTTGACATCGGCCAACCCAAGTCGACCAACGACACTGGCCAATTCACTCGCATCCGCGTCCGCAAAGTCTTCCTCGCGGATCGCTTCCTCTGCCCAGTCCACGAGCGATTCCGAACTGATTTCGTGACGAAGCCATTCGCCAATTTTTGCCGCAACATGTTGCTTTGTAATCATGGAAGGGGATCCTCGACGGGCCGGTGGCCGAGATCAAAAGGGAACTTTTCGTGAATCTCGACAATTCTATTCTCCGGATCGTAAATCACTTGCCAAAATCGCAACGTCTTCTCTGACGCATCAACCTCCTTGAAGTAGCAGGCTTTCCAGCCCATTCTGCCTAGAATTTCCAGGCAGTAGAGGCGGCCACCGTGCGGCATCGGCTGCCATCGCCCGTACTTTCGTTCGTTCCGGGTGCGGTTCGTCATCCTGGAGCCTGACGCAAGGGCAGGGAATGGTCATGTGTACACCATTGTGTCGCGTGCCTGTTTTGCGTCAATAGTGGTCAGCGAAATGCGACCTTTCGCGTCCCCTGCCGGGCCAGCAGCTCCACGACCTGGGCGAGGATCTCGGCCCGGTCCTTGCCCGCCAGGCCGAGGGCGAGCTGGGCGACGAGCAATCCGTAGTGCATGCCAAGGTTGTAGCGGCTGCCGCGAACCTCGAAGGCGAGGTAGCGCTCGCGGTCGGCGAGCTTCGCCAGGGCGGGTGAGAGCTGCCGGTCGCCTGTCTCCCCGAGCGTGTCGAGCAGATCGAACACGCCCGGCGTGAGCACGTGCATGCCGAAGAAGCAGAGATAGTGGCCGGCCCGCAGCCCGGGCACGATCAGTTCCTGCTCGGCTTGCGTCGGCGTGGGCTTCTCCACGACGTTCTCGATCTCGTAGAGCCCATGCGCTCCGGCCACGCGGCGGCCGCCGACGGTGCCGAAGTAGGGCAACATGCTCTCGCGGGTGGGCTGCACGGCGGATACGGCGCAGTTCTCCGCCTCGGCCACGGCCACGAGCTGCTGAACGCAGCGCCGCGGCGACTCGCGGCCCGTCAGGTCGCTGACGTAAACATGGTCGCCAACGAGATGCAGGAAGGGCTGATCCGCTACGAACTGCCGGGCGCACTTGATGGCATGGCCGTATCCGAGCGGCGTGGGCTGGGGGATGAGCTCCAGCCGGGATGCGTTGGTGCGGGCGCCAGCAACATCACAAGCGTTACATAGCGGCAATTAATAATAGTTGCGGCGATAAATCTTTCTACGATTATTCGCAACCTTGTCCGAATCGGCGTCAAAGGAGCTTTTAGGGACTGCTCGCGTTATTGCCGCTTGCCTGGACTAGCTTCCACCGGGATATATAGGCTTAGTACAGTTGGTTGCAGCGCTAACCGCGCATGCAGCGCACCGCTCCGCGGCGCGGCGAACGGCGGCCAACTACAATGCGATCTGCGGTCTAAATACTTCCCCCATGACCTGCTACGTGACGAGAGCGAACACCGGATCCGACCGCATATCCATGGGGTGCGAATAATCGCCGTTAACGGGCAAAGCCCGCGAGCTTCAACTGCTGCAGTGTCTGCTGGATGTGGGACCGCAATGATGCGCCAAAGACGACGCTTTGCACGTTTTGCTGGCCGATGAAGTCATATGCTTGCTGCGGCGGGATCGCTCCGCTGGCGAGAGTTGACATCGCAATGACGGGATAGCATGCGCCGTCATTTGCTCGCGCAGCGGATACGTAACTCTCGACATCCGGCGACATCAGGTAGCCAATTTTGTTGAAAGAGGCGCACACCGCAACGTCACGGATCCCGTGAAGCTGCAAGAACGCAAGCAGGCGAGGTAAGTTCTGCGTGATCAAACCCGGCATGACACGATGAACCCGACGAAGATGCTCGCAGTAGTCGGCGAGAATCGCGTGAAAACCGAGGCCCAGCAGCAGATCGGTGATCACGTTTTGGAGAAACACTGCCCGTACGTCCAGGCCGGAATAGGCCCTTAACTCCAAATCGACGAGCATGTGCATCATCTTCAGCTCGTCTCGCATCAAGAGGGCAGACCCCATCTGCTTCATCATGCCCAGGGCATCGATCGCGCTGCCGCCAAACAGCACCGACTGAATGGCCGGAAAAATCCCTTTTTCGGCCACGAGGTTTGCATATTTGTGGGGATATGGGATCGAGGGATACCAGGCAAGTGAAGGATGCGAGGAGCGATGAGCACGGAAATAATCACAAATCCCGATCGCGCGGTCGTTGCTATTGAGCATGAATGCGCGAATGCCGTCGCCGATGGCCGCCTCGTACACGCCGGTGATCGACTCAAGGTCGCTGAAGCGGGCCGCCTGTTCGCGTGCCTTTTCCTGCGACATGTGATTGATACCGAAAAACTGGTTGTCACCGAAGATCACTCGGTCGATAGTGGTGCTCATCGCGAATCATCGTGGGTGAAGGGGTCGGCGAACATCCGCTCAATAAGCGAGAGCGTATCGGCGGCGTCGTGCATGCTGCACATGCTCGTCAGGGAACGGTCGCGAATTCGGTCGATAAAGTACCACAATTGCCGGGTAAACTCGTTGCCGCGCACGTAGAACGCCACCGGCTTGGCCAAGGCGGTGATGTATTGGTTCGACCATCCAGCCGGCAGCCCGTCCTGCTGGCTGGCCTCTGTGAGATACACGTTCAGTCCATGCTGGTTGGCGATGATCTTGCCGCGCGTGCCAAGGATCTCGATCGTGTTCGTCGGTTTGCGGACGCTCTCGTCGCACCAGTTCACGAACACGGTGCCCGTCAGGCCCGTGGGGTGGACGAGTGTCGTGGAGACGATGTCCTCTACTGCCTGCGAGAAGACTTTGGTCATGCGCGACCCGGCCGCACGATCTGCCGCACCGAAAAGAAAGCCGGTCAGGTCGATGGCGTGAGCAGCCATTTCATAGGTCACCCCGCCGCCGCTTTTTCGTGTCTGGCGCCAGCCGGAGGACACGTTCGCCGACGTCACTGTGCGGCTCAACATTTCTGTGCGATACCGGACGATCTCGCCGAGTGTCTTGGCTTGCATCATTCGCCGGACCTCGGCAAACACGTCGTTGAAGCGATTGACGTACCCGACCTGGTGGATGAGGCCCGCGGCGTCGTAAAGTTCGGCGTAGCGTCGAGCATCGGCCGCCGTCGTTGTGCAGGGCTTTTCCACGAAAACGTGGAGATTGCGTTTCAGTCCGGCCAAGAGGATTTCCGCATGGGACACCGGCGGAGTCGAGACAAGAAGAGCGTCTGGCCTGCAGTCGCGCATCATCTTGTCGAGATCTGCAAACAGCGGGGCTTGGGAGTACTTGCCCAGTACGGCCCGTACCGCGGTGGAGGGTTCGACCACGCCGCACACGCGGACGTCGGGATGAGCGTTGATGATCGCATAGTGCGTAAGGCCCATGCGGCCAGCACCGACGACGGCGACATTCACTTGCGGCATGTTCTGTTGCATCCCAGCAGAGAGAGCAAAAGATCGCGAAAGAAGATTCCGATGGCTGGATAGCGTTTGAGGATCTCAGGACGACGGATGGTGCGGATCAGCCACGCCAGCCTCAAGTTCCACCAAATCGGGGCGATTTCCTTCTCGGTACCAGCATACCAGTCGAAGACCGCGCCGATGGAAGCCACAACAGCGGCATTGGTTTTCCGGCCGTTGCGAAACGCCCAGATTTCCTGTTTCGGGGCGGTCATGCCCACGAACAGCACGTCGGGACCGAAGGCATTGACGGCATCGATCATGTGCCGCACCTCGTCCTGGGAGAACTGAGCGGCGTAGGGTGGCGAGAAGCCACCTACTGCGAGTGCAGGATACTCCAAGGCGGCTCTGGCGCGGATCAGAGCCAGCGTCTCGTTGGAGGAGCCAAGAAAGAACACCCTTCCGCCAACATCACTCATTCGCTTCATGAAATAACGAAACACCGCGGGGCCGTTGTTGAGGCGAATCCGCTGGCCCTTGAGGAGCAGGCCACCCAGGCCGAAATACACGCCGTCCAGCACGAGGTAGTCGGCGTCTAGCAAAGCCTCGCGAAACTCCGGAGTGCGCGAGGCGATTCCGTACGAATTTGGGCTGATGGTGGCAATGACACGGGCCGGCCCCGTGACTGGGATGGAGTCGAGGACGTCATTAAAGACCGGATAACCGAGAACTTCGACGGTGTTCATGTTGACGTTCACTTGGTCGATAAGGCGGCGGCAGGCCATTCCGGCCACGTTTCGTGAGGATGAAAAATCGCGGCAATCGCACGGCGAATCCACCACCCCCAGCCTTACGAAGTTGCAAGACTGCGGCGTGAGGGATTCGCCTACGATGCGTCAGTGCGGGGCAGTCGCGTGGAGAATTTCGCCTACTGCAATCCTTATCTTCGGGCGGCTGACGGACATGGATTTGGACAGGCGGCTACTGGTCATCGCGGACATCGGCGTCGGGCCTCCCCATCATGGCAACAGATCGAGGATGCGGGCCCTCCTGCAGGCATGCCGGGAACTCGGGTATGAGCTGCATTTCGCCGGGGTGAGACTAACGCCGCAGGAGCGCGCCGCCACGCTGCCGCACGTCGATCGATGGGTGGCCGACTTTGACCGTCCGCTTAGGCGACTGAAGGCTTTGAGAAGGGTTGCATCGACGCTGTTGCGATGCACCAAGGCTCTGCTGCCAAAGAGCATTCGCCGAATCTACGTGCTTCCCAGCGGCGTTGACAGCGGTTTTTGTTCGCATTGGCTGCCCGAAGCACGTGCGCTGCAGCAACGCGCGAATTACAGCCGTGTTCTCGTCGCCTACGTGTTCAACTCGGCCTTTCTGGAGGCGTTTCCCACAGCCACGCGAAAAGTGCTCGACACGCACGACGTGTTCGCCGACCGTGATGCTCGGCTCGCCGAGCGGGGACTGTCGAGCGAGCATGGCTGGATAAGCATGACACCCGCGTCGGAAATCAAGGGATTGCTTCGTGCGGACGTCCTCATAGGAATCCAAAAGCACGAGTCCGAGTACTTCCGTTCCGTCGTGGGAAGCAACTGTGCGGTGCATACCGTCGGCTACACGCCCGACCCGGCTTGTCTGCCTTTTCCTGCGGGTGTGGAGCCGGTCGTGGGATTCTTGGCGGGCGCCAATGCCCTCAACGTGGCTGGGTTCGAAGACTTTGCAGCGCACGTCTGGCCGGTCGTGCTGCGAAGACAGCCACGTCTCCAGCTTCTGATCGCGGGCGGCATCTGCAATGCGATCGGACAACTCCCGGCCAACTCGACGACGATGGGAACCTTGCACGACGCCAGCGAGTTCTACCGCCGCTGCAGCGTGACGATCAATCCGACGTTTGCGGGCACGGGCCTCAAGATCAAGACCATCGAAGCATTGGCCTTTGGCCGGGCGTGTGTGACGACTCCGCATGCAGCAGCAGGACTGGAAGAGTTTCAGGAGCATGGTCTGTTTGTGGCTGACTCCCATGAAAAGTTCGCCGCATCGATCGTCAGCCTCTGCCAGGAGCCGGCGTTTGCCGAGCGGGCCGGGCGGTCGGCATTCGATGCATTCACGGTTTGGAGGCAGCGCTCCGTCGAGGAGCTGCGACTGGCGCTGGGGGGGCCGTGATGGCGAAGGCGGCGGGAAACAGTGCCGCCGCGGCATCGGCGTGCATCTCGGGAGACGGATAATACGAGTCCGCGCCAATCAGTGTACCGCCGAGATCGGGGCGGTCTCGCGCGGGGTCGATCGTGACTGGCGCGCCTGTGAACCGGCTGCGGAGGACATGCGGCGTTCCGCGATGCGTCACGCACTCCACGTATTGCACACGCGGCGTCCGTAGCCTATGCAGAGTGCGTTCATCCACGAGTTGCGGAAACTCGCCGAACAGTCCGGCCAGCGAGTCGTACCGTCGTTGGTAGCGCGGCTTACGCCGCGAAAACCAAAACAGGATGATCGGAGGCTCGATGGCGGCCAAGAGGCGAGTGAAGTCCCGTTCGTAGTTCGCCAATGTTTCTTTGACCAGCCGAGAGACGAGTGGCCGAGCCAGCAGCCGATTGATTTTGCCTGCCGCCCGCTCGATCAGTTGGGGAGCGGACAGTGGCACCCAGATGGGCTTACGGCCGATGACCTCCTCCCAGGCTCGGGTCGCGCCCAGTTGCACGCCATCGGCACGTCGGGTCAGGAATTCCAGGCCGCCGGATTCGAACAACGAGTTGTCAGCACTGCGGCCGGACATGACTTGGATCACCACCAGGCCGGCGGCGTTGACATAGCTGAGCAGTTCCGGCCGCGACAGAAAGAAGGCCGGGCCCGCCCCGCCGTACCCCAAATTGAGGCAGGGACGGTGCAGCCGCTCCTCGAGGAGTGCGGGAAAGGGCTGCTCGCACAGACAGCCGAAGGTTTGCGCGGCCCCGACGAACGCCACGTATTCGCCGGCCACGAGGTCGCGACGGGCAGGCCCGCGGAACCACAGGTCGGTGCCTGGAAGTTGCCACATCCGGTAGTCCACCACCTCGCTGTCGCGGTCCTGATAGCCGGAGAGGTGCGTCACCACGGCGCGTCGACTCCGGCGACTGCTTTCAAGGCCACCTTCTCCCGCGTAGCCAGGTCACCGATCCGATGTGCTGCGGCTGCCGGAATCGGTGGCAGCCGCGTCGCATTGAGCCTCCGCAACCAGGCCACAAGTTTTCCGGCACCGCATCGAGTGAGCATGCCGCCAACCGGCCCGGGGCGGCCCGGCCGGTCAAGCAACCGCGCGACAAATTGCGACCGGTGCCAGACTCCTGTCTTCTCGGCGGGCGGAAGTGGCAGCGGTCGCACATCCGCAACCCCGATGAAGCGGAGCAACTGCTCGAGCACGACTTGCGGTTGCCTCACGAGGTCTTCCAGGAAGACGATCTGCACCTGCGATCGATCGAAGCAGTCCAGGTATCGTGCCACCTGCTCGGCATAACGACTGACCGCGAGATAGTGCCAGTCGAAGTCCCATCCCGCCGCCCGCCGCGCGTTCTCCGCGGCGAGCGCCGCGTCAAACTCCAATGGCTCTAACCGGTACAGGCAGCGCATCATCGCGTAATGCGACCAGGCGCGCTTTGCCGGATGACGAAGCAGGATGATGATCCTGGCGTCCGGCGCGCGGCTGCGGATTTGGCCGGCGGTATCGGCACACGCGAGATACCGGACCGAAGCCTCGGCCCAAATCGGACGGTCGGCATAACTCGCGAACAACCGTAAGTATTCCGACTCGTTCGTGACGGACCATTGGTAAAGCTCCCGCCACAGAATCTCCGGATCCGCCGGGCCAGGCATGGCGTGCAGATTCAGGCCGGCCAGCGCGAAGAAGTTCGGCTCCTTGACGTCACTGAAGCCGACCTCCGGATGCTGCGCCAAATAGCGGCCGAGAGTCGTCGTGCCGCATTTCGCGGCTCCCACGACAAACAGATTGGGCCATCTAGCCGCCATCGCGGAGGTTGCCGTCGTTGTGTTCCGCGGTCGAGCACGAGATGCCCCATAGCACGGAACCCCGATTGAGGTTCTGGGTGAAATGCCAGCGTTGCGAGCCGATCACGGCGCCCTCGATCGCGAACGAGGCGGCAGCCGGGTATTCGTTGATAAGAGTCCTACCCGACTCCACCAGCAGGACGTCGAGGGAATAGCCTCCGCTGGCCATCCGCAACGGAGCGAGTCGGCAGCGAAGCACGTGACGTCCTGATGCGAGTGAAAGGTCGTCCTGCTCAAGGCTACTGGGTGCGAATGCGATCGGGGTGTGCCGGTCGTCGCGTAGGACGCACTCCACGCCGACGCGGCACGGCTTGGCCACGTGAATGGTAGCGACCACCTCCATGGAGTCCTCGAACAGAAACGACTGGCACGGCTCACCGCCACGTTCCAGCGTCACGGCCTCCAGCGAAACGGTAGCCCCGCCCGCTGCCCATCGGGCAGGACTGGGCCGCGGACCGCCAGTTCGCAGCGACGCCAGGTAGTTGTGAATGCCTTCCTCAACTCCTCCCGTGAATCGCACCCGGCCCTCCGCCATGACCACGGCGCGATTGCATAGATGCCTGACGGCCGACATGGAGTGGCTGACGAAGAGGACTGTCCGCTCGTGGGCGGCAACGTCTTTCATCTTTCCGATGCACTTTTGCTGAAACTGGGCGTCACCCACCGCAAGCACCTCGTCCACGACGAGAATCTCGGGCTCGAGGTGCGCCGCCACCGCGAAGGCGAGTCGCACGTACATGCCGCTGCTGTAATGCTTGACGGGCGTGTCGAGAAACCTGTCAACCTCCGCGAACGCGACGATTTCGTCGAACTTGGCGCGGATCTCTCCCTTGGTCATGCCCAGGATCGCGCCATTGAGGAAAATATTCTCGCGCCCGCTCAGTTCGGGGTGGAATCCCGTGCCCACTTCCAGCAGGCTGGCGACCCGGCCGCCGAGCGTGATCCGCCCCGTCGTCGGCTCCGTGATCCGCGACAGGATTTTCAACAGCGTGGACTTTCCGGCGCCGTTGCGACCGATGACTCCGACGACGTCGCCGCGTTCGACCGTGAAGTTGACGTCTTGCAGCGCCCAGAACTCTTCGACCGTGTCATGCTCGCTAGCGGAGCCCGACGAACCATGCCGCAACAAACCACGAAAGCGACTCTGCAACTCATCCCGAAGCGTCTTGTAGCTGCGAGCCTGATGCCGGAGCGTGTATCGCTTTCCAACTCCCTCTACGGTGATGATCGGGTCAGCCATGAGTCAGACGACGTCCGCGAAGCTTCGCTCCATGCCGCGGAACACCCTGATGCCAAGCCAGAGAAGGCCCGCAGTCACGGCCACGGCCAGGGAGCACGAAACCCACGGGAACGACGACTCCGCTCCGATGCACCAGCGAAATCCGTCGATCACGCCGACCATCGGGTTCAGGGCATATGCCAGTGCCGCCACGGCGCCCAGTTTCTCACCGATCACCCCCGACTTGAACCCGATCGGCGAGACATAGAGACCGAATTGCACCAGGAATGGGATCACGAATCGAAAGTCGCGATACTTCACGTTGAGGGCGGTGGCCAGCAACCCCGGGCCAAACGCCGTAGCCAGAGCCAGCACCGCGAATACCGGCAGCGCAAGGATCCGCAGGGGGGGCACGTAAGCATACCAGGCCATCACGACCGCCAGCAGTGCCAGCGTGATCGCGAAATCGACCGCGGCGACGATGACGGCGCTGGCCGGGAGGATGATCCGCGGAAAGTAGATCTTCGTGATCAGATTGGCGTTCGTGACGAGGCTGCTGCTCGACTCCGAAAGGGCAGAAGAAAAGAACTGCCACGGCAACATGCCGCCGAGCACCAGGATGGGATAGGGCACACCGTCGCTCGGCAGGCCGGCAACGCTGCCAAAAATCACGACGAGAATCAGCATCGTGACCAATGGCCGCACGACCGCCCAGAGCACGCCGAAGATCGTCTGCTTGTAGCGGACCAGCAGATCACGCCAGGCCAGGAAATAGAACAAGTCCCTGTAATGCCACAAGTCACGCCAGTAGTGGGCTTCGGTGCGGCCGGCTTCGATGACAAGCGGATCCATAGGCATGCAGATCAGGCGACGTGCACCGGTTGTGGAATCATTCGCTCATTCCCTTCCCGCCGCTGCCAACCCGTTAGCATGGCCATATTTCTAGCGCAGCAAGTTCCGCAGCCACCGTGTCCCGTCACTGGTCTTCCGTCGGCAATGCACCCACCGGCTGAGCACGCGAAACTCGCCAGAGTATCGCCCCGACCACCACCCCCGCCCAGGGACCGTCCTCATTTCCACTTCCGCTGGACTGCCGCGCTGCTGCATCTAAGAGAGTTAGGCTCGCTTGCATCGCTCGCAATTCCGGCAAAACGGGTCTTCATCAATCGGGCCGACCAATCGCTGCTGAAATCCTTCAAGGCGATTCGACACACCAAGCCGCAATGCCCAAAAATAAGGCGGTTTGCGGGGAGTGACCGGCCAGTAGTCAGTGACGACATGATCGTGGCCAGCTTCCGGAATGGCCTTAAAGCTGCGCACTGTCTAAACGGCAACTCAAACATCCAGTTCCACGTGAAGTTGAGAACGGCAGCTTTCCTTCCCATCGCGTCGCATTTCTTAGTATTCAACCCATGCGTACTGGCCCAGCCTCCCGGCGCATGCTTCTTGGATTTGCACTGCTCGCGGCAATTCCAACACTGACTGTTCAGAAATTTCGGGAAATTCCTCGCGCCCCATGTCGTCGCGCATAAAAAACACGTTGGTTGCAACCCGATTGCTGCCAATCAAACGGTAGCCATTTCGTCCAAGCATTTTCCGAAATGCTGTAAGGGAAGCACCACCGAATATCATCCCCAGTTTCGGGTCAAACACGGGCCCTTCAGCACCGTCGCGCGGCATCGTCCTGGACATGCCGATACCCCAGCGGGCATTAATCTCTACAACGATTACACGCGGCTGCATCCAGACCAGAGCCTCCGTAACCCAAAGGTCCGTGGAATCAATGTCGACGGACAACAAATCGACAGCCCCGGCGAAAATCCCTGCACTCTCAACGACTGAACGAACGGATTCGGGTGTTACTCGTTCGCACAGAACCGCTGGCCTCAAAAGCTTGGTGGATGGCAACCCGGCGTACAGCCTACGAGCTCTCTCACAATTCAGTGGGTCCGCGTCAATCAGTACGCCGCGCCAACCGTGATTGACCAGGAGATTCGTGGAGTTGTTTTGCGCTCCGTCTCCGCATCCCACCTCTACGACGGTGCGCGAGCCACACCCAATCCTCGTAAACAGAAATAACAGAATTCCGTCCTCTTCGAACTCCGAATAGACGCTAAAGCCCACATCTGCAAAAGATGCGCCGTTTGCACCTTGGGAGTGAACGGCTATAAACACTTTCTGTTGTATTTGCGTGCCTGGGCCGTGCTTTTCCGCGAGTTCAAGCGGCCGAACGACGCTTGACCCAAACCACGTCCGCAGGTGCCCACTGATACGAGTTAACACCTGGTTTCCCGACCTATTATTCTTACTGTCATTAGCTTGAGGGTCGTCTTTTTATGCAAGCACATGCGCCATCTCGGCAGCCAGACGACGCATGGCCCACTTCGATAAGGCGTAGGCGCCGTTTTTTCAGCCGCAATCACCCTGCCGCACCGGCCGACCACGTCTTGGCATACCGTGCAATCAAGGCTCGCTCCTCATGATCGAGAATCACAAACCAGCTTGCAACCACGATCGCCGCATCGCACACCACGCCGGTGAGAAGCATTCGTGGAAAGCCGGCGGCCAGCACGCTCTGAATCGCCAGTCCGCATGCCAGTCCGGCGATGGTCACGCCGATGGCGGGCAAGAGCACGGATCGAAACCATCCGCTGACGGGCAATCCCAGCAGCGCGCGGCCCCAATACAGTCGGCCGACGGTCATGAGCAGGCCAGTCACCACGAACGCCACGGGCAAGCCGTTTGGGCTCCCGGTAGCCGTCATTAAGAGATAGGCGAGCGGCAGCGTCAGGCAGAGTGCGACGCCGACCGTAGCTTGATACCGTGCGATTTTTCCGGCCGCATTCACGCCCAGCATGATACCCGTTGTCAACCGATCAAGGACGAACGTCAAAAGGATGCCGCGACAGAAAATGAGCGAATAGGCCGGCGGGCTGCCGAGCCACAGCCTGAGCAGCGTCGGCAGCTCAAGGTACAGCGGCACCGCGAGCAGCAAAATCATGACTGCGCCGAACGTGTTGACGCGGTTGACCATTGCCAGCATTTGCAGGCGGTCGCCCCGGCCTTCTCGTGCCGTCAACTCGGGCGTGACTGCGCCGACCATGGCTGCGGCCAACGCGTTGGCCTGACCCGTCAGAGTCATGGCCATCCCGTAGCCGGCATTGGCGGCGGGGCCGAATGTCGTGTTGAGCAGGACGGCCGATCCCTGGTCACGGAACACCAGACCGGTGCCGCCAATCAAAATCCAACCGGAGAACGATCCGAGATCCTTGAATCGATCCCAACGCCACCATGCCGACCAGTCGCACCGACACTCCGGAAAGCACGTCGCCGCCCGCACCACCTGAACGCAATTGAAAATTGCCGTTCCCGTCGCCACGCCAGCCACGTAGTAGGCGAGCTTGTCCCCCGGAGCCAGTCGGAGAGTCCACGCCAGTGCGAACATGAAGCACGACAAGCCCAAGCTGTAAAACGACAGCTCGTGTATCCGCTGCCGCGCGACGAATATCGCGGAGTAGGGCACGGTGACCATTGCGATCGCGGAGGATGCGAGATTGAACTGATACCCCAGCCACATCGCGTCAGCCCGTGCAGGCGGAACGTTTAACCAATGCGCAATCGCATACTTTCCGATGAGCCACCCCGCAATGCTGAGGACAATTGCTGCGACTACATGAATGTTGAGGGCCGCATTGAACCAATTTCGCGACTCCGCGACGTCGCCTTGGCCGCGCGCAAACGCGAAATACCTCGCTGCCCCGCTTGCCAGAATCCCGTTCAAAAAGACGACGAACACCAGCAGGCTGCTGATCAAGGCCGCCAGTCCGTAGTCGGTCTCGCCCAGCGATTCGAGTACCCAGCGACTGGAGAAAATAGCCAGCATCGCCGACAGCAACGTTCGGCCATACGCCGCCGCCGTGTTCACGATCAAGACTTTCCGAGACATCGGCAACTCTTATGGCGATTGGCAGGCAAGGTTTTTCGCCGTGAGCCGACGATCCGTCACTCTACAGCCGTAACGGCTGCCGCCTTCTCGGGCAGATTGTCAAGGTGCCAGCCCAAATGGGG
>Ga0315900_10007801_pt1 | contig 13939 bp, 10 predicted proteins | sample LakEriMetagenome_FD_203521 | JGI IMG/M metagenome (GOLD analysis project Ga0315900, IMG submission 203521) | Freshwater fungal communities from buoy surface, Lake Erie, Ohio, United States - Buoy 12 MA114 | ecosystem: Environmental > Aquatic > Freshwater > Lake > Lake biofilm | place: USA: Lake...
TATGAATATGCTGTTTGAAAAACTCAAAACCAATCCGCAGCGCATGATTTTTGCCGAAGGCGAAGACGAACGCATTATTCGCGCAGCTGTGCAGTGGCGCGATAACGGATACGGCACGCCGATTCTTGTCGGTCGTACCGATCAGGTGAAAGAACACATGAAGAAAATGGGTATCAAAGATACCAAAGGTATCGAGATCACCAATGCTTCAGTTGTCAAAAACCTCGAACCGCTGATCGATAACGCCTACAAGCGTTTGCAGCGTCATGGCTTCCTGCGTCGCGACTGTGCGCGTGGTGTAAAGAATGATCGCAATATTTTTGCTGCATCCCTGCTTGCACATGGCGATGGCGATGCGATGATTACTGGCGCAACGCGTAACTATAATGTGTGTGTGCAGGACGTAGCGCGCATCATTCCGCAAAAGAAGGACAGCCTGTTGTTCGGTCTCACCGTGATGATTGCCAAGGGCAAAACCGTATTTCTTGCCGACACCACGATTCACGAACTGCCTTCTTCGGAAGAGCTGTGCCAGATTGCTATCAAAGCGGCTGAAAAAGCCCGTCAGATGGGTCACGAGCCACGCGTTGCATTCCTGTCGTTTTCGAACTTCGGAAACCCGATGCGCGAGAAAGCCACACGTATACGTGAAGCCGTAAAACTGATGGACGGGATGCGAGTGGATTTCGAATACGAAGGTGAAATGTCTGCCGACGTTGCACTTAACAAAGATCTGATGGCACTCTATCCCTTCTGCCGCTTATCGGGACCTGCGAACGTACTGGTGATGCCGGCACTTCACTCGGCGCATGTCGCATCGAAGATGCTTCAGGAACTGGGTGACGGCGTGACAATCGGACCAATCATGATGGGACTCGAGAAACCCGTACAGATCGTGCAGATGAACTCCTCGGTTGCCGATATTATGAACCTCGCCGCCATCGCAGCAGTGGATGCCATGAAGACGAAGGCAAAACCTGCTACGAAGGCTACGGCTAAAGCAGCTTCCGCCAAGGCGAAGAAGCGGGCGTAGTCATCCCCCCTTGTTTTTACCACCCTCTCTCATTGAGAGAGGGTGGTAATGTTTCACGTGAAACATTTTACCTTGTTTTATAAATGGTTACACCGCTTCCGGTATATGGAATTGAGTGATAGAATATTGATTTTTTCTGTGGCTGGTTAATCAAGCGTTTTTGTAAAAATCAATCTACTATTTCAGTCACACAACGATTAGATAAAACTCTATCTATTTTTAACCGTTTATTTGGATTTCCCCTCTATTCTTAGACTTGAAATATCAATGCATTACGGGAGATGCCATGACCTTGCCTGATTCAAACCCATATTTTGAGTTCATGACGATAACAGGCAGTGTCCTGCAATCAAATAACTGGTCTGAAACACATGTTAGCGGCGGTGGCGGTGGTGGAATGACCTATGCCGGACACGGATCCTCACATGTCAATGCAATCAGCAGCCAGGTTGTTTCGCAAGGCGAGATATGGGTCCGTGATGAAACCGGAAAAGAGCACCATTTGCGTTTTTCAGGGATTGAAGTGCCAACTCGTAATGGTCATATTTTGTCTGCTATCTATGGACGCGCCAAGCGCGACAAAGATGGTATGTATTTTTCCGTGCTGTTTTATAATCATACCTCCGGCGAATTCTATCGTGTGAATAAAGCAATAGAAGATATCGCCTATAAATCACTACCTGTCATGAGACACGGAGGGTTCTGGCTTGGATCTATGTGGTTGATTTTGCTTGTTTCGGCATTTTTCACGCGACATCCAGCCCGCGCATTGGAGAGCCTGATGGTGATTGGACTTGGGGCATGGTTTTTATCCTGGATGATTACCGCTCCACAGGTTTCTTCACGCAAAAAGAAGCTGCTTAAAATATTGAATCAGTACTCACAAGATGCTCCTCGCATAAATCCTGCTGACTATCAAACAACTGGCGTTGCAGATGCTGCGTAATACGTGATGATTAGCATCATAAATGACCGATTCTTTTGAACCGCTCAACGATTCCGTCACTATATATTCAGGCCCGCCTCTTAATAAGGCTGAGGCCTTGGCATATATCGACGACCTGTTCTTAAAACTGACACCTTATATCTATCAAAATAGCGATATTTCACCAACCTCTGATATTCATGCAAGAACCAGAGAAGAAACCGCCGCGATTTTTGATTCAGGCGATATACAAAAAATAAAGCACTTCAATAAACAGTTATCTTTTGGACGAATACAGGCCAAGGTACTATCGGGTCTGGCAATTGACCGACTGAATAAAGAGCTTGCAGGAGATGTTGACGTTGCCAACATCATTCGTGAAAGCAACTTAAGAGGCCTTGCTTACGCGGAAGTAGACAGATTTGCAGGGTTAACCGAGGACAGAAAAGTATATTTCACCCACGAGGGAACTCCGCTTTTAAGTAAGGATGAAAAAATTGCCAGTATTGCCCATGAAGACGGACATTCATTGCTTGGCCATCACAGTATTGTGTCAATTGACTCTATGCCAAACGACGTAAGCCAACATGAATTCGATGCAGATCATGTCGGCGGGTTGCTAAATAGATCGCCCAAAACGGCAGCAGAATCACTTATAAAATCATTTAAACGCATTAACGAGCTGAATAACGCTCCAGATGCACCACAGCGAAAATTTGCGGCCATCGAACTGGCAAGGCGAATGGCGTTGGACGCAGCCTACAACAATGTGAGGCGAAATCCTGATCAACCGGTGCCTGAACCTGGACAGAATCCCGAGATTGATAAGTATTGTCAGCAAGAAGCCGACAGGCAAGTCCGTGAATGGGTTGCACAACATGATAAACAAAGCAGCATGATTTATCCTAAAGATTCGCAGCGGCTTGAGGAACTATTGGCACTTGACGTGCAACTAAAAGCGCAAGACGACCTGCTGAAACTCTCCCCGGAATATGAAGAAAATAAAAAAGACCTATGGAAAAACAGGATTAAACAAGGTGCCAAGTCAAGACCAACCCATTGGCAAAATGAAAAGTGAGATGTGCCGAATAAACAAAAACCCCGCCATGTGGATGGCGGGGCTTTGAGAATTTATAGAACGAGGTCCATAAACTATTTCGTGTATCAAGCGTCTAAGCACAGGTGGCGGGTACATGTAAGGTGATAAGAAACAAACCGGCCCATGAGTGGGCGCTACAGTTAATGCTTCTATTCCTTAGAAAGGAGGTAATCCAGCCGCACCTTCCGATACGGCTACCTTGTTACGACTTCACCCCAGTCACTGACCCTACCGTGGTTGGCGCCCTCTTGCGTTAGGCAACCAGCTTAAGGTAGAACCAACTCCCATGGTGTGACGGGCGGTGTGTACAAGACCCGGGAACGTATTCACCGTAGCATGCTGATCTACGATTACTAGCGATTCCAGCTTCATGCTCTCGAGTTGCAGAGAGCAATCCGAACTGAGACGGTTTTTAGCGATTCGCGTACCCTCGCGGGTTAGCTGCGCTCTGTCACCGCCATTGTAGCACGTGTGTAGCCCAGGCCGTAAGGGCCATGAGGACTTGACGTCATCCCCGCCTTCCTCCGGCTTATCACCGGCAGTTTCCTTAAAGTGCCCAACTAAATGTAGCAATTAAGGATGAGGGTTGCGCTCGTTGCGGGACTTAACCCAACATCTCACGACACGAGCTGACGACAGCCATGCAACACCTGTGTGGTAGCCACCCGAAGTGAAGAGTCACGTTTCTGCGACTCATACTACCCATGTCAAGGCCTGGTAAGGTTCTTCGCGTTGCCTCGAATTAAACCACATGCTCCACCGCTTGTGCGGGTCCCCGTCAATTCCTTTGAGTTTTAATCTTGCGACCGTACTCCCCAGGCGGAATGCTTAATGCGTTAGCGGCGCCACTGAGACTTGCGTCCCAACAGCTAGCATTCATCGTTTACAGCGTGGACTACCAGGGTATCTAATCCTGTTTGATCCCCACGCTTTCGTACCTCAGCGTCAGTTGTAAGCCAGGTAGCCGCCTTCGCCACCGGTGTTCCTCCAAATATCTACGAATTTCACCTCTACATTTGGAATTCCGCTACCCCCTCTTACACTCGAGACTGACAGTTTCCAAGGCAATTCCGAAGTTGAGCTTCGGGCTTTCACCTCAGACTTGTCAGTCCGCCTGCGTACGCTTTACGCCCAGTGATTCCGAACAACGCTAGACACCTTCGTATTACCGCGGCTGCTGGCACGAAGTTAGCCGTGTCTTATTCTCCAGGTACCGTCATTATCTTCCCTGGCAAAAGAGCTTTACAACCCTAGGGCCTTCATCACTCACGCGGCATGGCTGGATCAGGGTTTCCCCCATTGTCCAATATTCCCCACTGCTGCCTCCCGTAGGAGTCTGGACCGTGTCTCAGTTCCAGTGTGGCTGATCATCCTCTCAGACCAGCTAAAGATCGTAGCCTTGGTGAGCCATTACCTCACCAACTAGCTAATCTTACGCGGGCTCATCCAATGGCAATAAATCTTTCCCCCGAAGGGCGTATACGGTATTGTCAGTCGTTTCCAACTGTTATTCCGTACCACTGGGCAGATTCCCACGCGTTACTCACCCGTGCGCCACGGCTGTATTGCTACAACCGTTCGACTTGCATGTGTTAGGCCTGCCGCCAGCGTTCGTTCTGAGCCAGGATCAAACTCTCAAGTTATGATCCTGACTTTGATCTTAAATCAAAGTCAAATTTAGGACTCACACAAACTATAACCATCAAGCGCGGACGCGCCTGATGATCGTCACATTTGTTTGCATACTTACGTATGCAATAAAAAATCACGTAGTGATTTAGGACGCGAGATAGTTTGTGTGGAAAAGTATTTGCACACCACCACCTGCGCCTAAACGCTTGATTTACACTTTCAACGAACAGCTTTTTTGGACGAACCGTAAAAGCATCCCGAACACCGTTCCGACTTGCGTCGGCTGCCTGCTGGGAGGAAGGAAGTTTAAATTGTTGAAAAACAATATTAAATTTCCTTGTTTAAATCCCCAACTCGCGTCAGGGAGCGTTCTTATAGACAAGCCCTATAAGAGAGTCAACAGGAAAAATGAAGATTTTTTTAATCTTCTTGCGGTAGGCTGAAATCCTAGTGCTTCAATACAGCTACAGAGGATTGAAAATAGGAAATATGGCTACGAAAAAGACACCCGTTGTTGAACAGATTATCGACTACGCTGCGGATGGGGCTGCCCTTACCGTAAATACGAAAGCATTATATGGGTTCAGCCAGATTCATAATGATGAAATACGTCATTTTCCTGCTGTTTATCTTGTGATCTCTCCCGAATGGAATGAGCAACTGGGTGGTAATCGTTTTGGCGGAGGACCATTTGTTGATGTCATTAAAAAGAAACTGGGGTTTTTTGCTGAATCCTGCAAAATTGATCCGCCTGTGAAGATGTCTGAATTTGACAATAAGCTAGTCGTTCGCATGTACTTTATTAAAACCCCATTGAAGACTGAAGCACTCTACAACTTGCTCCACAATCATAAATTTAACGGACACGCAATTGTTGACGATGTTTCACCCATCCCCTTTGAGCGATTTGAGCATCTTCTTGAAACGGCAAAAACAAAAAACGATCCACAACATGCCTTGTTAAAAGGCCTTGTAGAGGAAGTTGCTCACAAAGCGCATATCAACAATGCTGAAATATTTAGAAGACTCTCTGATTTAAGCGGAATTTCATCCGGCACTATTGCACCCGTGTATTATGGATATAACTCAATCACGCATCCACTCGCCAATGCAGCAGTGACACTAGCGCACGTTCCGAAACAACTTATTTCAGAATATCTTGACACGATGACGGGAATACCACATGCACGAGAGCTCACTCGCGCACTCGTGCAAGGTGATATGGCGACATTCAAAAACGCCCGACTGATGAATAAACGGGATCAGACAATGTTTGCAGTAGATACATTTCATGCCGGGCATATCGTAGGTCTCTATCGACGGAGAAACGGCTTATCTCTTGGCGAAATGCCAATTTCGAGAAGCAGTCTGTGGCATTTTGAAAATGGTGATACCAATTTGGATTTCGATCAGGCCACTACATGTGCTGAGCTTATGGAATTGCGCGGAGAAGATAAAAGAGCATTTGTAGTTTCAGCAACGGGGCACCGATATCTTACGCATACAGAAATCGTATCTGCCATAAAAAATATGCGCACAGATTCACCTCAATGGGAATCCTCTTTAAGAGAGGTCTTTCATCAAACAGGAAAGACTTTTGCAGAAATCACCCGAGAATGGGGTCTAGCACAATCCAGTGAATATTTTGTTCGAGCCTCGCGCGGCGAAAAACACTCCAAGACTCATGCTCAATATCTTGCAACACGGATTGGCTTTGCGGATCATTTACGCGAGGAATTTATAGACTCTTATAATAAAGCACTCGGAAAAAAGAGTGCGGATGAGTTACTTCAAATGATGGAAAACAAACAAATCACTGCATCAAAAGGATTATCAGAGTTAATTAAGTTATCCGGCACTCAAATTAAGGACTATTGTAATAATATTGGAGTTTCCACTTCTATACTGAAACACGAATTTGGTTTTCACAACCCGAACGTGCAAGCGTCGTTACCCGCGCTTATCAAAGATTTGAAGAAAGCAGAGCCTGATCTGGATGAGCTGTCCTTCATGCGCAGATTGCAATCTATACACGCCTCACACCAGACAACATTTGCAAACAGAATTCGGAACACTCAAAGAAGTGCTCAGAATACAAAAATCACACTAGAATAAACTTACACCTGCATCGCATCGAATACTTCGTCGATGGTCGTGACCACGCGGTAGAAGCTGCGGGTTTCAGGACGCGCAAACCCCTTAATGATGATGCTCTCCATCAGGATTGCGAGGTGATCCCAGTATCCTTCGTGATTGAAGATCACAATCGGCTTGGTGTGCAGACCGATCTGTTTCCAGGTGATCACTTCGAACATCTCATCAAGCGTTCCAAAGCCGCCAGGCAAAACAATCAGGGCGTCTGAACGGTCAAACATTATTTTTTTACGCTCGTGCATACCTTCAACAATGATGATCTCGGAAAGCCCGCCATGCTCGTTTTCAATATTTTTAAGTGCCATTGGGAATACTCCCACCACATGGCCGCCATTTTTCATGGATTCATTCGCTACCGCGCCCATCAGGCCGCAATCTCCACCGCCATACACCATGGTTATATTTTTTTCGGCTAATTTTTTGCCGATCACTTTTCCTGCATCAATATGCACCTTCGGAATGGAATTCTGCGCACCACAAAATACGCAGACCGATTTAGGGTCAGCCATATATTATCTCCTCTTTATTTTTGATTATAACGCATGAAAGGTTTATTTTTTCTTACTTATTCTTTTTTCCAAAAGGCCCACCTTTTTTGGACTTCTGTACTATTGGTTTTGGGGAAGGGCTAATCCCTTTCTTGTGCATCGCTTCAACGGCCTGATCTGCTCCTCTTGAAATCGAATTGACACGCTGGAACACCTTGGGCTCACGCGACCTGGAGCGGCCACCTGCAACGCTTTCACCCCCATTCCCTACAGCTATTATTTTATTTATAACGCGCTTCACCTGAATCGCCTTGAGCATGGACACAAAGAATAGAAGAAATAAGCCCAGCATAATTCCAGTTGCGATAGAAAACTCAGTCATTTTTACCTTTTCAAGGTTCACTCCAGAAAGCAGCGTGAACACCAAAAATCCGTACCCAGCAGAGATGAGCCCCCAGATGATTGCAGAAATGGTAAACCATCGCGCAGGTTTTTTTGCTAGCGGTACTGCGTTGGATAAAAATTCTATCTTTTCGGCAAATTCCAGCCGATCGGTTTCCAGCGCATTACGTTCTTCCTGAAGTTTTTTCTCGCGTGCTTCGAACTCTTTGCGCGCAGAGTCGATCATCTTCATTTGTTCCGCTATTTTCGCTTTTTCCTGATTGAACGATTCTTCCTGATAGGTTTTCGAAACCTCCTGCGCCTGTGCGAAATCGGTCTTATCCATTTCTACTCCAGACAAGTTGGAACCTTTGAAATTTGTGCCCTTTAACTTGGCTGCCTTGAAGTGTCCGCGCTCAAAGCTACCGTCCCGGCAGTCGGCATCACTCAGGTCCGCATCGTTGAAAATTGCATCGGTGAAGACACCGCCGCGAAGATTGGATTCCTTAAACAGCGAATGGGAAAAGTCCGCTGTTTCAAAATGACTATCACGCATGATTGTGTTGGAAAGGTTGCAGTAATGGAAACTGGCACCTGCCCCTCTTGCTGCATTCATGTTGCACGTGGAAAAATCGGCCTGCATGGCATTAGCATTTGCGAAATTTGCCCGAACCAGATTCGCTCCGGCAAATGAAGACCCCGATATATTTGCACCCGTTAAATCCGCTTCCGCCATATCTGCTGTGCGCAAATCGGCGTAGGTCATATTCACACCGGCAAGATTCGCACCGCGAAAACTGCATTCCACCATGTTAAGGTTGGAAAGATCGAGATGTGTGAGATCCATCCCGCGGAAGTTTGCGCGACGCCCGACTTTACCGCTGCTTTCCAGCCAGCGGTGATGGTCTTCAAGAATCTGCGTTAACTGGTCCTGAGTAATGTGAGAGGACTCATCCATCACAAAGCCGCCCGACAGCGTGCTTGGTGGGATTTTCTCCTGCTCTTGCTGTGTATCGGAGTCGTTTGTCGTCTGAGATGTATCGTCCTCAATCGCTTCGACTTTTACGGGCTCATTGCCCTCGATGGGCGATTCCTGCAACGGCTCAACCAAAGACAATGAAGGCTTTGGCTCTTCTCTGGGCTGAATGACGGCCGGGGACTGAAACGGAGATTTACGGAAAGGATTGGTTGCGGGTTCCATGTTTTCGTCGCTCGATTTTTCAGGCGCAGAATCATTCCCTTCGGAAGGACTATCTGGAAGAGGTGTGTATAACACCTTATCTTCGTCTGGATTCTGCATGGCACTGATTAAGTGGATATCCCACTCATTATGATATAAATGAGGCGTTTCACCAAACACTATGCTTGCTTTTGCGCAATTTTATCTGCGCCTGTAATCTTTTTAATACATATGTAACGGTCTACGCATGAAAAACCCACAACACATAGTAATAACTGGCGCAAGCAGCGGTCTTGGAGCTGCACTTGCCAGAAATTATGCTGCACCCCATATTTCCCTTACACTGTTGGGCCGCAACGCAAACAATCTGGAAGCTGTACGAGAGGCTTGTACTATCAAGGGTGCCACGGTGAGCGTGGCGATAGCGGATGTCACGGATCGCGATTCCATGCGTATACATATTGAGCACGCAGATCGCATTAAACCGATTGACCTGATAATCGCCAATGCCGGTATCTCGGCTGGCAGTGGCGGAAAAGGCGAATCAGAAGAACAGGCCCGCGATATTTTTGCCGTTAACCTCGCCGGGGTGTTAAACACCGTCCACCCTGCCATCACATGTATGTTACCGCGCAGAAAAGGTCAGGTTGCCATCATGAGCTCGCTTGCAGGAATTCATGGATTGCCAAGCGCGCCATCCTACTCCGCCAGCAAGGCGGCCGTGCGGTATTACGGGGAAGGATTGCGCGGATGTTTCGCCAAACAGGGGATAGAAGTAAGCGTAATCTGCCCGGGCTATATCAAAACCCCCATGACTGATCGAAATGACTTTTATATGCCATTCCTGATGGATGCAGATGTGGCAGCGCGAAGAATCATCCGCGGATTGGAAAAAAACACTTCCCGTATCGCCTTCCCTCGCCGCCTTTACTGGCCATTATGGTGGCTTTCATGCCTTTCGCCTCGTATCACAGATCCGATTTTTGCGGCCCTGCCAGCAAAACCCTCCGCTGATTAGCGGGTTGCCGCTCTTTTTAGGCGGTCATTGATGGCAACACCAATACCTACCGATGGAATCGGCATCACGGCAATCGCGGAATGGGTGTTTGAATCCAACGCGCGCATCATGGCAAACAGGTTTGCAGCCGCTTCTGTCAAATCTCCGCGTTTGCTCAGATGTAGAACGGTTTTCGCACCCACTGGAATCTTATTTCCAAAACTGAGTAACGCCTCGTTTGGTTGCGGGTCCATCACATTCAATCGAACAGGAATGGACGGCGCATAATGCGATGCCAGCTGACCGGGTGAGAGTATTTTGCTGTCGCCCCCATATCCGACATGTGTCCCCAGGAATTCCGAGAGCTCTTCGGACGTGATGCTTCCCGCACGAAGTATTAATGGAGTATCCGTGCATAAGTGGATGACGGTGGATTCGATTCCCACCATGCAGGCACCTCCATCCAGTACCATCGAACCCCCTTCCGAGAATTCATCCGAAACATGTTGCGCTGTTGTAGGGCTGATCCGCCCCGAACGGTTTGCACTTGGCGCACACAGACCTTCATCAAGAAGCTGTATTACATTATTAATTACCTCATGATTGGCTGACCGTACAGCCAATGAATCTATGCCAGCACTGGCAAGAAGCGATACGCTGCAATCCGGTCTGCGCGGAAGAATCATCGTCAGAGGTCCGGGCCAGAACCGCTCCGCCAGTTGCTCAGCCAGTGAATTCCAAACCACATAGCGCGATGCCATTTCTGCCCCTGTTACATGACAGATCAACGGGTTAAAATCCGGCCTTCCCTTTACTGCAAAAATATTAGCCACCGCTGCGTCAGACGTCGCGCGTCCCGCCAGCCCATAGACCGTTTCGGTTGGCACCCCAACAAGCTCTCCCCGCCTCAATGCAGAGACCGCTAATTGAATATTTTCGGAACTGGGTGAAAAAATTGGTACTGACATAGTTGACAAGATTTAGTATTGTATGTAGCAATAACTACTACATATAGATAATAATAAGAATATCGAGGGAATCTAGCATGGCACATGTAATTACGATAGCTCAACAAAAAGGTGGAGCAGGAAAGACCACAGTTGCTGCACACATTGCGGTGGCACTTTCCATGCGCGGAAAGCGTGTGGCAGTGGTTGATATCGACCCTCAGGGAAGCCTCACCCATTGGCACAAGCTACGCGAACAGCGTTTTGGCGAAGGCTATACCGGTATGACATTTACCAGTGTTTCAGGTTGGCGCGTGGGAAGCGAAATCAGCCGCCTGAAGCGTTCGCATGATGTGATTATCGTCGATAGCCCACCGCATACAGAAACCGAAGCGCGTACAGCTATTCGCAACGCAGACTTTATCCTGATTCCCATTCAGCCAAGCCCGACCGATCTTTGGGCAACCAAAGCCACATTGGAACTCGCACTCGCGGAGAAAGTACCGGTAAAGATCGTAATGAACCGTGTTGCGCCGAATTCGCGCATGGCGGAATCCATCTCGAAAGACCTTTCATATCTGTCGAAAACGACGCTTGGTAACCGCGTGCTGTTCGCCTCTTCTCTCATGGAAGGACGTACCGCGAACGAGATTATGCCATCGCATCCGGCCGCGCTGGAAGTGAAAGCTCTGGCAGAAGAAATCTGGAAACAACTGAATAAGAAAAGCGAAGAAGCAGAAGCAGCGGCAGCGGCAAAAGCCTCCAAGTCCGCCGTTCCTGCATAAGCCAATACAAGTATAACAGGGAGTATTAACTGTGGGATTTTCCTACCTCGTCTTTTCAACATCGGTCGGTGAAGTGCTAGTTGCAGGTAACAGTGTAGCGGTCACCCACGTCCGCCTTGGCGGGAACCGCATCTCACTCATTGCCGAGTTTCTCAGTGAATATCCCGATGCCAGCGTGATGGCAGAGTCGCCCTACCTTATGAATGCAAGCAATGAAATTCTGCAATTCATCAACGGCAGTCAAAAAACGATGAATGTTGTCATCGCGCCGGAAGGCACTGAAATGCAGCGTAAAGTATGGCACGAACTGCGTCAGATAGCATTTGGTACGACCATTACATACACCGAGCTAGCCCGTCGCATGGACCAACCGAAGGCAGTTCGGGCCGTAGCGAATGCCTGCGGAGCGAATCCTATTTCATTGATTATCCCTTGCCACCGCGTGGTACGCATGGGGGGAGATCTGGGCGGATACCGTTGGGGTATCGCCCGTAAACAATTGCTGCTGGATCTGGAGCGCGCGCGTACGTCCGTCGCGCTCGCAGCATAGGCGACCTCGTTCGCCGTATCCTTTAGCGGGCTCGGCCCCTGACACACATCAGGGGCCATTTTTTGTAGTCGCCTCACTTAAGCATGACACATGGCTGCAAATGCTCGCTTACTGCGCTTCCGATACGCATGTACAATTCGTACACTTGCGTTTCGGTTCTCGTAAACAAGCATTTTCGCTGTATGTGAAATGCTTAATTGAAACGACTATGTCCCGATTGATGGTAGACTCGCCTTACAAACCGTGCTGTATTCCGTCAATGAATACGACCCATGATGTCATAATTGCAGGGGCCAGCTTCGCCGGAATCACCTGCGCCCGCACCCTTGCGAAACGAGGCCTGCGTGTTTGCGTGCTGGAGAGAAAAGAAAACGTACGCCACTCGATTCATACCACCGGCATACTGGTCCATGAGGCGTATGATCTGCTAAAACCTCCTGAATATCTGGTGCGAAAAATTCGCTCGGTGAAACTCTATTCCCCCAGCATGAAGCATGTGGATGTTTCCAGCACTGATTATACGTTCTACGTGACCGATACCCCTGCGCTGATGGAATGGATGGTGGCAGAGGCAAAGAAGGACGGCGTGGAAATTCGCCTGAATACTCCGTTTGAGAAGGCGGAACAAGCGGATGATACGATCCGGGTCAATGACTCTCTTTTCTGCCATTTCCTGATCGGTGCCGATGGCGCAAGGTCACGCGTAGCAGAGCAGTTTGGACTGGGTAAGAATACGCAGTTCTTAACCGGTGTGGAAGTAGAGATGAGCGGTATTACACACCGCGACGATGCACTCTATTGCCTGCTCGACAGCATCACCGCGCGCGGCTATATCGGCTGGGCATTTCCAACCGTGGGCGGGATTACGCAAATAGGAATTGCCTGCAATGATAAAGCCAAGCCTGAAATCAAAGTGATGATGGACCTTGCAGCACAGTGGTTTGATATGAAAGACGCACATATCGTAGCGCGCCGGGGTGGACTGATACCGGTGGGCGGAGTCGTCACCCCTTTCATGAAAGATAACGTGATTCTGGTTGGCGATGCAGCTGGTATGGTCTCACCACTGACGGCAGGCGGGATCCACACCGCCCTGCATTACGGCGCAATGGTTGCTGAGAAAATAGCTGACCATGTGCTTAGCCACGCACCGCATCCATCGGTTTCACTTCGTGGACTCTATCCAAAGTTTGGATACAAGCATGTGTTGCGAATCATCATGGACATAGGGATACCTAACGCGATCATGGAGATGACACTTTTCTCGAACTGGTTCAAACGTCTTGCCAGTTTTGTATTTTTTAGTCGCAAGAGCGGCACCGTACTTCGCTAATCAGTTACTCTTGCCGTAATCTGTACAGCGTGCAAACCCATCGCAAATAAATCCGATATCGCTTCGTTCACCATGCGGTGACGCTCCAGCTGCTTTTTGCCATCAAATAAGGGGGATGTAATCGTAATTGAGACATGGGTTACCCCTCCCTTCAGACCACGCATCGCGGCATGCCCTGCGTGGTGCTCTGAGTCATCTGTAATGTGTAAGTGCGTTGGCTGCAAAGCCGCCAACCGCTCGTTGAGTAACGTTATCATGTCCACCGATTGCATGTGCGACCAATCCCCCTCTACGCATAAAAAATCAAGTGTTTTATTTTCCACCCATGCAGCAACTTTACTTGCAAGCACTACCGCACGTGCGACATATAATCGCATGCCGAAGAAAACCACGTACACTGGACATTGGGAAAACCCCGAAACCGCACCAACATGC
>Ga0315900_10007803_pt1 | contig 13937 bp, 7 predicted proteins | sample LakEriMetagenome_FD_203521 | JGI IMG/M metagenome (GOLD analysis project Ga0315900, IMG submission 203521) | Freshwater fungal communities from buoy surface, Lake Erie, Ohio, United States - Buoy 12 MA114 | ecosystem: Environmental > Aquatic > Freshwater > Lake > Lake biofilm | place: USA: Lake...
TTGCCCGGCCAGCAGGTGGTGCTGGTGGCCAACCTGGAGCCGCGGAAGATGCGCGGGGTGGAGAGCCAGGGCATGGTGCTGATGGCGGAGGATGCGGGCGGCAAGCTGGTGTTCGTGCAGCCGAATGAGATGATCGCTCCTGGGGCGGAGGTACGCTGACGCGGCTCGAACGACTTGGGGCTTTGGAGCCCAGCGGGATGTTGCGCGGAACAAGAAGCCCGACGCGTTGCAGCGTCGGGCTTCTTGTTCTGGTATGCCGGATGCGTGGGTCCTACAGGGCGAGCGCGCAGTTCACCGCCGCCTGGGCGTTGATGTTGCCGAAGCCCTTGGTGCCGCTTGGTGCGCCCGCGAACTGCGCGGTGCTGGTGAGGCAGCTGAGCACCTGGGCGCGCGTGGCCGTGGGTTTCGCGCTCCACACCAGCGCCGCGATGCCGGCCGCCGTGGCCGTGGCGCTGCTGCTGCCGCCGATGTAGCTGGGCGTGGTGCCGCTGGGTGACAGCGAGAGGGAGTTGCGGCTGCTGTTGCTGCTGCGCTCCATGCAGATGGTGAGGTCGATCTGCGATCCATCATGGCAGCTGGTGCACTTGCTGCCGTTCTCCTTCACGCCCGTAACGGCCACGCAGTTGCTGTACGCGGCAGGGTAGGTCACGCCCCACCAGCTCGTCCAGCTGAAACTGGTCCCTCCGGCGGCCATCACCAGCTTGCCCTGGCCGGTGGCGTAGTTCACGCCGTCGCTGAGCACGCTGTAGCTGAACGGGGTGCCCAGGCTGATGCTGACCACGCGCACGGCAGGGTCATTGCCCATGGCGATGAGCGCGTTCTTCACCGCCGTGCGCTCGCTGCTCTTGTCCAGCACCACGTCCTCACTGGCGCGGATGAAGCGCAGATTGCTCTTGTACGCGACACCCGTGCTGGCACCTCCCGCGTTGCGCGGCCCCACGGCCTGGCCGGCCATGCTGGTGCCGTGTGAGCAGCTGTTGTAGGCCGAGGTGCCCAGGGTGGCCGAGGCGGTGAAGGTGCGGCCCACGTTGCTCTCGCCATCGTTGAATGCGCTGCCGATATAGGACTGGGACGAGCTCAGCCCGGCGTCGATCACGCCCACGGTGATGCCCTGGCCCTGTGCGCTGTTCCATGCGGAAGGGATGGTGTGGTTGTTGAAGTTCCAGGGGAGCCTGGCGTTCGGGCTCACGGTGGTGAGATCCGCCGCGTTGAGCGGATAGGTGCTGGGGCTGCAGCCGCTGGTGCTGCGCTCCTCCTGGGCCACGGCCGGCCAGTAGTCCAGCGGTTCCAGGTAGCGCACGTTCCGCAGGTTGTACAGCCGGGTGAGCACCTCCCGGTCGGTGATGCGCAGGGTGATCACGGGCAGCACCGGGTCGTCCTCCACGAGGATGTCACGCAGGGTGACCGGCGTGCGTGAGGTCCGGTTCAGGCCGTCGAGCACCAGCTGGATGAGCGCATCGTGCACGGCGCGCCAGGCGGGATCGGTGATGTCGACCGCATGGATGGACCGTTCGAGGTCGTCCGCGCCGGCCGGCCGGTAGCCGATGGACACGCTGTGGTCGTTGTACAGGGTTGCGCTCCACAGCGTGCGCAGGTCCATCCATTCCCACCGGAAGTCGTTGCGTGCCTCCAGCACATCGATCACAGTGCGGTCGAGCTCCTGCTGCGAGAGGGGCGCGCCCTGCGGGACCTGCTCCTGGACGTCCTTCTTCACGAGCACGGCCGGGCTGCCGGTGGCATCCACCGGGGCCACCGGTTCACGGCGGCACGCGGCAAGCAGCATCACAAGGGCGATGGACAGCAGCCAGGCAGGGGCTGCGGACGGGCGGGAACGCATCATGGCATCACGGTGTTGATGCCGTGAAGCTAGCGATCTCCCTGAAGTGCGTTCAGCGTGGGCCGAGCACCACGCGCCGGCCGATGGTACGCTCGCCCATGCGGGCCAGCAGCACGTAGGTGCCGGCCGGGAAGCGGTCCATGCCGCCGATCACCTCGCTGTGCCTGCCGGGTTGCCGGGTGCCCGTCACCAGCGTGGCCACCGCCCGGCCGGTGAGGTCGAACAGGGTGACCTCCACGCGAGCGGCATCCTCCATGGCATAGTCCAGGCGCAGCTGGTCGGCCACGGGGTTCGGGTACATCAGCAGCCCGCCGCCGGTGGAGAGCTCATCGACGCCCGTGACCACCGCCGGGTTCACCACCTGGCTGCCGTTGTAGATGCGGTCGCCGCTGTCCTGGCCATTGTTGTTGCTCGCATTGCCGGCGAAGTAGAAGGTCACGGGACCGATGTTGGTCGACGGGGCGACCCAGTCGAACTCGAACACCTTGGAACCGTTCCCCGCGCCACCGCCAAGGGTATGCACCACGTTCCGCCGGGAGTTGCCCAGCACGATGGCGTTCTTGATCTCCGTGGAGGCGGGGTCGGTGATGTTGAGCTGGCCTGCGTTGGTGCCCGCCGGGGTGAGGCACTCCACGCCGATACCGAAGAGAATACTGCCTGGCAGCGACACGGTGGCCGACATGTGGTAGGTGGTGCCCGGCACGTAGGTCCAGTTGACCATGTTGGTGGAGCCCAGCACCACGGACCCGGACCCGCTGTTGAGGGCGAAGGTGTTGTGGCAGTTGGTCACGCACGTGTTCTCGCCGGGTGCGCCTGTGGCGCCGGCCCTGCCATCATCGCTCATCCCACCGGAGGTGAGCAGCAGGATGCCGAAGGTGACCGAGGCCAGGAAGGTGATGGTCTTGAGCATTGAGCGATGTCGATGGGGAACAGCCGGCAGCGCCGGATGGTTCAGGAACGATGACGCAAGTAACGCCGCCTGGGGCTGCCCGGGGGCTCATCGCCCGGATGAAATGGGATGCACGCGGAACGGAACGGTCACATGGGACGCCCATGAGGAAGCCCCGGCCAACGCCGGGGCTTCCTCACCAAGCGGTCGCCGTTACCGCCTGACCAGCCGTACCGTGTGCGTGGTCCCGTTGGACAGGAGCTGCAGGAAGTACACCCCGGTGTCCTGTGCGCCCAGGTCGATCGTGCTCTCAGGGCCTGACAGGCTGCCTTGCATCACCAGCTTCCCGGTCACATCGAGCACGCGGTACTGGTCGCCGGCCGAGGGCCCTTGCGGGAGGCGGATGGTGAAGAGGCCCTCGCTGGGGTTCGGGAACACGGCGGGAGCCCCGCTTACGACGGGAGTGAGGCCGGTGGCGATGTAGGTGTAGGGGGCTGAAGTGCTCGTACACCCGTTGGCATCGGTCAAGGTCACGGTGTAGTCACCACTGGTGGCCGTTTCGATGAAGGGGTCGGTGGCCCCGGGGATCGGGTTGCCGAACAGGGACCAGGCGAAGCTGCCGCTGCCGCTGGCATAGAGCGTGTCGGCGCCCTGGGTGATCACCGGTTGGGGCGGTGCGGGGTTCTCGGTCACCTCAACGGCGGCCGAGGGGTCGCTGCTGCAGCCTTCGTCGCTGGTCACCACCACGGTGTACAGGCCGGTGGGATCGGCCGTGAGCGTGGCACTGGTGGCACCGGAGATCGCGTTGCCGTCCAGGGACCAGGCATAGGTGGCCAGCGGGTCGGCCACGGCGGCGTCCAGCACCACCGAACCACCTGCGCAGAAGCTGGTGTCGCCCAAGGCCGTGATGGTGGCAGTGGGCACGGCACCGGCCTGGAACACGCCGTCCGCGGTGGTGTAGAAGCAACCCGTGAGGGTGTCGGTGACGACCAGGGTGTAGATGCCCGGTACATCCGTGGCGATGGTGCTGGTCGTGGCCCCGGCCAGCACGTTGCCGTCGAGGTTCCACTGGTAGGCCAGGTCATCAAGGCCCGACTGGTCCACGCCGGCGATCGTCACGCTATCGCCCTGGCAGGCGAAGTAGCTGGCCTGGTCGAGCACATGCACCGGCAGCGGGTCCACCGTCACGGCCACATCGGCGCTCTGGTCGTTGCCGCAGGTGTTGGTCACCACCACGGCGTAGGCTCCGCCCGCCACCACCTGCAGGTCGGGTGCGGTGGCTCCGTTGATGACATTGCCGTCCAGCAACCACTGGTAGGTGTAGCCCGGGTCCTGGTCGGCGCTCAGGGTCACGCTGGCCCCGTCGCAGAAGGAGGTGGGGCCGCCGGCGGTGGCGTTGGCCACGGGCGGCGTGCCGGGCACGACGGTGATGGCGAACCCGTTGTCGTTGCCCGTGGTGGCGGGGCTGCTGGCGTTCACCCGGATGCGGTAACCCGTGCCCGGCGGGGTGTTGGCCGGTATGGTGATGGTGATGGTGCCGGACTGCGTGGTGGTGACATCACCGATGGCAACGGCGTTGGTGAAGTCGCCGTTGGCATCGCTGAGCTCGGCGGTGAAGGTGTTGGCCTGGATCAGGAAGCTCCCCACGTTGTAGGAGCCGGTCTCGTCGTAGGTGAGCGTGTATTCACCGCCGGCGCACAGGGTGGAGGCCAGCGGGGCCACCACGTCGATGCTGCGGGGCTCGTCCCAGAACCACACGTCGGTGATCACCTGCAGGCCGAAGAGCTCGGTGGTGTTGATCTGCAGTACCGGCACGCGCTTGCCCGGGCTCAGCCACTTGTACTCGTGCACCAACGGACGGGGGATGGCGAAGCCGAGCCCGAGGGTGTCGAGGTTGATGCTGTCGCGGCCGGCGAGCGTGGTGTGCACGCGCAGCGCATCGAAGGTGCCGGCGGGCGTGGTGATGGTGCCCCAGCCGTCCACGTCGTTCGTGCGGTCCTGGCTGTACCCATAGAAGGCGAGGTTCGGGATCGAGAGCTGGTAGTTGGAGCTGGAGAAGCTCTGGTCCCCGTAGTTCAGCGGCAGCTGATAGATGATGTCCTGCTGGGTGAAGGTGATGGGCACGGGGATGCCGGCGATCTCGGCGCCATAGCCCACCTTCTTGTACTGGGACGATGACCGGAAGAAGAAGGTATAGGGGTTGGTGATGGGCAGCAGCTGGTTGAAAGGGATGTCCACGCCGTCGGTGACATGGTTGGCCCGGTTGGGGTTGAAGGCCAGGTCGGCATAGATCAGTGCGTAAACGAAGTTGGTCGAACCCACGCTGGCGTATGAACGGGTCTCATCAGCGGTGATGTTCAACCCTGAGAAGTCCCAGGTCTGCGCCGGTCCGGTGGTGGTGTAGTCTAGGCCCGGGCTGGCGAAAGCGCGGCTGCGGTACAGATCGTCGCCGGCGGCGGGCATCTCGTTAAGGCCGATGGTCACCTGTGCCCCGGCGGTGGTGAAGCACAGGGCGAGCAGGAGTGTGTACAGCTGTTTCATGCGGGGATAGGTTGGTCTAATGTTACGAGGACGAGGCCGCCCAGGTCAAGGCTGCCTCGCGCCGTTGTGAATGGGCCGCCGTGCATGACGCGGTCGGCCGGGTGGACCACTTTCGTTCGCCATGTTTGCGGCATGCTCCGCTACCTCACGGCCATCCTGTTCCTCGTGTCGCTCATTGCGCATGCCGCCGGCACTGACACGGTGAAGGTGCGCTCCCACGACCGCCTCACGGTTGTCACCGATCCTTCCAAGGGGTTCAACCGATACCCGGCGCGCGTGGTGTTCCCCGAGGGCCCTTCGTTCCGCAAGGTGCTGCTCACGGTCACCTTGGGCTGCCCCGATGGCATGCGATGCGCCGACTGGGACTACCTGGACCGCGTGTACGTGCACCCCGCAGCCGCGGCGGACACGATCGAGCTTGCGCGCGTGCTCACGCCCTATGGCGGTGGCTTCGGCCGTGATTGGTCGTGGACATGGACGGCGGAGGTGACCGACCTGGCCGGCTTCCTGGACGGGGAGGCCGAGGTGATCTACGAGCATACCGGCTACGAGCCGAACCAGGACCGCGGCTGGGCCCTCACCCTCGAGCTCGCCTTCGTGAAGGGACCGCCCGCGGCGCAGGTGCTGGCCGTGCAGCCGCTCTACGAGGGCCAGTTCACCTACGGCGACCCGTCGCGGTCCATCGAGGCCGAGCTGGTGCCACGCACCGTGCCCCTGCCCGCCGGCGCAACGGCCATGGAGCTGCGCATCCACCAGACCGGTCATGGCATGCATGCCGACGACGGTTGCGGGGAGTTCTGCGCGAAGCACCGCTATGTGAAGGTGCAGGGCGACACGGTGCATGCCCGCCGGCTGTGGAAGGAGTGCGGGTCGAACCCGCTGCGCCCCCAGGCGGGTACTTGGATCTTCGACCGGGCCAACTGGTGCCCCGGCGAGCTGCACGAGGCCGAGCATGTGGCCGTTCCTGCGACGTACCTGATGGGCTCCTCGCTCAACGTGGACCTTGACATGGAGCCCTACCGGCACGACAGCAGCACGGCCGTGGAGTCGCTCACCGCCTACGCCGTGGTGTACGGCCGGCCGCGGGCGCAGAACGATGTGTCCGTGGACGCCGTGGAGCTGCCGGGTCCGCGGATGGAAGGGAGCCCGGCCTGCCTGGGCGCGCGCGTTCGCATCCGCAACCGGGGCGGCGCACCGCTGCGGTCGGTCCTGTTGCGCTACGGCACGGACGACCTGCCCCGGCGCACTTTCGAATGGCGCGGCGAGCTGCCGTTCAACGCCACCGCCGAGGTGGATCTTGCCGGTGCCTTGGGCGGAGGCCCCGGGGCGCACCGGTTCACCGTGGAGGCATCGCTTCCCAATGGCGGCAGGGACGGGTGGACCGGCGACGACCGCATGAGCGTGCCGTTCCGCGCACCCGACGCGCTGCCCGGCAAGGTGGTGGTGCAGCTGCGCACCAATGCCGAACCCGGGCACAACCACCTGCGCGTGATCGACGGGGACGGCGGTGTGGTGCTCACCCGCGCCCTGGGCACGCTGCGCCCCGACACGCTTTACAGCGATACGCTCCTGCTGGCGGCCGGCTGCTACACGCTCCTGCTGGGCGACACCGCCGGCGACGGCCTGGAGTTCTGGTACAACTGGAAGGGCGGCCGCGGCACCCTTCGCCTGGTGGACGGCGAAGGCCGGCTGTTGCGCGACTTCCAGAGCGACTTCGGCAACACCGTATACCATCCGTTCAGGGTGGACCCGGCCGCCGTGGTCGTGCCGGACACGGTGCCTGCCATCGGGCTGTTCCCCACGCGCACCGCGGGCCGCACGGTGCTCGACTATTTCGCCAACGCCCCGGCCGACATCACCGTGCGGGTGATCGACGAGCAGCAGAACGTGGTGGAGGAGCACCGGTACGAGGACCTGAAGGAGGCGGTGCTCACCTACGACCTGGGCCGGCGGCCCCCGCAGCGCTACACGTTGAAGGTGCTGGACGGCGGGCGTGAACTCTTCTCGCGGCGCCTGCGCGTGGTCGACCGGCTCGATTGATCAGGAAAGGCCGAGCCGTGCCGCGACCTCGGGCCTGCACACCAGGAAGTTGAAGTGCCCGCTGCGGGAAAGATGCGGTACGCGCACGGGAGGCCGGCGCTCGTCGATGTTGAAGTACAGGTAGCCCAGGTGGCCGATCAGCGCCTCCACACGGGCGGCCACCTCGTCGTTGAGCACCTCGATCAGCATGCTGGGCCGGTCCCGCTCCAGGATGCGGCGGGCCCCGGCGAGCACCTCCGGCTCGTGCGTCTCCGTGTCGATCTTCAGCAGGTCCACATGCGACCAGCCGAGCTCATCGGCCACGCTGTCAAGGGAGCGCACCGCCACCGGAACCTCGATCAGCTGCTGCTGCTGGTCGGCGTGGTAGAAGCCGCGGTTCAGCGAGACCGACACCACGTGCTCCAGCGGCATGTCGTAGATGGTCATGGTCCCGTCCCGCTGGCTGGCGGCGGCATGCAGGGCATGCACCGCGTAGCCGTTCAGGGCGATGTTCGCCTGCAGCTTGCGGAAGACGCGCTCCACGGGTTCCAGCGCCACCAGGCCGGCGGCGGGGTTCACGCACCGGGCCACGAGCGTATACACGCCGGTGTTGGCGCCCACGTCCATGATGGCCCGGGCATCGCGCGCGAGGGTGCGCCAAAGGGCGCTGGAGACCGGTTCCCAACCGCCGCCACCGAGCCAGAACAGCTGGTTCTCGATCTGGTAGCCGTGGTGGTGCATCCGGAAGGACCCGCCCCCCGGCACGTCCACCTCGATCACGCCCTTGAAGTGAAGGTGGCGGAACACGCGCTCGGGCGGATGCAGCATGCGCAACACCTTGAAGAGCGGCTGCTTGAACGGCATCTCCGCATAGAGGTGCTTGAGCGCTGCCTTCACCATGGTCCGGCGAAGATCGTTCGTTCGGCGCTTGTCCGGTCGCGGCTACTTTTGCGCCCCCCGACCCCATAGTTCAACGGATAGAATAGGAGTTTCCTAAACTCTAGATCCAGGTTCGATTCCTGGTGGGGTCACCGAGCGATTCAGACACCGGCTTGGAGAATGCCGGCGGCGACAGGGTCGGATCCCTGTGACGCAGGCGCCTGCGGCCAACACGCAGGTGTGCGTAACTGCCGCACCACCAGCGGAAAGCGCCGCAGGCCCCCCGTCTACCTTCGGCTCCGGCGCACTTGTGTCCGTGCGCGATCGCTCGGATGTCCCGGAACCGTGGAACCCTGTTGACCTGCTGCGTGCTTGCTGCGGCACCGTTGTTCGCCCAACCACCGAACGACGACTGCGGCAGCGCGGCGCTGCTCTGCGCCCAGCAGGCCGTCGCCGGTGACAACACGGGCGCCACCGGCTGGCCTGGCTTCTGTCCGGGCACGGCGAACGTGCTGTGGTACACGTTCACCACCAACAGCCAGGGCGGCACGGTCGACATCACGGTCTCGGGCATCGACTGCCCCGCGGTCGCGGGCATGGACAACGAGCTGAGCGTGGTGGTGCTGAGCGGGGACGGTTCGTGCCTGCCGGGTTCGTTCACGGCGGCCTCGGTATGCCTGCAGGACTCGAACGACTTCACGCTCACCACGCCGGCATTGCCGGCCAGCACGCAGTACTGGGTGATCGTGGCCGGTGTGGCCAACAACGGTGCGGTGATCCCCGCCCAGTGCGACTTCACCATCATGAGCGGCGGGCCCGGTGCCGACATCGTGAACGTGGACCTGGACGCGGGTCCGGATGTGCAGATCGCCGAGGGGGAGAGCGTGCAGTTGAACGCCACGGGCTGCACCACGTGCGATTGGAGCCCGAGCTCGGGCCTGAGCGGCGACCAGATCCCCGATCCCATCGCATCGCCCACGGAGACCACGACCTACACCCTCACCGCCGATGTGAACGGTTGCACCTACGAGGACTACGTGCTGGTGGAGGTGAGGCGGCTGATCAACCCGTCCAACACCATCACACCGAACGGTGACGGGATCAACGACACCTGGGAGATCAGCGGCATCGGCGACTACCCCTCGTGCGAAGTGGTGATCTACGACCGCTGGGGGCAGAAGGTGTTCAACGACACCGGCTACCGCACGCCCTTCGACGGCACGCGCAACGGCAAGGAACTTCCGGTGGCCACCTACTACTGGTATATCGATCTCAAGCAGCTCAAGGGAAGGTCGGCGCCCTACACCGGCTCGCTCACCATCATCCGATGAACCGCCTCGCCGCCCTTGCCCTACTGTTCACCGCTCTTCGGGCCGGGGCGCAGCAGCTGCCGCAGTACACGCAGTACGTCTTCAACCACTTCAGCATCAACCCGGCCGTGGCGGGCAGCAAGGACTGCCTCGATGTGCGGCTGGGTTACCGCAGGCAGTGGATGGGCTTCGAGAACGCACCCACCACGGCCTGGGCCAGCCTTCACGGTGTGATCAAGCCCAAGGGCAAGCCCTACATGGCCAACCGCCATGGCTTCGGCGCCTTCGTGGAGGCGGATGAATCGGGCCCCATCGGCCACACGCAGGTCCTGCTGGCGTACGCCTACCACATCCAGATGGCCCGCGACGCCTACTTCGCCATGGGCTTCTTCGGGGGGCTCAAGCAGTTCAAGCTCGATGTGGCGAGCATCACGCTCGACAACTACAACGATCCGGTGCTCGACAGCAGGGGTTCGGTGAACGTGATGCCGGTGATCTCGCCGGGCGTGTGGTTGTACAACAAGAGCGGCTGGGCCGGGCTGTCACTGCACCAGGCGCTGGGCAATCCCATCGAGGGGGTGGGCGAGGACTCCCGGCTCACGCGCCACTTCCTCTTCAGCGGGGGGCGCCGCGTGCGCTTCAGCAAGTCCTTCTCGATCGTGCCCAGCACCCTGCTCAAGATCTCGCCGGCCTCCCCCGTGGCGATCGACATCAACGCCATGGTCGAATGGAAGAAGAAGCTCGGCTTCGGCGTGGGCTACCGCAACGTCGACGCGGTGTCCTTCATGCTGCGGGTGCCGTTCCTGCAGTACTTCAGCTTCGGCTACAGCTACGACATCACCACGAGCGACCTGCGCGTGGCCAGCTCCAACACGCACGAGTTCATCCTCGCGATCTACCCCTGCAAGCAGGTGGATCCGGCGAAGATGATCGTGCGCTGCCCCGTCTTCGAATGAGCCCCAACGCCCTCTCCATGCCCAGCCAACGAACGATCCGGACGCTCCTGCTGCCGGTGCTCGCGCTGCTGCCCCTGCTGGTGGCGGCGCAGGACCGCACCCTGCACTGGACGGGCCAGCACGGCCGCTGGGACGATGCCGCCAACTGGTCGCTCACGCCCGATGGTCCCGGCGGGGCGGGTGTGCCACGCAACAGCGATGCGGTGGTGGTGGCGCCGGGCGTGCCGGTAACCATCACCCTCGAGGGCGTGAACTGGTGCGGCGACCTGCGCATCGCGCCCAAGCGTAACGGGGCCGTCCACGTGGAGGGCGATGCCTCCGCCGTGCTCAACCTCACGGGCGGATGGACGATGAAGGGCCAGGTGGACTGGCAGCTGCAGGGGCGGGCCCGCATGCTGGTGCGGCGGGGTGTGGCCGATGTGGACGTGGGCGGCGTGCTGCTGGAGGGCGATGTGGTGATCGATGGCGGCGGCGGATGGAACCTGCTCAGCGACCTCAAGCTCGCGGCCTCGCACGACCTGTTGGTGCGGCAGGGCACCCTGGTCACCAACGGCAACCACATCGTCACCGGTGACCTGCGGTTCGGCGGCAACGGCCGGAAGCTCGTGCTCGCAGGCGGCTCCGCGATCGAGGTGTCCGGTGTGCTCGATGCCGGAGGGGTCCGCGGGGCCGTCGATCCCGGTTCCTCGCACCTGCTCGTGCAGGGCGTGGATACCGATTGGGGCGCCCTCGCGCTGCGTCCGGCGGAGGCCCTGCGGGGCATCAGCGTGTGCGGCACCGGTGCGGGCCAGACCCCCTTCACCATCAACGCCCAGGTGATCACCAACTACAACGGGTTCAACGTGAGCTGCAACGGCGTGTGCGATGCCACGGTGACCGTGACGGTGAACGGCGGCGTGGGCCCCTTCGCGTACAGCTGGGCCACGGGGCCGAACGCGCAGACGTGGACGGGCACCTGCGTGGGCAACAAGCTGGTGATCGTCACCGACCTGGGCCAGAACATCGGCTGTGCCGCCACCGTGCAGGTGCTGGGTCCGCCGCCCCTGGGCGTGATCTTCTTCCCGGCCACCACACCGCCCAGCTGTGCGCAGGTGTGCGACGGCACGGGCAGCGCGCTCGCCGTGGGCGGCACCGGTGGGGGCTATGCCTTCAGCTGGAACAACGGCGCCGGCACCGGCTCTTCCTTCAACCAGTTGTGCGCGGGCGTGAACACGCTGGAGATCACCGACCAGAACAACTGCGTGTTCGACACCACGTTCACGATCCCGCTGCTGCCGGTGAGCCCGGTGCTCACCGTGAGCAACGCGGATTGCAGCGGGGCGTGCAACGGCACGGCCGGCGTGGTCACCACGGGCGGCACCGGGATCTTCACCTACCTGTGGACCCCCGCACCGCCGCAAGGGCAGGGCACCGCGAACGTGAGCGGCCTGTGCGCGGGCAACTGGAGCGTGCTGGTGACCGATGCGAACGGCTGCGACACCACGCTCGCCTTCCAGATCTCCGAGCCGCCCCCCATCGTGCCGAACGGTTCCCAGGTGAGCGCCACCTGCGCCACTTCGTGTGATGGGTCGGCCACCGTGGCGCCCACCGGCGCCAGCGGTCCGTTCACCTACCTGTGGACGCCGTCGCCCGGCGGAGGACAGGGCAGCACCACGGCCACGGGCCTGTGCGTGGGCAACTGGAGCGTGCTCATCACCGACCAGGCCACGGGCTGTGACACGCTCGTGCAGTTCACCATCGCGGGGCCTCCGCCGCTGGACGTGACCTCCTCGGTCACCGACGCCACCTGCGCGGCCTCCTGTGATGGCGAGGTGGTGCTCACCACCAGCGGGGGCACGGGCCCCTACACCTACGCCTGGACACCGGATCCGCCGGTCGGTCAGGGCACCGCGACGGTATCGCTGCTCTGCGCGGGTGCGTGGACCGTGCTCGTGACGGACGCGGTGGGCTGTGACACCTCCATCACCTTCACCATCACCGCGCCACCGCCGATCCTGGCCAACGGCACCTCCACACCCATCAGCTGTCCGGGTGCTTGTGATGGCTCCGCCACGGCCACCGCTTCCGGGGGCGCGGGCGGGTTCCAATACCAATGGACACCGAACCCACCGGTGGGGCAGGGTACGCCCACGGCGGAACAGCTCTGCCCGGGCGATTGGTTCCTCACCATCACCGATGCCGCCGGATGTGACACCACGGTGCAGTTCACCTTCACCGATCCCCCTGCGCTGCAGCAGACCTCCTCGCAGACCGACGTGAGCTGCTCCGATGGATGCGATGGCACGGCCTCGGTGGTGATCACGGGCGGCACACCGGGATACACGTACGCCTGGACGCCCGCCCCGGGCGGCGGTCAGGGCACGGCCGATGCGACCGGCCTGTGCGCGGGTGCGTACAGCGTGCTGGTGACCGATGCCAGCGGTTGCACGCTCACCGTGCCGTTCACGATCGCATCACCAGCACCGCTCCAACCTTCCCTGCAGGTGGTCGACGCGAGCTGCCCGGACGCGTGCGATGGCACGGCCGGTGTGATCGTCACCGGTGGAACGGCCCCGTACACGTATGCATGGAGCCCCGCGCCCGGTGGTGGGCAGGGCACGCCCAACGCCACCGGCCTGTGCCCAGGTGTCTACCAGCTCACGATCGCCGATGCCGCCGGCTGCGACACCACGCTGGCGTTCACCATTGCGGCACCTGCGCCGATAGCTCCCAACGGTGCGGTGACGGATGCCACGTGCGCCGATGGTTGTGATGGTTCGGTGGTCCTTGCGCCCACGGGTGGCACGGGCACCTACACCTACCTGTGGAGCCCGGTGCCCGGCAACGGACAGGGTGCGGCGCAGGCTTTGGGCCTGTGCCCGGGCACCGTGCAGGTGACGATCACGAGCGGGGCCTGCGACACCACGGTCACCTTCACCATCAATGCTCCGCCACCGCTCGATGCCTCGCTGTCGGTGACTGATGCCACCTGCTGGAACAGCTGCGACGGCAGCGCCACCGCCACCGTGTCCGGCGGCACGCCCGGCTACGGGTACACCTGGACGCCGGCCCCCGGAGCGGGCCAGGGCACGCCGGCCGCCACCGGCCTTTGTCCGGGCGCCCTCACCCTCACAGTGGTGGATGCCGCCGGTTGCGATACCACCTTCGCCTTCAATGTGAACGCTCCTGCGCCCATCACCCCGGGTCTGGTGGTGCAGAACACCGGTTGCAGTGGTTCGTGCGATGGGTCGGCCTCGGTGCAGCCCACCGGCGGCACGGGTCCGTACACCTATGTGTGGAGCCCCACGCCCGGCGGCGGGCAGGGCACCCCGAACGCCACGGGCCTGTGCGCCGGGAACTGGTCGCTGCTGATCGATGACGCGGCCGGCTGCGACACGACGGTCCAGTTCACCATCCTTGCGCCTTCGCCCTTCCAGCTGTCGTTGCAGGTGCTCGACGCAAGCTGTCCGGACGTGTGCGACGGCTCGGCGGGTGTGATCGTCACCGGCGGGACCGCGCCCTTCACG
>Ga0315900_10007804_pt1 | contig 13934 bp, 12 predicted proteins | sample LakEriMetagenome_FD_203521 | JGI IMG/M metagenome (GOLD analysis project Ga0315900, IMG submission 203521) | Freshwater fungal communities from buoy surface, Lake Erie, Ohio, United States - Buoy 12 MA114 | ecosystem: Environmental > Aquatic > Freshwater > Lake > Lake biofilm | place: USA: Lake...
TACCCCTGTGCTCCTGTGGAGCCAGTGTATCCCTGTGCTCCTGTGGAGCCAGTGTGTCCTTGTGCTCCTGTATCACCAGTGTGTCCTTGTGCTCCTGTGCTTCCAGTATCACCTTGTGCTCCTGCTCCTGTTGCACCAGTGTACCCCTGTGCTCCTGTGGAGCCAGTGTATCCCTGTGCTCCTGTGGAGCCAGTGTGTCCTTGTGCTCCTGTATCACCAGTGTGTCCTTGTGCTCCTGTGGAGCCGGTGTGTCCTTGTGTTCCAGTAGTTCCAGTGTGTCCTTGAGACCCAGTATCACCTTGTGTTCCAGTAGTTCCAGTGTGTCCTTGTGCTCCTGTATCACCAGTGTGTCCTTGAGACCCAGTATCACCTTGTGTTCCAGTAGTTCCAGTGTGTCCTTGTGCTCCTGTGGTTCCAGTATCACCTTGTGCTCCAGTATCACCTTGTGCTCCAGTGTGTCCTTGTGCTCCAGTGTGTCCTTGAGACCCAGTGTGTCCTTGAGACCCAGTATCACCAGTGTGTCCTTGTGCTCCAGTGTGTCCTTGTGCTCCTGTGCTTCCAGTGTGTCCTTGTGCTCCAGTATCACCAGTGTGTCCTTGTGCTCCTGTGCTTCCAGTGTGTCCTTGTGCTCCAGTATCACCAGTGTGTCCTTGTGCTCCTGTAGGTCCAGTATGTCCTTGGGCTCCTGTGGCACCGGTGTATCCCTGTGCTCCTGTAGCACCAGTGCCTCCACCTGCAGGTCCAGTATGTCCTTGGGCTCCTGTGGCACCGGTGTATCCCTGTGCTCCTGTAGCACCAGTGCCTCCACCTGCAGGTCCAGTATGTCCTTGGGCTCCTGTGGCACCGGTGTATCCCTGTGCTCCTGTAGCACCAGTGCCTCCACCTGCAGGTCCAGTATGTCCTTGGGCTCCTGTAGCACCAGTACCTCCACCTACAGGCCCTGTATGTCCTTGAGCTCCTGTTTTTCCCACAAAACCAATAGGACCTTGTGCTCCTTGTGAACCCTGTGCTCCTTTAGATTGTGAATTTATACAACATCGTTTAGAACCTAAATTAGATAACATATATATAATATAATATAATATATATTTTAAACTATTACATATTTATACCCTTAAACATTTTACACTTGTAAAAAATAAATTATATAATTTGTTCCTATTTATTCAAAGTTAAATTTAGAAAAATTACACTGAAGGCAAAGGAACAAGTGCCAATCGTATCCAACCTAAACTAGCAACATCATATTTAACAATAAGCGGTAAATCATTTTCTAAATAAATTTCTATTTGATTACACAAATTAGTACATTTAATAAAATAACCCAAATTCTTTAATGAAAATTCGCCTTGTATAATTTTGGATAATTCGGGTTTCATTGTAAATTCCATTGAACCATCGGTTTCCGCTCGATGAATTTCTGCCGAAGCAAATTGCCCTTGGCATTTAAAAATAAGTTCATTTCCAACCGATTTGATTTCTAATTTATCAGAAATACACGATAAATCACGAATAATCTTTTGAAAATCTTGTGAAGGAAGATTAATAATAGACGAGAATTTAACTTCAGGAACTTCAAGTTCGTCTTGTTCAGGTTCAATTAATTTAAGTTTTTGTGTTTTACATTGCTTAATATCTCCATTTTCAAATTTAAGGGCTAAATGAGATACAATTCCATCAAAGTAATCAGCATTTTCAATATAAATAGTTAATGTGTCATCATTATCAATAGAGTTAATTAATTTAAATAAATGAAACATATTCACGCCAATAATAATTTTTTCTTTATTACATTCATAAAATTCAAATTTAGACGCTGGTAAAAAAAGATGAACTAAAATGGTATGAGACTTATCCATATTAATAATTCTAATTCCATCGGGCTGAAAAGATATATTAGATTCTAAAAGAATATCTTTTAGCGCGGTCATCAAGGTACGAAATGGAGCAATTTGGACAGTCTTAATAGTTAATACATTACCATTGGTAGATACGTTTTTATGAATAAAGTGTGACATTATATTTGATTTTAAACGTAAATCTTTAAATATTAATTAATTTAAATAATTAAAATGCTTATTATTTATATTTAAGTAAAATAACATATTTTATTTTATTACACAATATTATATTATATATGAAAATAGTAATTAATTCACATACTAAATCAAATATTGCTTTGCAACATTTATTAGAAAGTTTAAAAGAAAATGATATTAATTATTGTGATGTTATTATTGTTATTGGTGGTTATTATAATTTAATTAATTATGAAATTACTAAAGATGAAAATATTACATATATTCGTGCTAATCATAATAGTATAGATTTCACAGGATTAATAACTTTATTGGAATTATATAATGATACAAATGAATATTATGTATATTTACACGATACTTGTAAAATCGGTAAAAATTTTTATAACAAAATAAAATCAATAGATTTGACTGATGTTTCATCTATAAAAATAAATAAGATTTTTTCAATGAATATTGGTATATATTCACAAAAAACGATTAATGAATTTAATGATTTTTTACTAAGTAAAAAAAATACTAATGAAAATGAATGTATGAAATATAAATCTATTAACTTTAACGAGGATTATATATTTAATAACGACCCAAATAATAAGTTATTAGATAATTATGATGGTTGGAATTATACTGGACCAAGTGATTATTATAATACTGGAACTATGAGAATAGTCGAATATTACCCTAATTTGGATTTATATAAAATTAAAGCAAATTGGGGTCAAGGAACTTGGACTTTAAATAATTAAATGAATGTTTTTATAAGTTATAAAATAAAGGTGTAAAACTAAATCTCCCTATTTATACGATAATAATTTATAATTTATAATTTATAATCGATAATTAATAATTATAAAATAATATTTTATAATAAACATTTTACACGATAAAAAACAATTAATTTATACACCCTTAAATTTATTTCTTTATATTCCAACCTTAGGAACTTTTCGTTTTCCACTTCCATATTTTTTACGTGCTAATTGTGCCATTTTATATCCCTTGGAACCACGTTTGCACCCATTATTCAAAATAGTATAATCTATAGCACCTGCTTTTCCAGATGTTAACGCACTTGCTAAACGCGCTACTCCCCACGATTGTGCTGTTTGATTAGGTCTAGACCCAGACGAATAATAAGCTCCTGCGCCTTTATTTATTATTTTTTTAAGAGCGGTCTTGGAGCATCCAGATTTCTTAGATAACTCGGTAGTAGCTCCTATGGTTTCAACATTATATATTTGTCTGGCTTTTATAATATGTTTGGATGTTTTATTAGAAAATGACTTTACTTGTTTTCTAGTATAATATTGGTTTTGTTTATAAAGTCTTCTAGATTTTAAAAGCATATTCCTTTGTTTTTTTCTATCTTTTGCTGTAAGTTTTTTAGGTAAATATCTAATATTAATAAGTCGTTTCCGTGTCTTCTTCATATATTTACAAGTTATAAAAAATAATATTATAACTTGTAAATAAGTTATTTAATGAAAGTGACTTAAAGACTATTAATAAAGTATTATAAATGGAACAAAATAAATTAGAACAAATATCAGTGACCATAAATGAATTATTTGCAAAATATAAAGAAAATAGTTATATGACACATCGGTTAGAAAGTCATTTATTAAATTTACCAATTATGTTAGAACAAGAGCATAAAAGATATGATGAGCGCATTTCTAGGTTTAACGAACTAACATTGGAACAAACAAATTTTCATAAAGTTTTTTTATCAAAACATCAGTATTTTTATATGCCTTATAATAATATTTATTATGAATACGATGGGAAAACATATAAAATTATTAAAGACGATGATATTCATCATCATTTACTTTCAACTATTACAGATGAAGGTAAGTTAGTCCAATGGAAGCATAAAACGAAACAAAATATAATAAAAAAAATAAAAGACAGATGTTTATTCAAGTCAACTCCCGAAACATATACTATTCAAAATGTGTTGGGTTTTTTACAAACATTATTTCAAACAAAAGCAGAAACAAAATATTTTTTAACAGTTATTGGTGACTGTCTATTAAAGAAAAATACGGAAAACTTGTTATATTTTGTTAGTTCAAATTTAAAAAAACTAGTTACAATGATTGATTCAATTGGATATATTACTACAGGTAATTCTATAATGAATAATTTTATAACAAAATATCACGATAGTCATAAATTACCATCATATCGTTTAATAAAAACAAATGAATCCGCGAATACGTTATCACACGAAATTATAAAAAATATATTAAATAATATTGGTATAGATTTGCTTTGTGTTGCCGCTCATTATTCAGAACAATATGGAAACTCTGATAATTATTTAAAAATAAAGGCCGAAGAATCGGTCAAGGATTATGTATTTTATTTTGTCGAGCATACATTAGAAAATGTGGTTGAACATTTTATAACCCAGTGTATTGAAAAGGTGACCACAGAGTCAAATTCAAATATTACCTGGAAAAATATGCATTATGTATGGAAGTTATATCTTACTGGAATAAATATACCAAATATGGTTTATTCTAATCAATTACAAACTATTTTTATGAATAAATTAGAACATACTTTAGAAAACGGAAATATCCTTTTTACTCATATTACAAGCAAATATTTGCCTAGCGTGAGTTCTTTTTTGGCTTTTTGGGAAAATCATATAAGTATTACAAATGAAACTATAACTATGTTAGAGGATGAAAATGATATTGATGAATATGAAATAGATGAAATATCCTCATTATATAAAAATTCGGAGCAAAAAAATGCGCAAATTACGGATGCAAATATGATTAAAATGATTTGTCATTATTTTTCTCCACAAGTAGAAGTCATTGATAATAAATATATAACTAATATAAAATGTAATTTATGGTCTAAACAAGATGATATTAATGATTTTTTAAATTCTCTTAAAACAAATAAAAATATTGTCTTAGATTTAATATCGTTTGATGATTTATATCAAGGGTATAAAGCATATTTTAAGGCAAAGGGAGTATTAGAACAAAAAGCGTTTCTAATTGTTTCAAAACAATATTTTGAGAAATATTTGGTTCATCAGTTGCAACCATATATAAAATTTGAAAAATTTGTTAGTTCAGAGTGGTTACAAACATAATATTATAAATAATATATATATTGTTATATATTATTTTATTATTTTATTTTATTAAGACGCTTGTAATGCAGCATCTAAAGGAGACCCATTTAGTTCAGGAAATGGTTTAGTTGTCCCACCCATCATACCCCTTCTACGGCGTTTTCTACCACCAGCCATACCAGCTAATAATTGAAGATTAGCAGACCCAGCGTTACCAACTGTAATTCCAGCACCATCAATACCATCACCATTCCAGTTAGAAGACCCGTGAGAAGATAAAGGAACCATTCCAGAGCCACCACGCATTCTTCTAGATCTACGGCGTCTTCCCCCAGCCATACCTGCTGCAAGTTGAACACTGTCAGAGCCACTAGCTCCATAATTAGTGATACCTTGGCCATCAACATCACCAGCAAAAAGTGGCATACCGATATTAGAATGACCACCTTTCATTTTCTTACGCCCCTTACGATGTTTTCTAGAACCAACTTTAACAAACCCGAATTTGCCTTTTTGGGTGCCATATCCGTATTTTAAAAGACGTTTTTCTTTTTTGGCGCTAAAGTGTTTCGCTTTAGAGACAATACGACCAGACTTATTCATCATTAAATCATTCTTGATTAGTCCACCAGATGTTTTTTTAGCTGTTCCATGCCAAACTTGTGCACGAGTTCCGATAGTATGAGTTTTACCAGTCATTATAGAATAAATAAAGAAAAAAATAAAAAATGAAAAGAATATATGGATATGTCTAAATAGTTCCTTTAGATAAAAATAAAACGCATTTAAAATTTATTTCTGGGTGGTTTAGGTAATCCGCCAGGTTGTCCTTCCCAACCGCCTAAATAATTAAGTTCCACTGGTCTATTAAAATTACCAAATGTAGTTCTTCCTCCTAAAGTCCCTGTAAGAATTTGTGATATACGATTATTTTCGGTTTGTGAAGGGTCATTCCATCCTTGTTTAATTAAATTCGCTCTTTGTTGAATACAACCACATAAAGTTCCTTCTGTTATATCATCGCCATTATTAATATTATCATAAATTTGATTTGTATTAAATTGTTTATAATATTGATTAATAAATGCTTTGTTGATGAATAATCTTAAATTACCTTTATTTCCAGGAGTAAAACGATTATTATTATAAGTTGACATAGTAACTAATTAATATTTGAATATATAATTATTTATTGGGGTGGGCGGAACTAATATATATAATATATGGATACCCCTCATTAACAAATTAGTTATAAAATGTCTTATTTTCCTTTTAGGTTGGTGTAAAAAAATGAAATAAAAAAATGAAATAAAAAATTGAAATGAATAATTATTAATGAATAATAAAGTATAATAGATTAAACAATGACTAAAGGTTTTATTTATGTATTATCAAACGTTTCTATGCCTGAATTATACAAAATTGGGTGGAGTAGAAAAGACCCAGAAAGTAGAATTAAAGAATTATATACAACTGGCGTTCCAACTCCATTTGAAATTGAATATAAAAAGTTAGTAAATGACGCACAGTCTATTGAAAATAAAATTCATAAATTACTAAATGAATATAGAGTTAGTAATAAAAGAGAATTCTTTAAATTTCCTCAAAAAGATGAAATTATAAATTTTATTAAAATAGAGGTAGAGACAGAAACTGACATAGAAATTGAAGATGAAAACAAAACCCTTCCAAATTATAAAAATAAATCCTTTATAAATTATATTACCAAATATTTTGAAAAATCTGAAATAGATATTATTAATTTTGTAGAAAAACTAATATTAAATGATTGTTATATGGATGATGATCGTTTAGACTATGATTTTCGCCGTAATAATTATGGAACATTTCATTTCTTTAGGAGATATGCGATTTCACATTTAGAATTTATTAAAGATGAAATAGATTATCTTGCCAATAATTGGGATGATATTAAAAAAGATATAGGGATAATAATGTTAATGAATGATAATAAATGTGTGGAAAGACAAATAAATGAACTAAAAACAGAAATGGATACATATAAAAATCAATTATCACTTGTATTATAAGTGTCTTCTAGTTATCTTTTTTTCAAATATCAATACCATTTACATTCATTTAATTTCTGCAGGTTCTCTTCCTTAAGTTTATTCAGATAATTAGTTCATTGTTAATAATAGTTTTAATGATATTACCAATAAATAAAATTGAAACTATTTAAATACAAAAGGTAAAGATATATATTATAACAATGAGCGCGATTGACGATAATACTTTATATTTCGATGTTCAACAAAAGACTGATAAACAGCATATTCTGGATAACCCAGATACGTATATCGGTTCTGTTGAAACAGTGGATTCTAATGTATGGATTATGAATGAAACAAATGATAAAATTATTGAAAAAAATATTAACTATGTGCCTGGTTTATTTAAGTTATTTGATGAAGGCATTGTCAATTGTAGAGACCACGTTGTAAGAATGCAATCTAAGATTGAACAGGGAGTCGATAATTCTTTACCAGTCACTTATATTGATATAGCTATTCAAGACGACGGAACTATTATTATGATAAATGACGGCAATGGGATAGATGTTGTACAACATCCTGAATATAAAACGTGGGTTCCTGAATTAATATTTGGTCATTTAAGAACTTCAACCAATTATAACAAAGAAGAAAAAAAGATTGTTGGTGGTAAAAATGGGTTTGGCTTCAAACTTGTATTAATTTGGTCTACATATGGCTCTATTGAAACAGTAGATCATATTCGTGGTTTAAAATATACTCAAGAGTTTAAAGATAATCTTGATACTATTTGTAGTCCAAAGATTACCAAAGCCTCCAAAACAAAACCATATACTAAAATTATATTTAAACCCGATTATCAACGTCTAGGACTTAACGGTTTAACCCCTGATTTAATTGCACTGCTTAAGAAAAGAGTATATGATATTTCAGCAGTCACTGATAAAACGATTAAAGTTAAATATAATTCTTCTATTATTCCTACTAAAAATTTTGAACAATATATTAATTTATATATTGGCGAAAAAGCGGTTTCTCCAAGAGTATATGAAGAAGCCAATCCTCGTTGGGAATATGCGGTAGCATTGACACCCACAAATGAGTTTATTCAGGTATCATTTGTGAATGGTATTTATACATCTAAAGGCGGCAAACACGTGGAATATATTTTAAACCAAATTACAAGAAAATTAGCCGAATATATTGAAAAGAAGAAAAAAGTCAAGGTAAACCCAAATTCAATCAAAGAACAATTAATTTTATTCTTACGATGTGATATTGAAAACCCCGCATTTGACAGTCAAACAAAAGATTTTATGAATACACCTATGGCCAAATTTGGTTCTAAATGCGAAGTAAGTGATAAATTTATTGAAAAAGTAGCGAAGATGGGGGTAATGGATGCAGCGTGTGCAATTACAGAAGTAAAAGATAATAAAGCCGTTAAAAAAACAGACGGAACAAAGAGTAAATCTATTAAAGGTATTCCTAAATTAGATGATGCGAATTGGGCTGGAACTGAAAAATCAAAAGAATGTATGATAATCTTTTGTGAGGGAGATTCAGCCAAAACAGGTGTTATTTCTGGATTATCATCGGTAGATAGAAACACAATAGGAGTATATCCTTTAAAGGGTAAAGTGATGAATGTGCGAGGCGAAACAACAAAAAAAGTAGCAGAAAATAATGAGATTAAAGATATCAAGAAAATTCTTGGTTTAGAATCTGGAAAAGAATATAAGACGATTGAAGAAGTTCACCAGAATTTAAGGTATTCAAAAGTAGTTTTTATGACCGACCAAGATTTAGATGGTTCACATATTAAAGGCTTATGTATTAATCTATTTCAAAATGAATGGGCTTCTCTAACACATATTTCTGGATTTATTGGCTTTATGAATACACCAATATTAAAAGCAAAAAAAGGAAATCAAGAATTAAAATTTTATAATGAAGGAGAATATGAACAATGGAAAAGCAATAACACGACAAAGGGTTGGGATATTAAATATTATAAAGGATTAGGTACTTCTACCAAAACTGAATTCAAAGAGTATTTTGAGGAAAAAAAGTTTGTTGGGTTTGAACATACTGGACCTATTAGCGATGATGCAATTGATATGGTATTTAATAAAAAAAGAGCCGATGATAGAAAAACATGGTTAGAAACTGTTTATAATAGAGATAGTTTTGCAGATACAAGTAAACAAATGATCCCATACGAAGAATTTATCAATAAAGAACTAATTCATTTCTCTAAATATGATTGTGACCGTAATATTCCTAATTTAATGGATGGGCTTAAAATCAGTTTACGAAAAATATTATATAGTGCGTTTAAAAAGAGATTATCAAGTGAAATAAAAGTAGCTCAATTTTCGGGCTATGTTTCTGAACATTCAGGTTACCATCACGGGGAAGAAAGTTTGAATAAGACAATTGTGGGAATGGCTCAAAATTTTGTTGGTTCAAACAATATTAATTTGCTATATCCATCAGGTCAATTTGGTTCAAGAATTAAGGGTGGTCAAGATGCATCAAGCCCAAGATATATATTTACACGTCTTGAACGAATTACTAGACTTATATTTCCACAAGAGGATGACCATATTTTAAAGTATTTGGATGACGATGGAACACCTGTGGAACCACAATTTTATGTTCCTATTATCCCAATGGTATTAGTTAATGGTTCAAAAGGTATTGGAACTGGTTTTAGCACTGAAATTATGTGTTATAATCCAAAAGATATAATTGCTTATTTAAAAAATAAATTAAAAAAAAATACAAATGATAATATTGAGTTCTTTCCTTATTACGAAGGTTTTACTGGGGTAACAGAAAAAGTGAGTGATACTAAATTTGTATTCAAGGGCAAATATGAGACATTAGATACAGATAAAATTAGAGTAACTGAATTACCAGTTGGTTATTGGACAGAAGATTTTAAAATAGTATTAAATGACTTGAAAAATGATAAAGACAAAGAAGGGAAAAAAATAGTTCCTATTATCAAAGACGTATTTGAAAATTATACAGATACCACTGTAGAATTTGTTATTACCTTTAGTAAAGGAAAACTAGATGAATTAGTTTCATCTAAAGGAGATTACGGGTGTAATGGATTAGAAAAATTATTAAAATTATATTCTACAAGTTCAACTACAAATATGAACATGTTTAATTCAGAAGATAAATTAAAAAAATATGATAATGTTGAGGAAATTATTGATGATTATTTTGATATCCGTTTGGAATATTATGACGATAGAAAAGAATTTATGATTGATGTGTTAGAAAAAGAGATTATGATTTTATCGAATAAAGTAAAATATATCCAAGAAGTATTAGATGGAACCATTGATTTAAGAAAGAAAAAGAAGAAAGAAATCGTGGATATGCTTAAATATAAAGATTATGATATTATTGATAATGATGAATATTTTGAATATTTAGTTAAAATGTCGATGGATGCAGTATCAGAAGAAAATATAGAAAAAATATTAAAAGAGCATCAATATAAAAATGAGGAATTGATAAGAATTAAGTCAACCTCTATTGAAGAAATGTGGTTAACAGAATTAGAAATTCTTGAACACGAATATCAAGAATATCTAAAAGAAAGAGAGGAATCGCAAAACGGGGTAACAAAAAAGAAAGGTATTGCAAAGGTTATAGGAGGAACTAAAAAAATGGTTAAGAAGTCATCTTCTAATATTAATGTTTCATTAGAAGAAATGGATATTACACCAACTAAAAAGAAAAGTATTAAAAAAGTATAAATATAAACTATTATAACAGTTTTTATTATTTATTTTTTATTATTTATCATTCTTCATAATCATCAAATTCTTCAATACCCCATCCAGAAAAGTATTTCATATTCTTTGGATGGAATCGGTTTTGAATAATCTCTTTATTGATAGGCCATCTGTGTTCTGCAATGTGTTTATAATCATAAGTAAAGATGGCTGGATTATATGATAACCAAGGCCAATGAATTTTGTCTAGGTTTTGTTCTAATAGATGAATAGCTGCTGGATTTTCTGATAACCATTCCCAATCAATTTTGTCTAGATTTTGTTCGAGCGCTTTGCTTATTAAATGAATCGCTGCTGGGTTACCTGATAAACTATCCCAATAAATTTTGTCTGGGTTTTGTTCTAACGCTTCGCTTATTAAATGAATTGCTTTAGGATTTGCTGATAAACAATACCAATTAATTTTGTCTTGATTTTTTTCTAATATATGAATGGCTGCTGGATTTTTTGATAACAAATTCCAATAAATTTTGTCTGGGTTTTGTTCGAGTAGATGAATGGCTTTAGGATTTGCTGATAACAGTTTCCAATTTATTTTGTCCAGGTTTTGTTCCAAAATATGAATTGCTGCTGGATTTGCTGATAACAGTTTCCAATTTATTTTGTCCAGGTTTTGTTCTAGTAAAGAAATGGCTGCTGGATTTCTTGATAAAGATGCCCAATTTATTTTGTCTAAATTTTGTTCTAATAGATGAATCGCTACTGGATTTTGTGATAAATATACCCAACTAAGTTTCTCTAAAGGAATCCAATCTAATAATTTGTAATAATAATGTGACATTGTTATTGTTATTGTTATTGTTATAATTATTGTGTTTATAAATAGTAAAAAATAAAATCAATTCAATTTTTTTATTCTTCATAATCATCAAATTCTTCAATTCCCCATCCAGAAAAGTATTTCATATTCTTGGGGTGAAATCGATTTTGAATAATTTCTTTATTGATAGGCCATCTATGTTCCGCGATTTTTTTATAATCATAAGTAAAGATGGCTGGATTCATAGATAAATTCCACCATTCTATTTTGTCTGGGTTTTGTTCCAACGCTTTGCTTATTAAATGAATAGCTTCTGAATTGCTTGATAAATAATGCCATACAATTTTGTCTGGATTTTGTTCTAATAAATGAATGGCTGCTGGATTTAGTGATAACCATTCCCAATCAATTTTGTCTGGGTTTTTTTCTAAAATATGAATGGCTGCTGGATTTTTTGATAACCACCACCAAACAATTTTGTCTGGGTTCTGTTCTAAAATATGAATTGCTTCTGGATTTTCTGATAAACTAAACCAATTAATTTTGTCTGGATTTTTTTCCAAAATATGAATAGCTGCTGGATTTTTTGATAACTGATCCCAATTAATTTTGTCTGGATTTTGTTCGAGTAAATGAATGGCTGCTGGATTTCTTGATAACCCAAACCAATCAATTTTGTCTTGGTTTTGTTCTAGCGCTTCGCTTATTAAATAAATGGCTGCTGGGTTGCTTGATAAATTTAACCAATCAATTATGTCTAAATTTTGTTCCAATATATGAATTGCTTTAGGATTTATTGATAACGCCTTCCAATTAATTTTGTCTGGGTTTTGTTCTAACAAATGAATTGCTTTAGGATTTGCTGATAAACAATACCAATTAATTTTGTCTGGGTTTTGTTCTAACAAATGAATGGCTGCTGGATTTTTTGATAAACTAACCCAATTAAGTTTCTTAAGAGGAACCCAATTTAATAATGTATAATAATGATGCGACATTGTTATTGTTATAATTATTGTGTTTATAAATAGTAAAAAATAAAATCAATTCAATTTTTTATTCTTCATAATCATCGAATTCTTCAATACCCCATCCAGAAAAGTATTTCATATTCTTTGGATGGAAACGGTTTTGAATAATCTCTTTATTGATAGGCCATCGTTGTTCCGCGATTTGTTTATAATCATATGTAAATATGGCTGGATTTATTGATAACGTAACCCAATCAATTTTGTCTATATTTTGTTCCAAAATATGAATGGCTTTAGGATTTATTGATAACAACCACCAATAAATTTTGTCTGGATTTTGTTCTAACGCTTTGCTTATTAAATGAATGGCTGCTGGATTTCTTGATAACCAGCACCAATCAATTTTGTCTGGATTTTGTTCTAGAAGATGAATGGCTGCTGGATTTCTTGATAAAGATGCCCAATCAATTTTGTCTTGGTTTTGTTCCAAAATATGAATGGCTGCTGAATTATATGATAACCCAAACCAAATAATTTTGTCTGTATTTTTTTCTAGAAGATGAATGGCTGCTGGATTTCTTGATAACCAGCACCAATCAATTTTGTCTGGGTTTTGTTCTAAAATATGAATGGCTGATCGATTGTATGATAAATAATACCAATTAATTTTGTCTAGATTTTGTTCCAACAAATGAATCGCTGCTAGATTGAATGATAACCAACCCCAATTAATTTTGTCTAGATTTTGTTCCAATATATGAATCGCTGCTGGATTGGCTGATAACAAAATCCAACTAAGTTTTTCAAAAGGAATCCAATTTAATAATGTATAATAATGATGCGACATTGTTATTGTTATAATTATTGTGTTTATAAATAGTAAAAAATAAAATCAATTCAATTTTTTATTATTCTTCATAATCATCAAATTCTTCAATTCCCCATCCAGAAAAGTATTTTATATTTTTTGGATGGAAACGGTTTTGAATAATCTCTTTATTAATGAGCCATCTATGTTTAGCAATCTGTTTATAATCATATGTGAATATGGCTGGATTTTTGGATAACATTTTCCAATCTATTTTGTCTGGATTTTGTTCCAAAATATGAATGGCTGCTGGATTTCTGGATAAACTAACCCAATTAATTTTGTCTTGGTTTTGTTCCAAAATATGAATGGCTGCTGAATTATTTGATAACATTGCCCAATTAATTTTGTCTG
>Ga0315900_10007805_pt1 | contig 13934 bp, 7 predicted proteins | sample LakEriMetagenome_FD_203521 | JGI IMG/M metagenome (GOLD analysis project Ga0315900, IMG submission 203521) | Freshwater fungal communities from buoy surface, Lake Erie, Ohio, United States - Buoy 12 MA114 | ecosystem: Environmental > Aquatic > Freshwater > Lake > Lake biofilm | place: USA: Lake...
GCCGTCATTGAAGATTCCTTGGACTGACCTGTCTCGGCGCTTTTATTGCTCGGAATTGCGCGGCAGGCCAGCCCAAGGGCGGTAATTTCAGGGCCAAAGCGGGCGAATCACGTGCTCATAGAGCGTGAAGGCGACCTCAATCCCCACTAGCACCACCACCGCGGCTTCCAGCCCAAGTGCCCGCCTTGCTTGCAACAGGGAGAGCAGCGTCTGGATCGTATCGCCGATCCAGCCGAGCTTGCGTTCCAGGGCGGCACCCCTTTCGCGAAGCTCATATTCATCCGAAAGCCGGGCATGGAGCCGTTCCAGTTCCGGGTGATCCCAAAGCACTTCGGGCTTATCCGCGGCCTCTACCCGCGCCAGGTTGCGGCTATGGGCGGAAAGCGCATGGCCAATCTGCCGATGCAAAGCGCGGGAGGAAAAGCTGAGCCGGCCGGCCGCCCGCAGGTCCGCAACGGCGGGTTCCAGCCGGTCCAGGGCCTCGGCGATGCGGGCTTCCTGCTGGGCGAGGGCCGCGCTTTTCGCCAGCGCATCGGCAACAACGGCAAGGCGTTCCGGCGCTGAATCGCAAAGTTGGATTATGCCTTCGGCATCAACGCCGTCGCGTGCGGCGCCAAGCGCGATCAGCGCGGCTTCCTCGGCGGGGTTATCAGTGGGGTTGGTGATGCGCGGGGCAAGTGCCGCGAGCAAAGCTGCTTCCTGCGCAGCATCGGCGCCGAAGATCACCACCGCGCCCCAGCGAAAGGCGAAGGCAGTGATGGGGGCGGCGATGGGCACGGGGTCCGCCATGGCGGTGCCGCCGGGGCCGAGGCCGCGATGGTCCAGCCTTTCGCCGAGGATCACGGCGCGGGCGCGCAAGTTTGTGCCAGGTGCGGCGGCGGACGTGGTATGCTGCATGGCGGGGAACCGGCCAGGGGACGCGCCTTTATGCCATCAGTTCAGTGTGGTCGCTACCGGAGAGACGCCACATGAAGGGCAAGGCGCCGCCCGGCGCCTGTTTTGGTCTGGCGCCGCAACCCGCACGCAAGCTGGCGCCCGGGATCGGGCTGGCCGTGGCGCGGCGTGGCATTTTGCGCGCTGAGGATCAGGCGGATTTCGGCCGCGTTGCGGACCGTGTGGCGGCGGGGAATATCGCGCTGCTCGCCGATGCGGCGGTGGATGCGGCGCAGGAACAAGCCTTTCTGCGCAATGCCATTGCCTGCGGCGCGCTGTTGACCGCCGGGCGGCATTTGGTGCGCGGCGATGCAACGCAGCCTGAGCAGCCGATGGAATTCTTCGTCAATTGCGCAACGGCGGCTGCGAGCTTCACCTGCTTCTATTTGCTGCTCTGCGGCGCTGGTGTGGGGCGCGCTTATGATGATCGGCTGTGTGTCGTGGATTGGCGCCGCGCGCCGCGGCTGTTTTTCCACCTTGCCGCGACGCATGCGGATGTTGTGCTGGCCGATGCGCCAATGCGCGCGGCCTTGGCGGAAACCGCACCGGCTGGTGCGCAGCGTTTCATGATACCCGATAGCCGCGAAGGCTGGGCCGAGGCTTTGGAGATCCTGGAGGCGATGGCGCATGCGGGACGATCGCATCACGCCTTGGTCTTGGATTTTTCCGCCATTCGCCCAAAGGGTCAGCCGATTCGCGGCTTGGGTGGGCGTGCGGCGCCCGGGCCTTTGCCCTTGCTGGCGGCCTTTCTCACGCTGCGGGCACAGGTGATCCAAGCGCAACAGGCTATGCCGCTTTGGGAACAGGCCTTGCGGGTGGATGACATCATGGCGCAGGCGGTGATCTATGGTGGGCTACGGCGCGCAGCCCGTATGGCGGCGAAGAACTGGCACGATCCGGATGCGCCGCGTTTTGCTGCCGGGCTTACGCTGCCAGGTGGCGCGGGTGTGGCCTATGCGCTGCTTGTGGATCGCGATTTCTGGGCGCGGCTTGGCCCGCGTGCCAAGATAGATGAACCGCTGACATCCCATGCGCGCGCGGTGTTTGATGCAGCGAGTAGCGCAATCCATGCGCGTGGTGAGCCTGGCTTCATCAATGCCGATCGTCTGGCGCCAAGTACGGCGCATGATCCGCCGCGGCCGGTTGGTTCTGTGCGTTTTCCCGCGTGTGAAGGCGCCGCACTGCTCGCCGATATTGCGCAGCGTGCCAATCGCATGGCGTGGCGCAGCATCACCAATCCCTGCGGCTAAGTGGCTTTGCCGGTGACGGGTGGGTTTTGCGTTGTGGCCGATGTGGCGCCGCTACTCGCTTGCCCCATCCCGCTTGACGAAATCTCCACTGGTGCTCTGCCTGAGGATGTTACTGTTGCCTGGGATGCGCGCGTCACCGAGGCGATCAGGCTTGGTGTGCGTTTCCTGATCCGCATCAACCGCATGCCGGGTATTTATGATGGCGAAATCCGCACGAGCAATCGCATCGGCATCGGTCTGACTGGTATTTTTGAATGGGCCTGGCTGCGGTTTGGCCTTGGTTTTGACGCGCTGATTGCGCCACATGGCGGGCGCGATTTCTGGCGCGCCTTGGCACAGCTTTCCACTTTGGCGAAGCGTGAGGCGCGTGATTATGCGCGCGACCTTGGCATGGTGGTGCCCATCACCGTCACCACCATCAAACCCGCCGGGACCACTTCCCTATTGTTTGGGCTGAGCGCCGGGGCGCATCCACCACCTGCGGCGCAGTATCTGCGATGGGTGCGTTACGATGATGAAGCTGCCGCCGACGCTTTGATACGCGCGGGCTATCCTTCGCGGCGGCTTGATACGGGTGTCTTGATTGGCTTTCCGACCGAGGCGCTATTGGCAAGGCTTGGTCAGCAGGCAGGGCTCATCACGGCGGGTGAGGCATGCCTTGCTGCGCAATATCGCTGGATTGGCTTGCTGGAGCGCCATTGGATCGGCGCGCAGCAGGGCAATCAGGTGTCCTGCACGCTGAATTTCGATGCGGATCTTGTGGATCTGCCAGCATTGCGGCGGTTGCTGCGGCGCCACCAGCCCAAATTGCGCGGCGCTGCCTTGCTGCCGCGCCGCGCTGAATGTGTGTTGGAAGCGGTGACTATGCCGGAAGAACCCATCAGCGCCGCGACCTATGCGACGCTGATGGCGCAAATCAAAAACTAACTACCGATTTCCCCGCCATCCTTCTTCACAATGGCAATCACGGAAGGCCGGGGCGGCACGCCTTCGGTGAAATCGGGCCATCGGGTGGAGGGGCGTTCGAAGGTGGACCCCGAATCCTCACCGGGATGCTGGATCGCCAAGAAGATTGTCTTGTTATCGGGTGTGAAGCAGGGGCCGCAGACCTCCGCTCCGGTTGGTGCCTGATAGAAAAGCCGCGTCAGCGCGCGGCCATGGCCCGAGGTATCCGCACCATAAAGCGCATCCGCCACACCCGCGGCATTAGGCGCGCCATCGGTGGCAATCCAGATGCGCCCTTTATTGTCAAAGGCGCAATTATCGGGGCAGGAAAGCCAGCCGCGATCCGATGTGGCGCGGTGATAGCGCGTGCCGGCATCAATCCCCGGCGCGCCCGCCATCAGGAAAAGCCCCCAGCGCATTTCGCGCGCGGCATGGTCAACCCGCAGCGTGCCGGCGCCGGGCGGGATGATTTCCACCACATGGCCATGCTGATTATTCGCGCGCGGATTGGCGGCATTCACCTGTTCTGCGCGGCGATTGCCGTTATTGGTCAGCAGCACATAAACGCGGCCCGTGGCGGGGTTGGGCTCCACATCCTCAGGCCGGTCCATCGGTGTCGCACCCAAAAGGCTCGCGGCTTGGCGGGTATGGATCAGCACATCGGCTTGGGTGTGAAAGCCATTGGCCGGTGTCAGCGGCCCTTGGCCCTGCACCAGATCAAGCCATTCCACCCGGCCATCATCATGGAATTTGGCAACCGAAAGCACGCCTTCATCCAACAAATCGCGATTGGCAACGCGATCATTGGGATTCCAGGGCCGTGCGGTGACGAATCGATAGACGAAATCAAACCGCTCATCATCGCCCATATAAATCACCACGCGGCCATCAGCATTGATCGCATGGTGGCAGCCTTCATGTTTGAAGCGGCCAAGCGCGGTGCGCTTCACTGGCACCGCATTCGGATCATAGGGATCAAATTCGACAATCCAGCCGAAGCGGAACGCCTCATTCGGTTCTTTTTCGATATTAAAACGATCAATGTGATTGGGCCAGGAATAGGAAGCCTGGTTGCGGATGCCATAGCGGCGGAAGCCTTCGGCATGCGGGGTCTTCGCAACATCACCACCGAAATAGAGGTTGAAGTTTTCCTCAGCCGTCGTCACCGTGCCCCATGGCGTATTCCCGCCGGCGCAATTATTCAGCGTGCCGAGTACCAATCGCCCAGTGGGGTCGGCCTTGGTCTTCAGCAGATCATGCCCGGCGGCGGGGCCGGAAATCTGCACAGGCGTTGCGGCGGTGATGCGGCGATTGAAGCGGCCATCCTTCACATAGCCCCAACGGCCATTTTCCTTACGGATTTCGACAACGGAAAGCCCATGGGCCATGACCTCAGCCTGGGCCTGTTCGGCGCTAACACGCTGGCGGGAAGCGCTGCCGCTGCCAAGCCCGCCCCACATCAGCCCAGGATTGGTGTATTCGTGATTGACCACCAAAAGCCCGTGATCACTGCCCTTGCTGCCTTGTGGCAACGGGAAGAAATCGAGGTAGTCGTTATTGTAGCCGAATTGCAAAGCCTGCGCGGCGGGCGTGGTTCTGCCCGCTTCGAAAGCAGGCGCGCCCGGCATCACGGGGTCACCCCAGCGGATGATGCTTTGCACCTCATAACCATCCGCCACGGAATCACGCTGCGCCAGGGCGCGGGGCGGTTCGCTAAAGGTCAGGCTGGAAGGGCCACCGGAAACAGGCACCGCTGTCTGCGCTTTCGCGGTACCGGGAAGCGCCGCGGATAATGTCGCCAGGGCGGCGGCGGAACTCAGCAGGCCGCGCCGGCCATAGCGGGCTTCAATGATTTCGGCGATTGGGGTTTTGGGTTCGGGATTGCTGCCGATATTCTCAATGTCGTCGAAGGCTTCGAAATCATCGGCATGGTTTTCAGATTGCGCCATCTCTCTCTCCCGTAAGGCGGGGCTTGTGCTCAGTCTTAATTTAAGCGGGATGCACCGCAGTAGAAAGCGGCGAATTGTGAAGCTTTGGCGAAACCATCCCTTAGCCGCCGCGGCTCAATGCCACCACCCCACCGCGTGGCGGTTCGCCGTCTCGGAAATGCGGCCAGCGGCTGCGCGGTGCGGCGAATTGCGCGCCCATGCCGGCGCCCGGATGCGCCACGCCGGCGATCAAGGTTGTGGCACTTGGTACTACCGCCACACCGCCCAAAGCGGCGCCAAGCGGCGTGATATAGGCAAGGCTTGGCTGGCCGCGCGCCGGGCCTTCCAATGGCAGGACGTAAAGCGCATCGGGCAAAGGGCTATCGCGCACGGGCTGCGCCGTGCCCAACAGCAGATTGCCCTGGCCATCCAGGCAAATACTGGTGGGTGCCACCGGCCAAGGCGGCACCACGGCCGGTTCGCGCCCGGCGCGTGGGCGTGGCGGCAAGCGGCCTTCGATCAGGCTTTCAACAATGGCGGTATCGGCGGCGGGATCGCGGGTTGCGAATAGCATTTCCACCACCGCGCCAGCCGGGTTGCGGGCACTTTCGCGCAGCGCCAGGCACAGCCGCGCGCCATTCGGGTCCAGCGCCAGCGCCACAGGCCGGCCCAGGCTGGTCGCACCCCGCGCCACTGCTGCGCCATAGGGTTCCGCATCGGCGGGCAGCGCAATCCAACGCAAGCTGCCCGCTTCAAACCGCGCTACGTAAAGCGTGCCTTGGTCCAATGCATTGGGTTCCTGCGCTGGCCCATCGGAAACAAAGCGCCACAACAAACCACCTTCGCGCCCATCGGCCAGAAAAACCACGGCGCGGCCATCGGTTGCTTGCGCTGCCGCGACATCGCGCGCGCCAAGCCGGCCAAGCGCGGTGCGCTTCACCGGGACGGATTGCGGCTCAAACGGATCGAGTTCGACCACATGGCCCGCCTGCGCTGCCTCCACGCCCGACAGGCGCCGCGCCCAGGCTGCGCCCTCACCCTCGGTCAGCAATAGGCTGCCCCATGGCGTGGCAGACCCGCCGGTGATGCCAAAGACACCGCGCGCTGGACCGCCCGCGCCGCCCATGCGGCAGAGCGTGCGTGCATGCAGGCGGCGCATCTGAAAGCCGCCTTCCGTCACCAGCCAGGTACCGCCGCGGCGCTGGATATTGATCAGGCTTGCGCCCTGCATGGCGCCGGCAATTTCTGGCCGATCCCGCCCATCCGGGAAGGCCATGGCAGGGTCGAGCATTGGATGCCCCACCGCGAGTACGGCGCGCGGAATGCCATCCTCGACACGCGGAGAGGCAAGTGCCGCCACCACGCGCGTATCCCAGCCGAATTGCCCTTCTGCGGCAGCAAGGCTTGGCGAAACTGGCGCGAAGGCCGGCGCGTCATAGGCAACGCGATCGCCCCATTGGATCAGCAAATCGCGCCTGATGCCCGCACTCGGCGCATCATCCAGCCGCTGCGAGATACCGGACGCGCCTTGCGCGAAGGCACGCGCGGCAGGGAAAGCCACCGCACCCGCCAGCAGGGCGCGGCGGTGGATCACGGCGTTTCCTCGATCACCGGCGGCAGATGCACGCGCACGGGTGGCAAGGCAGCGGTCCATTTCTCAACCTCGATCAGGCAGGATTGCGCTGAAGGGCCTTGGCCGAGTTTTGAGGTCCCCACATCCGCCGTCAGCACATTCGGATTGCCATGCACGCACATGCTGCCGGGCACGCCAGGTTCCAGCGGATCATACCAGGCGCCGGTTGCCATCATGGCGACACCGCGCATGAGGCCAGGATCAAGCCGCAAGCCGCCAAGGCAGGCACCACGATCATTGAACACGCGCACAATATCGCCATCCTTCAAGCCGCGCGCGGCAGCGTCTTCCGGGTTCAGCATGATGGGCTCGCGCCCCGCGATTTTATTCGCGGCGGAAACACGGCCCGTATCCAATTGCCCGTGCAGGCGCGTGGCGGGTTGGAAGGACAGCAGATGCAAGGGATGGCGCTTGGCTTCCTCAGCCCCCAGCCATTCGCGCGGCGCGATCCAGACCGGATGGCCCGGCGCGTCATCATAGCCGAAGCTCGCGATGGTTTCGCTGAACAGCTCCACCTTGCCGGAAGGTGTATCGAGCGGATTGTTTTCGGGGTCAGCGGCGAATTCGGCGAATTGGGTATATTCTTCGCCACGGGCGGGCGCATCGGCTTCCCAAAAACCCTTTTCCCAGAAGGTATCGAAATCGGGCGTTTCCTGGCCCGCGCGCGCGCAATGCCGGCGCCAGGCTTCGAATAAATGGCGCAGCCAGGCTTCTTCATTGCGCTGTTCGGTGAAGCGTTCGCGGTAGCCCAATTCTTCCGCGATATCGGCCAGCATATCATGGTCATTGCGCGCCTGCCCCACGGGTTCGATCGCCTTATGCATGGCGCGCAGGAAACGGTCGCGCCCGCTGCTGGCGATATCATTGCGTTCCAGCGTGGTGGTGGCGGGCAGCACGATATCTGCGTGGCGCGCGAGTGATGTCCACCAGGGTTCCTGCACGATGATGGTTTCCGCCTGCGCCCAGGCGCGCAGCATGCGGTTCAGATCCTGATGGTGATGGAAGGGATTGCCGCCGGCCCACCAGATGATGCGCGTATCGGGGAATTGCAGCACGCGGCCGTTGAAGTGATGCTCGCCGCCCGGATTTTCCAGCATTTCCGTGATGCGCGCGACCGGGATGAAGAAGCCTGTCGGGTTGGGCGTTGCCGGCATGGCGAAACTCGGCACTTCGCGCCGGGGCTGGCCCATGCCATTCACGCTGCCATAACCGAAAGCAACACCTTGGCCTGCCTTGCCGATCAGCCCGAGCATGGCGGCAAGCGCGGTCAGCATCCAATAGGGTTGTTCCCCATAATCCGCGCGCTGCAAGGACCAGGTTGCGGTCAGCATGGCGGGCTGTGTTGCGATTTCCGCCGTCAGCGCGCGAATTGTCTCCGCCGGGATGGTGGTGATCGGTGCGGCCCATTCCGGGGTTTTTGCCACGCCATCGCTTTCGCCCGTGATATAAGCGCGAAGCTTGTCCCAGCCGACGCAATGGGTTGCGAGGAAGTTTTTATCCTCCCGCCCGCGCGCCAGGATTTCATGGCCCATCGCCAGCATCAGCGCGGTATCCGTGCCGGGGCGGATCGGGGTCCATTCCGCGCCGGCCCAATCCGGCACATCCGCCCGCGCGGGGGAGATTTGCAGGAAGCGCAAGCCTGCCGCGGCAGCGGCGCGCAAATTCATTTCATTGCTGTGCTGGCCCGCACCGCCCGAGGTGACATAGCCGTTGCGAATAGGGAGCCCGCCCAGGCAGAGCATGACCTTGGAATAGCGCGTGATCGCCGCCCAATCCGTGACCTTGCCCAGCAGCACTTCATTGGTGCCAAGGATATGCGGCAGTAGCGCCTGCGCCGCCGCATAGGAATAGGCGTTCACCTGCCCCGTATAGCCGCCGCCAAGCCCCAAAAAGCGCTGCAATTGGCTGCGCGCATGATGGAACCGCCCAGCCGAGGACCAACCATAGGACCCGCCCATGATGGATTTCGGCCCAGCCTCAGCGCGCACGCGGCGGGTTTCTTCCGCAACCAGCCGCACCGCCTTGTCCCAGGATACCGGCACAAAGGGATCACCCCCGCGCAACGCCCCGCGTCGGCGGCCTTCCAGCCAGCCCTTCCGCACATAGGGGCGGTCTATCCGCGCCGCGCTATGCACCGCATCGGGCATGGCTTCGATGAGCGAACCGGGGAAAGGGTCCCTATGGAAGGGCTTCACCCCCACCAGCCGGCCATTTTCCACCACCGCGTCGAAGCTGCCCCAATGGGCCGCATGGGGTTTGATTTCGGTCATGTGATGCCTCCGTGGGCGTAATGTGGCGCGCAGCGGGGCTCAGGGCAACGCTTTCCTCTTGGGTCTTGGGCCAAGGCATGCCTTAATTGGGTTTCTGATCAGGTTCGAGGAAGCCAAAACATGACCCCGCCCCGCAATTCCAATGCCGTTCGCGACATTGCCAATGTGCTGCACCCCTATACCGACGCCAAGGCGCATCAGGTGAATGGCCCGCTGGTGATCAGCCGCGGCAAGGGCGTGCGGATTTTTGACGATCAGGGCAAGGAATATATCGAAGCCATGGCAGGGCTGTGGTGCACATCGCTCGGCTTTGACAATGAACGCCTGGTGCAGGCCGCCACCAACCAGATGCGGAAGCTTCCCTTCTATCATTCCTTCACGGCCAAATCGCATGAGCCGATGATTGATCTGGCCGAGATGCTGATTGAGCGCGCGCCGGTGCCGATGAGCAAGGTGTTCTTCGCCAATTCAGGGTCTGAGGCGAATGACAGCGCGATCAAGATGATCTGGTACATGAATAACGCGATCGGCCGGCCTGAGAAGAAGAAGCTGATTGCGCGCTTGAAGGGCTATCACGGCATTACGTTGGCGGCGGCTTCTCTGACCGGCTTGCCCGCCAATCACAAGCTGTTTGATGCGCCGATTGCGGGTGGGCGCTTCCATCATGTCGGCACGCCGCATCACTACCACGATGCGAAGCCGGGCGAATCGGAAGAAGATTTCGCGACACGCCTCGCGGAAGAATTGGACGCCTATATCATCAATGAAGGGCCGGAAACGGTGGCGGCCTTCTGGGCGGAACCGACCATGGGTGCGGGCGGCGTGATTGTGCCGCCGCGCACCTATTTCGAGAAAATCCAGGCCGTGCTGAAAAAGCATGATGTGCTGTTTGTGGCGGATGAGGTGATTTGCGGTTTTGGGCGCACCGGCAATTACTGGGGCTGCCAGACCTTCGGCATCACGCCCGATATCCTGGTTTGCGCCAAGGCGCTGTCTTCATCCTATCTGCCGATCTCGGCCGTCATGGTGAATGAACGCGTCTTCCAGGGCATTGCGGAGGGGTCTTCCGCGGTTGGCACTTGGGGTCATGGCTTTACCTATTCCGGGCATCCGGTGGCCGCGGCGGTCGCGATTGAGACGCTGAAAATCTATGATGAGATTGACCTGATCGGGCATGTGAAATCCGTGGGTCCGCATCTGCAATCCGAATTGCAGCGCCGCTTCGCCAATCACCCGATGGTGGGCGAAGTGCGCGGTGTGGGCATGGTGGGCGCGATTGAATTGGTGGAAGACAAGGCCGCCAAGAAGAACTTCGACCCCGCGCGCAAGATTGGGCCGCGTTTGGTGAAGCATGGCGAAGAACAGGGCGTGATCCTGCGCGCCATGATGAATGACAGCATCGGCTTCTCCCCGCCGCTGGTGATCACCAAGGATGAGGTGACGGAAATGCTCGATCGTGTTGAGCGTTCGCTCGATGCGCTTTCGGTGGAGCTGCGGCGGGAGAGTATTGCGGCGGTGTGAAGCAATCGCACTGCGTTTGTAGGGAAGCCCCGGTGCCGGAGCATTTTCAAGCCAAGTGAAAACACTTGGCGACTCGGAAAATGCGACCAAACGATTTAAGCGCCGGGGTTTTTCATTCGTGTTATCGCGTTACTGCGCGGCCCCTTACGCCTGTTCTGGTAACGTAATTTCCAACCAGCCGCGCGCATCCATCCGCGCGGCGTCGCCCGGCAGTAGCAAAACGGTTGTGGTATCGCTCTCCACAATTGCTGGCCCCGCTACAGCTTGATCCGCGCCAAGTGTCGCGAAATCATAGACCGGCACCTCGGCCGCGCCACCTTCCAGCATGATGCGGCGCGCGCCACGCGGCGCCACCATGGCGCTGTCTGCCTTGCCCACCGGGGCTGGCATCGGCGGCAAGCGGCCAATCACCGCAAGCCTGGCATTCACCAGCACAACTTCTTCCTGCCGTAGCGCATAGGTGAACAGCGCCTCATGCCGCGCGTGAAAAGCATCACGCAGCCTATCGGCAAGCCCTGCCCCTTCCCAGGCCACATGATCCAAAGGCACGGCGATATCAAAAACCTGTTCACCATAGCGCATATCCGCAGCGCGGCGCGTTTCCACCGCGCCGCCAAACCAGCTTGCAACCCTCGCGCGGCCTTCTGCTTCCAAGGCGGCCCATATGCTGCGCAGAGAAGCATCATCTGGCACGCCGCCCGTGTTCAATTCGCTGCGCGCCATCTCGTACCGCAAATCGGTGTGCAGCATGCCCCAGGCAGAAAGCCCGGCGGCGAAGAAGGGCACGGCCACGCGCTTCATGCTGAGTTCGCGCGCCACCGCGCTGGCATGCAGCCCCGCCGCACCACCGAAAGCGAGCAAGCAGAAATCGCGCGGATCAACGCCACGCCGCACGGTTGCCACGCGAATTCCATCCGCCATGCGGATGTTCGCCAAGCGATGCACGCCCGCCGCTGCCGCCATGGCATCAAGCCCAAGCCTGGCGCCGAGGTTTGCAAAAGCGCGCTCTGCCGCCGCCATATCCAGCTTGCGCTTGCCGCCCAGGAAATTCGCGGCATCCAGATAGCCCAGCACCAGATTGGCATCTGTCACCGCTGGTTCTGTGCCGCCCTGCCCATAGGCCGCCGGCCCTGGCACCGCGCCGGCGCTGCGCGGGCCCACCTGCAACGTACCGCCCGCACCAATATGGCCGATGGAACCACCACCCGCGCCAAGGGTCACGATATCCAGGCTTTCAAGCGCGATGCGCTCACCGGCCACATCGCGGCCACGGCCAAGCGCGGCATCGCCTTCCTGGATCAGCGCGATATCGGTGGAGGTGCCGCCGACATCAAAGGTGATCAAATCCTGCCCAAGGCCGCGTTCCGCCAGCGCCACACCAGCCGCCACGCCGCCCGCTGGCCCTGACAGCGCTGTGCCCGCCGCCAAGCGCGCAGCTTCTTCCACCGGCGCGACACCACCATGGGAGAGGATAACGAATACCGGCCCGCCATAACCCGCCTGTTCCAGCCGCCCGCGCAGCCGCGCCAGATAGCGGGATACAATCGGACCCACATAAGCATTTACCGCTGCGGTGGAGAAACGTTCAAATTCCTTGATCTGCGGCAGCACCTCGGCCGAGGTGGTGATGAAAACCCCAGGCAAAGCCGCGCGTAAGGCGTCAGCGGCGGCGTTTTCATGCCGCGGATCGCGCCAGGAATGGAGGAAACACACTGCAACAGCTTCCACCTTTTCCGCGCGCAATTGTGCAATCGCGGCATTGAGCGAAGCGTGATCCAGCGGCACTTCCACTCGCCCATCCGGGCGCAGCCTTTCACGCACCGCAAGCCGCAAGCGGCGCGGCACAAGCGCGGGGGCGGCGGGCAGGCGCATATTGTAGCGTTCGGGCTTCAGACCCTCACGCATTTCAATCACATCGCGATGCCCTTCGGTGGTGAGCATCGCAATCTTCGCCCCCTTGCGTTCCAACAAGGCATTGGTGGCGACCGTGGTGCCATGCACGATGCGTTCCGTCTGGCGCAGCAGATCCGCCAGCGTGACGCCAAGCGTTTCCGCCAGAACCGCAAGCCCCGCGACTACGCCTTCGCTTTGATCAGCGGGCGTACTGGCAGCCTTGGCGAGCGTTGTGGTGCCATCAGCGGCGACGCAGACCACATCGGTGAAAGTGCCGCCGACATCAACGCCGATACGATAGGTCATACCAAACCCTCCGTCGCATCAGCCGCACGCGCGGCGGGGTCGCGTTTTTCGGGCGGCCCCCAACCGCCGCCGCCGCCGGAAAGCACATGCAATTGATCGCCGGGTGCCAGCGGAATGCCGACTTCCTTGGTACGCAAATCACGCGCGGTGCCATCGGCGCGTTCCAGCCGGTAATGGTGTGGTGCGCCATCCTCGCCACCCAGCATCCCCGCCGCGCCATAACGCACGCCATCGCCGGCGGTATTCGCCATCGCAGGGCCATCGGTTTCCAGTTTCAGCAGCAAATCGCCGCCAAGTCCGCCGCGATAGGTGCCATCACCAGCGCTGCCGGGGCGGAATTCATGGCGCGCAAAATATAGCGGGAAACGTGCCTCCGCCATTTCCACACTGCCAAATTTCAAACCGCCCGCGGAATGCCATTCGCCTGCGGTGGACCAGCCATTGCCGCCGGATGAACCGCCGCCACCTGGCCGCGCATGGAACATATGCCAGACAAAAAAGCGCCCTGGCCGGCGTGGGTCTTTCCCTTTGATTGCCACGCGAAAACGCCGCCCCCAGCCGCCCATGGCGCGATCCGGGCAGGCATTGGCGAGGGCTTTCACCACCGCCTCCACAATCTCATTCGAACAATGCGATGTGCACATGGTGACCGGCGCACCTTCAGCGGCCCAGACCACCGTGCCTTCGCGCGCCTTGATCGTGAGGGGCCGGAAGCAGCCATCATTCTTCGCCACTTCGGGGTCCAGCAGGAAAGCGAGCGCCATGCGCACCGCACTCGCCATATTGGGATAGGATGAATTGACGAAGCCAGGCGTTTGCGGCGCGCTTTCCGTGAGGTCCACGGTCAGATGATCACCCTGTTTCGTGACTCGCGCGCGAATGGCGATATCCTTGCCGCCAAAGCCATCATCATCCAGAAACGCCTCACCCAACCAGGTGCCATCGGCCCAGGTGGAAATGATGCGCCGCGTATGCGCTTCCGCGAGCTTGAGAATCGCATCCACCGCTGCCACGGTGGTATCAGCGCCATAACGCGCCAGCACCGATAGCAGGCGCTTTTCACCAAGATGCGCGGCACCGATCATCGCCATCAGATCACCGCGGACATCGCGCGCAAGGCGCGTATTGGTGATGATCATGCGGACCAAATCTTCGCGCGGCAGCCGCCCTTGGCCGAGTAGAATCGGCGGCACGCGCAGCCCTTCCTGCCAAATCTCTGTCGCACCCGGATTATAGCCGCCATGGGTCGCGCCAC
>Ga0315900_10007807_pt1 | contig 13932 bp, 11 predicted proteins | sample LakEriMetagenome_FD_203521 | JGI IMG/M metagenome (GOLD analysis project Ga0315900, IMG submission 203521) | Freshwater fungal communities from buoy surface, Lake Erie, Ohio, United States - Buoy 12 MA114 | ecosystem: Environmental > Aquatic > Freshwater > Lake > Lake biofilm | place: USA: Lake...
CACATCCATGCTCATGCCCGCGATGTCGGCGACCTTGAACCCGACTTCGTTGAGGCCGGTGCCGAGTTCGGCCGGGGTGACGAACATCTTCCAGTCATGCGTGCCGACCGGCAGCAGCCGCAGCACGTATTCCGCCCCGACCTTCGCCATCAGGAAGGACCGCGCCGTGCGGTTCAAGGTCGAGAGGAAGATCTGGCCTTCGGGCTTCACCAGCCCGGCCAGCGCCGCGCAGAAGGCGTCGCGGTCCTCGACATGCTCGATGACTTCCAGCGCCACGACGGCATCGAAGCGGGCGCCCTCGGCCGCCAGCGCTTCGGGCATGCCGTCGCGGTAGGCGATGTCGAGGCCGCCCGCCGCGGCATGCTCCCGCGCGGCCTCCAGCGCCTCCCCGGCAGCGTCGAGGCCCGTCACCGTGGCCCCCATCCGGGCGAAGGCTTCCGAGGCCAGCCCCGCCCCGCAGCCGACATCGAGCAGCGTCAGGCCGGCAAGGTCCGTCCCCGCCCGGCCGTGTGCCGCGGCGATCCGCCGGGCGATCCAGCCCGTGCGCAGCGGGTTCATCCGGTGCAGCGGCTTCATGGGCCCATCCGGGTCCCACCAGCGGGACGCCAGCGCGCCGAACTTGCGGATCTCCGTCTCGACCGCCGTCCCTGTCATGCCTGTCCCCACCCTTGCCAGCCAACCCGAAGAACGCGCCCTGGCGGCCTGCGTGGCAGGCCGAGGCCGCGAAGGCGGCCCGCCGCATGGGCGCCAAGCCAAGGCGGCGGATGCCGCCGCCGGCGCCTGAGGGCGCCGACGCCACGCGGCGGCGCACCCCCATGGCAAGCTGGCCGGCCCTTTCGGGCAGGCCAGCGGTTGCCCGCCGCTCGCGCCCCGTTTATCTGAGCGCCCCCGGCTGGGCGCAACAGGCAAGGGCCGCCTTTCCGGCCCTCGGACCCGCCCCGCCATCCCGCAACCGCTTCGAGGCCCCCGGACCCGCGCATGGCCCGCATCGTGATGAAGTTCGGCGGCACCTCCGTCGGCGACCTGGACCGCATCCGCAACGTGGCCAACCGCGTCAAGCGCGAGGTGGAGGCCGGCAACGAGGTGGCTGTCGTTGTCTCCGCCATGTCCGGCGCCACCAACCAGCTGGTGAAGTGGTGCCAGGACCTGTCGCCGCTGCATGACGCGCGCGAATACGACACCGTGGTCGCCACCGGCGAACAGGTGACGATCGGCCTGCTGGCCATCGCGCTGCAGACTATCGGCGTGGATGCGCGCTCCTGGCAGGGCTGGCAGATCCCCATCCTGACGGATGCCGCCCATGGCAAGGCGCGCGTCGAGAGCATCGACGGCAGCCTGCTGATCGAGCGCATGCAGCAGGGCCAGGTGCCCGTCATCGCCGGCTTCCAGGGCCTGGAGCCTGACCGCAACCGTATCACCACGCTCGGTCGCGGGGGGTCGGACCTGTCGGCGGTTGCCGTGGCGGCCGCCGTGAAGGCCGATCGCTGCGACATCTACACCGATGTGGACGGGGTCTATACGACCGACCCCCGCATCGTCCCCCGCGCCCGGAAGCTCGAGAAGATCTCCTATGAGGAGATGCTGGAACTGGCCTCGGTCGGGGCCAAGGTATTGCAGACGCGCTCCGTGGAACTGGCCATGAAGCAGCGCGTGCGGGTGCAGGTTCTTTCCAGTTTCGAGGACAAGCCAGGCAGCCTGGTCGTTGACGAGGACGAGATCGTGGAACAGCCCATCGTGTCCGGCATCGCCTATTCGCGCGACGAGGCGAAGGTGACGCTCCGCCGCGTGCCCGACCGGCCCGGCATCGCCGCCATGGTCTTCGGGCCGATGGCGGCGGCCAATGTGAATGTGGACATGATCGTCCAGAATATCGGCGCCGACGGCACCACTGACATGACCTTCACCGTCGGTCGCACCGATCTGCCGCGTGCCCAGGACATCCTGGCCAAGCAGAAGGAGGCGATCGGCTATGAGGCGGTCGTCGCGGACCACGAGGTCGCCAAGATCAGCGTCGTCGGCATCGGCATGCGCACCCATGCCGGCGTCGCCAGCACCATGTTCAAGGCGCTGGCGGAGAAGGGGATCAACATCCAGGTGATCTCCACCAGCGAGATCAAGGTGAGCGTGCTGATCCCGGTGGACTACACCGAGCTTGCGGTGCGCGCGCTCCACACCGCCTATGGCCTGGATGGGCCGGAGCCCGCCCGCCGGGCGGGGGAATGAGCATGGACGCCGCCGCCCAGGACAACCAGGCTCCCGCCGGCCCTCCTGCCTGGGCGCTGGCGGAGATCGACGCGCTGATGGCCCGTGGCGCGGCCTTTTTCGGGGCGCCGTATGCCATCATGGGCGGCGCCATGTCCTGGGTCAGCGAGCGCAACCTGGTGGCCGCACTGTCCAATGCCGGCGCCTTTGGCGTGATCGCCTGCGGCGCCATGGACCCCGCGCGGCTGGCGGAAGAAATCCGTGGCACCCAGGCGCTGACCCAAAAACCCTTCGGCGTGAACCTGATCACCATGCACCCGAAGCTCGATGAGCTGGTGCAGGTCTGTCTGGCGCATCAGGTGGGCCATATCGTCTTCGCCGGCGGCATCCCGCCGGGGGGCGCGATCAAGGCGGCGAAGGAAGGCGGCGCCAAGGTGGTGTGCTTCGCCCCGGCTCTGGCGTTGGCCAAGAAGCTGGTGCGCTCGGGCGCCGATGCGCTGGTGATCGAGGGCAGCGAGGCGGGCGGGCATATCGGCCCCGTCTCCCTCAACGTGCTGGCGCAGGAGATCCTGCCCCATATCCGCGACGTCCCGGTCTTCGTCGCCGGCGGCATCGCGCGCGGTGAGGCGATTCTCTCCTACCTTGAGATGGGCGCGGCGGGCGTCCAGCTCGGCACCCGTTTCGTCTGCGCGACGGAGAGCATCGCCCATCCGAAGTTCAAGCAGGCCTTCATCCGCGGCGCCGCGCGCGACGCCATCCCCTCCGTCCAGCTCGATGAGCGCTTCCCGGTGATTCCCGTCCGGGCGCTGCAGAACGAGGGCACAAAGCGCTTCATGGAGCATCAGGCGCAGGTTCTGCGCCGCTTCCAGGCCGGCGAGCTGACGAAGGACGCCGCCCAGCTCGACATCGAGCATTTCTGGGCCGGCGCGCTGCGCCGCGCGGTGATCGATGGCGATGTGGAGAACGGCTCCCTCATGGCCGGGCAGAGCGTCGGGATGGTGACGCGTGAGCAGCCGGCGGCCGAGATCGTGCGCGAACTGCTCTGGCAGGCGGCAACCGCGCTGGCGGTGCGGCGGCCCCTCGCGCGGGCCTGAGACGGGCGCCAACGCCGTTTCGGATACGCAAGGTCCTTGGTGGTCATGAATTGGCGAGTTTTCATCACGATTCGGTTTGCCGCCGCTGGGAACGCGCGCTAGGTGTCAGTGCCGTGCCGTATGATCTGAACCGCATCCCCCGACCCGCAGAGGCTCCTGGCGCAGAAGCCGCGCGGCTGGGTGACGAGCTCCGCGAGGCGCGCCTCACGCTCGGCCATTCCGTCGCCGAGCTGGCAGCTGAGCTGCGCATTCGCCAGGCCCATCTGGAAGCGCTGGAGGAAGGCCGCCTGCGCGACCTGCCGGGTGCAGCCTATGCCGTCGGCTTCGTGCGCAGCTATGCCATGGTGCTCGGCCTGGATGCCGACGAGATGGCGCGGCGCTTCCGCGACGTGTCCGGCAGCCTCGCGCAGCGCCCGAAGCTGGTCTTCCCCGAGCCGGTGCCGGAACGCGGCATGCCCGCGGGGGCGCTGATCGGCGTCGGTGCCGTCCTGGCCATTGGCGCCTATGTCGCCTGGTTCAACTGGTCGGGCAGCGGCGCCCGGTCGGTGGATGTTGTCCCTCCCGTCCCGCCGCGCCTTGAAGCTGCGGCCGAGCAGGGCCGGGCCCAGCTGCCGGGCCGCGAAGCCGCCGCCCCTGCCGCGCTGCCGGTTCCCGTTCTCCCGCCGGTGGGCGGGGGGGCGTCTTCGGGCGCCAACACCGCGGCCCAGGCGGCCACCGTGCCGGTTTCGCCGCTGCCGCCGGTTGCCGCCCAGCCCCCGCCTGCGCCGATCGTCCCGGCCGCCATGCTGCCAGCCCCTCCCCCCGCGCCCCCGGTCGCCGGCCTGCCGGCCGACGCCCGGATCGTGCTGCGTCCCCGCGCCGGCAACCCGGACGGCGCCTGGGTGCAGGTCCGCGACCCGCGCTCGGGCCAGGTGCTGGTGAACCGCGTGCTCCGCCCGGGCGAATCCTGGCCGGTCCCGCTGCGGGACGGGCTGCTGCTCGACACCGGCAAGGCCGATGGGCTGGAGATCCTGCTCGACGGCCAGCCCCAGCCGACGCTGGAGGGGCTGGTGGGTGTGCGCCGCAACATCGCGCTCGACCCGGACCGCGTTCGCCAGCGCATCGCCCCCGCCCAGGCGGCGGCCACACCGGCGCGCAACTAGCCAGCTCTCTCCCGAACCCCCTGGGATCGGGCGCGCGGAGGCCATATGCTGCCGCGGCGCGCCGCGGCGGGGGCCTCCTGGCACCCCGGGGCGCGCGACCACGGCCGTCACGGGAAGCGCATGTCCTATCGTCCCTACCAGCAGATCCTGCGTCGCACCTCGCGCCAGATCCGCGTCGGCAAGGTGCTCGTCGGTGGCGACGCGCCGATCAGCATCCAGACCATGACCAACACGCCGACCGAGGACGCCAAGGCGACGATCGAGCAGATCCGCCGCTGCGAACTGGCCGGCGTGGACATCGTGCGCGTCAGCGTCCCGACCGAGGAAAGCACCGCCGCCCTGCACGAGATCGTGCGCGAGGTGAATGTGCCGGTCGTGGCCGATGTCCACTTCCACTACAAGCGCGCGATCGAGGCGGCCGAGGCGGGTGCGGCGTGCCTGCGCATCAATCCCGGCAACATCGGGTCGAAGGATCGCGTGAAGGAGGTCGTGAAGGCCGCCCGCGACCATGACTGCGCCATCCGCATCGGCGTGAACGCCGGCAGCCTCGAGAAGCACCTGCTGGAGAAGTACGGCGAGCCGAACCCCGAAGCGCTGGTGGAATCCGCGCTGTGGCACGCCGCCCATCTGCTGGATGAAGGCTTCGACCGCTTCAAGATCAGCGTGAAGGCCTCTGACGTCTTCCTGGCCGTCGCGGCCTATCAGCAATTGGCCGAGCAATGCGACCACCCGCTGCATATCGGCATCACAGAGGCCGGGGGTAAGCGCGCGGGCACGGTGAAGTCGGCAATCGGCCTGGGGTCCCTGCTCTGGGCCGGCATCGGCGACACGGTCCGCGTCTCGCTCTCCGCCGAGCCGGAGGAGGAGGTCGCGGTTGGGTGGGAGCTGCTGAAGTCCCTCCACCTGCGCCATCGCGGCGTGAAGGTGATCTCCTGCCCCTCCTGCGCGCGGCAGGGCTTCGACGTGATCCGCACGGTGGAGAAGCTGGAGGAGCGGCTGGCCCATATCAGCGAGCCGATCAGCCTTTCCATCATCGGCTGCGTGGTGAACGGCCCGGGCGAGGCGCTGATGACCGATATCGGCCTGACCGGCGGCGGCGCCGGCACGCATATGGTCTATGGCATGGGCAAGCAGAGCCACACGGTGAAGACCGATGAGATGGTCGAGCACATCGTCGGCCTCGTGGAAGCGCGCGCCGAAGCGCTGAAGGCCGCGAAGGCGGCCGAGGGCCCGGCGAAGGCGGCGGCGGAGTAGGGCCGGAGGCAACGGTGCACCCCGAAATCCTCCGCCATAAGGACGCCATCGCCGAGCTCTGCCTGCGCTTCGGCGTCACGCGGCTCGAGGTCTTCGGCTCCGCCGCGCGTGGGGAGGATTTCGACCCGGCGCGCAGCGACGTGGACCTGCTGGTGGAGTTCACGCCGGAGGCGCGCTTCGACTTCGCCGGCTTCGCCGGCCTCAAGGACGCGCTGGAAGCGCTGTTCGGCCGCCGCGTGGACCTGGTGGACCGCCCCGCGATCGAGAAAAGCCGGAACCCGATCCGCCGCCGCAGCATATTGGGCGATGCCCAACTCGTCTTCGCGGCCTGACCCGATGGCGCCGGCCCCGAAGGACGACTTTGCCCTTCTGCGGGATCTCCTGAAGGCGGCCAGGACGGCGCTGGAGCACGCTCGCGGCCTGGACGAGCCTGCCTTCCACGCCAGCCGCCTGCATCAGGATGCAATCATCCGCGTCGTCGGCATCGTCGGCGAGGCGGCGTGGCGCATTACGCCTGCGTTCAAGGCGGCGCATATGGACGTGCCCTGGCAGGCGATGGCCGGCATGCGGCATCGTATCGTCCACGAGTATGCCGAGGTTGATCTCGACGTGGTGTGGCGCGTCGTGACGCACGAGTTGCCGCCGCTTATCCGCCGGATCGAGGCGCTGGTCCCGGCCGACGAGGAGCGCTGACGCGCCCCCCTTGCCCCGCGCCGCACCCCGCGACACAAACCGCCCATGGCCAGCCCCCTCCAGCCCGTCCGCGGCACCCGTGACCTCATCGGCGAGGATTTTCGGGGCCATCACCACGTGATCGAGACCGCCCGCCGGGTCGTCTCCCTCTACGGCTTCGAGGAATGGGCGACGCCGATCTTTGAGGATACGCGCGTCTTCGCCCGGTCGCTCGGCGATACCTCCGATGTCGTGACGAAGGAGATGTATTCCTTCACCGACCGCGGCGGGGATTCCGTCACCCTCCGGCCGGAGAACACCGCGGGCGTCTGCCGCGCGCTGGTCTCGAATGGGCTGACGCAGGCGAACCTGCCGCGCAAGGTGTTCTATGCCGGCCCGATGTTCCGCTACGAGCGGCCGCAGAAGGGCCGCTATCGCCAGTTCCACCAGATCGGCGCCGAGGTGCTGGGCGCGGCGGAACCGCTGGCGGATGCCGAGGTCATCGCCGCCGGCTGGGACATCCTGGTGAAGCTTGGCATCAGCGACGGCGTGGTGCTGGAGATCAACACGCTGGGCGATGCTGAAAGCCGCGATCGCTATCGCGCGGCGCTGGTGGCCCATTTCACCCAGCACCGCGATGCGCTGAGCCATGACAGCCAGGTGCGGCTGGAGAAGAACCCGCTGCGCATCCTCGATAGCAAGGATGAGGGCGACAAGCGCATCGTGGCCGAGGCGCCGACCATCACGCCGTATCTCTCGGACGCCGCGCGCGGCTTCTACGAAAGCGTGCTGAAGCACCTGGCAACCCTGGGCGTGCCAACTCGTGAAAATCCGCGGATCGTGCGCGGGCTCGACTACTACAGCCACACCGCGTTCGAGTTCGTGACGGATCGGCTTGGCGCGCAGGGCACGGTGATGGCGGGCGGACGCTATGACGGGCTGGTGGAGGAGATGGGCGGGCCGCCGACGCCTTCCGTTGGCTGGGCTGCGGGCGTGGAGCGTCTGTCCATGCTGCTCGCCGCCGCGCCAGTCGCCCCGCGCCCCGTCGCTGTGATCCCGGTGAGCGAGGCGCAGGAGGCCGCGGCGCTCGCGCTGGTGCAGCGCCTGCGCGCGGCGGGCGTCACGACCGAGATCGCCTACAAGGGCAACCTCAAGCGCCGGATGGAGCGGGCGAACAAGCTCTCGGCCCGCGCTGCGCTGATCCTTGGCGAGGATGAAGTGGCGCAAGGCGTGGTGCAGTTGCGCGACCTCGATGCCGGCACGCAGGAGAGCGTCCCGGCGGAGGAGGCGGTCAGGCGCCTCGCGGCATGAGCCTTCCCCAGAAGCTCGACCGCATCCTCGTCCGCGTGGAGGAGCTGCGTCACCAGCTCAACACCGCTGATGGCGCCCAGGTTGGCGCCATCGCGCGCGAATTGTCGGAACTCGATCCGCTGGTCGCCAAGGTGCAGGATTACCGCGCCGCCGAGCGTGCGCGCGATGAAGCAGAGGCCATGCTCGGCGACCCCGAGCTGAAGGAGTTGGCCGAGGCCGAGTATCTCGACCTCAAGGACCGCCTGCCGAAGCTGGAGCGGGACATCCGGCTGATGCTCGCCCCGCGCGACGCGGCCGATGCACGCAGCGCGATCCTGGAAATCCGCCCCGCCGCCGGCGGCGACGAAGCGGCGCTGTTCGCGGCCGAGCTGTTTGGCGCCTACCAGCGCTATGCCGCCCGCCAGGGCTGGCGATTCGAGGTGCTGGACTATGACGAAAGCGACCTCGGCGGCGTGAAGGGCGCCACCGCCGGCATCGAGGGGCAGGGCGTCTTCGCCAAGCTGAAATTCGAAAGCGGCGTGCATCGCGTGCAGCGCGTGCCCGCCACCGAGAATCAGGGCCGCATCCACACTTCCACGGTCACCGTCGCCGTGCTGCCGGAAGCCGAGGAGGTGGATGTGCAGGTGAATGAAGGCGACCTTCGCATCGACACCTACCGCGCCTCCGGCGCTGGCGGGCAGCATGTGAACAAGACCGACAGCGCGGTCCGCATCACGCACATCCCGTCCGGCATCGTGGTGGCGATGCAGGAGGAGAAGTCGCAGCACAAGAACCGCGCCAAGGCGATGAAGGTGTTGCGCGCGCGACTGTACGACGCGGAACGCACGCGCTTGGCCTCCGCGCGCGCCGCTGACCGCAAGGGCCAGGTCGGTACCGGCGACCGGTCGGAGCGCATCCGCACCTATAACTTCCCCCAAGGGCGCGTGACCGACCACCGCATCGGCCTGACGATCCACAAGATCGACCGCGTGATGCTCGGCGAGTTCGACGAGGTGATCGAGGCGCTGGTCGCCGAGGACGAGGCCGCGCGGCTGGCTGCGGACGCCGATTGAGCATGCGCTGCGAGCCGGGGGAGACCGTCGGCGCCTTCCTCTGCCAGGCCGGGCAGGTGCTGCGCGCCGCAGCGATCGAGAGCCCGCGCCTGGAAGCGCGGCTGCTGCTGGCCTATGCGCTGGGCACCACGCAGGAAGCGCTGCTGCGCGAGCCCGGCGCCGCCGTACCCGAAGCCGCTGCCGCCCGTTTCCGCGCCGCGCTGGCCGCGCGGCTCGAAGCGACGCCGGTTGCCCATATCCTGGGGCAGCAGGGGTTCTGGACGCTCGACCTCGCGGTGTCCCCGGCCACGCTGATCCCGCGCGCCGATTCGGAAGCGCTGGTGGACGCCGCGCTGGAGGCCTTCCCCGACCCTGGGGCGCCGCTGCGGGTGCTCGATCTCGGCACCGGCACGGGCTGCCTGTTGCTGGCGGTCCTGGCCGAGCGGCCGCGCGCCTTCGGGGTGGGCGTGGATCTGGTGCCCGCCGCCGCCGCATTGGCCGCGGCCAATGCGGTGCGGAACGGGCTGGCCGACCGGGCCGCCTTCCTGGCCGGGGATTGGGCCAACGCGCTGTCCGGCCGCTTCGACCTGGTCCTGTCGAACCCGCCCTATATCGAGTCGGAGGCTATTCCGGGCCTCATGCCAGAGGTCTCCCGGCACGAGCCGGCCAGCGCTCTGGATGGCGGGCCGGACGGCCTCGACGCCTATCGGCGGCTCGTTGACCTCCTGCCCGGTCTGCTCAACCCGGGCGGGGCAGCGGTGCTGGAACTCGGGATAGGCCAGCTTCCGGCGGTGGAGACGCTGGCCCGGGCCGCTGGCCTGGCCCCCGGCGGGTGCCGGCGGGACCTCGGCGGCATCGAGCGGGCACTGGTTCTGCGGCCTGGCGGCTAAGGTGGCCGAAAAAACCCATTGGCGCCCGGGCTGGGCCGCATTAGGTTGAGAGCGCGGCCCAGGGTGCTTGGAAGCACCCCGGTAGTGCCGGACCTCGCGATGAACGTCCCTTCCCTTCGGAAGCGGCATCTTGGCGGATCTGGTGGTCGCAGCGATGCAACCAGATGGCGACGCGTGAGCGACCGGCTTGTCCGGCCTCGGCGCCTTTGCGAAACGGCGAACGCCCGACACATGAACATGAAACGGATGCGCGGCCGCGGCGGTCATCGCCATGGCGGCGGTGGCGGCGGCGGTGGGTTCCGCCAGGGCGGCGGCGGTGGCGGCGGTGGTGGTGGCCACCAGCCCCTCAACCGGAACCACGTCTTCGATAGCAACGGCCCGGATATGCGCCTGCGCGGCACGGCGCAGCAGTTGTTCGAGAAGTATCTGCAACTCGGCCGCGATGCGACTGGGGCCGGCGACCGGGTGATGGCCGAGAGCTATTTCCAGCACGCGGAACACTATTTCCGCATCCTGGGCGCCATGAACCAGGCGCAGCAGCAGCAGGGCGGCCAGCACCCGCACCACCAGCGCCGCTACCAGAACGGCCCCGAGCAAGAAGGCGCCGAGGGCGCCGAGCAGCCCGAGCTCAGCGGCCAACCGAATGGCCATGGCTCGATCGAGGCCGAACTCGAAGCGGAACAGCGCGAGCGCGAACCGCGCGAGTGACGCGGCGGGGAGGGCGCTGCCCTCCCCGAACTCCACCCGCCAGGGGCGGACGCATGCGTCCGCCGGGCTCCTGGACCTCGATCAGTTTTTTGGGGCGGAGAGGGAGGGGGCATGTTGTGCCCTGCGTCGCGGGCGCGCGCGTGATGCCCCCTCCCTCTCCATCCCATAACTCATGGGTTCCAAGGGCCCGCTGGCCCTTGGTGGGGTGGGTTCGGGAGGGGCAACGCCCCTCCCGTGCCGCGCTACGCCAATTCCAGCGCGTCCCCGACCGCCACGCGACCGCCCTCCAGCACGGTGGCGTAGATGCCAAGGTCGGCGTGGCCGTACTGTTCCATTAGCCACCGCGGCGGCTTTGCGTCGCGCTCGGCCGTGGCGGGGTTCACCTCGGTCGCCGCGCAGCGCTTGGTGCGGCGGAACACCTTCAGCCGCGCCCCGCCCAGCAGCACCTCCCGCCCCATCCAGTCGAGCTCCGCGAAGGGTGCGGCGCCGGAGAACAGGATGTTGGCGCGGAACCGCAGCGGGTCGAGTTCCATCCCCGCTTGTGCGCCCAGCTCCGCCACCGAGGCCAGGCCGATGAGGGAGACGGCCTTGTCCGGGATATCGGTGAAGGCGTGCCCCGGCACCTCCGAGAGGCGCAGCGCGCCGCGGGCTTCCTCGCCCAGGCAGGTGGTGACCCAGGCCGCCGCCGCCGCACGCCCGGCGGGGGCGGACAGGTCGGCCAGCAAGGGCGCATGCCCCTCGGCCCGGAGCGAGAGGGTGTTGGTGCGCGCCTCATAGGCGGAGTGGATGGCGGCGGCCTTCGCATTCACCGCCAGACACGCGAAGTTGCGCTTTGGCAGCCATTTCGGGTCCGCCGGGTCGAAGGGGCTGTCCCCCTGCGCGAAGGCAAAGCGCCGGTCCAGCGGGATGCCCGCGCCCGGCGAAAGCTCCACCTGCTCCATCTGCTCCGGCGAGAGACCCTTCACCGGGTACCGGGTGATCCGTTCGACGCGCATGCGACCTCTCTTGAAACCGTCCCCGCGCGCATACCACTATTCCCCGCGTAGGTGATCCTTCCGTTGCCCGATCGGGGGCGGAAGGCCCTGGCGACCAAGGCCATGTCCGCTCACGAGAGGGACCGAGGATGGATATCGAGAAGTTCACCGAACGCGCGCGCGGCTTCATCCAGGCCGCGCAGACCATCGCGATCCGCGACTACCACCAGCGCATCACGCCCGAACACCTGCTGAAGGCGCTGCTCGACGACGAGCAGGGTGCCGCGGCCGGGCTGATCCGCGCCGCCGGCGGCGATCCGGCGCGCGCGAAATCCGCCGTGGAGGCAGAGCTGGCGAAGCAGGCCAAGGTCTCGGGCGGTGGCGCGGGTCAGCCGCAGCTGACGCCGGAGCTCGTGCGCGCGCTCGATGCCGCGCAGCAGATCAGCCAGCGGGCGGGCGACGGTTTCGTCGCGCAGGACCGGCTGCTGCAGGGCTTGGCCGCAGGCGCCGGCACGCCGGCCGCTGGCGCACTGCGGCTTGCGGGGGTGGACCAGGCGAAGCTGGAAGCTGCCGTGGCGCAGCTCCGCAAGGGCCGTACCGTGGACAGCCAGAACGCCGAGGGCCAGTTCGACGCGCTGAAGAAATACGCTCGCGACATCACCGACGCGGCGCGCAACGGCAAGCTCGACCCGGTGATCGGCCGCGACGAGGAAATCCGGCGCACCATCCAGGTCCTCGCCCGCCGCACCAAGAACAACCCCGTGCTGATCGGCGAACCTGGCGTCGGCAAGACGGCGATCGTCGAGGGCCTGGCGCTGCGCATCGTCAAGGGCGACGTGCCGGAGGCGCTGAAGCAGAAGCGCGTGATGGCGCTCGACCTTGGCGCCATGGTGGCCGGCGCGAAGTACCGCGGCGAATTCGAGGAACGCCTGAAGGGCGTGCTGAAGGAAGTGGAAGAGGCCGCCGGCGACATCATCCTCTTCATCGACGAAATGCACACGCTGGTCGGCGCGGGCAAGGCGGACGGTGCGATGGATGCGTCGAACCTGATCAAGCCCGCACTCGCCCGCGGCGAGCTGCATTGCGTCGGCGCCACGACCCTCGACGAATACCGCAAGCATGTGGAGAAGGACGCGGCGCTGGCGCGGCGCTTCCAGCCGGTCTTTGTCGGCGAGCCCTCGGTCGCGGACACCATCTCCATCCTGCGCGGCATCAAGGAGAAGTACGAGCTGCATCACGGCGTGCGCATCGCCGATGGCGCGCTGGTCGCGGCCGCGACGCTCTCCAACCGTTACATCACCGACCGCTTCCTGCCCGACAAGGCGATCGACCTGGTGGACGAGGCGGCGAGCCGCCTGCGTATGCAGGTGGACAGCAAGCCGGAGGAGCTGGACGCGGTGGACCGCGACCTCATGCGCCTGCGCATCGAGCGCGAGGCGCTGAAGAAGGAGGATGACGCCGCCAGCCGCGACCGCCTGCAGAAGCTCGAGCGCGAGCTGGCCGAGCTCGAGGAACGCTCGCGCGAGATGACGGCGCGCTGGGAGGCGGAGAAGGCGAAGGTTGTCGTCACCCAGAAGGCGAAGGAGGAACTGGACAAGGCCCGCACCGAACTGGAGCTGGCCGAGCGGAAGGGCGATTTTGCTCGCGCCGGAGAGCTGAAATACGGCCTGATCCCGGGGCTTGAGAAGCAGATCGCCTCTGCCGGCGACGGCGATGGACGCCTCGTGAACGAGGCGGTGACGGAAGAAGGCATCGCCGCTGTCGTCTCGCGCTGGACCGGCATCCCGGTGGAGAAGATGCTGGAAGGCGAACGCGCGAAGCTGCTGCGCATGGAAGACGTGCTGCGCCAGCGCGTCGTCGGGCAGGAGGAAGCGCTGGAAGCCGTCTCCAAGGCGGTGCGTCGCGCGCGGGCGGGGCTGCAGGATCCCGGCCGCCCGATCGGCAGCTTCCTGTTCCTCGGCCCGACCGGCGTCGGCAAGACCGAGCTGGTGAAGACGCTGGCGAACTTCCTGTTCGACGATGAGCGCGCGATGACGCGCATCGACATGTCGGAATACATGGAGAAGCACTCGGTCGCCCGCCTGATCGGCGCGCCGCCCGGCTATGTCGGCTATGACGAGGGCGGTGCGCTCACGGAAGCCGTGCGCCGGCGCCCCTATCAGGTGCTGCTCTTCGACGAGGTCGAGAAGGCGCATGACGACGTCTTCAACGTGCTGCTCCAGGTGCTCGACGATGGGCGGCTGACCGATGGCCAGGGCCGGACGGTGGACTTCCGGAACACGATCATCGTGCTGACCTCCAACCTCGGCTCCATGGCGATCGCCGACCTGCCGGAGAGCGCGGATATCGAGCAGGCGCGGCCGGCGGTGATGCGCGCCGTGCGGGATCGCTTCCGGCCGGAATTCCTGAACCGTCTGGATGAGATCGTGCTGTTCCGCCGGCTTGCCCGCGGGGACATGGCGGCGATCGTGGATATCCAGCTCGGCCGTCTGCGGAAGCTGCTGGCGGAGAAGCAGATGGCGCTCGAACTCGACGACAGCGCGCGGGAATGGCTGGCTGAGGCCGGGTATGACCCTGCCTATGGCGCGCGGCCGCTGAAGCGCGTCATCCAGCGGAGCCTGCAGGACCGGCTGGCGGGGCTGCTGCTGGAAGGC
>Ga0315900_10007808_pt1 | contig 13930 bp, 21 predicted proteins | sample LakEriMetagenome_FD_203521 | JGI IMG/M metagenome (GOLD analysis project Ga0315900, IMG submission 203521) | Freshwater fungal communities from buoy surface, Lake Erie, Ohio, United States - Buoy 12 MA114 | ecosystem: Environmental > Aquatic > Freshwater > Lake > Lake biofilm | place: USA: Lake...
AACGACACACTCAGGCCAAACGGATTCAGGACTGCGCGAAAATGCATTGCCCACAGCTCTGGTCTCCATCACTTTCCAGCAACAAGCCAATCCGCATGGGGTTCTTCTACCGCAAATCCATCAAAGTCGGTCCCTTCAGAATCAACGCTAGTCATCGGGGCGTCGGTGTGTCCACGGGAGTGCCCGGCCTCAGGGTTGGAGTCAACAGCCGTGGAAGGCGCTACACCCAGGTCAGCCTGCCTGGAACCGGCGTTGGCTACCGCAGCACTGGCAAAGGCTGCCTGTTGCTTCTTGTGGGGTTTCCAGCAGGTATCGCTGCTCTTTGGCTGACCACACGTCTTCTCTAAAATGAACATCACCTGGAAACGCACCCTGCGAACCAATGCCTCTGAACGCTTTGTGGCACAACGTGCCGGGGTGGACGTTGCCGCCATCGACCTGCATCACCTGGCCAACGGCATGGTAGCGGGCACGGTGATCCTGTTCAAGGAGGCAGGATGGAGGGAACCGGATGTTCCCGAGCTGCTTTCGACCTTTGATGACGACTTCCTGCCTGGAGTGGACCTGGATGACGGCAACCTTCAGTTTACCGTGGTGCTGGCGGAGGTGCTGGGGAACTGGGAGGCGGGAGTGAGCGAATCGCCTTAAAGGAAAGATCTGGAAGCAGCATGACCTACCCCCATTTAGCCAAGGCTGGCCCAGCTGGGCTTCGGCAGCACTAAGGCATGGGCTGCAGAGCCCGAAGTGTCGTCCACCCGCGCAGCACGCGGTAGAGCACCCAGATGCCGAGGATAAGCAGCCCGGCTGGAGCCGTTAAAAATCCCACCATTACCAGCATGAGTGGAGCTGAAATCCCAATCACCAGAAGGGACCAGAAAAGCGTCCACCAAAAAGTGCGGATCTGCCAGCGGAAGTGACTCTCCAACCAGGTGCCACGCACTTCGCTCCGCCTGACGTAGTTCATCACGAGGGCCACGATCGAAGGAATGCCCAGCAGAAAGCTTCCAACGATAGTGGTCGCCCCCACAACGCCAAGAATCACTGAGAATAAATGCAGGGCGTAGATGACCTGCGTGTAACCGAACAAGGGATGAGGCAAGGCTGGAGGTGTTGATGAATCCACAAGGATGAAGCTGCCGGGCGGGCTACGGATTGCAAAGGCAAAAGCCATGACATGCCAGCCTTGCGTGTGCCGCATGGAATAATGAACCTAAAGTCCATTTTCCATTTGCTACCTCTCTATAACACCCGCTCCGGCACCCTCAAGACAGCAAACCAGCGACCTCCCCGAGCGTGGGTTTGAACTCGGAGAACCCACCTCAGTTTCATTTCACTGAATGTGTGATGGTTAGCCACGACGGAGCCCCACTTCACAGCCCTTCTTGAGCGTGCTATTTCACCATTGTTCATTAGCACACTGTCCTTAGCACATGCCGAGTATAACCCAGGTGGAATCAGGCCTTCGTGTGTGCCGAATCTCCTTTCGGGACGAAGAGGTCGTGGGTTCGAATCCCGCCAGCCCGACCATCCAAAATGGATGGTCATTAAAAAATTGGCGGGATGAGAACCTTGGTTCGACTGCCTGGCGCGACAGCGCGAGCATACAAGCCGAAGGCCCCACCGCAGGGCCCGCACAGCGGGAAAATCCCGCCAGCCCGACCATCCAAAAATTGGATGGTCATCGTTAGGGCGGGATGAGAACGCAGTTCAACCACAAGGCGCGACAGCGCGAACACCTCATCTATTACATCTGCGTCATCTGCGGATAGGTTCGACTGCCTGGCGCGACAGCGCGAGCATACAAGCCGAAGGCCCCACCGCAGGGCCCGCACAGCGGGAAAATCCGCCAGCCCGACCACTCAATCGAGTGGTCTTTGTTTTAGGCGGGATGAGAACGCAGTTCGACCACAAGGCGCGACAGCGCGATCACCTCATCTGTTACATCTGCGTCATCTGCGGATAGGTTCGACTGCCAGGCACGACAGCCCGATCAGCCCGATCACCTCATCTGTTCCATCTGCGCCATCTGCGGATAGGTTCGACTGCCAGGCACGACAGCCCGATCACCTCATCTGTTCCATCTGCGTCATCTGCGGATAGCTTGGAGTCTCAGCCCGATCCCGGGGCTTACAGGGAGTTGAGCAGCGCCGGGAATCGATCTGCCAGGGTTTGGAGAAGTTCGACTCCCGGGGCATCAGGGCGGAGATCGAGGGCGGGAAGAAGCCCCGCAGCGGCGAGGGCCGGGCCTTCAGTGGCGAGGGTTTCACGCAGGCGTGAGGAGATGACGGCAGAGTGGACAGGTCGGGTGCCCGGAGACGGGATGGCGGTGAGCACGCTGCAGGCGACAGTGAAGAGAGATGCCCACGGGGTCCAGCGTGGCAGGGGTTTGGAGGCGGTGAGGAAAGACCAGTCGGAGGGCTGCAGATGGTAGCTGACCCGAGAGCGGCGGCCCGGGGGGCTGGTTTTTCGGGCGGGAGCTTCCTGGCTGAGGATGTGGCCGGAGAGCAGCATTTCCTGGAGCAGGGCCTGAAGGGTTCGCGGGGCATAGCCAGTCGCACGTGCGATTTCTGCAGGTCCGGAGGCGGTCTGGCTGCCGGCGAGAAAAAGGATGATTTCCACCCGCGCGCTGACTCCAATGAGCGCGCGCATGGAAGCCATCAGATTGGGCGGAAGCAGTGGCTGTGGAGCACGGCTCATGCCCCGAGGCTTGAAAACGCCGCGTTCAAGGCCACGGGCCCGGAAGATTTCGTCGAAAAGGGCCGGGGCAGGCCCTTCGCTGCCGGAAAACAACGGCTCCGTCACATCCCCCTTTTTTGGCACGCTTTTGGTCATGGCTTTCCAGCGGGGCTGCGTGGCCTTTTTGACCAACCAGTCAGCGATGGCCGCAAGCACCCGGGACTCACCCAGCGGGTGGCTGCGATGCAAGTTGGCCAGCCGTTGCAAATTGATGAGAGAGCCGAAGGAGGCCAGCCAGTCGAGGGCTTCATCAAACAAACGAGGCTCAAGGCGCCCGAGTGAAGTGGTGGCGAGAACAAGTGCCTCCAGGTCGATGAGCCGGTCTTGGTGCGCAGGCCTGCCATGGCCAGCAACGCCAAGGCTGCACCACTGCCGCCAGAGCAGGTCCAGCACGGACTCCTGGCAGCGGTTCCTAAAGTCTTGCAGCAAGGTCTCCATAGCCGAGGGAGGTGAGGGTGTTGCGAACAATCTGCGGGAAGACCTCGCCTGCATCCTGGGTCAGCACCCAGCGGGCGGCGAGAAGCAGCTCATCCTGCGTGGGCTTGAGCGCCTGCAAGTCCTGAACATGTCGGCCAAGACCTTGATCCATGATGGCGAAGAGCTTGAGATGGATGAGATCGAACCGGTCCGGCAGGAAAATCGTGAGGCAGGGGCCGTAGTCGTGTCGGCTGAGCCGGGAAAGAAAACCCTCCGGCAGGCCCGCGAGCACCTGATCAGCCGGGCCGGTGTTCAACCACTGCGGATGCAGCTGGAGTTCGCGCGCCACTTTCTCGGCCGCATCTATCAATGCTTCCGACATCGGGCGCGGATCCACGAGACCGCGTACGGGATCAACGCCCGCCATGATGTCCACGTCCTGGGTCGTGCGGGAGACGATTCCCAGACTGATCAAGGCACTGCCTCCGATGACCACCAGCGATTCGGGAGCCGCGACATCGGCTTCGAGGAAACCGGCGAGGGCACTCAGGGCCTGTTGAAGGGTTTGGGGAGCAAGACGGATCATTGTGTGCGCAGTTTATTAGCGTTATTTGCGCTTATATTAAGCGCTTTTTGGGCTGATAAGCAACTAAAATGCGAGCTTTGAACCGCTTACGTCCCGTCAGTCAGCGATGCACCTCAGGCATGGCCAGCAAGACCTGCCCCGAATCCAGATCAATCGAATCTACCAGCGGGCAAGGAGGAAGAGAGGCCATGATGAAGTCAAAAAGAAGGGTTTTCTGCGATCCAACCACCCTACCTGTCAAAAAAGCGCCCATTCTTTAACAGCTGACAGCCAACCCATCAAGAAATGAGCCCCTTTTTGACATTTCAACCCACCCCAGCCAAGCACAGCCCCCGCGTAGCTTCGATAGCCAATGGAGATGGATCGGGCAATCGTGGTTCTCTCTAGTGCCACGCTGTTCCACTTCACTAGGGCTGGTTCTACTTACGGTTTTTGGCATCGTGCTCCTCATGGAATGAATTGGAAGTCTGGTTGTCACAACTTGTCATAACATAAACCTGCATTCCTCTCAAAGAATGGTGAGGGTGCCCAGAGGTGCAGCAGTGCTCGTTGCGCAACAAGGTGCTTTGTGTGGAAGCTAATGGTGATGACATGCACCCACGGGTTGACACGCTAATCATGGCGATGAACGCAACCCCAAATCCCACTGAAACCCCTGCTGCCGCTAACTCTTCAATTCAAAACGGACCGGTCCTCTGGACTGTTCGGGATGTGGCAGACTATGCACGCTGTAGCACTCGACATGTCAGCAATCTACGAAACCAAGGTCTGCCTTTCCGCAAGGCTGGTCGCTTGGTCAGGTTTATTCCTGAGGCCGTGAAGCGTTGGTTTGAGGATTGATCCCGTCAGAGAGCCCTCAACTCTGCTTCAATCCACGCATTCAGATCGAAGCCTGAGGTCTGGCTCTGGCGGGCTAACTCCTTGCCGTCCATACCTCGCCCGTGGTGGCGTGGGCTGTGATGATGGCAAATGAGTCGGGCAGGTCGGCCAGCGGTAAGCCGAGTTTGAAGCGCGTGTCGAAATAGACCGGGGTCATAGAATCAACGTCAGATCACAAGGTTGGCTCACGATTCCACCGAATCAACTAAAGCGTCCATTCGCTCCTCGACCTCGGCGGCGAGGGCATCAAGCAGGTCATGCTGTTCCTCATGCGTGAGTGTCTCCAGGACGTGATCAAGAACGGTCGTGGTAGAGCGTAAGAACTCGCGGGCGTTTCGTTGCATGGGCAGATTCTAACCATGTTGCCACATGGGGTGGGACATTTATGGGGGTAGCGGGAAAAAAATCGCGGCTGAGATGATTCTCCAAATCAATGCTTCCAGCTCGTCATTCCTCTTTCTAGGATCCTGAGCAAGCATCCCCTTGATGGCCCCGTGAAGATCGTCAAAAGGCTTGCCAATCCATGCGGCCGCCCCGAGTTCGATCATCTCATCTCCGAGTTCTGAGTCGGGGCCGAAGTGCGCGCTCATGGAAAGCACTGGCGCAGCGTGGTTCCTCGGGTGCTCCTTGATTTGACGGAGAAGTTCCCTGCCCACGTCGGCGCGGGGTGGTTTGCCGGAACGAGCAGGTATCCGCTCTCATTATGAGACTACAGGCGAGCCGCTTCGCAGCGTGGCGGAGCGGTTCGACGTGCCGTTCTCCACCCTCGGCAAGCGGGCGGTTCGGGAAAAATGGCAGCGTTCGGTGCCACCAAACGGGAACAACGATGGGAACAAGACTGCTGTGTTCCCTGAAATCGGGAACAAGATCGGGAACAAGCATAGGAACAGTGAGGTCTTGTTCCCAAAAAACGGGAACAGCGATGGGAACAAGACTGCCGTGTTCCCTGAAATCGGGAACAAGATCGGGAACAGCGAAGCTCTGTTCCCATCAAACAACCCTCTTGCTGCCAAAAATGGCAGCGCTGGGAATGATCCTGCTGCCAAAAGTGGCAGCAAGAATGGTAGCAACACTGAGCTTGCTGCCAAAAATGGCAGCGCCTGGAACGATCCTGCTGCCAAAAGTGGCAGCAAGAATGGCAGCAACACTGAGCTTGCTGCCAAAAATGGCAGCGCCTGGAACGATCCTGCTGCCAAAAGTGGCAGCAAGAATGGCAGCAGCTTCGACATCCCCGCTGACATCAACGAATGGGACAGTCTCACTGACCAGCGATTCGCGCTCATTACGAGCAGACGCGTGAGGCGCTTCGTGCTGTGGCGGAGCGGTTCGCCGTGTACATCTCCACGTTTTTCAAGAAAGCGGCACGCGACAAATGGAAGCAAACCGGCGACGTTGCTTCCTTTGGAGTGGAAGCAAATGGAAGCAAGACAGTGGCTGCTTCCATTTCAGGTGGAAGCAAAGTTGAGGCGAATGGAAGCAAGCCACTCTCTGCTTCCATTCCGGTTGGAAGCAGACAGGAAGCAAATGGAAGCAAAACAGTGGCTGCTTCCATTTTGAGTGGAAGCAAAATTGAGGCGAATGGAAGTAAGTACCCAGTTGCTTCCATTCTTGCTTCCGCTGTTGGCAGCAACTTCCACACCCCCGCCGACATCAATGAATGGGACCGACTCACTGCCGCGGTTCTATTTAAAGCAGTTCCACTGGGCGGTGCATCATCTCTTTCAGCCCACCAAAGGCGAGGACAAGGAGCAGGGCAAACGCCCCTGGTGCAAGGCCTGACGCGATCACAAGGCCGCCGATGTGACGTTCGGCGATCTGAACAAAGTGCTGGGGCTGCACACCGACAACAACCTCGGCGTCGTGCTGCACGGGCACAACATCGAGTCACCCATCAAGACCCAGCAGAACCGCTACAGCTTTGTCACCGAACGCGCACACCATCAGGACTTCGTCCATGTGCTTTTCAAGCGCCCTTCACCCACTCCGGCAACTGCCCCACCCCCCCCCTCTGGCGATGGGCACCTTGGGCAGGATGGGCACCTTCTCCCTAGCCCGTCAGTTCGGGACCTAATTAATTAAAATCAAAAATCGAAAATAATAAATACGGTGGAGAGTAAAACACCTGGGGAAAAGGTGCCCAAGGTGCCCATCCTGCCCAAAACGGAGTTGCTCACCGACCGGACGAGGTTTGCGGAGATCGCCGTCTTCATGCGATCACTCCTCGGCTCCAACATCCACCCTCCATGGCGAGTTTTTCCACACCGTGGACTTCCCCACCATGATCCGCCGCTTCGACTTGATGCAGGCTGACATCCTTGCCGCCCTCCCCGCTGAGTTGAAATCAGCCGTCCGAACCGGTTTTCTAGATCAAACCGAAACCAAAATCTCGGACGTTTCGGACGGGTTCAAAGTACCTTACGCGTACGCGCGCGAGAAAACTAAAACGGAAAGTTTTGAAAACGAAAAACATCATGAGGCTCCGCTAGTGGACCGGTGCGGACCGGTATCCGTCCGAAACGTCCGAGCTTGTCCGAACCCGATTGAGCGGCTGATAAGCGATGCGCGTGACTTCCCCGTCATCGCCGCCGCGATCCGCGAATCCCGCTACGTCGTGCTTGATCTGGAAACCTACGGCCCGCGCAAAGGCGACGGTCTCGATCCATGGGCGGGCGACATCCGACTGCTCTCCCTCCGCGTGGACGGCCAGGAACCCTGGATCTTGGATCTGCGCGCCATCGGCTACGACCTCGGTGAGCTGAAGACGGCGCTCGAAGCGGTGGAGATCATCGCCCACAACGCCAAGTTCGATCTGCTCTGGCTTCGCGTGAAGTGCGGGCTGCGTGCCACGCGCGTGTTCTGCACCTTGGTGGCGGCTCGTTTGCTCGTCGCAGGCACCAAACCTGGCAACGACCTCGACGGCTGGCTGAGCTATTTCAGCGTGGTTTTTAAAGGCCGTCTGCGTGACACTGGCTGCCCTCGAAGTGGATTCTGCCACACTCACCTTAGCGTCAGCCACAGACGCGCCAGAGGGCTGTTTGCGGACCAATGCGGGCGGTCTCACTTACCCTCGTGCAGCATGCTCAGCGCCTCATCAATCGCCCGCTGGTTCACCGATTGAATGTCGGCTGCCCCCAAGGAACAGGTGCCGCTCAAGGTGTGTGCCAAGCGCCGTAAGTCCCCAAAACGGCGCTGACTGCGAACTCGGGAAACTCGGGAAACTCGTGCGCGGGACGAGAAAGAAAAGCGCCGCGCGCGAACTCGGGAAACTCGTCCCACCCCCTATAGGGGGAGACGAGTTCCAGGACGAGTTCGCGCATATGAAAAAAACAAACAACGTCAGGACGAGTTCCGGGACGAGTTCGGCACATGCCACCAACGCAGCCGACATAATGCGCCATCAGCAAGAAAGGGGCCTGAGACCCAGCAGCCTGCCGCAGTGTTGAACGCGTTGACACGAACGCTGTTGTTAATCGCTCATGAGCACCCCTGCTACCACACGCTGCTACATCTCGCTGAACCGCCTCGCGCAACTCACCGGCCACAGCCGCGTGACGCTCCTACTGCGCCTCAAGGATGGCAAGCTGCAGGCCGATGCCGCTATGGACATCGGTGGCGGTAAACTGCTGCCCCTGTTCTTCGCCGATAAAGCAACCCCTTCCCTGGCTGTCGCAACCAAGGCTGCGCACCCATTGCTGTGATCCATCTTTGCGCCACAACGGCAGCACACATCGCTTCACACCATCGACAAGTCACACACACCATGCCGCCCTCGCTCAACCTCCTGGTCCAATCCCTGAAACTGCCCGCCCTCGGCAAGGCCCAGGTCCTCGCCCTCAAATCCCTGCAAGACAACTGGGAGCGGCATTCGGAACGGATGGAGCAGTTGCGACCGGAGCGTGTCCTGCTCGATCAAAAGGCCGCATACGGGGCCTTCACGGCTGATCCCTCCCCGGAGAACGAGCAACGACTGGCTGTGCTCGCTGATGAACGCCTCACCACCAAACGCTACGCGCTGCTGCGCCAAGCCCACGCGGAGGTCAGGCACCAGATCATGGGGAAAGCGACCTCGCTGCTTCGATCTCACCTTGAATCCATCCAGCATAGCTTGAGGACGGAGTTGCAGTCACGGGAGGCTGCCGCTGAAGCCGAAGGACGCAGCAAGCGCACCGACGAAGGTTGCCTCCAACTGCGTATGGCGGCTGAGGAACTGGCTCAATGGATCAAATTGTTCGATCAGGGGGGCGAAGACGGCTGGCTGGAGATGTTCTCAGATGCGCTGCAATGCCTCGGCGGCGAGGACGCCTCGGCCAAAAGAAAACACCCGTATCGAGCCCTTCCAACCTTGTTGCACAACAATGATGCACAACCATGACACTTGGGAACCTTCCGCTGCCGCCTCCGCACGTCTACACCGTCGCTTATCACGGCCGATTATCATGCCTGCGCAATAGCCTTGCTCATGAGAGTTTAGCAGGCCTCATGGCCGTCCGCAGCGGCCTGCAACCTGACGGTGAGATGAAGTAGGGAAGGGCTGGAAAATCAGAGGCAATGTCCCACCTCAAGCCAGCGCTGGGTGCCCGTTTGGTAAGCATTTACGTGCTGGTGCAAGCCGTAGGAGGGGTGAGTGTGCGCCTGCCTGCTTGAACGTGGGAAGGCTTCATGACGGCCTGGAACTCGAAAAAAGTGGAAAGCACAAATTTGCGTTCTCATGGAATTTGCGTGGTGGTGTCCCAACCCAAGGTCACGAACGATCTCGGAAAGAGAGTCCCCAGTCTCTAACGCTGCCCCAGACGATCGACTTCTCGCTATTCAGCTCCTTTTCGAACGCAGGAATGTCAACTCGCGGGGCATCACACCATCCAGCGGCAGGAAGCCGGAAAGCATCTGCACGAACGAGGACTCCGAGAACACGCGCACGCCCATCTTCTTAAATGCGATGAGCCATTCGTAACGTGGATGCACGTCATCTGGCATCACTATGATGCAATCTTCTCCAGCCACCGCCTTGTAGATCCAGCATTGCCCGAGCGCCTTGTTGAGCCCCATGGTGGTCACGTCTGTCTTGCATTCGATGAGCGTTTGAGGAGTTCGGAAGTCCGCGCGGCACATGCCAGCCTTCACCCGAGGTTCGCGGTCGTAGATGATTCCATGCTCGCGCAGGATTTCCTCAATCCGATTCAGGAACAAGCCTTCGAGCGGATAGCGCCGGCTAACCCATTCATACTTCCTGTGATTGATACGGTTCTGCGGCCACTTGCGCTTGCGCCGCAGCCGGAACTTCTGATACGCGGACGAATGAACGATGCTGTTCCAGATCGAGCGGCGGTTCCAGCCATTAGCCTTGCAGGTGGTCTCCACGCCGATGCCCTTGCGCAGACGCCAGAGGCACACAGCCACCTTGTGACGGTGCCCGTCTGCGATGCGATTCTCCTCATTTTGCTTGGCTGGCTCCACTTCCGTTGAGCGGTGTCAACTATGGGAGGCGCATGGATGAATTGAATCGGTTCCTGAAATCCACTTCGGCAATTGAAGCGTTGGGCTTTCGCTTGGCTCATGGTGCGGCTTCCGATTCCGTCGCTGCGCGGTGTTTGACGATGCCGATGATGAGCAGAGTCACCGAGAGGATCAGGCCCAGGGCTGCTGGCAGATGACATAGTTTCACTACGGCTTCCTGCCAAGCCGCAGCCCCGGCGGCTCCGGCTTGCTTGGCTGCGATCGGGAGCATCTGGTTGGCACCCCACCAGGCATTGGCAGCCTCGGACAAGGCCATAAACCACGTCAGCCACGCCGACACCACCATCACCCGGACCGACTTGGTGCCGGCGCGGTGGGGCACCTTGAGCACGACGACCGCTAGCGCCACAAACAACATGCCGTTTGTGACAAACTGGATGTGCGCTCCGAGCGCTAGCCGGGGATACGGCGTCAAGGGTGGGGCAAAGCCAAAGACCAACCCGCCCAGAATGAGGGCCAGGCCATGAAGTAGTATCTGTTTACCGCCGGTTTGCATGGTCATGATGCTTTTGGGTTAGAGTTCTCCGGTGAAGGGTTGGTTGTGCGGTTCAGGGCTAGAATTAGAATCCGGTTTGTGGGCGTCTGGCTGGAGTGACAATGGGCGCGGCGGGGTGAATATCAACGGATGCTGCCCGCAACAATATCGAATCAATGGGCAGCACCATTGCCCAACCTGATGCACGAACAACCAATGGGGCTTTGACTATGAGCGTGGATTCGGCTCATTCGTGTATGAGCCGCCGTATGCCTGCCTATCTCCTCATCAGGGCCAACACGACCCTTCACCCGAAAAAGCAATTTCCTATCAGAGACGAGGGCGTCGCGGCTTTAGTGAACTCGGATACCTCGCGCCATGACTAAAATTCCCAGCGTCGATATCTTCAGTCGGGTGCCAGCGCGGCTGGGTGAGGGCCCGCTGTGGCACCCGCAGCGGCAGTCGCTGTGGTGGGTGGACATCACCGGCCAGAAATTCTTCGAGGCGAAACTGACGGGAGAGGCGCCGCGCACCTTGGATTGTGCGCAGATGATCGGAGCGGTGGTTGCGACAGCGCGCGGAGGCCTGCTGGCGGCCTTGCACGACGGGATTCATCTCGTCGACCCGGAAACCGGTCGCACAACCCCGTTCGCTTCAGCGCCTTTGCACGATGCGAAGGCGTTCCGTTTCAACGACGGTAAGGTGGATCCGCGCGGCCGCTTTTGGGCAGGAACCATGGCCCTCGATTTCCGGCGTGGGCAATCGCGGCTGTATCGGTTCGCGGGCGATCGCTCTGGGACGGTGATGCAGGAACGGGTGAGCATCTCGAACGGGCTCGCTTGGTCGCCCGATGCGAAGACCCTCTACTATATCGATTCGCCCACGGGCGTCGTGCAGTCGTTCGCCTTTGACCTGGAGGAAGGCGCGATTGGTCCATCGCGGGTCGCGATCCCGATCGAAGAGGGCAACGGGCTGCCCGATGGCTGCTGCATGGATGCGGAAGGCTGCCTTTGGATCGGCCATTGGGGTGGTTCCAAAGTGACGCGCTGGGAACCGCGCAGCGGTCGCCTGCTCGCCACGGTGCCGGTGCCGGTCCGCAATGTGACGTCCTGTGCCTTCGGCGGACCGCGGCTCGATCGGCTTTTCATCACGACGGCGATGGATGAGGAGAACAAGTCGCCCGAGCCCGAGGCCGGCTTGGTTTTTTGCGTCGAACCCGGTGTCACGGGACAGCCCGTGGCCAGCTTTATCGAAACGTGAGCACCGGGCCTGTGCTGCTGTTCGCCTCGCTTTGATCGCTGCGACAATATACGACGAAAGGCGCGAGTGATCGTGGGCGCACAAGTTCGCCACGATTCGAAAGGCAGGCATTGATGGCGTGTTTTGCCGTCCCATGCCGGAGTTGGCCTCCCAGCCCCCTCACACCGCGTCCCGAGCCACGTCCGGCTAGCCTGACCACACACCTGAAAAGCAATTCCTCCAACTATCAACCCGGCTGAAACCCAATCTTCCTCCGGCTCTTCCCCTTCTCCCCAGCATGCTCCGCCTTCGCTTTCCTCACCTTGGCGATTTCCCGTTCCAGCATCACCTGAGTCACCTGCCACTTCGCTGGGTCTGCATCCACACTCCCCGCATGAATCGCGTTCACACACACATTCAGAATGTCCCCGCCGCTGAGTCCCTTCGATAGCTCCGCGAGAACTGCGTAATCCGCCCGCACCCGATCTGGGTTGGGGAGATGAAGGGCGAACAACTCCCTGCGCATGGAGGCGTCTGGAAGGCGAAATTTGATGTGGCGCTGGATGCGGCGCAGAAGCGCGGGGTCGTAGTTCTCGAACAAGTTCGTGGTCACGATCACCACCCCATCGAATCGGTCCAGCTCCTGCATCAGGCAGTTGCGGTTCTGGTTGATGCTGGTGGAGCAGGATTCACCGGTTGATACGCGCTTGGAGAGCAGGCTGTCGGCCTCGTCGAAGAACAGCACGGCGTCATTCTCGCGGGCGGTGGCAAACGCGGCTTTGATGTGCTTGGCGGTGTCCCCCAAGTATTTGGAAATCACTGCACTGTAATCCACCTGATAGAGCGGCTTGCCGAGGCGCAGCGCGATGCCAAGGGCAGCGCGTGTCTTGCCCGTGCCCGGTGGACCGTAGAAGTTGAGGATGCATCGGCCTTGCTGCGGCTGGATGGCGCTCAGGTTCCAGATGCGGTCCAGATCGGCGCGGATCTCCAGCGCCCGCAGGCCGGCCAGGATGTCGGCCTTCACCTCCAGATGCAGGATCAGCTTGTCGAGTTCATGGCGCGGCTCTGGATGCGCAAGCATCCCCACGTCAGGAGCGGGTTCCTCAGCCTCGCGCCTCCGGCGGCGCGGGTTGCGATGGTCGTCGGCGGTGGCGGCGTCAGGCGGCAGTTCGACCTCAGGGGCTTCAGCGTTTCGGTTCAGGGTGCGTGTGGGCATGGTGGTTCGGTTTCTATGGGTTCGGGTGTTGGGTTGAGGCGGCCTGCCATCCGCAGCCTGCGGAGCGCATGAGCCGCCAAAGGGATCAGGGCCGCTCGATGCGCTTCCACACGGGGTCGTTCGCCGGGAACAGCCGCTCAAAAAGCCGGCGCGTGGGGCTGTCCGCCTCCCACTGCACACGGGTGTCCGCGGTGATGGCCCACGCGAGATAGGCAAGGTCCGCGCCGAGGCTGCTGTCACACCAGCTCTCGGTGGCGTCGTAAACGGTCTGCATCACGCGCTCGACGAGATCGCAGCGGGCCTGGGCGGTGCAGGAGGACCAGAACCCCTCCTTGACGCTGAGGATGGCGCGCAGCTCCTGCTCGGCGGTCAAGTCGCCCAAGGCCAGCTCGCCGCAACACTGCTGGAGCTGGTCGAGCGCGGCATCGTGCAGCACGTCCATCAGATGATCGTGCGAGCCATCGCGTCCGGCGGCGAACATGGCCTCGCTCAACCGGTCAAGGACATCGGGGTGCATGGGATTGGCATCAGTGTTCGTCATGGGAATCGGTGGGATGGCAGTTCAGTTGGAGGTGGTGGCGGCGCTGGCAGCGGCATCCTGGATATCCGCAGTCTGCGTATGGCAGGCACCGCAAACGGCAGCCTCAAGGCGGGCGGTGTCGCTCTGGCTGACCATCTGCCGCGCGTAGGCCTGGATGCGGCGGCGCAGGATGATCACCGCAACCCGCGCCGTCGGAGGCGCAATGAAGAGGAACCCGCTCCTGACGTCGGCCACCTCGTGCAGCCAGAACCGCGCCATGAACTCGACAAGTTGATCCTCCATGCGGAAGTGAAGACGGACATCCTTGCCGGCCTGCGGGCGCTGGAG